>Ga0134128_10000666_pt1 | contig 46932 bp, 40 predicted proteins | sample KB31754_FD_96462 | JGI IMG/M metagenome (GOLD analysis project Ga0134128, IMG submission 96462) | Terrestrial soil microbial communities with excess Nitrogen fertilizer from Kellogg Biological Station, Michigan, USA - KB3-175-4 | ecosystem: Environmental > Terrestrial > Soil > Unclassified ...
CACCGGCAGGATGCCGAACGGACTCGCCTGCTGGGCCGCGATCAGCGACTGTACGAAATCACCGACGCGTCTTGGCGGCTGGATCAGCGTCATCAGCGGCTGCTGCGCGCGGTAGACGTCCCACAGCGACCACGTCGAATAGAAGGTGAAGCCCTCGGCGCGATGCACGCCGTGATCGGGCCCGCGGTAGTCGCCGTTCACGTCCATCGCCAGGTTCGGCGCTATCAGCGCGTGGTACAGCGCAGTGTAGAAATTGGTGCGCACCTCCGGCGCGGCATCCACGTCAATTGCCGACAGGGCCTGCGCCCATGCGTCGCTGGCAGCCGCGCGCTGCGCGTCGAAATCCCAACCCTTGCCGTCCGCATCCAGATTGGCGATCGCGTTGGCTTCGCTCACGCCCGAGATCGCCACCTTCACCAGCAGCGGCGATTTGAGTTCACCAAACTCGAATACGCCTTCCAGTTGCTTGCCGGCGATCGCGTCGGTGCCGGCCGGGTTCGCATCCGGTCCCTTGAAGCCCTTGTACGGAATGTCGGTTTCGCGATTGACCAATTGATGCGCGACGATCGGCTGCGAAAAGCGGATCGCGAAATACAGTTGCCGTCCTGGCGCCCAGCCGCGCGTTTCGCGATAACCGCTGACCGTTCCATCATCGCGTACGCGCAGCCGCGACCACAGCACCTTGCCCGGGTAGTCGTAAATGCTGGGGCGAAGATCCAGCAGCACGTGCGCGGCCTGCCCTTGCGGAAACGTGTAGCGATGCCAGCCCACGCGCGCGTTCGCGGTCAGCTCCACGCGCACGCCCGAATCCTGCAACGTCACCGCGTAGTAACCCGGCTGCGCGATTTCGCTCTTGTGATCGAAACGCGAGCGATACCCGCTGCCCGGCCGGTCCGGATCGCCGGAATCGAGTTGCGGCTTGCCCACGCCCGGCATCAGCAGCACGTCGCCGAGATCCGAATGCCCGCTGCCGGAAAAATGCGTGTGCGAAAACCCGAGGATGCTGTGATCGTCGTAGCGATAGCCGGCCGCCCACTTGTAGGCGTGATGAAAGTCCGGCATCGCCGTGTCCGGGCTCAACTGGATCATGCCAAACGGCACCGTGGCGCCGGGAAACGTGTGGCCATCGCCACCGGTACCAACCATCGGATCGACATCCGCGACATGATCTGCGGCGTGCGTCGCGGGCGCGGCCAGCATCACCGCAAGCAGCGGGAGAACGCGCGCCACGTATCGCAGCCGGGAAATGACAGTCATGCTCAAAATATCCCTGCAGCACGGTATTGCAACAAGCTAACACGCGATGATGCAGCCGCGCACGCACGAGCGCATCGGCAATCGGGCATACGTGCGGGAACAGTCCGTCGAAGCGATTTCCGGGGCGCCCATGCATGCCACTTGACGACACGAAAATTATTTCTATAATTCCGGAATTATGAAATCAAATGATGCAGTACGGGCATTGGGCGCTTTGGCGCAGGACAGCCGCCTTGCCGCCTACCGGATGCTGGTTCAAGCCGGGGATGAAGGCTTGGCGGTGGGCGCAATCGGCGACCGCCTGAAATTGCCGGGCGCCACCCTGAGCAACCACCTCAACGTGCTGCGTCGCGCCGGACTGGTGCGCGACGTGCGCGAGGGCCGCAGCATCCGCTGCCGCGCCGATTACGCGTGCATGCACGCACTGCTCGCCTTCCTCACGGAAAACTGCTGCGGCAACGATGCCGCAATTTGCGCGCCGTCATGCGCACCTGGCCAACGGAGAAAGCGCTCATGAAACGCTTCCATGTGCATATCAATGTCACCGATCTGGATGCCAGCATCGGCTTCTATTCCACCCTGTTCGGTTCGGCGCCGAACGTGCGCAAGCCCGATTACGCCAAATGGATGCTGGACGACCCACACGTGAACTTCGCGATCTCGCAGCGTGAGCGTGCGGCCGGCGTGGATCATCTCGGCCTGCAGGCCGGGAACGACGCGGAGCTGGAGGAAATCGGTGCGCGCCTGGTCGCCGCGGATGCGGTGGCGCTCGCCGAGCGCGGTACGACCTGCTGTTATGCGCATTCGGACAAATATTGGGCGGAAGACCCGCAAGGCGTGCGCTGGGAGACGTTCCACACCCATGGCGAGGCAACCACGTATTCGGCGCCCGGCTCGCATGCGCCGCAAGTGGAGGCATGTTGCGGACGTCCCTCAACCGCCGAAGCCTCTTCGTGCTGTCCCACCGGCGCCTGCGGATGACCCGTTTCGCGCGATTCGCGACGAAATCGAACGGCGCGTGGTGGCATTGCTCGATCGATTGCGGGCCGGGGCGCAAGCATGAAAGCGCCCTGGCGGCGGCGAGTTCACCGGCACCGCCGCCTTGCTGGTGGTGATCGTCGGCTCGGGACAATGGGCGAAGCGCTCGCTGCCGCGGGTTGCGGCATTCACGGGCAGGCCGCGCGTGACTGACCATGACCAAAGTCCCTGAGCGAGCCGCGCCGCTTGTGGCAAGCTAGCCAATCGTGCGCCCGCGCACACCACAAGTTCCGGGAATGCGCATGCAAACGAAAGCCGCCAGCCCGCGCACCGCACTTGCCGTGGTCACCACGATTTTTTTCATGTGGGGGTTCATCACCGTCCTCAACGACGTGCTGATCCCGCACCTGAAATCGGTGTTCACGCTGGACTACGCGCAGGTAATGCTGGTGCAGTTCACCTTCTTCGGCGCGTACTTCGTGATGTCGTTGCCCTCGGGCAAGGTGGTATCGCGGATCGGCTATCGCTTGAGCATCATCGCGGGCCTTGGCGTAACCGGCGTCGGCGCGCTGCTGTTCATTCCCGCCGCACAGGCGCAATCGTATCCACTGTTCCTGTTCGCGTTCTTCGTGCTGGCCAGCGGCATCACCTTGTTGCAGGTTGCCGCAAACCCTTACGTCAGCATGCTGGGCGAACCGCGGCTGGCGTCCAGCCGGTTGAACCTCGCGCAGGCGCTGAATTCGCTGGGCACCACGCTGGCGCCGAAACTCGGCGGCCTGTTGATACTTTCGACCGCCGTGCTGGGCGCGGCGGAACTGTCGAAGTTGTCGCCCGCGCAACAGATGGTTTATCGCCTGCAGCAGGCGCAGATGGTGCAATGGCCGTATTTGGGCATTGCGCTGGTGCTGTTCGCGCTGGCCGCGATGGTCTGGCTGTTCCGGCTGCCGCCGGTAATGGACGTCAACGAGGCCGATGATGCGCGACACCGCTTCGCCGACGCACTCAAGCAACGCCGCGTGTGGCTCGGCATGCTGGCAATTTTCGTGTACGTCGGCGCGGAAGTTTCGCTGGGCAGCTTCATGATCAATTACCTCTCGCTGCCGCAGATCGGCGCGATGAGCCAGGCGCGCGCGGCGGGATTCGTATCGCTGTACTGGGGTGGCGCGATGGTCGGCCGCTTCATCGGTTCGGCGCTGCTGACGCGCCTGGATACACGCAAGCTGCTCGCCGCGGCGGCAACGATCGCCGGCGCACTGGTGCTGACGACCATGCTGTCGCAGGGAGCGGTGGCGATGTGGAGCGTGGTGGCGGTCGGCCTGTTCAACTCGGTGATGTTTCCCAACATCTTCACGCTCGGGATCGAGAAATTCGGCGCGCTGACCGGCAAGGTCTCAAGCCTGCTGGTGATGGCGATCGTGGGCGGCGCGGTGATTCCGCTGGCGCAGGGCGCGCTGGCGGACCACATCGGCGTGCAGCACGCGTTCGTGCTGCCGCTGGCCTGCTACGCCTACATCGTGTTCTACGGTTTGCGCGGTTCGCGCGTACCGCAGTCGCTCGCACCCGCAACGGAAGGGCAAGCCCATGCCTGAGTCGCTCCGCCGCGCATTGATCGCAACGCTGTTGCTTGCGACAGCGAACTTTTCCGCGCAAGCAGCACCGCCTTCGCCGGCAGCGGAAGTCAATCCACTGATCGGCAGCCGCAACGGAGGCAACACTTTTCCCGGCGCCACGCTGCCGTTCGGCATGTTGCAGTGGAGCCCGGAGAACACCAAGGGGCAACACGATCGCACCGCCGCGCCCGGCGGCTATCAATACGATGCGACCCGCATCCGCGGTTTCAGCCTGACGCATTTGTCGGGTACCGGTTGTGCCGGCGCCAGCGGCGATATCCCGTTCATGCCGGTGACGCTGCCGGTCACGATCTCGCCTGCGCTGGATGCCGACGACAGTCGCTATGCCAGCGATTTCTCGCATGCCGACGAACACGCCGCGCCGGGCGATTACCGAGTTCGGCTCGGCAACGGCGTCGCGGTCGAATTGAGCGCGGCCTTGCGCAGCGGCATCGCGCGCTTTGTCTTCCCCGCAGGCAAGCCAGCCAACCTGCTGGTGCGCACCTCGGATTCCGAAGTCGGCAGCAGCGATGCATCGGTCCAGATCGATCGTGCAAAGCGCGCCATCAGCGGCTCGGTCAGCAGCGGCAATTTCTGCGGCTATCTGTCCAACGCCGATCGGCGCAGCTATTACACGCTGTATTTCGTGGCGCAATTCGATCAGCCATTCGCGGCAACCGGCACCTGGCATGACGGCGCGGTGCATGCGCATGGCACCTCCGCGAACGGCGGCACCGGCTACGGCGACCAGCGCTTCCTCCCTGCCGGCAAAGGTTCCGGCGCGTGGCTCGGCTTCGATGCAAGCCACGGCGCGACGGTGGATGTGCGCGTCGGCATCTCCTATGTCAGCCTCGCCAATGCGCGCGCCAATCTCGATGCCGAAATTCCGCAAGGCACTTCGCCGGAGCAGATACGTCAGCGTGCGAATGCAGCATGGAACGATGCACTCAGCCGGATCGCCATCACCGGCGGCACATCGGATCAGCGCAGCATGTTCTACACCGCGCTGTATCACACGTTGTTGCAGCCCACGACTTTCAGCGATCAAAACGGCGAATACCGCGGCTTCGACCAGCACATTCACCGCGTCAAGGACGCACAGAAAATCCAGTACGCCAACTTCTCGGGCTGGGATGTCTATCGCTCGCAACTGCAACTGCTGACCTGGCTGTTTCCGAAAATCAGCAGCGATATAGCGCAATCGCTATTCAATCAGGCGCAGCAGAACCATGACGAGTGGGATCGCTGGACGCACGCCTCCGGTGCGACCCACGTGATGAGTGGCGATCCTTCGGTGCCGGCGCTGGCGGATATTTACGCCTTCGGCGGCCGCGATTTCGACCTGCACGGCGCGTATGCCTCGCTGAAGCATGCGGCCACCGTGCCGACCGCGAACGATCTCAGCGACGATGGTTGCGCAGTCGAATGCGTCGGGCAACGCCCCTCGCTTGATCAATGGCTGACCTTGCACTACATCGCTACGAAATCACATTCATGGGGCGGTGCTGCCGAGACGCTGGAGGATGCGACCGCCGATTTCGCGCTTTCGGAACTGGCGCGCGCGGCGGGTGATGAGTCCGGGCACGACCAGTTCCTCGCCCGCGCCGGGTACTGGCGCAATCTCTACAACCCGCACGCCACGCCGCAGGCGGGCTACATCCAGAACCGCAACGCCGATGGCACCTGGCCGGCGTTCAAGCCGGAAAGCGACGATGGTTTCGTCGAAGCCAGCGCGGCGGTATATCTGTGGATGGTGCCATTCGACGTGCAGGGTTTGTACGACACGCTCGGCGGGCGCACGACGGCCACCGCGCGGCTGGATGCGTTCTTCCACAAACCTGACGGCAGTTGGACATTGACCAAGGCCGGTCCGCTGCATGCCGAACTGGACAATGAACCTTCGATCGAAACGCCCTGGCTGTACGACTACGCCGGCCAGCCGTGGCAGACGCAGAAGGCCGTGCGCATCGTGCTCGACACGATCTGGAAGAACGCACCCGAAGGGATTCCCGGCAATGACGACCTCGGCGAGATGTCCTCGTGGTATGTATGGGCGGCGCTTGGCCTGTACCCGGAGGTTCCCGGCCGTGCCGAACTCGTTGTCGGCAGCCCGCTGTTCCCCAAGGCAGTAATTCACCGGGCGCTCGGCGACGTGACGATCGACGCGCCGGATGCAAATGACGCGAACCTCTACGTTCAATCGTTGACACGAGACGGAAAGTCGCTCGACCACCCTTGGCTGCCGACATCGTTCGCCGAACACGGCGGACACCTGCGCTTCGCGCTCGGCGCGAAACCGGATACACATTGGGGCAGCGACGCTACCGATGCGCCACCCTCGTTTCCGCCACCGGAGCAGCATCCATGAAGCATATCGCGCGTCGCCTCGTTCCGCTGCTCGTGCTGGTTCTCGGCACCGCGGCGGCCGCGCAGGCCAGCCCGGCAAGACAATCCGCGCCGGCGGATTCCGCCGCAATGGCCGCGCGGGTGAAAGCCGAATTCCTGCACGGCTGGAACAACTACAAGCGCTATGCGTGGGGCCATGATGAATTGCAACCTTTGAGCAAGACGCCGCACGACTGGTACGGCACCTCCCTGCTGATGACACCGGTGGACGCGCTGGACACGCTGGTGCTGATGGGCCTGAAAAAGGATGCCGACGAAGATCGCGCGCTGATAGACAACAAGCTCGATTTCAACAAGGACATCTACGTCAAGAATTTCGAGATCACCATCCGCCTGCTCGGCGGCCTGCTCTCCGGCTATCAACTCACCGGCGATCCGCAATTGCTGCACAAGGCGCAGGATCTCGGCACGCGTTTACTGCCCGTGTTCGATTCACCTACCGGTCTGCCGTACGTCTACGTCAACCTGAAAACCGGCAAGGCCCGCGGCACGGATTCCAATCCGGCGGAAACCGGCACGCTGCTGCTGGAGTTCGGCACGCTCAGCAAACTCACTGGCAATCCAGTGTTCTACGACAAAGCCAAGCGCGCCCTGGTGGAAACGTACAAGCGCAGCTCGAAGATCGACCTGGTCGGCGCCGGCTTGAATGTCGAGACCGGCAAGTGGACCGACACGGATGCGAGCGTCAGTGGCGGCATCGATTCCTATTACGAGTACCTGTGGAAATGCTGGCGGCTGTTCGGAGACAAGGATTGCCTGGCGATGTGGAAGGCGAGCATCCCGGCAATCAACAAATATCTTGCCGATGAAGTTCGCGGTGAACTCTGGTACGGCCACGCCGACATGAATACCGGCAAGCGCACCGCCACTGAATACGGCGCCCTGGATGCGTTCTTCCCCGCGCTGCTGGCGCTGTCGGGCGACGTGCCGCGCGCGGCGCGTCTGCAGGATTCCTCGTTCAAGATGTGGAACCTGTACGGCATCGAGCCCGAAGTGCTGAACTATCGCACGATGAAAGTGGACTATGACGGCTACGCGCTGCGGCCGGAAATCGTCGAGTCAACTTATTACCTGTCGCACTACACGCGCGATCCGAAATATCTTTCCATGGGCCGCACGCTGTTCGACGATTTCGTGAAGTACTGCCGCACCGATGCCGGCTATGCCGCGCTGAAGAGCGTGATCACCAAGCAGAAGCGCGACGACATGGAAAGCTTCGTATTCGCCGAAACCTTCAAGTATTACTACCTGTTGTTCGACCCCAAGGCGCTGGACTTCGATGCGGTCACCTTCAACACCGAGGCGCATCCGCTCAGGCGGACATGGGCGGCTGGCGAACGCCGGGCGGAATTGCCGACGCATTGACGGCTCATGTGCGCGTACGGTTATGCTTGTTGCATAGCCACTACATCAGCGTGCGTCGCACCTATCCACCATGAGACGACTGCGCGCCGCCCTGCCCTTGTTGCTGCTGATCGGAATCGGCGCCGCCTTGTGGGCGACCGGCACGCTGGATCGCTTTCGCCCGCACCAACTCGTCGCGCAACAACAGCAGTTGCACCACGCGGTGGCGATGCATCCGCTGCTGGCCATCTGCATTTACATCGGCGCGGTGGCGCTGGTGATCGGCACCGGCGTACCGGCCTCGTGGGTGGTGATCCTGAGCGGCGGCATGCTGTTCGGCATTCTGTACGCCACTTTCCTGACTGCCGCCGGCGAGCTGCTCGGTTCACTGCTGCTGTTCTTTGCCGCGCGCCACGCCTTCGGCAGCGGCACGCGACCGCCGCCCGCGATGGCCGAGCGCGTGCGCCGCGGTTACCTGCAGCATCCGTGGGGCTACACGCTATTCCTGCGCCTGGTGCCGGTGCTGCCGTTCGGTGGTGTCACCGTTGCCCTGGCATGGCTGCGCTGCCCGCTATGGCTGTTCGCGCTGGCGACGTTTGCCGGCGGTTGCGTCATGGCGGTGTTCGAAACCGCAATCGGCGCGGGACTCGCGCAGTCGCTGGCGCATGGCAAGCCGATCGGCCCGCACCTGCTGCTGCAACCACGCGTGCTGGTTCCGATCATCGCGCTGGCATTGCTTGCGCTGGCGCCGGTGTTGATCCAGCGCCTGCGCACGAAGGCTGCCTCGACCGATACTCAGCGAAAATCGCGATAACGGCTGCGCCCGATGAAAAACCCGGCGAGCAGGCAACCGATTCCGGCGAGCACCAGCCCGGTTTCGACCGGCCGCCGCGTGACGAAGCTGCTGATTTCGTAACCGGCGCGCTTGACGCCGTGCACGGCGCTGTCGGCCATGTCGCCGGCATTGTCGGCCACCCACCCGGCGCCATGTTTTACCTTGTCGGCGGCGTTGCCCAGCGCATGCGCGCCGCTCTGGATGGTTTCCCTGCTTTGCGTAACGTCCATTTTGCGTACTCCGTTGCGAGCGATGGTTGACGGAGACCCGATGCTAACCCGCGCGCGTCGTCGTGGCGTTAATGGAACGCGAATGGGGCGCAGGACAACGTGAATGGGGAGCCCGATTGCAAGGGGCGGCGCTTGCGTATAATCGGCCGGTCACGAGGGGGCGGAATCGTGCATTTGACGACTTGCGATTGCAAGGGTTGCCGACGTGGGTGAGCCAGCAGGTGCGCACCGGCGCGCGCACAGCGCCGTCGCGCTGGCGATCCTGGCATTCGTCGTTGGCATCGCCCATGCGCAACCTTCGCCGCAGGATCTCGGCACGCTGTCGCTGGAGGATCTCGGCAATGTCGTAGTCACTTCGGTGAGCAAGAGCGCCGAGCCGCTGAGCGATGCGCCCGCCGCGGTGTACGTGATCAACCACGACGACATCATCCGTTCCGGCGCGACCTCGCTGCCGGAAATGCTGCGGCTGGCGCCGAACCTGGATGTGATGCAGCTCAGCCCGAGCAACTACATCGTCACCTCGCGCGGCCTCAGCGGCAATCAGCAGGCACAGAACTTCCCCAACAAGCTGCTGGTGCTGATTGACGGGCGCAGCGTGTATTCGCCGCTGTTCTCCGGCATCGGCTGGGACGCGCAGTACGTGTTGCCGGAGAACATCGAGCGCATCGAGGTGATCAGCGGCCCGGCCGGGGCGCTGTGGGGCGCCAACGCGGTGAATGGCGTGATCAACATCATCACCCGCAAGGCCGCCGATACCCAGGGCGGGCTCGCCGAGTTCGGCCTTGGCAGCCACGAGAGCAGCGCGAGCATCCAGTACGGCGGCCAGTTCAACGATCACGCGTACTACAGCTTTTACGCGCACGATTTCCATCAGCGCTCCTTCGACGACAGCGCCGGCCAGAACGCGCACGACGGCTGGAGCGCACCGCAGGCGGGCTTCCGCGTGGACTGGGAAGCCGGCAGCACCAACCTGATTACCCTGCAAGGCGACGTATTGAACGGCCGCGAAGGACAAGGTGCGAACGAACCTGATCGCCGCATCGCGGGCGCCAATGTGCTGACCCGCTGGCGACACGCCGCCGCGAACGGTTCCAATTTCCAGTTGCAGGTCTATTACGACAACGAGCGCGACTGGAATGCGCTCTCTTCCGGCGCGGTTGACCTGAACACCTGGGACATCGAGGCACAACACGATTTCGCACTGGGTGGAATCCAGCACATCACCTGGGGCATCGGCGACCGCGTCTTTCGCTACCAAATCAGCGACGACGTGCGTCCGGACGCCTCGTTGCTGTTCCGGCCCAACACCGGCATGCGGAATCTGGCGAATGCGTTCGTGCAGGATCAGATCGCGCTGGGCTCGCGTACCCAGGCGACCCTCGGCCTGAAGGCCGAGCACGATCCGTTCTCGGGTGTGTCGTGGATGCCCAGCGCGCGGTTGTCGTTCAAGCCCAACGACAAGCTGCTGCTGTGGGCGGCGGCCTCGCGCGCGCTGCGCACACCCACGGTGTTCGACGAGGACGTGGTCGAGGTGCTGAATCTGCCGACCGGTCCTTTGGACGCTCTCAACGGCAATCCTGATTACCGCAGCGAGAAACTCACCGCCTACGAAGCCGGGCTGCGCACGCAATGGGCCACGCGCGCCACGCTGTCGGTTTCGCTTTATTACAACGCCTACGACGACCTGCGCACCCTCGAGCCGTCGTCCACTTTCTTCCCGCTGATGTTCGGCAACGGCCTGGCCGGCCACACGTACGGCGCGGACATCTGGGCCAGCTATTCGGTCGCGGACTGGTGGCGGCTCGGCGCGGGTTTGTCTGAGGAACGCGAACGCCTGCATTTGAAAACCGGGTCGAACGGCCTGCTCGGCATTGCCGAAGCGGGCGACGATCCCAGCCATCACAGTTTCATCCGCTCATCGATGAATCTCTCCGAACGCTGGACGCTGGACGCCGACCTGCGCGAGGTAAGCGCGCTGCCGAATCCCAAGGTACCCGCCTACGTGGAATTGAACGCAAGACTTGGCTGGAAGGTAAACGACACACTGGATATTTCATTGTCCGGGTTCAACCTGCTGCATCCGTCGCATCAGGAGTACACGTTTCCCGGCAGCGATCGCATCGGACGCAGCGTATTCCTCGACACCCGTGTGAAATTCTGACGCCACTGCGATGCCGAGCCAATGACGCCAAGGCGCCAACGCGAATCGAACACCCCGCTGCAGGCGGCACTGCCTCCACGCAATGTGCGCGTGGCGAAATGCGTGATCGCACTGGCTCTGGCCTGCGCGAGCGGCGAGATACTGGCGCAGCCGATGCCATCGAACATCTCGCTGGAATATGCGGTGAAGGCCACTTACCTCTACAAGCTGGCCCCATTCGTCAACTGGCCGCCGACCACCTTCACGGCAGCCAACGTGCCATTCGAGATTTGCGTGGTGGGCGAAGACCCGTTCAACGATTTCCTGGAAAAGGCGGTGACCGGGCAGCACTTCGGAACGCACCCTTTCGCCGTGCGCAAGCTGGACACGCTCACCCCAGGCACGGATTGCCAAATCGTCTTCATCAGCCACCTGTCTTCGCAAAGCATCAGTGATGCCCTGCAGGCGGTGAACGGCGAGCCGGTGATGACCGTGACCGATTCCGGGGCCACGCCGGATGACGGCGGCATCATGCATTTCGTGATCGAGCAGGGGCGCGTGCGTTTCGAGATCGACACCGCCGCCGCCGGGCGCAATCACCTCACCATCAGCTCCAAACTGTTGAATCTTGCCGTGGTGGTACGGGATGCGGGATGAGACGTCCATGACGATGTTGCCGGAGGCCAGGCGTTTCGCGCTCAGACCCGTGGCGGCGCTTGCCGCTGCCGTACTGCTGCTGGTTGCGGGCGCACTCGCGGCCGCTTACCAATATCAGTCGTCGCGCCACGAGCGGGCGCGCCAACTTACCGTGCAAGCCAACATCCTGGCCGCCAGCGTTACCGCGGCGATCGCGTTCAACGATCGCGCCACCGCGCAGGAATACGTGGACGCGCTGATGCTGGATCCACGCCTGGACGCCGCGGCGATCTACAACGAGAACCATCGGGAGGTGGCCGGCTTCTATCGTCCGGGCGGTAAACCGATACCCGATTTCCTGGCCGACGGCGGGCGCTTGCCAAGCGATCATTTTCTGCTGACGGAAGTGCCGGCGCGTCAGGGTACGACGCTGGTCGGGCATGTCTATCTGCGCGCTGCGCAAACACCGGGCACCGTGCGGCTGGCCCGCTTCAGCGGCTTGATACTGCTGACCATCATGGCGGTGCTGATGCTTTCCGCGCTGGCAGTTGCGCAACGCGCACTGACCCTCGCCAACGCCGACTTGCAGCAGCGTGCGCACGAACTCGCCGGGGCCAATGCACGGCTGACCGCGGAAATGGAACGACGCGCGCGCACCGAGGAAGCATTGCGGCAGAGCCAAAAGATGGAAGCGGTCGGCCAGCTTTCGGGTGGCATCGCGCACGATTTCAACAACCTGCTGATGATCATCAAGAGCAGCTTGAGCCTGTTCTACAAAAAGCTGACGCAGAACGAACCAGAGGTTGAGCGCTTCGCGCAAACCGCGCGCGAACATCTCGCCGCGGGCCCCAACCAGGAGGTCTCCGGCGTTCTGGCGGCGCTGCAAGCCTTCCTGGATCTGATCGCGCAAAGCGAAGTGCGCAACCAGCAGATCAAGCGTTACCTCGATACCGCGCATGAAGGCGTCGACAAGGCCGCAAGCCTCACCCAACGCCTGCTCAGTTTCGCGCGCCGCCAGCCGCTGTCGCCGAAATCGGTGAACATGGATGCACTGATCCGCGGCATCCAGTCGCTGCTGGATCACTCGGTGGGCTCGAACGTGAAAATTGATTACAGGCTTGAATCGCATTGGCCTGTTTTATGCGACTCCAATCAAATGGAGAATGCGATCTTGAACCTGGTCATCAACGCCCGCGATGCGATGCCCATGGGCGGCCAGATCACGCTGCGTACCCAAGATGTGCGCGTGGACGAGGATCATCCGCTGGACAATCTGCAAAATGGCGACTACGTGCACCTGTGCGTGGATGACACCGGCTCCGGCATGAGCGAGGAAGTGCGCCGCAAGGCCTTTGATCCGTTCTTCACCACCAAGCCGGTCGGCAAGGGAACCGGGCTGGGGTTGAGCACCACCCTCGGCTATGTCATGCAATCCAACGGCCACGCCAGCATCGACAGCGAAGAGGGCAAGGGCACCACGATCAATATCCTGATGCCGCGCGCCACCGGCGACATCACTGCAGAGGTAACGTAATGCTTTCCGCACACGCACCCACCGCGTCACACATCCTGCTGGTCGAAGACGAGGCCGTGCTGCGCGAATTGGCTGCGGAAAACCTGGCGGATGCCGGCTACAGCGTGGTCGAGGCCGGCGACGGCGCGGCAGGTCTGGAAGCGCTGCAATCGGACATTCGCATTGACGTGCTGCTGAGCGACATCAAGTTGCCCGGCATGAACGGCTACGAGCTCGCCGAGGCAGGCAAGGCGCTTCGTCCTGATCTGAAAGTGATCCTGATGACCGGTTATGCGCCGGCACCGCTGCCGCCCACGCTCGAGCGCGTGGTCTACCGCGTGCTGCAAAAGCCGTTCGCGCTGGAAATGCTGCCCGGGATGATTGCCGCGGCGCTGGACAAGCCGGAGGCCGGGCCTGCGTGATTGCGCACGGGATCAGTGCCGCAAAAGGCGATGGTGCCGCTCGGCTGCGCGACGGCGACTGAAGTGGAAATAGATCAGCACGCTGACCACTGCCGCGTAGGCGCACCAGACCGACGTAAACGCATAGTGCTTGAGCCAGAGCACCAGCAGAACGCCGATCAGGTTCACCGTCCCAAGCGCGATGATGTACCGATAGCCGGAAAAAAACAGCGAGCCGCAGGTTGCGATCACGTACAAGACGGCGATGACCAGATTGCTGGTGGCGGGATTCCTGTAGATCACGCTGTGACCTTCCGTGAAGATGCTCGTGTTGAAATTCAGCAAGGCCCATAACTGATAGCCGGTGAGCACAACGCCGAGCGCCAGGAAGGGCAGCACCATCAGCCGTCGGTAACGACCGGGCTCGATCAGCCACACACTCAGCGGCACCAGCAGCGGCAGCAGTCCCTGCGCGTAAAGCATGTATGCGAATCCCCAGGGTTGCAGCCCGCCCAATGCACTGCGACCCATCAACGCGAGCCATACCGCGCCTTCCGCAAACTGATGAAAGGCGAACAGCAACGGGATCGCGGCGAACAGCCATTCGCGGGGCCGCGGCTGATCGCCAGCGTCGCCACGCCGACGGCTCCAATGACGGCGCTACTGGTGAAACTGGCGGTTGCGGAAAAACACATGGGGCTTCCCTTTGCACCAACACCATATTCTCATGCGCGTACCGGCGCCCGAGCCTGCAGCCCGACCCATGCACCACGGGATCGAGCCGGAGGGTCGCACGTCCGCTACGGAGCGGGTTTCATTGACTCTCGGGGATACTGCGGGATGCCGCTGGATGGCTGTATGGCCGTGATGGGATCGAACCATCGACCAACGGATGTGAGATCGCCTGCGAGACCGCCGAGGCAGCGCATTGATGGCCGTGATGGGATCGAACCATCGACCAACGGATGTGAGATCGCCTGCGAGACCGCCGAGGCAGCGCATTGATGGGCCGTGATGGGATCGAACCATCGACCAACGGATTAAAAGTCCGCTGCTCTACCGCTGAGCTAACGGCCCACGTGAGCCGCGCATTCTAGCTGCCCGTGCGCATCAGCGGTAGCGCGTCGGATCGCTGACTCCCGCATCGGCAAAACCCTGCGCGCGCAGCGCACAGGCGTCGCATTGTCCGCAGGCGCGGCCGTGCCTGTCCGCGCGATAGCACGACACGGTCGCGGCGAAATCCACCCCCAGGCGCAGGCCCTCGCGCACGATATCGGCTTTCGACATCGCGATCAGCGGCGCATGAATGTGTAGCGCATGTCCCTCCGCGCCGGCTTTGGTGGCGAGGTTCGCCAGTGTTTCGAATGCGGCGACGAAGGTCGGTCGGCAATCAGGGTACCCCGAATAGTCCACCGCGTTGACCCCGCAGAAGATATCGTTTGCACTCAGCACTTCGGCCCAGCCCAGCGCGATCGACAGCATGATGGTGTTGCGCGCGGGGACATAGGTTGCCGGAATTTCGTCGAGCGCGTGCACACGCGCGTGCTCGGGCACGGCGATGTCGGCGGTCAGCGCCGAACCGCCGATGCTGCGCAGATCCACATCCACGATCTTGTGCTCGGCAGCGCCCAGTGTCGCCGCGACGCGCGCGGCAGCCGCGAGTTCCGAAGCGTGACGCTGGCCGTAGGCGACCGATAATGCATGACAGGCCAAGCCGCGCTCGCGGGCCAGCGCCAGGGTTACCGCCGAATCCATGCCGCCGGAAAGCAGAACGACCGCGTTGCTCATCGGCCCGGCGCCTCGCCCCAAAGATATTTGTGCAGCTGGATCTGCAAGCGCACCGGCAGGCGGTCTTGCAAGATCCATTCAGCGAGTGCGCGCGGCTCCAGTTGGCCGTACACCGGCGAGAACAGCAGCGTGCAGCGCGCAGCAAGGTCGTGTTCGCGCAACGTCATCACCGCCCATTCGTAATCGGCACGATCAGCCAGCACGATCTTCACTTGATCACGCGCGTTGAGATGACCGATGTTGCTCAGCAGATTGCGCGCGGACTCGCCGGAACCGGGCGCCTTCAGGTCCATCACCCGCCGCACGCGTGGGTCGACTTGCGAAATATCCAGCGCGCCGGAAGTTTCCAGCGAGACCTCATAGCCCGCATCGCACAGTTGCGCAAGCAGATCGAGGCAGCGCTTTTGCGCCAGCGGCTCGCCGCCGGTGACGCAGACATGCCGCGCACCATATCCGCCGACCTCGGCAAGGATTTCATCGAGCGCGCGCCAGCCGCCGCCCTCGAAGGCATACGCCGTATCGCACCAGGTGCAGCGCAATGGACAGCCGGTGAGGCGCACGAACACGGTCGGCCAGCCGACCGAGTCTGCTTCGCCCTGGATCGAATGGAAGATTTCGCTGATGCGCAGCCGCGGCCGTACGGCTGACGCTTCAGAGTCCAATGAAGTGATCGCCATTTTCGCGTCAGGAATCTTTATTCGCAAAGGAGCCGAGAGCGCAAAGAGAGGCGACAATCCCTTTTCTCCGCCTTTGCACGTATCGCGGAAAAAACGTTTACCGAACTACTGGGCGCCGTTCTGCTGAAGCGCGATCGCGCGCAGCCGGCTCTGCGCCAATCGCGCAACGGTCGTGCCCGGATATTTGTTGAGCACCGCGGTCAGCGTGGCCTGCGCGTCGTCATACTGCTTCATCTCGGCTTGCGCATAGCCGATCTTCAGCAGCGCATCCGGCGCCTTGTCGCTGTTCGGAAAAGCTTGCAGCAAGGTCTGGAATGTCTGCAACGAGACCTGATAGTTCTGCGTCACGTAGTAGGACTCGCCGAGCCAGTAATAGGCATTCGGCGTCAGCGCGCTGTTGGGATATTGCTGGATGTATGCGCGAAAGCCGCGCGCTGCGCTGACGTAATCGCCGCCGGTCAGCGATTTGAAAGCCGCGCCGTAGGCGGCCTGTTGCTCTGCACTGGGTGGCGACGGCGGAGTCGATGAAGATGCGGCCGCAGGCGGAGCCTGCGTGCTGGCGGCGGAAACCGGCGCGACGCCACTCGACGCGGAAGTCGCCGGTGCACTCGTGTTGCCGTTGCCGCCTTCCAGCTTGCCGAGGCGCGAATCCAGATCGATGTACTGATCCTTGTTCTGCTTCTGCAACTGCTCGATCTGGTGTTGCAGTTCCTCGATGCGGCCTTCCATCTGCTGGAGTTGCGCCTGCAGATCCTGCACCTGGTTGACCAGCGCTACGCCGCCCTGCTGCGATTGCTGCTGCGCCTGCTGTTGTTCCAGCCGCGCGACGCGCTCACCCAGGCTTGGCGTTTGCGCACCGGCGCTCATGACCACGGCGGCGGCCGCCAATGCGACCGCCGCCCGGATGCAAAAACGCATGCCGCGCATCATCATCGTGTTGCGACGCGATTACTCGCGGCGCTCACTTGGCGCTGACTCATTTCGCCGTGTAGACGATTTCGGCGCGGCGGTTCTTGGACCAGCAATCCTCGTTGTGCTCGCGACACACGGGACGCTCTTCGCCGTACGAAACCACGTTGATCTGCGAAGCGGAAGCACCATCGGCTTCCAGCGCGCTCATCACCGCATTGCCGCGACGCTCGCCGAGGCCAAGGTTGTACTCGCGCGTGCCGCGCTCGTCGGTGTTGCCTTCCAGCGTCATGCGCGCCATCGGGCGATCACGCAGATACTTCGCGTGGCAGGCGATTATCTGCTGGAATTCCGGCTTGATATCGCTCTTGTCGAAATCGAAATACACCACGCGCTGGCGCAGGCAAGCGTCAGTGTCGAGATCGGCCGGGGTGTAGGCACCGGCGGTGGTGGTGCTTTGCGTGACGGCCTCGGGCGGAGCTTCGGGCGGGGCGGTCTTCACTTCCTGCTTCTTGGCGCAGGCCGCGAGACCCACGCACATCAGCGCGGCGAAGGTGATGCGGACGGTAGCGTTCATGGCGGTTCCTTGTACTTGAACGAGTGGAGGAAAAATCGATTTTGGTTAACAGCGTTGTCGATAAACCTTCGATACTGCCGATCAAACTAATGTTGCCGGTACGGGCCCCAGGCGGGTTCGCGCACGTCGCCGTCGCTCAGCACCAGCCGCTGCCGTACGCGCCCGTCGGCCGACACCGCGTACAACACGCCGTGCGGGCCTTCGGTAGATGCGTACAGAAGCATGCTGGCGTTGGGCGCGAAGCTCGGCGACTCATCCAGGCTGCCCGGAGAGACGAACTTCACCTGGTCGCCCAGGCTCTTGTCCATGATCGCAATACGATACACGTTTCCGTTGCCCTGCACCATCGCGATCTTGGTTCCGTCATAGCTGATCGAGGCGTCGGCGTTGTACTGGCCCTGGAAAGTCAGCCGCTGCGGCGCACCGCCTGCGGCCGACACCTGATACAACTGCGGCTTGCCGGAACGGTCCGAAGTAAACACCAGGCTCGCGCCATCCGGGGTCCAATCGGGCTCGGTGTCGATCGCCAGGCTGTTGGTCACGCGGGTCAGCGCGCCGCCCTCCGGATCCATCACGTAGATTTCCGGATTGCCCTCAAATGACAGGCTCACCGCAAGCCTGCGGCCATCCGGCGAAAACCGCGGCGCGCCGTTGATGCCGCGCTTGTTGGACAGCAGCCGGCGCGAGCCGGTGGTGATGTCCTGCACGTAGATCGCGGAATTGCCATGCTCGAACGAGACATACGCAAGCTTGCTGCCATCCGGCGACCACGCCGGCGACAGCAACGGCTCGCGCGAACGCACCACGGTCTGCGGATTGTAACCATCGGAGTCGGCGATGATCAGCGCGTACTGCGTGTTCTGGCCAACGCCGACCGCGGTGACATACGCGATGCGGGTGTCGAACGCGCCGCGCACACCGATGATCTTCTGGTAGATCTGATCCGCGATCTGGTGCGCCACGCGGCGCAGGTCGCTGCCCTGGCCCGTTATCGAAAGCCCGAGCAGGCGCTGCTGCTTGTTGACATCCCACAATTCGAAATCGGCGCGCAGGGCGCCATTGCCGGCATCGGAGGTGCGCCCGACCACGATGTAATCCTGCTTCAACTGCTGCCAGGTCGGAAACTTGATCTCGGCGCCGGTGGTCGGCGTCTCGACGATTTCATTGCGCGCCAGCGAACGGAACTTGCCGCAGCGATTCAAATCCATCCGCACCACGTCGGCGATGTCGGTAGAGGGCGGCGGCCCGGCGGTTTGGCCGAATGGCACTACCGCGATCGGGATCGCCGAGGGCACGCCGTTGACGATCTGCACGGTGAGACCCTGCGCGCTGGCGTGGCCTGCCAGCAATCCGGTGCAAACCAACAGCAACAGGGCGAAAAGGGATTTACGATTTCGCATGGCATCCATCCTTACTGCGAAGACATCACGGTGAAGTTGAAAGTGATCCGGCGTTGAAATTGATCCTCGAAGCCTTGATAAGGCAGCGGCGAGGAGCGCAAAACCGCAGCTTCCACCGAGTGCTTGCCGATGTCATTGAATGGGCAACTCGGTAGAACTTTGGCAGAAATCACCTGACCGCCGGGTATCTGGATGATTTCCACGGGGCAGACCACGCCATCGGGAATATTGTCCGGGCGCAGCCAATTTTGCGTGATCGCGTTTTGCAGCGCGGCGATGTAGGCGTTGTTGTCCTTGCCGTTCTGTCCGCTCATCGCCTGCTTGGCCGGTGGCACGGTATCGTTGGCGTTCGGATTGTCCGGCGTGTTCCTGAGATCGGCCAGCTGCTGCGCCTTCTGCTGCGCCAGCTTTATCTGCTTCTGATTGGCCGCGCTCTGCGCCTTGATCTGCGCGAGTTGCTTCAAAATGCGGTCGGCTTCCTGTTCGCGGGTCAGCTCCGCCATGCGCTGCTTTTGCTTTTCCTCCTGCGCTTTCTGCTGGTCGGCTTTCTGCTGGGCGATGTCCGCGACCTTCTCCTGATCCTTGATGTCGGGATGCTCGGGCGGCGGCGGCAGCACTTTGACCGGCGCGGGCTTGGGGAGTTCGGGCTTGGGCAAATCGCGTTGCTCGGGCGGCGGGTTGGCCGGTTGCGCACGCTTTGAATGCTTCGGCGGCGGTGCGCCCACCGGCCCGACCAGTGTCGCCTCGATCACCTGCCCCATCAATTGTACGGGCTTGGTGCAAGCCACCGGGTTGGGCAGATGCAGAAAATCCGTCACCCCCTGCCAGCTCGCGCAGTTGAGCGTCGCCAGTGCCAGGAACCCGACGATGGCGATATGCAACAGCGCGGAAAGCAGCACCGCGCGCGGAGTGGCCTCATGGCTTTCCATTGGGGGAGTTCTGATTAACCTGATCGATCATCGTTCAAATCAGCGTCTTCATGCCCCCACATCCCCGATCAAATACCTGGCTGGCCAAGTGTTTGGTGGCCCCCTTGGCTCAAGGGGACTGAAGATCAAGAGCAAAATTCGTCCTTATTCATTCTTCTGTTGCTGCGGCTGACTCATCAGGCCGACCTTCGGCACGCCGGCCTGTTGCAGCAACACCATCGCCTGATACACCTTGCCGTAATCGGCATCCACATCGCCGCCGATCAACACCGGCACCTGCGGATTTTCCTTCACGAACGCGGCGACCTTGGTTTCCAGATCCTTGTCACTGATCGGTTCGCGCTTGCCGCCGGAAAGCGTGAGATACAGGCTGCCATCTTTCTTGACGCTGACCAGCACCGGCTGCTTCTGATCCTGCAGGGACTTCGCCGCCGATTGCGGCAAATGGATGTCCACGCCGAGATTCAACAGCGGCGCCGTCACCATGAAGATGATCAGCAGCACCAGCATCACGTCGATGTAGGGAACGACGTTGATCTCGGCCTTGAGTTTCCTGCGTTGGCGTTTGCGCGGCGGCTGCATTGAGAAATCCGTTATGCCGTCATCCCGGCGAAAGCCGGGATCCATCTTGCTGACACGAAGATCAAAATGGGTTCCGGATCGCCGCTACGCGTCGTCCGGAATGACGATGAGGTAACTAGAAGTTCGTTTTCACGGTGCGACTTCATGCGGCTTCAAGCACCCTCGTCCGACTGGATTTGCCGATGCAGGATGGACGAGAATTCTTCCTGGAAGGTGTCGTAGCGCACCGTGATGCGCTCCAGCCGCATCGAGTAGCGGTTGTACGCCCACACCGCCGGAATCGCGGCGAACAGGCCCATTGCGGTCGCGACCAGCGCCTCGGAAATGCCCGGCGCGACCATCGCAATGGTCGCCTCCTTGATGCTGCCCAGCCCCTGGAAGGCGACCATGATGCCCCACACCGTGCCGAACAAGCCGACATACGGGCTAATCGAACCGACGTTGGCGAGGAATTCCAGATTGTGTTCCAGCTTGTCCACCTCGCGCGTGCCGGACACGCGCATCGCGCGCTCGGATGCCTCCAGGATCGCGCGCTGATCGGTGCTGCGTCGCTGGCGCTGGCGGGCAAATTCGCGGAAGCCCGCCTCGAACACCGACGCCAGGCCACCCGCTTCTTCACCGCGCGCACTGACATCGCGGAACAGTGCCGCGAGATCCGCGCCCGACCAGAAGCGCTGCTCGAAGGCATCCGCATCGCGGGTGGCGGCATCCAGCATCGCCCATTTGCGGAAGATGATCACCCAGGATGCGAAAGAGAAGATCACCAGGATCAGCAGCACCAGCTTGACCGGCAGGCTGGCGTGCAGGACCAAATCGAGGATGTTGAGTTCGCCGTTCATTGAGTCACGTGCTTCCTTCGATCATTTGCGTGATGTCATCCGGGATGCGACAAGGCTGCCATGTATCGGCATCCACGCAGGCCACGCGCACCCGCGCGCGGGTAAGCGTTTCGCCGTCCGGCGCACGGCGCAGATGCTGCTCCAGTTCCATGCTCGCGCTGCGGCGCGCGGCCAGTGATACCGTCGCATCCAGCTCGTCGTCTAGCCGCGCCGGCTTGTCGAATCCAATCGTGAGTTCGCGCACCACGAACAGCACTCCGTGACGCTCGCGCAATGCCGTCTGTCCCAAACCCCGAGCGCGCAACCACTCGGTGCGCGCGCGCTCCAGAAACCGCAGGTATCCGGCGTGATACACCACGCCGCCAGCATCGGTATCTTCCCAGTAAACCCTCAACCGCCAACTGAACAACGGCTCGACGCGGACCGAAAAGGGGTCGGAGTGATTTTTCAAGGCAACCACCCATAACCCGGAAGAAGACAGCGGAAAATCACTCCGACCCCTTTTCGGACACCTTTTCGTCAAACAGGTTCAGCGCCGGATCGCCCGTGCGCTCGGGCGGATTCCAGCCGAAGTGACGCCAGGCCCGTGCGGTGGCGATTCGCCCGCGCGCGGTGCGCGCCAGATAACCCTGCTGGATCAGATATGGCTCGACCACGTCCTCGATAGTGTCTCGGTCTTCGGCCAGAGCCGCGGCCAGCGACTCCACGCCGACCGGCCCGCCCTCGAACTGTTCCATGATGGTGCGCAACAGGCGTCGGTCGAGATCGTCGAAACCGCACGCGTCGATCTGCAGCATCGCCAGCGCATCCACCGCGGCGGCGCGCGTGATGGCGCCCTCCGCGCGCACCTGCGCGAAATCGCGCACCCGCCGCAACAATCGATTGGCAATGCGCGGCGTGCCGCGCGAGCGGCCGGCGATTTCATCGGCGCCGTCATCCGCGCAGGCGATGCCCAGGATGCGCGCCGAGCGGTGCACGATCGCGGCGAGTTCGGCCGGCGTGTAGAACTCCAGACGCTGCACGATGCCAAAGCGGTCGCGCAGCGGCCCGGTCAACATGCCCGCGCGGGTGGTCGCGCCGATCAGCGTGAACGGCGGCAGATCGAGCTTGATCGAACGCGCGGCCGGGCCTTCGCCCAGCATGATGTCGATCTGGAAATCCTCCATCGCCGGGTACAGCACTTCCTCCACGATCGGCGAGAGGCGATGGATCTCATCGATGAACAGCACGTCGCGCGGTTGCAGGTTGGTGAGCAGCGCGGCCAGGTCACCGGCGCGCTCGAGCACCGGGCCGGAAGTGGCGCGCAAACCCACGCCCAGCTCATTGGCGATCACATGCGAAAGCGTGGTCTTGCCAAGGCCCGGCGGACCGAACACCAGCACGTGATCGAGCGCGTCGCCGCGTTGCCGCGCCGCCTCGATGTACACCCCGAGCTGTTCGCGCAGCGCGCACTGACCGATGTATTCGTCGAAGCGGCGCGGCCGGATCGTGGCCTCGATCGCGAGTTCCGCGCGATCGGCATTCGCATCGCTCAAGCGGGGTTCGGTCATGCGTGGATTATGCCCGGAGAAGTGGGAGTCGGAAATGGGAAATGGAGTTGCATGCAGCAATTCAGAAGATGTCGTGACGAATGCCTTTCCGCTTCCCGCTTCTTGCTCCCCGAATCCGCTCTCAAATTTCCACCTGGGTACCCAATTCCACCAGCCGGTTGCCCGGAATGCGGAAAAATGCGGTCGCCGTCATCGCGTTGCGCGCCATGATCGCGAACAGCTTGTCGCGCCACACCGCCATGCCGGCGCGGTGGCTGGCGACGATCATTTCGCGGGACAGGAAAAAGGTGGTGTCCATCATGTCGAAGCCTTTGCCGCCCGGCGCGCAGTGCGCCAACGCCGTCGGCACATCCTGATCTTCGGCGAAGCCGAAGCGCAGCTTCAGCGCGGAAAAGCCCTGGCCGAAATCGTGCAACTCCATGCGCTCGTCGGCTTCCGCCAGCGGCGTTTCCAGCGTGTCCACGCTCAGGATCACATTGCGTTCGTGCAGCACCTTGTAATGCTTGAGGCTGTGCAGCAACGCGTGCGGCACCGCATTGATGTTGGCGGTCAGAAATACCGCCGTCCCCGGCACGCGATGCGGCGGATGCCCGGCGATGCTCTCGATGAAGGGCGCCAGCGCGAGGCCGCTCTGGCGCAATTCGCGCAACAGCAGTTCGCGTCCGCGCCGCCAGGTTGTCATCACCACGAACACCACCAGCCCGAGCACCAGCGGGAACCAGCCGCCGTGTTCGACCTTGATCAGGTTGGCACCGAAGAACGCCAGATCGATGGTCAGGAACAGCACGCCGATGCCGATAACCGCGAGCCACGGCCAATGCCACTGCCGACGAGTCACGATCAGGGCCAGCAGGCTGGTGATCGCCATGGTGCCGGTCACGGCGATTCCGTAAGCCGCGCCGAGGTTGTCCGAAGAACGGAAACCGATCACCGCCAACACCACCAGCACCAGCAACATGCCATTGATCCACGGCACGAACACCTGTCCGGACAACATGCGTGAAGTGTGCACGATGCGCATGCGCGGCGAGTAACCGAGCTGGATCGATTCGCGGGTCATCGAGAAGGCGCCGGAAATCACCGCCTGCGAAGCGATCACGGTAGCGACCGCGGCCAGCACGATCATCGGATACAACAACAGTTGCGGCACCAGCAGATAAAACGGATTGCTTACCGCGCCTGGATCCTGCAATAGCAGCGCGCCCTGCCCGAAGTAATTCAGCAGCAGCGCCGGCAGCACGAAACACAACCATGCCGCGCGGATCGGGTTTTTTCCGAAATGTCCCATGTCGGCGTACAACGCTTCGGTGCCGGTTACCGCCAGCACCACGCCGCCAAGCGCGATGAATGCGCCGCGACCGTGGGTATGGAAAAAATGGATCGCGTGCACCGGGTTCAGCGCCGCCAGCACATGCGGCTCGCGCAAGATCAAACGTACGCCGAGCAGCGCGATCACCGTGAACCACACGCACATCACCGGCCCGAACACCGCGCCGATGCCCGCGGTACCGCGCTTCTGCACGAAAAACAGCACCAGCAGAATCGCCACGCTGATCGGTACGATCCATTGCACCAGCGAAGGCTCGGCGACTTTCAGACCCTCCACCGCCGAGAGCACCGAGATCGCGGGCGTGATCACGCCATCGCCATAGAACAAGGCTGCGCCGAAGATGCCCAGCACCGCGATCGCCCAGCGCAGCCGCGGTTCGCCGTGCGCGCTGCGTTGCGCCAGCGCCATCAGCGCCATGATGCCACCCTCGCCCTTGTTGTCGGCGCGCATGATGAAGATCACGTACTTCAAGGTGACCACCAGGATCAGCGCCCAGAAGATCAGCGACAGGACACCGAGCACACTGGCGCTGCTGACGCCCAGCCCGTACTTGGCACTGAACACCTCCTGCATCGCGTACAAGGGGCTGGTGCCGATGTCGCCGAACACCACGCCGATGGCGCCGAGCGCGAGGGCCTGCAGGGAAGGATGGGTACGGGCTTCTGTGGCAGTGTCGTTCATGGTTTGAGTTGCCGGCCTTGATCCCCAGAAACATCATTGACGTCATGCCGGGCGGCGCGCAACGCGATCCATCGCGAGCGGCCCGGGAAATGACGGCCTTTGGTTGATTTGTGTTGTTCGGCTCTCGATCCCGAATCCCGGCTTTCAGATTTCGATTTGCGTACCGAGCTCGATCAGTCGATTGCTCGGAATCCGGAAGAACGCGGTGGCTGGCAGCGCGTTGCGCGCCATGAACGCGAACAGTTTGTCGCGCCACAACGCCATGCCGGGGCGCTCGGTGGCGACGATGGTTTCGCGCGAGAGAAAAAAGGTGGTGTCCATCATGTCGAAGCCGACGCCGCGCGCGGCGCAGCGTTGCAATTGCCGCGGCACGTCCGGGTCTTCCGCGAAGCCGAAGCGCAGCGTGAACCGGTAAAACCCGTGGCCGAGATTCTCGATCTGGATACGCTCGCCGGGATCGGCGTAGGGCGTTTCCAGGGTGTCGCCGGTCAGGATCACGTTGCGTTCGTGCAGCACCTTGTTGTGTTTCAGGTTGTGCAGCAGCGCGTGCGGCACGGCATCGCCATTGCTGGTCAGGAATACCGCGGTGCCGGCCACGCGCGTGGGCGGATGCTCGATGATGCTGGCGATGAACGGTTCCAGCGCCAGGCCGCTCTGCCTGATTTCGCGCATCACCAGTTCACGTCCGCGCCGCCAGGTGGTGAGCACGGTGAAGATGGCGACCCCGAGCACCAGCGGGAACCAGCCGCCATCGGGAATCTTCAGCGTATTGGCGCCGAAGAACGACAGATCGATGACCAGGAATACCGCGCCGATCACGACGATGCGGCCGATGTTCCAGTTCCACATCCGTCGCGCCACCACCAGGAACAGCGTGGTGTCAATCGCCATCGTGCCGGTCACCGCGATGCCGTAGGCGCCGGCCAGCGCGTTGGAGGAACCAAAGCCGATCACCACCAGCACCACGGTGATCAACAGAAAGCGATTGACCCACGGCAGATAAATCTGTCCGATTGCTTCGGTGGAGGTGTGCACCACCTGCATGCGCGGGATGAAGCCAAGCTGGATTGCCTGGCGGGTGATCGAGAAGGCGCCCGAGATCACCGCTTGGGATGCGATCACCGCCGCGGCGGTCGCCAGCACGATCATCGGAATCCGGCCCCATTCGGGAATCGCGAGATAAAACGGATTCCGCGCAGCCTCCGGGAAATGCAGGAGCAGCGCGGCCTGGCCGAAATAATTCAGCAGCAAGCCCGGCATCACGAAACCGAACCAGGCGATGCGGATCGGGCGCCGGCCAAAGTGGCCCATGTCGGTGTACAGCGCCTCGGCGCCGGTCACGCACAGCACTACCGCGCCTAACGCCAGGAAACCACCCCAGCTGTGATGGATGAAGAACTGCACCGCGTACCACGGGTTCAATGCGCGCAACACGAACGGGTGCTGGAAAATATTCCAGCCGCCGATCGCGCCGATCGCGCCAAACCACAGCGCCATCACCGGGCCGAACACGCTTCCCACTTTTCCGGTGCCGTGCTTCTGGAACCAGAACAACACGAACAGCACCACTACCGTCAACGGGACCACATAGCGGGCCAGCGACGGCGCACTGACCTGCAGGCCTTCGATCGCCGACAACACCGAAATGGACGGCGTGATCACACCATCGCCGTAGAACAACGCCGCGCCGAGTATCGCGAACAGCACCACCATGCGGCGCGTGCGCGGATAGCCGCGGGTAGCGCGCTGGGCCAACGCCATCATCGCCATGATGCCGCCCTCGCCCCGGTTGTCGGCGCGCATGATGAAGCTGACGTACTTCACCGCGACCACCATCACCAGCGACCAGGTCACCAGCGACAGGATGCCCAGGATGTTGAGCGTGTCGACGGGCATGCCGTGCGGCCCGAAAAAAGCCTCTTTCATGGTGTACAGCGGGCTGGTACCGATGTCGCCGAATACCACGCCGATCGCGCCGATCACCAAGGTGCGGATCGCGGTCTGGGAAGCCGTGTTGATCTGGTCGCCCGGCCTGTCGGCCGCGGGGGCAGCAGCTTCCACCTGCGCGCTGGGATGTTCGTTGGAAGTGTGTTCGTTCATTGCGTCGCGGCTTCAACGGCCCAACGCGGCGCGCAGCGCCTTGCGGATGATCGCCTCGGCATCGTCGCCATCGCTTGCAGCGTCTTTGGCCAGACGCAAGGCTTCCGCGGGCTTGTAGCCGAGCTGCTGCAGGGCTGCGATCGCTTCGTCCTGCGGGGTCCCGGGCGCGCGACCCGTGCGCGGCGCCGCCAGCGCCGCCGCGTCCACGCGATCACGCAGTTCCACGATCATGCGTTCGGCGGTTTTCTTGCCGATGCCCGGAATGCGCGTCAACGCGGTCACGTCGGCATCGTGCACCAGCCGCGCGAATTCGCTTGTGCTCACGCCCGACAGCACCGCCAGCGCGATGCGAGCGCCGATGCCGCTCACCTTTTGCAGATTGCGGAACAGCGCGCGTTCGTCCTCGCGCAGGAACCCGTACAGCGCCGCGGTATCTTCCTTGATCGCGTAATGCGTCAGCAGCGTCACTTCACGACCGGCCTCGGGCAGATCGTAGAGCGTGGACATCGGCACTTCCAGCTCATAGCCCACGCCGTGGACATCCAGCACGATCCACGGCGGATGTTTGGCGATCAAGGTGCCACGCAGACGGCCGATCATCGCCGCCGCCTCCAGGCCGTCGCGGGCAGCCCGATGCGCTGCACGCCCGCGCGCGTGTGTGCATGCGTGATGGCCACCGCCAGCGCGTCGGCGGCATCGGCCTGCAAGGCATCGCGCAGCCCGAGCAGCACGCCGACCATGTGCTGCACCTGGCTCTTGTCCGCGCGTCCGCCGCCGACCACCGCCTGCTTGATCGCGGTCGGCGCGTACTCGTGCACGGCCAACGCACGCCCGACCGCCGCGCAGATCGCGGCGCCGCGCGCCTGTCCAAGCTTCAGCGCGGAATCCGCGTTCTTGGCCATGAATACGCGTTCGATCGCGACTTCCTGCGGGCGGTGTTCGTCGATGATTGCCGACAAGCCGTCATAGATGCGCGCAAGCCGTTGCGGAAAATCGTCATCTCCACCGACGTGCAGCGTGGTGTGCAACAGGCAGCGCAGCTTGCCGTCGGCGCCGGCCTCGATCACGCCCACGCCGGTCCGCAAGCTGCCCGGATCGATGCCGAGGATGCGGATGCAGCCGGTAGCCGGTGGCCGGGAACCGGGGACCGGACTCGGGGTTTCGATGCTCATGTCCCTGTGCAGGATGCGCGAACCGCGCGTTTCGGATCAGAAAACGCATGTCGCACGCACTCCGGCTTCCGGCTCCCGGCGCCCGGCTTATTCATTCGCTTCGGTCGGCAGTTGCGCATTCGAATACACGTCCTGCACGTCATCGAGTTCTTCCAGCCACTCCAGCAAATGCATCACCTGCTCGGCTTGCTCGCCGGATACCGCGACCGAAATGTCCGCGCGCAGCGTGACTTCCGCGTTCGCCGGCTGCAAGCCGGCGGCCTGCATCGCAGCGCGCACGGCTTCGAAATCATCCGCAGCGGTGAGCACTTCGATCGATCCATCCGTTTTCGAAACCACATCTTCCGCGCCAGCGTCGATCGCGGCGTCGGTGATTTTCCCTTCGTCCGATCCGGTCGGGTACGCCAGCACCCCGCGCTTCTTGAACAGATACGCGACCGAACCTTCGGTGCCCATGTTTCCGCCCAGTTTCGAGAACGCGTGACGCACATCGGCGACGCTGCGCTGGCGATTGTCGGTGACGCAATCCACGATCACCGCCACGCCGCCGGGCGCGTAGCCTTCGTAACGCACTTCTTCGTAGGTGACGCCTTCGAGTTCGCCGGTCGCCTTCTTGATCGCGCGCTCGATGGTGTCCTTGGTCATGTTGGCGTCGAGCGCCTTGTCGATCGCGGTGCGCAGGCGCGGGTTGCCGGCCGGATCGCCGCCGCCGGCACGCGCGGCCACGCTGATCTCGCGCGACAGCTTGGTGAACATGCGGCCGCGACGCGCATCCTCGGCGTTCTTGCGGCCTTCGATGGAGGGACCCCGACCCATGAGATTTCCTGTCCTGCTTCAAGGCAAGCGGCGGATTTTACGCTACCCGCCGATTGCCTGCCTTTTTGCGGGATGGCCCGCGCGCCGGTCGACACGCCGCGCTTGCGATGAAGGTCGCTTGTGCACCGGTCGCCCGCCGGCCGCTACGCTTCAAAGCGCCCATTGCGCAGGAAAGCCGTGGTTTGCCTCGCCGCGGTGGCCGACAGCAGCAAACCAAGGTGGGTCGCAGGCACCACGCAATGATCGGCGATGCCTGGAAGCTGCGTTTCCGCCACCGCGACCGTACCGTCGTGGGCGCCGCTGAAATTGCCCAGCCACGCGCCCGGCCCATGCGGCATCGAGCCCGCGATCACGCCCACCTCGCGTGCGCCGTTCCAGGCGGGAATGCCGTCGAGCAGCGCACGCATGCTGTAGCCGAGCATGCGCGCACCCAGTGGCCACTGCAGCAGACCACGTGCCGCCGCGCTGCCGGTCAGCGGCGTGCCGAGACACACGATCCGGCCGGGCGGCAAATCCTCCGCATCGCGCACGCATTCCAGCGCGACGATGCCGCCCAGGCTGTGCCCGACCAGATGCACGCGGCGTGGCGCCGGTCGGCTTCCCATCAAGGCGCGCATCGCCGAGCGCAGTTGGAGCAACGAACGCTGCGGCTGCGCGACGACACTGGCGTACTCGAAATCCTGTACCGCGAAGCCCGCGCGCAGCAAGCGCCGGCGCAGCGCAAGCATCGAGAACCCGCGCAACCACAGGCCATGCAGAAGGATGACGTGTTCGGTCACTTCGTTGCGGCGTCTGCCCGCACCTGCACGTGCAACTCCTTCAACTGCGCGTCCGGCACGCTGGATGGTGCATCGGTCATCAGATCCTGCGCACTGGTGGTCTTGGGGAACGCGATCACGTCGCGGATGGATTCGGTGCCGGCCATCAGCGCGGCGATGCGGTCGATGCCAAAGGCAATGCCGCCGTGCGGCGGCGCGCCGAGCGTCAGCGCCTTCAGTAGAAAGCCGAATTTCGCCTGCGCTTCTTCCGCGCCGATGCCCAGCAATTCGAACACCGCACTCTGCATTTCCGGCCGATGGATGCGGATGGAACCGCCGCCGATTTCGGAACCATTCAACACCATGTCGTAACCACGCGATACCGCGGTGGACGCGCGCGCGCGCAAGTCGTCCACGTCGTCCACGGCAGGCGCCGTGAACGGATGATGCAGGGCGACAAAACGCTTTTCGTTGTCGTCGTATTCGAACATCGGGAAATCGGTGACCCAGAGCGGCTTCCAGCCCTCCCCGACCAGCCCGCGGTCGCGTGCGACCTTCAGGCGCAACGCGCCCATGAAGTCGCTTACGATCTTCCACGTGCCGGCGCCGAACAGCAGCAGATCGCCGCTGCTCGCGCGGGTGAGTTCGAGGATTTTCGCCAGCGCCGCATCGTCGAGGAACTTCGCAACCGGCGAGTTGACGCCGTCGCGCGCCTTCGCGGCGTCTTCGACCTTCATCCACGCCAGACCTTTCGCTCCGTATTTGGCCGCATAGACGGCCAGATCGTCGAGCTGCTTGCGCGACAGATCAGCGCCGCCAGGCACGCGCAGCGCGGCCACGCGGCCATGCGGATCATTGGCGGCCTCGGCGAACACCTTGAACTCGATGTGCTTCACCGCGTCGGCGATATCCACCAACTCCATTGCGACACGCAGGTCCGGCTTGTCCGAACCGAAGCGGCGCATGGCTTCTTCGTAGGTCATGCGCGGGAACGGATCGGCGAGTTCGACACCGATCACCTCCTTGAACACGTGCCGGATCAGCGCCTCCACGCAATCCTGCACATCGCGCTCGCTCACGAACGCAAATTCCATGTCCAATTGGGTAAATTCCGGCTGGCGATCGGCGCGCAGGTCCTCGTCGCGGAAGCAGCGCGCGATCTGGTAGTAGCGGTCGAAGCCGGCCATCATCAGAATCTGCTTGAACAACTGCGGCGACTGCGGCAGCGCATAGAACTGCCCCGCGTGCACGCGTGAAGGCACCAGATAATCGCGCGCCCCTTCCGGCGTGGCCTTGGTGAGGATCGGCGTCTCGATATCCTGGAAGCCGCGCGCATCCAGCCAGTTGCGCAAGCTCCGCACCAGCTTGATCCGCTTGCGCATCATCTGCTGCATTTCGGGACGGCGCAGGTCGAGGTAGCGGTAAGTCATCCGCATGTCCTCGTTCGGATTTTCGTGCAGCGCGAACGGCAGATTCTTCGCGGGATTGAGCAGTTCGATCTTTTCGGCCAGCACTTCGTAGCGGCCGGTGGCGATCTTCTCGTTGACGTTGCTGCGCTCGCGCACCAGACCGCTGACGCGCAGGCAATCCTCGTAACCGACCTTGCTGGCGATCGCGAACAGCTCCCCGTGGTCAGGGTCGGCCACGATCTGAACGATGCCTTCGTGGTCGCGCAGATCGATGAATACCACACCGCCGTGGTCGCGGCGCGCATCCGCCCACCCGCACAGGCTGACGCGCTGGCCGAGCGTGCCCTCGCCGATCTGGCCGCAATAATGGGTACGCATCAAACACCGACTCCGCAAGAGACAAACGGAGGATGCTAAGCGGAGTGGTGTTGCGGCGCAAACGAAAACGCCCGGCAGTGCGCCGGGCGTTTGCAAAGGTGAAGCTGCATGCGGGTGCAGACTTGGGGATACAAGCTCCCGGAGCGCTGTCGCCCCGCAAGAAATCTACCAGCGGCGATCAATCAGGAAAGTGCCCGCGCACCCCTGATCGACCCATACGCCCGCACGGTTGAAGCCCCAGGTGCGGCCTTCAATGCAGGCGGCATTGGAGGTCTGGCGACGCAGCATCACGCGGCCGCTGCGGCCAACATCAACTTGGCACAACTGATAGTTGTAACCCGAACTGCTGCAGCTGACTTCAAAGCGGCGATTCCAATCCGGACCCGGCCGCCAGCCGCCGCCCGCAACGACTTCCGCCATTGGCGCGAAACGTCCGCGGCAACCGTTATTCACCCACAAGCTGCCGTGGCGGATGCCCCAGGTCTGCCCACGCACGCAGGCGGTGGACGACAACTGCTCCACTAGCTGCGCACCGCCACGCCATGGCATGTCGCAGCGATTGTAGCGGCCATCCTGGCTTTCGCAGACAACGGTCGGGCCACGATCGTTGCGATCGTAATGCCCGGGGCCGTTGCTGTAGACAGTCTGGGCACCGGCGCTGGCAGCGGCGGAAAGGACAAATGTGACAACTAATCCGGTAATGACACGCATGGCACGACTTCCTTTCGCGATGGATAACAACTCCAGTCTCGGCATGCCGTTCTGAACGGAAGCTGGCGCGCTTCAGCCACTTCGCATTTCGTTCAGCCGGAGGGAGTTCCGCCCGACGCGGGCGCGGGCGAAGCTGAAGGCGCGGGCTTGGCCGCGCCGGCTTCCGCCGGCTTCGATGCAGCCGATTCTGTCTTGCCGCCTTCGGATTCCTTCTTTTTGGCCGGCGGCTCGTCGGCGCCGGCGAGATTGCGCTTCTTGTCTTTGTCTGATTTGAAATCGGTCTCATACCAGCCGCTGCCGGCCAGCCGGAACGATGGCGCGGTCACTTGCCGCTTCACTGCCGCCGCACCGCATTCCGGGCACTGGTCGGGATCAGGATCGGACAACTTCTGCAAGCGATCGAAACGGTGTTCGCAGGCTTCGCAACGGAAAGCGTAGATGGGCATGGTCGCGAAAAGGTTTCGGGGGGTTCGCACAGTTTGGGGGTCACACGCCGCAAATCAAGCGGGTGGCGCACCCGGGTGCAAGCCGCGGGCCGACTGAACCGGAATTGGGCAACAACTGGCGTAGAAAACGGACAGTCGCCCGGCCAATGCTCCATGGCTGACGCGCGGCAGCGGCCCGCCCCATCCCAGACGGAGGAAACGACATGAAACGTGCACTCTCGATATATGCGCTTGGCACTCTGTCATTGGCGGTCAGCGCCGGCGCGCTGGCGCAAGGCCGGCCTACCGTAGCCGTGATCGATTTCACCAACGACGGCAGCGGCGCGAGCTGGTTTCATGGCGACGTCGGCCACCAGCTCGCCAACGTGCTCAGCAATGAGCTGAGCTCCAGCGGTGATTTCAATGTGGTCGAGCGGCAAAAGGTCAACGCCGTGCTGGCCGAGCAGGATTTCGCCAATTCCGGCCGCGTGCGCAAGGGCACCGGCCCACGCACCGGCAACATTACCGGCGCGCACTATCTGATCACCGGTGCGATCGCGTCCTACACCGAGAACACTTCCAATACCGGCGGCGGCGTCAGTTTCGCGGGCTTTCATGTGGGCGGGGGGAAAAGCGAAGCCTACGTCGCGATCGATCTGCGCGTGGTGGACGCGGAAACTTCCGAAGTGGTGTTCTCGCGCACGGTCGAGGGCCGCAGCAGCGACAGCAGCATGGATGTCGGAGGCATGAGCTGGAACGGCGTCGGCGGCGACTTCCATCAGTCCAAGACCACCCCGGCCAGCAAGGCCGTGCGCGCGGCATTGGTGGAAGCATCCGATTATCTCGACTGCGCAATGGTCAAGCGCGATGGCTGCATGGCGAGCTTCGACGCCAAGGAACAGCGGCGACACCAGAGCGACAAGGATGCGCTGAATCTCGACGGCGGTTGATCGCGCCAATGAAGCGCGCGCCGTAGTCGCGACGTGCCGCCTCCACCAAGGATTTCAAATGAACTTTCGTATCTCTGTCAGACATCGTGCGCTCGCACCGGCCGCACTCGTCGCACTGGCGTTTGGAATCAGCGTCGACGCGCACGCGCAATATACCTACCCCGGCACCGCGAGCAGCAGCAGTTCAAGCAGCGGTTATCCCGGCTCGCCTGCAACGTATGCCAAGCGGCACGAAGCGCAAGCGCAGGGACCAGGCAATCCGGGAGCATCGGGCTATACCTATGGCGGAAGCAGCGGGCAACCACCCGGCAATTCCGCCGATGCCAAGCGGCACGAAACCCATGCGCACCAAGCCGGCGGGCCGCCGCACGGCAACCCCGCGCAGCCACCGCAACCGCCCGCTCCGGGCAGCAGCGGCGCGCATCCGCCTGGCGGCTAAGCACGAGCAACCATCGCACAACCCACGCTTCGATCACCCGATCAGGAGACCACGATGAATGCGCAATTGCTTTTCTTTCGCACCCAGCCTTCACCACTCGCGCTGAGCGCAGCCGTCGCACTGGCGCTCGCGCTGAGCGCACCCGCGCAGGCGCAATACACCTACCCCGGCACCGTCAGCAGCAGCGCACGTTCCGCGCATATCAGTCCGGCGCGTGCGGGTGTCAATCCCGCCGCCCCTGTACAAACCGGCAACCAACCCTGCCCCGCAGGTGATACAGAAAACTCGCAGGGCACCTGCATGCAGGGAGGAGGCTCACCGCCCTCCTATGGTGATCCCAGCACTCGTTCCAATTCCGGCAACGGCGACTCTGGTACCGGCGGCAGCCAAAGTGGTTACGGGTATCCCGCACCGCGCGCGGTCAACGGCATCCATCCGATTCGTGCGCACACGCCGGTGCGCGCCAATGCGCCGGCGACCGGCGGATACGGCAACGGCAATCCGAGCATGCAGCGCGGTGAAGCCTGCCCGCCCGGCAGCATGTGCGCGACACCGGTGCGGGCCAATGGCAGCGGATCGGTCTCAGACCAAGCAAGCAGCGCTTACGGCGCGGGCGAAGCCTACGGCTCGGCCTCAATGACTGCGCAGCAAGCCAACGCCACCCAGCCGGTTGCGACCGGCGGCAAGGCGACGATCAGCCCGGTGCAGGCTGGTGCGCACGGCGCTCTGAATTACGGCACCTCGCAAAGCGCGAGCAGCTTTCGCAACACCGCCGCCGGAAACTCGAGTGGTCCGAACATGAACCCGACCGGCCAGCAAAATTCGTTCACCGGGCCGAATGGGCAGAAGGTGAACATGGGCGGCACCCAAAGCTTCACCGGACCGAATGGTCAAAAGCAGACGATCGGCGGCGGCCCGGATATGAATAATCTCGGCGGCGGTTACGGTCATCAGAAAGGCACCGGGATGAACATGGGCGGCACCGTTTCATACTCCAACGGCTCCGGCAGCATGACGCAAACCGGCAGCGCGCCCGGGATGGCCAGCGGGAACGGGCTGAACATGAACAACGGCGGAGTAGCGGGTGTCAGCGAGGGTGCCGATGGAGGCAATAGCAAACTTAAGAATTACGACGACCAGCGCAATCCAGATGGAAGCCCGAAAGCGACTAGCAGCGATTCGAACAGCAGTGGATTCCATCCAATTGATGCGATAGAGAACGCTCTCACTGGCAAGAGCGGCAAATCTACGCCTGATGCCGGCTCCGGATCGAAAAGCGGCGTCAACAACTCGGCTGACGGAATGGACCCCAACAAAACTTATAAGGTGTCCAATCCCAACGCAGTCCATGTAAAGAAATCTGGCGGCGAAATGCCTGCTGATATGGGCCCGGCTTACGGCCCCGGCGAAGTGGTGAGCGGCACCGGCAAGGTCGTGCAACCTGGCAAGCCTGGTGGCTCGGATGTCGGGGGCGGCCAGGGCTCGGATTCCGGCACATCCGGGGGCGGCACCAACAAGAACAACGCCACCGGCGCTTACCTGGCGCCTTCCGGTCAGGATGTGACGAAGGGTCCCAAACCGAAAGAGGTAGGCGTGCTGAAGACCAACTACAACGGCAAGCTCGGCGTCACCGATCCGCAAGAAAACGGCGGACACTGATTGCGCAACACGGCGGGCGCATTTTCGCCCGCCGTGCTTGTCGCAAGACCAGTCGGGAAATGGGAAACCGAACCTCTAGAAACCCGGAGAGGCTTGCCCTGATCGTTCATCTCCAGGGCAAACCCCTCATGCCGCATCGGCAGCGTAAAGGTCGAGCAATTCGGCTTCCGCATTGTCCAGTTCGGTGCGCAGCGCACGGTGCTGCCGGTTGATTTCCGTGATGCGTGCCGCATCGCTCGCGTAGGATGCGGTGTCGGCCAGTTGCGCTTCCAGCGCATCGATCCGTGTTTGCAGATCGGCGACCCGGCGCTCGGCGCGATTCACGCGTTGCGGGTTGGCCTTGGTTGTCTTGCGTGCGCCGCTCGTTTGATCCGTGACCGCTCGCCCGTCGCGATCTGACGATGAATCCTGCGCCGGCCGCGACCGCAACCATGCCGCGTACTCATCCAGATCGCCATCGAATTTCTCGACGCGGCCGCCGGCAACACGCCAGAACGTGTCGCAGACCAGCCCGATCAGATGCCGGTCGTGCGAAACCAGCACGATCGCGCCGGGGAAATCCGACAGCGCTTCGGCCAGCGCCTCGCGCATGTCGAGATCCAGATGGTTGGTCGGCTCATCCAGCAGCAGCACGTTGGGCTTGCGCCAGGCGATCAATGCGAGCGCCAAGCGCGCGCGCTCGCCGCCGGAAAACCCGTCCACGCTTTCTAAGGCGCGGTCGCCGGGAAAATTCCAGCGGCCGAGGAAATCGCGGAACGACTGCGTGGAATCGGTGGGCGCGAGTTCGCGCAGATGATCCATCGGCGATTGTCCCGCGCGCAGCGATTCGACCGTGTGCTGCGCGAAATAGCCGATCACCATGTCCGGATGCGCGCTGCGTTCGCCGGCCAGCAGCGGCAATTCGCCGACCAGCGTTTTCACCAGCGTGGATTTGCCCGCGCCATTGGGGCCGAGCAGACCAACGCGATCGCCGGCTTCGAGGCCGAAGCCGACGTCGTGCAGGATGCGAACGTCGCCGTAACCCGCATCCACATGATTCAACCGGATCAACGCGTGTGGCAACTTCGCCGGCGGCAGGAAATCGATGTGCAGGGCGCGCTCGGCGCGTACCGCTTCGGTACCGGCCAGTTTCGCCAGCCGCTTCATCCGCGATTGCGCCTGGGTGGCCTTGCTGGCCTTGGCCTTGAAGCGCGCGATGAACGCCTGCAGGTGCGCGCGCTCGACCTGTTCCTTCTGGAACGCGATCTGCTGTTGGTGCAGGTGTTCGGCGCGCTGATGCTCGAAGCGGGTGTAGTCGCCCACGTACAACCGTGCGCGACCCTCATGAAGGTGCAGGATGTGCGTGGACACGCCATCCAGGAATTCGCGGTCGTGCGAAATCAGCAGCAAGGTACCCGGATATTTCAGCAGCCATTGCTCCAGCCACAGCACCGCATCCAGGTCGAGATGGTTGGTCGGCTCGTCCAGCAGCAGCAAATCCGACGGCATCATCAGCGCGCGCGCCAGATTCAACCGCACTCGCCAGCCGCCGGAGAATTCCGATACCGCGCGCATATGCGTTTCGGCGGAGAAACCCAGGCCGTGCAGCAGGCGCCCGGCGCGCGCCGGCGCATCGTAGCCGTTGAGCTCTTCCAGGCGATGATGCGCTTGCGCGACCGCTTCGTAATCCTCGCGCGCCATTGCATCGGCTTCGTCGCGCATCGCCGCTGCGACCTGCACGTCGCCGCCCAGCACGAAGTCCAGCGCGGCATCGGGCAATGATGGCGTTTCCTGCGCGACGCTGGCAATGCGCAACTTGCCGGAAACATCCAGATCGCCGCGATCGGCTTCCAGCTCGCCCGTCAAGGCGGCGAACAATGAAGACTTGCCGCAGCCGTTGCGACCGATCACGCCCACGCGCCAGCCCGCGTGCAAGGTGAGGTCCACATCGGAGAGCAGCAGTCGCTGGCCACGGCGCAGCGCGAAATTGCGGAAGGAGATCATCCGGGCATTATCGCAGAGAGCGAATCGCCTCCCGTTTCGCCTTCTGCACCGTTCGTGGTGAGGTATCGAACCACGGACTTCTTGCCGCATTCGTTCGCGTTCGATACCTCAGCGCGAATGGCCTTGTATCGGCAAGGCAAGTCACGTTTTGCGGAACACCAGCTTCCCGCCTTCGGCATCCACCTGCACCGTGTCGCCCGCACCAAATTCGCCGGACAGGATCTTGGTTGCCAGCGGATTCTCCAGTTGCGCCTGGATCGCGCGCTTCAGCGGACGCGCGCCATAGACCGGATCGAAGCCGGCGTTGCCGAGCAACATCAGCGCGGCATCCGAAATCTCGATATCGATCTGACGTTCGCGCAGGCGCTTCGCCAAGTACTGCGTCTGCAGGCGCGCGATTTCGCGAATCTGCTTCTTGTCGAGCGGATGGAACACCACGATTTCGTCCAGCCGGTTGATGAACTCCGGACGGAAATGCCCCTGCACCACGCCCATCACCGCGGCTTTCATTTGCGTGTAGGCCTCCGGGGAATCCTCGTCGATGCCGCTGGCCGCGATCTCCTGGATCAGGTTCGAGCCGAGATTCGAAGTCATCACGATCACGGTGTTGCGGAAATCCACGGTGCGGCCCTGGCCGTCGGTGAGGCGGCCATCATCCAGCACCTGCAACAGGATATTGAACACATCCGGGTGCGCCTTCTCCACTTCGTCCAGCAGGATCACGCTGTACGGACGACGACGCACTGCTTCGGTGAGATAGCCGCCTTCCTCGTAACCGACATAGCCGGGCGGCGCGCCGATCAGCCGCGCGACCGAATGCTTCTCCATGAACTCGCTCATGTCGATGCGCACCATTGCCTCGGTGGTATCGAACAGGAACAGCGCGAGCGCCTTGCACAGTTCTGTTTTGCCGACGCCCGTTGGCCCGAGAAACAAAAACGATCCGGACGGGCGGTTGGGATCGGACAGCCCCGCGCGCGCACGGCGGATCGAATCCGCCACCGACTTCACCGCTTCGTCCTGGCCGATCACGTTCTTGTGCAGCGCGTCTTCCATCGCCAACAACTTTTCGCGCTCGCCTTCCAGCATTTTGGAAACCGGAATGCCCGTCCAGCGCGCCACGACTTGCGCGATTTCTTCCGCGGTCACCTTGTCCTGCAGCAGCGTGAAGCCCTTGTGCTCCGCGGCTTGCGCGGCGACCAGTTGTTTCTCCAGCTCCGGCAGCCGGCCGTACTGGAGCTCGCTCATCTTCGCGTAATCCTGGCGACGCTGGGCGGCTTCCAGCTCCACACGCGCGGCTTCGATCTGCTCCTTGATCCTGGTCGCGCCCGATACCGCGGCCTTCTCCGATTTCCATACCTCGTTCAAGTCGGAAAATTCGCGTTCGAGTTTTTCGATGTCGGTTTCGAGATCCGCAAGCCGCTTCTGCGATTCCGGATCCTTCTCCTTCTTCAGCGCCTCGCGCTGGATTTTCAACTGGATCAGCCGCCGCTCCATGCGGTCCAGTTCCTCCGGCTTGGAATCGATCTCCATGCGGATTCTCGACGCCGCCTCGTCCATCAGGTCGATCGCCTTGTCCGGCAATTGACGGTCGCTGATGTAGCGGTTGGACAGCGTGGCCGCGGCGACGATCGCGGGATCCGTGATCTCGACGCCGTGGTGCACGGCGTATTTCTCCTTCAGCCCGCGCAGGATCGCGATGGTGTCCTCCACGCTCGGCTCACCCACGAACACTTTCTGGAAGCGCCGCTCCAGCGCCGCGTCCTTCTCGACGTATTTGCGATATTCATCCAGGGTGGTCGCGCCGATGCAATGCAGTTCGCCACGCGCGAGTGCCGGCTTCAGCATGTTGCCGGCATCCATCGCACCCTCGGCCTTGCCGGCGCCGACCATGGTGTGCAGCTCGTCGATAAACAAGATGATGCGGCCTTCCTGCTTGGCGAGGTCGTTCAACACGCCTTTCAGGCGCTCCTCGAATTCGCCGCGGAACTTCGCGCCGGCGATCAGCGCGCCCATGTCGAGCGCGAGCACGCGCTTGTCGCGCAGGCCTTCCGGCACTTCGTTGTTGACGATGCGCTGCGCCAGGCCTTCGACGATCGCGGTCTTGCCCACACCAGGCTCGCCGATCAGCACCGGGTTGTTCTTGGTGCGGCGCGAGAGCACCTGGATCACGCGGCGGATTTCTTCATCCCTGCCGATCACCGGATCCAGCTTGCCGCTCTCGGCGCGGCCGGTGAGGTCGATGGTGAATTTCTCCAGAGCCTGGCGCTGCTCTTCGGCGTTCTCCGATTGCACGCGCTCGCCGCCACGCATCTTCTCGATCGCGGCTTGGAGGTTCTGTTTGTGCGCGCCGGCGGCTTTCAGCGCGGCGCCGACTTCGCCTTTGTCTTCCAGGCAGGCAAGCACGAACAACTCGCTGGCGATGAACTGGTCGCCGCGCTGCTGCGCCAGCTTGTCGGTGAGGTTGAACAGCCGGGTCAATTCGTTGCTGACATTGATATTGCCTTCCTGTCCGCGCACCTGCGGCAGACGTTGCAGGATTTCGCCGACGCGTTCGCGCAGCAGCGGCACGTTCACGCCGGCCTGCGCCAGCAGCGGCGCGGTCGAGCCGCCTTGGCTGTCCAGCAGCGCGGCCAGCACGTGCGCGGGTTCCAGCATGTTGTGGTCGCGCCCGACGGCCAGGCTCTGGGCGTCGCTCAGTGCCTGCTGGAAGCGTGAGGTCAGTTTGTCCGGGCGCATGAGTTCTCCTGAAATCCGAGGTGCCGGTGACCGCTTCAAAGGTGTAGGCGCAGCTGCAAAATGCAAGCCTGCCGCGCGCCTCGACCCGCATCGGCGGGGCCGCGTTGGAGGCCCATTTCGCCGACCGCGCTCGGGAGATTGCGCCGAGGTTCCGGCGGCTTATCATTCGCGCCAGGATTCAGGGAATCGGTATGCCCGTCCTCGGACTGGAAGCCCGCGAGCCCGTGCTCAAACGTGCCGCCTGGGCGGTGTTCAACGCGTTGCAGCTTGCCTTCACGATCGGCTGGAGCGCCAGCTGCATCGTACTTGCGTTGCTGGTGCGGATCGCCGCTGGCGGACGCGCGCACCTGCCGCTCCGGATGGCTTCGCGCTTGTGGGCACCCGGCCTGCTGCGAGGCGCCGGCGCGCGTCTGCGGGTGGAAGGATTGGGACGCGTGGATTGGTCGCGCCCGCACGTGTTCGTGGCCAACCATCAATCCATCATCGATGTCTGCGCGCTGTTCCGCGCGCTGCCGGTACCGATCCGTTTCGTGCTGAAGCAGGAACTCGGCAACGTGCCATTCATCGGCTGGTATGCGCGCGCAATGGGTATGGTGTTCATCCAGCGCGGCAACGCGCGCGCGGCAACGCGCAGCCTGCGCGCCGCGGCGGAACTGCTGGAGCGCGGCGCCAATCTTTGCGCGTTTCCGGAGGGCACGCGCAGCCGCGACGGTGAGTTACGCGCATTCAAGGGCGGCGTGTTCCAGGCAGCAATCGCGGCGCACGTGCCGGTGGTGCCGATCGCGATACAAGGCAGTGGCGCGGTGTTGCCGCCGGCGGGTTTTCGTGTGCGGCCCGGCACGATTCGCGTACGCATCGGCCAACCGATCGCGACGCCGGATCATCCGCACGCGCAGGATCGGCAGCAACTGGCACAGCATGCGCGCGAAGCCGTGGCGGCGCTGATGCGCTGATCGCCGCGGCCCACGGCGCATCGGGAATGCAAATGTCCCGGATTGGTCGTTCACATGCCTTGCGGCACAATAAAGCAGTTGGCCGCAACCAGTGGATCGAGGTGTCCGCAGCAAGTCTCCGAAATTTTTCAGCGCTTCCCGCCCCGCCCGCGCCCGGCGCGGACGACGGCTGGGCGCTGTTTCTGGATGTCGACGGTACCTTGCTGGATTTCGCATCCAGTCCGCAGGGCGTGCGCGTGGATGCGCAGTTGCACGACGATCTCGCCTGCTTGCGCGAACGCCTGCACGGCGCGCTGGCATTGCTGAGCGGCCGCACCCTGGAACAGATAGACCGACTTTTCGACTGGCGCGCATGCGCCGCGGCAGGCCTGCATGGTGGGCAATTGCGTTTCGCCGACGGACGCGCAGCATCGGGCGACGCTGGCGAAGCGAGCATCGCAGCCCTGCATGCACTGGCGGAATCGCGCATCGCCCAAATTCCGGGAGCGCTGCTGGAAGACAAGCGCCGGGCGCTCGCCTTGCATTATCGCGAGGCACCGGCGCAGCGCGAGGCAATCGAGGATCTCGCGCGCGATCTGCTGCAACACGCGGGCAGCGACTACACCCTGCAACACGGCAATCATGTGATCGAGCTGAAGTCCGCCGGCGACGACAAGGGCCGCGCATTGGCGGCGCTGCTGGGCAGCGCGCCGTTCCGAAATCGCCAGCCGTGGATGCTGGGCGACGATCTCACCGACGAGCACGCGTTCGAGGAAGCCAATGCGCGTGGTGGCGTGAGCGTGATCATCGGCACGCGCCGGCCCACGCACGCGAATTTTTCGCTTGACGATCCGCCGGCGGTGCGCGCGTGGTTGCGCGGGCTCGCCGCGCGCCGCGAATGATCGACACCGTTGGTGGCGGGATATGGCCATGAACGGCAACAACCTGGATTCGTCCGCTGCTACTTGAGGGCGAACGGCAAGAGCTCCCATCCGCCACAAGGAGTGCATCGTGGCAAAACCAGTGAAGTCTTCCTCCAAGGCGAAGCAGGCTGCATCGAAAACCGCGAAGCCCGCGAAGTCGAAATTGGCAAAATCGCGGCGGGAGCAATCCCGGCGGGCGAAATCCAGCCTGCCTCTCAAGGCCAAGCCGGCCAAGCCGCTCACCCGCAAACAGGTCGCGGCCGAACAGGATGCGCAAAAAAAAGCCGCGCGCATGCGTTCGCGGCCGCAGCAGTCCAATCTTGATCTGGGCGTTATCGGCAACGGCACCATCAACGCGCTGATCGACGCGCGCGGCCGCATCAACTGGCATTGCGTACCGGCCTTCGACGGCGATCCGGTGTTCTGCTCACTGCTGTCGCCGAAACTCGGCGAAGCCGGCTTTTTCGATGTCGGCCTGGAGAACGAGGTCAACCACGAGCAGTGGTACGTCAACAACAGCGCGGTGCTGACCACGCGCCTGACCGCCAAGGATGGCGCGCAGCTCGAGATCACCGATTTCGCGCCGCGCTACAAGCAGCACGGCCGCATCTTCCATCCGATGCAGATTCTGCGGCGCATCCGTCCACTTGCCGGCTCGCCGCGCATCGTGCTGCGCCTGCGCCCGCTTACAGGGTATGGCGCGCGCGTGCCCGAGCGCACCTTCGGCTCCAACCATCTGCGCTTCATGCTCGATCCGCTGGTGCTGCGCGTCACCACCGATGCGCAACTGCCGATGCTGCGCGACGAACTGCCATTCCTGCTGGATGCCGACCTGCACATCGTGATGGGCACCGACGAGACGCTGCACGAATCGCCGGGCCGCTATTTCAGCGAGGCGCTGGATGCCACGCTCGATTACTGGCGCGAGTGGTCGCGCTATCTGTCGATTCCCGCCGAGTGGCAGGACGCGGTGATCCGCGCCGCGATCACTTTGAAGCTGTGCCAGTACGAGGGCACCGGCGCGATCGTTGCGGCGATGACTACTTCCATTCCCGAAGCGCCGGATACCGTGCGCACCTGGGATTACCGCTACTGCTGGCCGCGTGACGCGGCGCTGGTGGTGCGCGCGCTGAACCGGTTGAGCGCCACCAAGAGCATGGAAGAGTACACGCGCTACATCTTCAATCTTGCCGTCAAGGACGATCGCATGGCGCCCTTGTACGGCATCCACTTCCAGGACGAACTTCCCGAGCGCAAGGAAATCCACCTGGAAGGCTATCGCGGCATGGGCCCGGTGCGGGTCGGCAACGAAGCCTGGAAGCAGCAGCAGAACGACATCTACGGCAGTGTGGTGCTGGCGGCGACGCAGATGTTCTACGACAAGCGCCTGGTCGCGGCGGGCGACGAAACCGCGTTCAGGCGACTGGAGCGCTGCGGCGAAGCCGCGTACAGGCTGTTCGATCAACCCGATGCCGGCCTGTGGGAATTGCGCGGGCGCAAATCGGTGCACACCTATTCCGCGGTGATGTGCTGGGTCGCCTGTGATCGGCTGGCACGCATCGCCGGCTGGCTGCAATTGCAGGACCGCGCGCGCTTCTGGCATCGCCGCGCCGATCGCATCCGCGCCACGGTGCTGAAACACGCGGTGCATCCGGACGGCTATTTCGTGGAATCCTTCGGCAGCGAGGATCTCGACGCCAGCCTGCTGCTGCTGGAAGGCCTGCGCTTCATCGCGGCCGACGATTCGCGTTTCATCAAGACCGTGGAAGCGGTGGGCAGTAAGCTGATGCGCGGCGGCTTTCTGTTGCGCTACGCGCATCCGGATGATTTCGGCGCGCCTCAGACGAGCTTCACCATCTGCAATTTCTGGTACGTCGAGGCGCTGTGCGCGATCGGACGCAAGGACGATGCGCGCGCGCTGTTCAAAAAACTGCTGAGCATGCGCAATCCGCTCGGGTTGATGTCGGAGGATCTCGATCCTGAAACCGGCGAGTCGTGGGGCAACTTTCCGCAGGCCTACTCGATGGTCGGGCTGATCAACGCGGCGCGCTCGCTGTCCACCAAGTGGAGCGACGTCCTGTGAGTCGCCTGGTCGTCGTTTCCAATCGCGTCGCGCTGCCCAAGGAGGCGCGCGCCGGCGGATTGGCCGCGGCGATGGAAGCGGCGCTTTCGGAAACCGGCGGGCTGTGGTTCGGCTGGAGCGGGCGCATCGTGCCCGCCAGCGCGCGCGAACTGCGCCAGCAACGGGAAGGCGTGATCGACTATGCGCTGCTCGATCTCACTCGCGGCGAATACGATGATTATTATCTGGGCTTCGCCAACCGCACGCTGTGGCCGCTGCTGCACTTCCAGCCCAACCTGATCGACTACAGCCGCGAGCAGCACGCGGTCTATCTGGATGTGAACCGGCTGTTCGCGCAACAACTGGCGCCTTTGCTGCGCGCCGATGATCGCATCTGGGTGCACGACTACCACCTGATTCCGCTGGCCGCGGAATTGCGCAAGCTGGGCGTTGCCAATCGCATCGGCTTTTTCCTGCACGTGCCGCTGCCGCCGGCGCAACTGCTGGCCACCCTGCCCGGCCACGAGGAATTGTTCTCTGCGTTCGGCGCCTGCGACCTGGTCGGGATGCAAACCCGCGATGACGTGCGCGCGTTGCACGATTATCTGCGCGAGGAAACCGGCGCAACGCTCGATGCGGATGGCGGCGTGATCATGCGCGACGGACACCGGTTTCGCAGCGCGGCGTTTCCCATCAGCGTGGATGCCGACCGCATCGCGCGGCAGGCGGGCACCGCGGTGCGCAGCGCGGCCAGCGAGCGGTTGCGCGGCAGCCTGGAAGGCCGCGCGCTGGCAATCGGCATCGACCGGCTGGATTACTCCAAGGGTTTGCCGAAACGCTTCGAGGCGTTCGCCCGCTTCCTGCAAACCCATCCGCACTGGCGCGCGAAAGTTTCGTTCCTGCAGATCGCCCCGCCCTCGCGCCAGGACGTGCCGGAGTATCGGGAATTGCGCACCCGGCTGGAACGCATGGCCGGCGCGATCAACGGCCGCTATGCGGAACCGGATTGGGTACCGATCCGCTACGTCAACCGCAGCTTCCGGCACGCCACGCTCGCCGGTTTCTGCCGGATGGCACGGTTGGCGCTGGTGACGCCGTTGCGCGATGGCATGAACCTGGTCGCCAAGGAATACGTGGCGGCTCAGGCCGCGCAGGATCCGGGCGTGCTGGTGCTCTCGCATTTCGCCGGCGCCGCACGCGAACTGGAAGGCGCGCTGTGCATCAACCCCTATGATGCCGACGAACTGGTGAGCGCGATCGCGCGCGGCCTGACCATGCCGCAGCACGAACGCCGCGAACGCTGGCACGCGATGTTCGCTTACCTGCAGATGCACGACATTACCGCGTGGCGCAAGAACTTCCTCGCCGCGCTTGATGATGCCTAGCGCTACATCCAGTGCGACAGATCGCGCCCGATCAGGCCGGACAGGCGCCGCACATCGGGCCCGAACGCGGCGCGCAATTCCAGATCGCGCGGGTCCGCCTTCGCGTGACCGCTGTCCAGGCGCCGGACGCCAGAGATGAAGCGGCGGCGCACGTCATAGGAAAACAATGATCCGGCCACGCGCCTGCACGCCGGGTTCCGGTACGCGGCGGTGACGAAACGCTCCAGCACGCCGCGCGGCGGCGCCTCGTTGTGCACGCGGAATTCCGGCAGGAAATCCGTGTCCACGCCAAGGAAGGTCAGCACCTCGCGATAGGTTTGCACCGGGTGTGCGACCAGATCTTCCAGCAGCAGCACCTTGACCCGCTCGCTGCCGAAGTTGTGCAGGTAACGCTCCACCTGCGGCGCGAACTGCGCGATGCCCAGATAATCCAGCCACGCGCGCACGCCGCGCGCGGGCGGCACCCGCCGGCCGCGACGACGATCTTCGCTGGCCTGCACGGCTGTGTGGAAATCGGGGATGTCCTCGCGTCGCGCACGCAGCAGATGGTTGTACTGCGAGCGCATCTGATCCAGCGGCGGACGCAGCACGATCAGGATGCGCGCGTCCGGTGAATATTCACGGATACGCTGAGGCGCAACTTGCGAATACAGATAATAGGCGGAAGCGTCGCCGCGCCAGGAATGCTTCTCGCCGTTGGCGTAGGGCGCGAGATAGGCGCGCTCATCCTTGATCGAGTTGTCGGCGGGCAGGTCGAGATCGGTGCAGAAGAACGCCGGCTCCTTGGCGTTCCAGTAAGCCTTGCCGTCGCTCGCGGTCGGGAAAAAAATCTGCGGATGCTGGCGCAGGTATTCATACAGCGAGGTCGTGCCGCACTTGGGCGCACCGACCAGGAACAGGTTGGGCCTTGCGGCCGTGCTTCCGTGCATCGTCGCCCTCCTTGGCATCGCGGCAGCATGACGGCATCCTGCAGCCAGCCTCATCAATATACGCCAGAGTACGAGCTTGCGTAAACGGGTCGGAGTGCCATTGGCGTTGTATCCCGGATAGCCACCAGGTGCCCTTGCAGATAGGTAATCGTGGGTGGTGCCGTCGCGGCTCTGCTGATAGACCAGTTGCCCGTTGTGATCGTAGAAGCTGTTGATCACCCCGGACGTGGTGACCTGCTGGATGCGCCGGCCATTGGCGTCGTAAGCGTAGCTGCCTTCCTGCCCGACCACGTTGCGCAGCCGGTTGCCGTAGTTCATTCCAAATAAATGAACCTGACCCCTTTTCTCCACTGCGCCCGTCTTGTCGGTCTGGCGGATGATCGAACCTTGCGCGTCGGTGTGCTGGTAGCGCATCGCGGTGGCCACGCCGCTGGCGTTGTAATCCCGGATCGCCACCAGGCGCCCTTGCAGATACAGGTAATCGTGGGTGGTGCCGTCGCGGTCTTCCTGATAGACCAGTTGCCCCGCGTGATCGTAGAAGCTGTTGATG
>Ga0134128_10000667_pt1 | contig 46924 bp, 34 predicted proteins | sample KB31754_FD_96462 | JGI IMG/M metagenome (GOLD analysis project Ga0134128, IMG submission 96462) | Terrestrial soil microbial communities with excess Nitrogen fertilizer from Kellogg Biological Station, Michigan, USA - KB3-175-4 | ecosystem: Environmental > Terrestrial > Soil > Unclassified ...
CGGCGTGCTAGTCGTCCCGCTGGAGTTGGGGAAGACTAATGCGCCAGTGGTCACGTCGCGCACGTACAGCCCGTAGCCGGTCGCACCCGAAACAGAGTTCCACTGAAAAGTCGGCGTGAGCGTGGTGATCCGAGGCCCGGGGGATAAGGTATCGCCCGAAGCGAGAGCTATAGTTGTCGGCGCGGGCAGCAGCACAAACGGCGTGTTAGAACTGCTCGGTGCCGAGCCGCGGAGCGCGAAGGATGTGTGGACAGCTCCCGCCACTCCACGGCGATTGACGATGGCTGCGACTGAACCGCCCTGGAAAAGGTGATTGGCGGCCATAAGCACCCTGTCCTCGAGGACTTCGGCGCACGGGGCGGACCTGACAGCGCGCCTAATCGCGAAGCTCTTTTTTGTAGCATCGGCGGTGGGATCGCCGGATGCGCATTGATATTTTCCAGTATAACGCATGATACAACCTCCAGTTGCCGTGAGATGAGTTGTACGCGATCGAGACGGCTGCCCATGCCGAAGACAGAAAGTGAAACGCCGATTATGCGCGAGTGCTTAGCAAAGACAAGAAAATAATAGTTACGCGCAAACGAGCCCCAGATACTTTGCGATGTCGGCTAGCACCGCGAGTTGATTAAATCGACTTAGCGTGCTTTTCTCACGTTTTCGATCGGCGTCGTGGGATAACGCGCGGGGCGAGGGGGGCGGTCAGGTGCTCATAGAGGTTGAACGAAAACTCGAGCCGCTGACGCTCGCTCGTAAAAGGATGCTGGCGGTAACAGCAATCAACCGCCCGGTCCAGTACGTCGTGAGCGCGGCGGCGCGGCGGCCTTGCGGAAGCCAAGGGTTCAGTGGGCTGGAGCTCGTCGTGCCGCGCGGATTTTCGGTAGGGATGGGCGAATTTCATATGCAAGTGCGTCCATATTACAAATGTTACACTTGTCTCGCCGAGCTCAGCCATAGGTCCATAGTTGTAAACATCGAATGATTAATGACTTACAGCATGAATTGGGGTCGATGTTACACTTGCGGCGCGCGCAAAACTGTATAAGATGTCACATTCCCATCTAACGCCGGGCCAGGCGCATCAAGCTTGTCCGCCAATGTTGTAAAAATAGCCGGCGGGGTCGGCCCAATGTCGCTCAAGAACCCAGGCGTAAGGACATTTACGACCTTCGGCATGATCTGAAACTGCGGGCTGATGACGGTGCTGCTTGGTAAGACCCCCGAGAGGTCTGCCTCAATGTAGTAGGTTCCCATGTGAGCCGACGATGGCAGTTGAATCGTCGTGTCTTGCGTGGTTGATTGCGCCGGGTCAAGGTTAATTGATTGGATCGTTTGACCGAGTGATGTGCGGTTGGTGTGGTCCGTGCTGCTCTGAAGATAGTAGTCTACCGTCTCATCGCCGGCCAAAGTCTGGTTGGTGTTATTGGTAATCGGAAGCAATGGCGTGAGCTGTCCGGTCGCCACGACGCGCTGCGGCAGTCCCGACATGACCGGGCCGGAGGTGATCGTAATGACGTTGTTGACCTGCGAAAACTGATCTGATGGAGAGTTAGTGTCGTCCAAATCGAGCCATTCCACCAGGTTATAAACGCCCGGCTTGACCCATGTGGGGATGGTGCAGGGGACGGTCCAGAAGTTACTTTGCAGGGGCGGCACATAGACCAGCTCCGTGGCTTGATCGACCAGGCCAGGACCGTTGTACCAAGTGGTATCGTTGGAGAGATCCATTTGGGAGATGACGTTGCCGGTCAGGACGAATTGGTCCAAGGAGAGAAAGTTAAAGCCGGCCGTGTTGGTCACGGCGGCCTCCACGTTAAATGAGCCGCCGGGCTGGGCGGTGATGGGATCGCCAATCGCATAAAAAGGGGTATCGCCTGATGATGTCGCCGCCGCGGTTTCCTGGGGGGGTCGCGAACGCAGGCTGCGTCACGTTGGTCTGAACCTGGGTTGGGGATGTGCTGCTCAGAAGCCGCCGGGGCTCCAACCATTCGATGAGATTTGGAAGTCGGCCATAGAAGGCCAGATGACGGCGCCGCCCAAGGCGGTCGATCGAAGCACGTTGATGATGCCTCACAACCGTTACCTCCAGTTGTTTCCGATGCGCGAAGTGAATTAGCCCAAGCCCAAATAATGCCCCAAGCCCCAGAGCAAGAATTTGGATTCGGATTATCCGGGCACCGATGGAAAGTGCAAGCAAAAACCCCCGTCGCCTCTTGGCGGTTTGGAACGCAAAAATTACCGGTCGATAGGCCACCTTGAAGAAAAAAGGGCGCCGCTCGCCAACAACACCGGCGAGCCGCGCCGGCTCTAACGAACGAGCGCAAGGCCCGAGCCAGTGATCACCTCCCTTCAACCTTGCCGGCTGAACCCACGCGGTCGCTTTTCATTTCCGTTTCATTGACTGTGTCTTCACCTGGGATTGGGGGGAAACCTTTCGGTGCGTCATTGGCGGCAAGGACGCCGAGTTTGGTGAGCAACGTGATGGCGACGCGGACCCTTCGATGGAACTCGGGGCTGGCGTCGTCCTTGTCCAGCGCGCGTTCGACGATGCGGGCGGAGCGCTCGATGAGCGTCAGCATGATGTTGTGGCCGGAGTCTTTGGTCTGATCCTTCCAGGCGGCAAGCCACTTTTGAAAGTGGGGATCGCGTTGCCAGCGGTAGATGGTGGGCCGGCTGACGCCCGCCTCCTGGGCGGCGGCGGAAATGCTTTTGCCGGTGGCGATGGCGCGGAGCACGATGATCTGCTGATCGCTGAGATTGGGAGCCGAAAAATCGGCCAGCTCGAATGTCGCGACTTGCGGCGCGGCGGGTAAATGCTGTCCGTGTTGAGCGAGCTCGCTTGCAAGACGCTGCGCGCTGCCATGTAAAGGCGCATCGGCTGGTGCCGTGGGCGGGCGATGGAGAATGTTAGCTGGAATTTGCAGATGCGACCCCGATGTTAAATGTTTGTTTGGATTCACGCTGCCATGCTATGAACATGATACTAAAAGGTCAAACAAAAAATAAGGTTTTTATTTGGTATTAGCGAACAGCTAGAATTAACTGCGGATCAATGCAGATGGTCGCAGCCTCAAGGAGTGCTTTGATTAATCTTAGATGCCTTCATCGGCCTGCAACTTCGGTTGATAATTTCTGTTTGAATCTGCTCGGCGGGTGCACTATACATGGAGATTTATCCATGTTACAAATGTTACACTTGTAACATCGAGCTCAGCAATAAGCGCCGAATTGTAAACTATTAGTGGAGAATCAGTTACAGAAGAAAATGGTTGCCAACGTTACACTTGCGGTGCGCGCAAAACTGTAACATTGTAACGCGCGCTCTGCGACTGGCGCGCTCGAGGATGGGAAGCTTCGAAGCGCTCCGCTTTGCGTCGCGGCTAACCCGCAACGAGTTCTCGTTTCACGGGGCTAGCTTCAACGCAAAGCGGAGCGGCGGAATGAATCTCAGGTCGTAGCTGGAGCCGGAGTTGGACGGGCAACCGGCACCGCCGCGGCGACGGGAGCCGGGCGCGGCGCGGGGGCGGCACCGGGCGCACCGATCGGCGGGCGCGGCGGGATATTCAATCCGCTGCCGGCGCGGGGCGGCTGGCCGCCAGGCTCGGGCGCTTTGACCTTGCTGGGATCTTTATGATCCGGCTGAAGGACCAGCGTCATGCGCTTGCCTTCCATCTTGGCGTCGCGCTCCACCTTGCTGACCATGAACAATTCCGCCTTGACCTTATTGAACAGGTTGCGGCCCAGGTCCAGGTGAGCCATCTCGCGACCCTTGAAGCGAAGGGTGAACTGCACCTTGTTGCCTTCCTTGAGGAAGTCGCGGGCGCGGTTCATCTTGATCTCCAGATCGTGGTCGCCGATGCGGATCGTATCGATGTTGATCTGCTTGAGCCGGCCTGCGCGCGAGCTGGCGCGGGACTTATCTTCTTTTTTCTGCTGTTGATAGCGCCATTTGCCGTAATCCATGATTCGGCAGACGGGCGGGCGGGCTTGGGGGGCGACTTCAACCAGGTCGAGTCCGGCTTCGCGCGCCATGCGCAAGGCCTCAGACGTGGATACGATGCCGACCTGCTCCTCCTTGTCGTTGATGAGCCGAACCGGCGAAATGCGGATCTGCTCATTGTGGCGAAAATTGGTAGAAATGGCGTTGGTCTCCTTGGACAATACTTGGGGGGACGGACACCCGACCCGAGTAGATCATACGTCGGGTCGAGCAGTGGGTTTGCAACACGTCACACAGCGGCCCTTAGTCCCCACGACGCCCAGCCGTTGGTGCGGCACGAACACCGGCACCCTCATGCCGGCCTCGCACACATTTAAATATAAAATACCTGCGCCGTAGACATCAGATCTTATCCAATAGCGGCGCGAAGCCGAATCCCATCACGGAATCCTGCTTCTTATCGGCCTTATCATGCGTCGGGCAATGCATTTTTGCAAGATTCAACTTGCCGGAATTTTCGGGAAAATGGGGTCATTTCGTGCTAACCGCAGGCGACGTTCCACGACTGGCGATTTCTTCCAGACATCGCTGGATGAATTCATTGAGCGCCATCTGCCCCTTGTCCCCATCGGTGCGATGCCGCACGGCGACCTTCTCGGCCGCCTGCTCCTGTTCACCGAGCACCAACATATATGGCACTTTTTGCAGGGTCGCGGTGCGGATCTTGGCACCGATTTTTTCTGAGCCAAAGTTGGCGTCGCAGCGGATGCCGGCGTTGGTCAGGGCATTTTGAACCATCTTGCCATATTCATTGAACTTCTCGCTGATGGTCAACACCGCCACCTGCACCGGCGCAAGCCACAGCGGAAATGCACCGGCATAGTGCTCGATCAGGATTCCCAGAAACCGCTCCATGCTGCCGAGGATGGCGCGGTGGAGCATGAAAGGAATATGCTCGGCATTGTCCTCGCCGACATAGCGCGAGCCGAGGCGATCGGGGAGATTGCCATCGACTTGAATGGTTCCGAGCTGCCAGAGTCGGCCGAGGGCATCGGAAATTTGGAACTCGAGCTTGGGGCCATAAAACGCGCCTTCGCCCGGCTGCACGTCAAACGGCATGTCCATGTTCTTCAGCGCATCGGACAACGCTTTTTCCGTTTTGTCCCACATCTCATCCGAGCCGATGCGCTTCTCGGGCCGGGTGGAGAGCTTGGTGATCACTTTGTCGAAGCCGAAGTCTTTGTAGACCTGATGGAGGATCTTCACGAAATCGCGCACTTCCGATTCGATCTGCCCTTCGGTGCAGAAGATGTGAGCGTCATCCTGAGTGAAGGCGCGCACGCGCATGATTCCATGCAAAGTTCCGCCCGGCTCATTGCGATGGCACGCGCCGAATTCCGCCATGCGCAGCGGCAGATCGCGATAGCTCTTGGTGCCCTGATTGAAAATCTGAATATGGCACGGGCAATTCATCGGCTTCACCGCGAACACGTGCTTTTCGCTCTCGGTGACGAACATCAGGTCGGCATACTTTTCCCAGTGGCCGGATTTTTCCCACAGCGAGCGATCGAGTAGCTGAGGCGTGCGCACTTCGATGTAACCGGCCTTGCGAATGGTTTCGCGCACGTAATTTTCGACGATGCGCCAGAGCGTCCAGCCTTTGTCGTGCCAGAAGACGGAGCCGGGGGCGTCATCCTGCTGATGGAACAAGCCAAGCTGCGGCCCAAGAAAACGATGATCGCGCTTCTTGGCCTCTTCGATCATCTTCAGATGCTTCTCGAGTTCCGCCTTGTCGAAGAATGCGGTCCCATAGATACGGGTGAGCTGTTCGCGATTGCTGTCACCACGCCAATAAGCGCCGGCGACGCTCTGCAGCTTGAATGCCTTGATTTTCGCGGTGCTGGGAATGTGCGGGCCGCGACACAGATCGGTGAAATCGCCCTGCCGATAGATCGAAACGCTCTTCTCGCCGGCGCAGGCCAGCTCGTCGATGATCTCATCCTTGAAGCGCTGATCCTGGCTGTGCAGGATCTGCTTGGCCTGATCCGGCGCGACATCTTCCCGGCTGAAAGCCAGGTTTTCCTGCACAATTTTCTGCATTTCCTTCTCGACCTTCGGCAGATCATCGATCGAAAAAGTCACGCCTTGCGGAAATTCAAAATCGTAGAAGAAGCCGTTCTCGATCACCGGGCCGATGGTGTATTGCAGCTTGGCTCCGTAGAGATGCCGAAGCGCCTGCGCCAGCACGTGGGCGGTGCTGTGGCGCATGACATACAGGCCTTCCGGATCGCGCTCGGTGATGATCTGGACATCATGCGTGCCGACGAGCGGATGAGAAAGATCGACGAGCTTGCCGTCTACCTTGCCGACGATGGCCGCCTTGGCCAGCCCCCGGCCGATCGACTCGGCCAACTGCCCCACGGTGGTTCCATCCTGCAATTCTCTGACGCTGCCATCCGGCAGTTTGATCGATGCCATGATCCGCCTCGGTCTTGATTGCGAACGCCTTTTCGTGCCAACAAAATCGCCCGGCTCCAATAGGCCGGGCGGCTGATCGTCTCAGGAATTCCACGACCACGCAATCACCCCGGCCATTCGGCGCAGCGCGTTGTCGTCATCGTGTTCACGCCATCGTAAATCATCGGGAAAGATCGTACGGCTCACCGCAAAAGTGGTCAATCGGCCTGACTTTAGGCTCGGAAGGATCGACGAAAATCTGGCAAGTTGGTGTTCATTGACACAGCGAAATCGCAACCCACCAGACTGCGATCCCCTCTGCATTCCCGGGTCATTTCGAAGATCGTGTCACACCGGGGCGCATTGATGCGCCGCGCGCCCCGCCGAGGGGTGAAAGTGGCTCCGCTGCAAGTCACGCGTCAACAAGCGGATACGATAGTACGTCACCGTACATGGAACAAAAACGAGACAAAACGGGGCGCATTTTGAGCATTTTTGACCCTAAAAACGCCTCTTTTTTTGCGATAAGTGACGGTCTAATAAGCACCTACGATACTACGCAATTTTTTGATAAACATTGCCGCGCGCCCCATTTCTTGCCTAACTTGCCGGAGATCTGCCGCTGTCGGAAACCCGGCATGCGGGTTTCGAACAGGGGCGTGCCGGGTTGGCGCTTGGACAGCTGGATGGCGGCGGCGCGTTGGCGTTGCTTGCCGATGCGGTGGGCTTCACCGACACTGGGAAATCGGCGCGACTTTCGGGTTCCGAGTCTCCAGTTACTGTCCTCTAGAATTTGCGACGCGCGTCTGCGAGCGGGCGTTCTTCGCCCTCCCAACCGCCGCCGAGGCTTTTGTAGAGGGCAATGAACTGGGTCGAGATGGTCTGGTCACTCCGGGCCAACTGGTCCTGACTTGCAAAGAGGTTTCGCTGCGCGTCGAGCACCTGGAGCAGATCGATGGACCCCGCCTGGTACTGCTCTTTCGCGAGCGATACCGAACGCTCGTTATCCCTTACCGCCTGTTCCAGGGACTGGCGGCGCGCGAATTCCTTCGTGTACCGGCTGATGGCGGTTTCGGTTTCCTTCAATGAGTCGAGGACCACCAGTTGGTATTGAACGAGAGCTTCTCGCTGCCGCGCCTCGGTAAACCTCACGTTGCTGGCGATGCGCCCGGCATCGAAGATATTCCAGGCGACCGTTGGGCCGACACCAAACTGCCGGCTGTCCCAATTGCCGATCTGCGCGATCCTGGTCGCGTCCATGACGAAGGATCCGGTGAGACTGACACGTGGGTAGAAGTCCGCAGTGGCGACGCCGATGCGGGCAGTGGCGGCGGCAAGGGACCGTTCGGCCTGCCGGATATCCGGCCGCCGGCGCAGCAGGTCTGAGGGCAGACCAACCGGCACGGCCGTAGTCGGAACGGGGATCGGCTTCGCGATCACAAGCTGATCGTACAGAACGTCCGGCTTTTGTCCCAACAAGACTCCGATGTTGAAGATCGCCTCGTCGATGTCGCCTTGGAGCGAGGGAATGGCTGCTTCGGTCGTTCGCACGTCCGCCGCGGCGCGGCTCACGTCCAAGTCGCTCACAGCGCCTGCAGCGCGGCGAGCGCTCACGAGATCGAGGGTATCGCGCTGGGACTTGAGCGTATCGTTCGCGATCGCCAGACGCCGCTGAGCTGCGCGAAGCTCGACGTAGTCGCGCGCCGTCTCCGCCAGGAGCCGAACGAGGACGTCGCGCCGGGCATCTTCGAATGCCTCCAGGTCGGCGTTCGCCGCTTCCACGCCGCGCCGGATTCGACCGAAAAAGTCGAGCTCCCAACTCGCGTCGAAGCCTCCCTGCCAATCCTCGGAAGTGTGCCTGGGGATCTGCTGGCCGATGGGCGAATTGGGGCTGATGCGAGAGCGCTGATAGCTGCCGACGGCGTCCACGGTCGGCAACAACTGTGATTGGGCCACGCCCCGCAAGGCGCGGGCCTGGTTGACACGTTCGATGGCGATTTTCACATCCAGGTTTTTCCGAATCGCCTGCGAGAGCAGCGAGTCGAGCATCTTGTCCCCGAGCACCGTCCACCAATCCGCGAGGTTCGCCGTCTCCTGTGACACGATCAGCCGAGGCCCGTTCGCCGCGGTCGGCATGCTCGTGGCTCTGGCCACGGAAGCAGATCGCCAGGATGCCGGCGTTTCTGTTTGAGGTGCGCGGTAGTTTGGCCCGACGGTGCAACCCACGAGGTTCACTGTGATGGTTGCCAGGAGCAGCAGTTTGAGCCGACCGCCCTTACTCGATAACGCGGAGTGGGGATGCGCAAGGCCGTTATGCGATTGCATGGGCAACTCCTTGGGGGTGCGAGTTGTTGTTGGTCGGACGGGCTCTGTGCTTCGCATCGGGCCTGACGCGGAACCAGATGGCGTAGAGAGCGGGAAGAAACAGGAGTGTGAGGGCCGTGCCGACCGCGGTGCCGCCGATCAGCGTGTAAGCCAGCGTCCCCCAGAACGCCGACTGCGTCAGCGGAATAAAGGCAAAGACAGCAGCGAGCGCAGTCAACACGACCGGCCGCGATCGCTGCACGGTCGCCTCCACCAGTGCATGGTATGGATCCAGCCCCGCCTCGCGGTTGGTCTTGATCTGACCGATCAGGATCAGCGTGTTTCGCATCAGGATTCCCGCCAGCGCGATGAGCCCGATGACGGCGTTGAAGCCGAAGGGCTGACGGAACAGCAGGAGCGTCGGAACAACGCCGACCAACCCCAGTGGCGCGGTCAGCAACGTCATCGACAAGGCGGAAATCGACCGCACCTGAAGAATGATGACGACCAGCATGCTCACGATCATGAGCGGGAAGACGGCGGCGAGCGCGGTGTTCGCCTTCTGAGAGTCTTCGATGCCCCCGCCGGCCGTGATCGTGTAGTCTGGCGGCAGTGCGGCGAGGATCGGCTTCAGCCGCTTCGCGACCGCGGCCGACACGTCAGGTGGCTGCATCGCATCATCGACGTCGCACTGCACCGTGATGGTCGGCATGCGGTCGCGACGCTTCAGGATCGGGTCCTCCTCCCGCGCCTCGACCTGTCCGATTTGCCTGAGAGGCACGGGCTTCCCGTCGCGACCATTCAGTGACATGTCCAGCAGCTTCGTCGGGTCGAGGCGATTAGTCCCAAGTGTCCGGGCGACCACATCCACGGCGCGAATGTCCTCACGGACCTGCGTGACGGTCGCCCCGGTTAGCAGGAACTGAATCTGCCTTCCCGCTTCGCTGGGCGAAAGGCCGATTTGATGGAGTCGCTCCTGGTCGATCACGAAGTGTGCCGACGGCGCGCGCTCGCCCCAGTCAACGTTCGCCTGGCGGGTTGAATTCTCCTGTTTCATTGCCGTCAACACCTGGTCCGCAATCGAACGCACTTTCGCCGGGTCGGGGCCGGACACGCGAAACGCGACGGGCCACGGTGAGTAGGGGCCGAACACGAAGCGGGCCGCGCGAACGCGCGCCTCAGGGAACATTCCATCAGCGACGACACGGCGGAATCGGTCGAGCACCGCGCTCTGCGCCTTCTTGTCCGTCGTCGAGACGATCAGTTTTGCGAAACTCGAGTTGGGGAGTTCCGGGTTGTAGGAAAGGAAAAACCGGGGCGCCCCGCCGCCCGTGTAGGACGTGACGACCCGCGTCTCGGGCTGCTTCTGGAACCAGGACTCGACGCGGTCGGTAACGGCGCCGGTCGTCTCGATGCTCGATCCCTGCGGGAGAATGACATCCACCAGGAGTTCGGTGCGATCCGAATTCGGAAAAAACTGCTTTTGCACCGCTCCGAGGCCCGCTATCCCAGAGAAGAACAAGACCACCACGGCTCCCGCGACGGCAAACTTGTGCCGCACGGCCCAGCCGATAATAGAGCGGAACCGCCTGTAGTTCGCAGTCTGGTAGATCTCCTCATAACCTCCCTCGAGCGGCTTGATCCTGGGCAACAGCTTGACACCCATATACGGCGTGAAGATCACCGCGACGATCCACGACATGAGCAGCGCGATGCAGACGACCCAGAACATGTTCCGCACGTACTCGCCGGGGGCTGACTGGGCGAAACCGACAGGGAGGAACCCGAGGATCGTGACGATTGTCCCGGCCAGCATTGGGGCCGCGGTGTGGCTCCACGCGTAGGCGGCTGCGCGTATGCGATCCCAGCCTTCCTCCATCTTCACGACCATCGACTCGATCGAGATGATGGCGTCGTCCACCAAAAGGCCAAGCGCCAACACGAGCGCGCCCAGCGAGATGCGGTCGAGGCTGATTCCGGCGACCAACATCACGGCAAGGCTGGCCGAGAGCGTGAGCGGGACTGCCGCCGCCACCACGATGCCGACCCGCCAGCCGAGGCTCAGCAGGCTGATCGCGATGACGACCAGGAGCGCCACGAAGAACTTCACCTGGAACTCCTCGACCGCGTGCGCGATCACCTCCGACTGATCGATGACCTTCGAGAAAGTCATGCCCAGGGGCAGCGTCTTTTGCAGACGATCCCGCTCCCTTTCCAGCGCGTGGCCGAACGCCAGACCGTTGAACGCGTCTTTCATGACGACGTTCAGCATGATCGCCGGCTCCCCGTTGTGATGCACGATGAACGTGGACGGGTCTTCGTAGCCGCGCGTGACATTGGCGATGTCCGACAGTTTGAGTGTGCGGCCATGCGATTCGATTGGGGTCGAGCGGACTTTGTCCAGGTTGTCGAACGCGCCGTCGAGGCGGATGTAGACCGTTTGGTTTTTCGTGTCGATTGATCCCGCAGGCGTCACCGCGTTCTGGCGGACCAGGGCCGAGAAGATGTCCTGGACGCTCACCCCGAGCGTGGCGATCCGGTCGTAGGAGAAGTCAATGAAAATGCGCTCCGGTTGCTCGCCGAAGAGCGTCACCTTTTTGGTGCCGGGAACGTGCAGCAGGTCTTCGCGCAAAGATTCCGCCTGCCGCGCGAGTTGCCGCAGCGGCAGGCCCTTCGACTTGAGCGAGTAGATCGCAAAGACGACGTCGGTGTACTCGTCGTTCACGACCGGCGGGAAAACGCCCTGTGGGAGGCGCGACGCCTCGTCCTGAATCTTCTTGCGCCCCTGATAAAACTCGTCGGGCACCTTGTCCGGCGGCGTGGAATCCTGAAGCGTGACGGTGAGGAAAGCGAGGCCTGGCCGCGTAAAGGTATCAACGTGGTCGTAGTACGTCAGCTCCTGCATTCGCTTTTCAAGCGGTTCGGCGACGAGGTTCTGCATTTCCTCGGCGGTGGCGCCGGGCCAGGCTGCGACCACCGTAAACACCTTCACGGTGAACTTCGGGTCCTCCGCCCGTCCCAGCTTCAGGTAGGCCAGGATGCCCACGCAGACGATGAGGACGATGAAAAAGAGCGTCACCGAGCGTTCGCGGACCGCGATGGCCGAGAGGTTGAGTCCCTGCTTCCTGGCCGTTTCGAAGTGGGGTACGTGATCGGGAGAGTTATTCATTGGTGGCGAGCTCCTGATTGGCGGTGACGACACGAACGTGCTCGCCATCGGAAAGAAGGTGAGCACCGAGCGCCACGACCGTCTCGCCGACTTTAAGGCCGCCGCCAAGCAGCGCGTCCTCGGCTTCCAGCTTGTCCACCTGCACCGGTCGGAAGCTGACCGCCGTCCCACCTTGCGGCAGCACCCAGACGCCCGGACCGCTCCCCCGATCGGTGATAGCGCCCAGCGGCACCGACACTTCATCTGCATGTCCGTCGAGCTCAATCGAGACGGTCGCGCCAAGGGGGATCGTGTCGTCATCGAGGACGTATCTGGCCTCAAAGGTGCGGGTACCGGGATCCGCCGCGTCGGAGAGTTGACGAAGTCGTGCCGTGACGGTGGAACTGCTGCCGTACACTCTTGCGACCGCGACGGAGCCTACGCTCGGCCGGACCGTCTCGGGAAGAAAGACCGATGCCTCCCGCTCCCCTGCGTGAGCGAGCCTGATGACGGTCTCGCCTGCAGCGACGACGTGCCCGGGCTCGGCCAGCGTATCGAGGATGGTGCCATCGGCGTCCGCATAGAGGGTCGCGTACCCGCCCGAGTTCTCGGCCGTGTGCAGCGCTGCCTCCGCGAGCTCGACCTGAGCCCTCGCGCTGTCGGCCGCCGCCTTCGCATCATCAAACAACTGCTGCGATGTGGCCCCCTTCTTGATTAATCCAGCCTGACGCGTCTCTTCGGCAATGGCTTGGACGGAACGGGCCCGAGCCGCGTTGAGTTCGGCCTGCTTCATCGTGATGGCCAGATCGAGGTCGATCGGATCGAGCTTCATCAGAGGCTGGCCACGTTTGACGGTCTGTCCGACATCGACCAGGCGCTCAATGACCTTGCCGTTGACGCGAAAGCCGAGGTTGCTCTGGACCCGGGCGGCGATGACGCCGCTGAATCGTCGCACGGAAGCCGAAGTGTGTGCAGCATGCACCGTCAAGACGGTCGGCGGCTCCGTGCGCGGATCGGCTTGCGGGGCCTTCGAGCAACCGGCCAGGATCCCGGCAGCCGAAACGACGAGGGCGATTCGAAGGCCGGAATGTGTGGACAATCCTGCTCTCAATAGGAGGCGTGGCGGGAAGATCAATTTCGTTCTCATAGGCGGCCCCGTGAAATTAAGATGTCGATCAACATCTAAAAGAGTAGCGTGAAAAATTAAGATGTCAATAGACATCTAAAAATAGTCTTGCTATGATTAGGATGTCAATTGACCGCCAATCGCAATTCGGGGACAGCGGTCAAAAAGGAGCTTGGTTATGAGAAAGTCCAGAGAAGAGGCCACCCGGACACGTGAGCGGATCATCGCTGCCGCCGCAGAGGAGTTCCGCGAGCACGGCGTCGTCGCCACGGGATTGGCCGACTTGATGAAAGCTGCGGGGCTGACCCACGGCGGGTTTTACAAGCACTTTGCCTCGAAAGACGAACTCGTGCGCGAGGTCACCGCGGCGACCATCGACCAGTCGCCGCTGATCCGACAGGCCGGCGCGAAGCGGCCTGGCCGCAAGGGACTTGTGGATGCGGTCGCGACCTACCTCTCGCCCGAGCACCGCGACAATCCCGGCCAAGGGTGCGTCCTTGCCGCGCTCGGCCCGGAGCTCGCGCGGGCTGACGCCAGGACGCGCGAAGAGGCGACCGATGGTTTCCTCAAGCTCGTCGATGTGCTCGCGGAGCACGCCGCGGGGATGCGGCCCGACGAGGCCAGGAAGCGAGCGATCGCCTCCGCGGCCACCATGATCGGGGCGATGACGATGGCGAGGATGGTCAAGGATCCAGAGCTCTCCAATACGATTCTCAAGTCGTCGGCCGATCTGGCGGTCCGTTGCTTAGAGTGATTGGAGATATCTAACGAAGATTCTCTGTGCTTACGCACAAGTGCCATCAGTCGGCTGGCGGATCGTCATGTGCTGGCGAATCAGCTTGGCAGACGAAAGCGGTAGCCAACTCCGGTTTCAGTGAGCAGGAATCGCGGGCGAGCGGGATCGGGCTCGATCTTCTGGCGGAGCTGGTTCATGTAGACGCGAAGGTAATGGCTCTCCTGCCGCGATCCGGGGCCCCAGACTTCGTGCAGAAGCTGGCGGTGGGTCATCACTTTGTCGGCGTTTTTCACCAGCACGCCAAGCAGGCGATATTCGTTGGGGGTCAAATGAATGGGTTGGCCGTTGACGGTGACTTCGCGCCGGCCAAGGTCGATGCGAAGCGGGCCCGCTTCGAAAATAGCTTGGCCGGTTTCGGGGTTGGAGCCGGCAAGATGTCGCAGGGCGACGCGGACGCGGGCGAGCAGTTCGCCGACGCCGAAGGGCTTGGTGAGATAATCATCCGCGCCGGCATCAAGCGCGACGACTTTGTCCTGCTCGCGGCCGCGCGCGGAGATGACGATCACCGGTATGGTTGACCATTCGCGGAGGCGGCGGGTGACTTCGACGCCATCGAGATCGGGAAGGCCAAGGTCGAGGATGACCAAATCGGGACGGTCGTTGGCGGCATGGCGCAGGCCGGATTCGCCGGTTGCGGTTTCGATCACTTTGTATTGCTGGCTGGCGAGCGTGACGCGAAGGAATTTTTGAAGCTGCGGGTCGTCCTCGATCACGAGAATCGTGGGCTGCACGCCGGTCCCGGAGACCGGCGCGGGCTGGGGCGCGCCGCTTTGAGCGCTGCGCCGCGAAACCGCCCACGGATCTGATTGGGACATGCGATCCATGTTAACCGGCGGCGGCCGCTACATCCTGCCTGGGCTGCGAATCGGTCGATGTCAGTCGCGGTGGTGGCGGATTGATGATGGGAAGCGTGAAGCGGAAAACCGCGCCGCCTTGCAGAAGGTTCTCGGCGGTGATTTTGCCGCCATGCGCTTCGATGATTCCGCGGACGATGGCCAGCCCTAGGCCAATTCCGCGACGCCCTTCGCCGGGGCGGATGCGGAAGAACTTTTCAAAGACGCGCTGCTCGGTCCCCGGCGGCAGGCCGGGACCATGATCGGTGACGTCCACCATGACCTGGCCCGGCACGGCTTTGGCGGAGATATCGATCGCCGAGCCGGCCGGCGTGTACTCGACGGCATTGTCCAAAAGATTCGCCAGTACCTGCTCGATCGTAACCGCATCGATGTTCACCATCGGAAGGTCGGGAGGAACGTTGACATTGATTGGCCTTCCCGCAAGCCGGCGATCCAGCGACCGCAGCGCCGAGCCGATCACCTCTTGAATGGGCTGCCATTCTTTTTTGATGAGCATCCCGCCGGCCTCTAGGCGGGTCATGTCCAGAAGATTGTTGATCAGCCGCTCCATGTGCTCGGCTTCGGAAAGGATGCTGTCGAGCAGCTCGCCGCGCGATTCGGGGGTGAGTCGGTCGGCGGTTTCGACCAGCGCGCTGGCCGACCCGATGATGCCGGCCAGTGGGGTGCGCAGTTCATGAGAGACGCCGGACAAAAGAGTGTTGCGAAGGAATTCGGCCTCGACCCGCTCCCAGGCGGCACGGGCCTCCTCGGCCAATGTCGCACGCTCGACCGCCTGCGCTGCCTGCGAGGCAAAGGCTTCGATCAGTTGTCGCTGCTCGGGCGGGCCGGGTTCCGGGGGATTGAAGTAAATTCCCAGCGCGCCGACCGTGCCGCGGGACGTTTTCATCGGGATGTAAAGCCCCGCGGCGGCGGGAAGCGTGCCGGTGCCCGCCCCGGCCATCTGGTCATGCTCGTAGGCCCATTGGGCAACACTGGATTCCTTCTCATCGAGCTTTTGCGCCGCTGAGTTGCTTGATTGGGGATGAAGCTTCCGCTCGCCGTCGGGCAGCAGCATGATTGCTTCGGCATCGACGACCTGTCCCACATGCTGAATCGTGGCGGCGACGATCTGGTCAATCGTCCGCGCGGCAGCCAGTTCGCGCGTCAGCGCCAAAAGTGTCTGCGTCCGTCGCTCACGATGGCGAGCGGCTTGGGCCTGCGCCTTTACGCGATGGGTCAGGGTGCCGATCGTCAGCGCGGTGATCAGCATGATCGGAAAAGTCAGAATGAGATACTTTTCGTCGGCAACGGTGAAGGTCAGGTAAGGCGGGACGAAAAAGAAATCAAAACAGGCGACCGACAGCAGCGCCGTCAGCGTCGCCGCCCAGCGGCTGTACCGCGTGGCGATCCACAGCACCGCCAGCAGGTACAGCATCAGTACGTTGGTGTTCTCAAATCCGAGATGATGCTGGAAGGGCCAGCCGATCAAAGTCGTCACCGCGACGACCAGAATGCCTGCGATATATCCGCGCCAGTCGGAGTCGCCTTGCACGGGCGAAGCGTTGCTCGGCTGAATCTCATCCTTCTCGGCTTCGCCGCGGATGACGTAGATGTCGATCTCGCCGCTCCGACGGACCAGGTCATCCACCACCGATCCCATGATCAGCTCGCGCCATCGGGGATGCTCCGGCTTGCCGATTACAATCTTCGTCACGTTGTGCGCGCGAGCGTAGGCGATCACTTCGTCTGCGATGTTCTGCCCCTGAAGTGCGACAGCCTGCGCACCCAGTTGCTCGGCAAGGCGCAGGTTATTATCGACGCGCCTGCGATCGGCTTCGCCGATGCGCAGCGAGGCTGGCGTCTCGATATGAGCAGCGATCCATGGCGCATTGAGACCGGCAGCCAATCGCTTGGCGGATCGAATCAGGCGCGCGGATAGCGGGCTGGGGCCGACGCATACCAGGATGCGCTCCGATACCGCCCATGTGGAGCGAACGGCATGTTCCCGGCGGAAGTCGCGCATCTGCGCGTCAACCCGCTCGGCGGTGCGCCTTAGCGCCAGCTCGCGCAGTGCAAGCAGATTGCCCTTGCTGAAAAAATTGGCCGTGGCGCGCTGCACCATGTCGGCGGTGTAGACCTTGCCCTCGCCCAAGCGCTCCAGCAATTCCTCCGGCGAAATATCGACCAGCTCCACCTCATCCGCTTCTTCCAGAACCGAATCGGGCAGCGTCTCGCGAACCTTGATGCCGGTGATGCGCTCGACGATGTCGTTGACGCTCTCGAGGTGCTGGACATTCAGCGTTGTGTAGACATCGATCCCGGCATCGAGGACTTCTTTGACGTCCTGCCATCGCTTGGGATGGCGCATGCCCGGCGCGTTGGTGTGGGCCAGCTCGTCGATGAGGAGCAGCGCGGGCCGGCGTTTCAGGGCCGCATCCAGATCGAATTCGCGCAGACGGACGTTGCGATATTCGACGACCTGGCAGGGAAGAATCTCCATCCCCAGCAGCAACGCTTCGGTATCAGTCCGCGCGTGCGGCTCAGCGTATCCAACGACAACGTCCATCCCCTCGGCCGCGCGGTTCCGACCCTCTTCGAGCATGGCAAAAGTCTTGCCGACACCCGGCGCGGCACCGAAGAAAATCTTCAGCTTCCCGCGCGCGGCGCGGCGTTCCTCCTGCTGGATCTCGGCGAGCAACGCGTCTGGGTCAGGGCGATCGATCATGGGCTGGGAATTGGCCGGGGATTCAGCGAACGCAGAAGATCATTATAACGCATTATTGCTTGGCTTGATCGAGGGCCAGATTGAGACCAAGAACATTGACAGCGGGATCTCCGAAGATGCCCAGGTCAGGTCCTCGCGTGAATTGACGGACCAGTTGCTCGACCGCATCCAGCTTCATTCCACGGGCGCGAGCAACGCGCGGAGCTTGGAGCATCGCATTTTCGATGCTGATCTGCGGATCGAGGCCGGATGCGGAGCCGGTGACGGCATCAGGCGGAATCGCGAACTTCGGCATGAAAACAATCGCCGAGCTGTCTGCGTTCAGGGCCTTGATCAGCTTCACATCATCGACATTTCCTTTTTCGTCGAGGAACTGCTTGAAAGAAGGCGAAGCCTCATGAGGCAGGCCGTTATCCAGCGTGTAGTGAATGACGCGATCGCGGATTCCGTCGAAATCGACAACCTCGTGCCCCTTGTCATCTTTCTTGATGGTGCCGTTGAAGAGCTTTGCGCTGGTGGGCCCGAGATTGCTGCCGGACGAGGCGGTGGCGTCATAGCCAATCCCGGCGGAAGAAGGACGAGGATGAAAGTATTTGGCGTCTGAAAAATTCTGGCCGATGAGCAGTGAGCCAGCTATTTGCTGGGAGTTTTTAGCGGGCTTTCCGTTCTTATCGATCAGGGAGCCATTGGCCTGGAACGGGAACATCAATTGTGCGAGTCCCCAGACGACCGCGGGGTAGATGCCGCAGACGATGATTGCCGTCGTCAGCGCGGCGATGATGCTGATGCGGAACTGTTGGAACAGGTCAGCGCTAAGTGACGCCCGCACCGGCGTCGTTTCATTCAAACTTCCATTAGATTCTTGTTTGAACATGTTCACACCAGATTTAAAGCATTGACGAGCAGATCGATCAGCTTGATCCCGATGAAGGGGACAATCAGGCCGCCGAGTCCATAGATCAGCAGGTTTCGGCGGAGAATGACCGCGGCTGGCAGCGGGCGAAACTTCACGCCGCGCAGCGCGAGGGGCACCAGCACGATGATAATCAGCGCATTGAAGATCACAGCACTGAGAATCGCGCTGTAAGGGCTGCGAAGGCGCATGATGTTGAGCGGCTCGATTGCCGCGAATGCGCCGACAAGCATTGCTGGAATGATGGCAAAATATTTGGCGACGTCGTTGGCGATGCTGAAGGTCGTTAGAGCGCCGCGGGTCATGAGCATTTGCTTCCCGATCTCGACGACCTCGATCAGCTTGGTCGGATTGGAGTCGAGATCGACCATGTTGCCGGCTTCTTTCGCTGCTTGCGTGCCGGTGTTCATGGCGACGCCGACATCAGCTTGCGCGAGAGCGGGGGCGTCGTTGGTGCCGTCGCCGGTCATGGCGACCAGACGTCCGGCGGCCTGCTCATCGCGCAAAAGTTGGAGCTTGTCTTCGGGTTTGGCCTGGGCGAGAAAATCATCGACGCCAGCTTCAGCGGCAATCGCCGCGGCCGTCAGGGGGTTGTCACCAGTGATCATCACCGTCTTGATTCCCATCGCGCGGAAGCGCTGGAAGCGGTCGGGCAGGCCGCCTTTGACAATGTCTTTGAGATGAATGACGCCCAGAGGCTGATGCATGCTCGCAACAACCAGCGGCGTGCCGCCGGCTTTGCTGATGCGCTCGACCGTCTGCTCGACTTCTTTTGGAAGCGATCCGCCCACGAATTGCCGAACGGCATCGGCAGCGCCTTTGCGGATCTGCTGCCCGTCCATATTTACGCCGCTCATCCGCGTCTGCGCAGTAAATGGGACGAACTCTGCATTAGGGAGCTCATGGATCTCTCGGCCACGGATGCCGTACTTTTTGGCCAGTACCACAACGCTTCGTCCCTCGGGCGTTTCATCTGCCAGGCTCGAGAGCTGCGCCGCATCGGCGAGCTCCTCGCGCGTGACGCCCGGCGCGGGAACGAATTCGGTCGCCTCGCGATTGCCGAGGGTAATGGTGCCGGTCTTATCAAGTAGCAGGACGTCTACGTCACCGGCTGCCTCGACGGCGCGGCCGCTCATGGCCAGCACGTTGTGTTGCACCATGCGGTCGATACCCGCGATACCGATCGCGCTGAGCAGGCCGCCAATTGTCGTCGGAATCAGGCAGACCAGCAGTGCAACCAATACGGTCACCGAAGACGCGGATAACAGCTTTTGCTGCAGCGTTGGCTCGGTCAGATATGAAGCCGTGTAAAGGATGTAAGGCTTAAGCGTGATGATCACCACCAGAAAAATGATGGTGAGCGCGGCCAGAAGAATGTTGAGCGCGATTTCGTTGGGCGTCTTCTGCCTCTTGGCTCCTTCGATCAGGCCGATCATGCGATCGAGGAAGGATTCACCAAAATTAACGGTGACGCGAACAGTTATTTGATCGGAGAGAACGGTGGTCCCGCCGGTGACAGCCGAGCGGTCGCCGCCGGCTTCGCGGATCACGGGGGCGGATTCGCCGGTGATGGCCGATTCGTTGACGGTGGCCGCGCCTTCGATGATCTCGCCGTCGGCGGGTATCACTTCGCCGGCGCTTACCAGAAAAAGGTCGCCCTTGCGGAGCGTCTCGGCGGGAATGCTGGTCGTGCTTCCATCGTTTTCGAGCCGATTGGCGAACATTTTCGTTCGGCTGCGGCGGAGGGCGTCGGCCTGTGCCTTGCCGCGCCCTTCCGCCATCGCCTCGGCGAAGTTTGCGAAGACCACCGTGAACCAAAGCCAGATCGCGATCTGGATCACGAAGCCCATCGGCTCGTGGTGCGCCCTTACGAAGAATAATTCGATCGTCGTCACGACCGCGCCGACCTCGGTGACAAACATCACCGGGTTTCTGACCATATGAATCGGGTTGAGCTTCTTGCAGCTCTCAATGATGGCCGGCAGCGAGATCTGCGGATCGAACAGCGACCGCTTGCGCGATCGCGTGGTTGCTTGCGATGTTGCCGCAGGCCTTCGTGCAATGGGAAGTTGTGTGAGCATGGTCATATGCGTTTTCCAAACTTATTTTTTGGGGATCAATAAAGCGGCCCGCCACCGTGCATGAGGAAATGCTCGACGATCGGCCCGACGCTCAGAGCGGGGACAAATGTCAGCGCGCCGACGATGACAACGGTGCCAATCAGGAGAATGACAAACGTTGGCCCTGAAACCGGAAAGCTGCCGGCGCTTGCGGGGATTCGCTTCTTCGCGGCAAGGCTCCCAGCTAACGCCAGGATCGGAACGATCATGAAAAACCGCCCGAGCAGCATGTCGAGGCCGAGTGTCGTATTCCAGTGGATTTCGTTCGCGTTCAATCCTGCGAAGGCGCTGCCGTTATTGCCCGCGCCGGAGGTGTAGGCGTAGTGGATCTCGCCGAACCCGTGCGGGCCGTTGTTGTTCAGGGCGGCTGTGCCCCAAGGCGAAACCACCGCCCAAGCGGTGAAGCCGAGGATGATCACTGTGAGCACGAGGATTGAGAGGGATGCCATCTTCACATCGAACGATTCGATCTTCTTGCCCAAATATTCGGGCGTTCGGCCCACCATCAATCCCGCTATGAAAATGGCAATCACCGCAAACACCAGCACTCCATAGAGTCCCGCGCCCACGCCCCCGAAAACGACTTCGCCCAGATGAATGTTGAACAGCGGCACCAGCCCGCCGAGCGGTGTGAAGGAATCGTGCATTGAGTTAACTGCCCCGCACGAGGCATCGGTGGTCACGGTGGCAAAGAGCGCCGATGCGGCAATGCCGAAGCGCGTCTCCTTGCCCTCCATGTTTCCGCCGACAATTCCATACTCATGCAGATGAGGATTTCCCGCCGACTCCGCATGCCAGCAAACCAACACGCCCGCGAAGAACAGCGCGAACATCGCCGACCAGACCGCCCAGCCATGCCACTGGTTTTTCACCATCCGGCCCAGGTAGTAGGTCAGCCCTGTCGGAATCGCGAAAATCGAAAGCAGTTGAATAAAATTCGAGAGCGGCGTCGGGTTTTCGTAAGGATGAGCGGCGTTGGCATTCATAAACCCGCCGCCGTTGGTACCAAGCATCTTGATCGCCACCTGTGACGCGACGGGCCCCTGTGCGATGGTTTGCGTCAGCGCCGTCCCACCCGATGCGCCGCTCTGATCGATCACCGTCACCGTCGTGTAAGGCTTGAAATTCTCGATCATCCCCTGCGAAACGAGAAAGAGTGCGTAAATGATGCAAATCGGCAGCAGTAGATAGAGCGTGACGCGGACGATGTCCGCCCAGAAATTGCCGATGGTTTTGGTTTTATCGCGCGCCAATCCTCGGACGAGAGCGGCCGCGATCGCAATACCCACCGCCGCCGACCAGAAGTTGTGCGAGGTCAGCGCGACCATTTGCGAGAAATAGGTCATCGTGCTTTCGCCGCCGTAGTTCTGCCAGTTGGTGTTGGTCGTGAAGCTCATCGCGGTGTTGAAAGCCAGGTCCGGCGTCAGTGGCGTCTTGCTCGAAGCGGCATCAAGGTACTGGTGCCAGGGAAGATGGCCCTGCAACCGAAGCACGCCATACGTAAAAAGTCCCGTGACGAGGCTGAAAACCAGCACGGCCAGCGTGTACGGCTTCCACGACTGCTCGCGCATCGGATCGATACCCAAGATCCGGTACAGCAGCCGTTCGATGGGCTTGAGCGCAAAATCCAGAAACGTCTTCCCGGCCGGGTCTAATACCCGCACCAGATAAAGGCCCATCGGCTTAGTGATCGCCAGCAGCAGTGCGACAAACACCAGAAGTTGAATCCAGCCGGTTACGGACATTCCAATTCTCCTAAAACTTCTCCGGCCGAATCAGGGCGACGAAGAGATAGACCAGTAGCAGCGCAGAGACAGCTCCGACGACAAAGTTCTCCATGGCTTACAGCCTCCCGGCGGCATCGGCGTAGCCAATGCTCGCGGCGAAAAATGCGATCGTTACGATGATGAAGATGAGGTCTTGCATGTTTCCTTTTCCTTGTGCGAGTCGCTGGCCAGTGGAAGCTGTAGCGGGTTGCGCAAGAACCATGTCCACTGTTGCTGATCGAATCGCGCGCCGAAGCATGCGCTCCAAATCCGCCGTTGCCAGCCCCGTGATCGGGAGCTATTGGAAGACCTAGGATCGGACGACTCGAACGCGTCGTCGCCTGTGAATTGACAACTCGGCTGCACTGGTTTCATGAGCGAATTCTTACTTCGTCTGGAATCAAAACGGTGTCAGAAGTGGGCATCAGGGCATCAAGAAAGTATCAAGGCAGGATGCAACAAGAACCAATGAAGTTGACCGTGTTGTGATCACCATCATTCAGCTGTGGATTATTCTGCCCTCGCGGCTAAAACGTTCGCTTTTGAAGAGGGATCATGAGCGGCAACACGAGGGACATTTATCAATTCAACAACGGCATCCGCATCGAGCGGAGCAATCTGCTGGATCTTCAGATCGAGCGGTATTGCGCGCCGGGGAATCCGAATCTGCATGAGCCGGTGGAAGAACAGTGGCTGGGAAGGCTCGTCGATCGGCTGGGAACAGCGTCGCCGACGTTTCTCGATGTCGGGGCGGGCGTGGGATATTACTGCGTGCTGGTCAAGAAGCTCCGCCCGGCGGCAAGGGTGATTGCGGTCGAGGCGTTGCCGAGACATGCGGGGGCGCTGCGATCGACGTTGATGCTCAATGGACTGGAACAGAGCGGCGTCGAATTGATAGAAGCGGCGGTCGCGCCGACGACGGGCCGGGCTTCGTTTGCAGATCTGGATTATGGGAGCCAGCTGACCACGAATAGCCAGGACCATCCGGGCGCGGCGCGAATTGAAGTCCCGACGCTCTCGCTGGCCGATCTGATTGCGAAAACAGGTCCGATCGACCTGATGAAAATGGACATTCAAGGTACCGAGCAACAGGTGCTGGCCGGCTCACGAGAAGTTCTGAGCAGCGGCCAAATCCAATCGATCATTCTCGGAACGCACGGCCCGGCCGCGCATGATTCGACGAGAGCCGCTCTTAAGGAATGCTACTATCACATTCTCTTTGATGACCCCACCCCGCCGATGCAACCGGATGGACTGATTGTCGCCAGCCGCACCAAATGAAAACCGATATTGAAATCCGGGCCACATTATCAGACGAACTCCCTGATGCCAGAAACTCCCTGCAACGAATCCTCGGCTTAAATTCACATCGAAGGTCCGAGATTGCGGGAAAGGCGGGCTTTGCCACGGAAAACCGCGCGATCCGTATTTGACGGCGACCGATTTGTATCGTTTGTTTGGCCCGTGATGCAACTGACGACTCAAAGAAAGATTTCCATCGGCTTTGTGGTACTCGCGGCTGCCGGGCTAGGGTTCACCCTGCTGGGCGGATCGCCCCAGCCACAGGTTCCTGCTGCGCATAAGACGCAGGCGGCCCGTGCGGTCGTGAAATCTGCTCCCGCGGATGAAACCGAGGCGCAGCTTGCACAACTGAGCGTGATTGGCCATCGGTTGCAATCCGTGGCGTCGTCAGAACAAATTGACGTTGCGCACACGCCTGATGCATTTAAGCCGTACGCGGGGCTTGTTGCGGATTCCAAGCCAGTTGCGGATCCGGCCGCGGAGGCGGCCGCTGCGGCGGCCAAGTTCCGTCAGCAGCATCACCTGCTTGCTGTTATTAAATCAGGGAAGACGGCGATGGCCCTGGTGGATGGAAAGACGCTTCGACCGGGCCAGTCACTGGGCGCGTTCAAGCTGGTGGCAGTGCGCGAGCGATCGGTAACGTTTGATTCCGGTGCCGCGCGGGTCGAGCTGCAGGTCAGCGGAGCCGATCCGACGGCAGCGGCATCGGATGAGCTGCTGATCGTCCCTTCTCGCTCCGGAAACGACCAATAATCCGCACAGACCGGAACCGCATTTTTCTCATTCAAGTTTCTCCAAATGTCTTAAGTCGTCCATCGGGGACGACGATTGTTTCTCGTGTAGGCAAAAAATAATTCCCCTTGTGAAGGAGAGAGCCATGGCGGGTAATCGCAATCGCGCACGACGCGCATTCAGCTTGATCGAATTGGTCGTCGTTGTTGTGATCATCGGGATCATCGCGGCGATCGCAATCCCGAAGATGAGCCGCGGCGCCGCGGGCGCTGCCGAAAGCGCCGTCTCGGGCGACCTGACGCTGCTTCGGCAGGCCGTCGATATGTACCAGAGCGAGCACGGCGGCGCGTACCCATCTACAGCCAACATCGTCGCCCAGCTCACGCAGTTCAGCAACTCCGACGGCAGCTCGACCAGTTCGACCAAGAACACGACCACCGGCATCATTTATGGCCCCTACCTGCGAGCCATCCCGAACCTGCCGGTCGGCCCCTCGAATCTGAAGGGCACCGCAGCAATTGGAGCCAGCACCGACGCCACCGCCGCCTGGTTCTATGACCCCACCACCGGTTCGGTGACGGTCAACCCGGCCGCCGGCAACGATTCCAACGGTACTGCATTCAGCAGCTACTAGCGCGAACGACTCGCCGTCTTTCGCGACACGCTAGCCTCCTTCTCCGCGATCGGCCGCCCTGCAAAGGGCCCGGTCACGAGGAAGGAGGCTGCTTTTCTAGAGACTAGAAATCAGAAACTGGAAACTAGAAGCCGTCTCTTCGGCGACACATTATTCCCCGCGTTGGTCCATCCCTTTAACGAAATAGCGACTCCGTGCCTGCGGAAGTTCTTCAACTCAGGAGGCGAACGATGAAATCGCCGTCGGGCTTCAACAGGGTGGGACTCAGGCGGCTGGTCCATTTGTCGGGGGGCGATTGGATGGAGGAGAGAGATTTAGTGGCAAGGCCAAAAGGGGTACCACCGTTCCCGGGGGCGACGGTGTGAATGACGATCTTGCCGAGGCTGTTGGCGGCGACATCGCTTCCACTGAAAGTTCCGCGAACGGTCAAGCGCGAGATGGACGCAGGTGAGACAAAGTCACTGATTGCGTCGGGAAGGGCTGCAACGCTGCCCGCCACTCCCGCGAACAGGATGCTGCTGGCGAATGAACCGGCAGTGACCGTACCGATGCCCCCCACGGCTCGCACCTGGGAACTGCCCACCGCACCACCGACGCTCAGGGAGCCGAGGTCTATACCCTGCCCGCTAGTCAGGGTGAGGGTCGCGCTGCTCATGCTTCCTTTAATTTTGGCTGTGCGTATCGAAGCGGCCGAGATGGATCCTGAATCACTGCCCAATTGAAGCATGCCAATCGATCCGGCAAAGGTTGCCGACCATCCTGCAGCAGCAGCGCCGGTGGCACTGAGCGTGCCCGCACTACCGGAGACGGTCCATATACCGCCAGCGAGCGCTCCGCTGATCTTGGCACTTCCCAGCCCGCCACTGGTTATGTTGGCATCAAAGGAGCCGCTGGATTTGAGCAACCCGATCGAGGTCGCGGAGACGCTGCTTTCAAGAGCGCCGGATTGGTTCCAGCCTAACACCGAAAGCAGCGTCAGCGCGCCGGGCGTGGTCAGGACCAGGTCTACGACGTGACCCAGCGTAACGCTGCTATTTCCGCCGCCCAACGTCAGCGTCTGCTGCGTGGAAGTTGAACCGATATTTCCAAGAGATATTTTTCCGAGGGGCCCGGTGACATCGACATTCCCGCTGACGTTGACTCCCTTTGCATTCAATGCCGCCAGCGATCCGGTCACGTTGATATCACCGATCGTGGTCCGCGTGCCTTTGATGTTCAGAATGGAATTCGCCGCGCCGGTGACGTTAATCTCAGTTGGCTCCCGTGAAGTATCAATGAAAACCGCCTGCCCACTTCCTGCGCCAATCAGCGACAGGGAAATCCTCTGTCCATTGTTATCGCGATAACTGGCGACCTTGCCGCCGCCAAAGACGACTTGCGTGTAGCTGACGTCTTGAATGGTCGCCACGCCCTGACCGATGGCAATCGGCGCCCCTTGCGAGTTGGAAAGATCAAGGGTGAAGGTCTTTGTCGCAGAGGTCCCGGCGTTTGGAAGAATCTCAACCGCGACTGTCTGGCTGGTCTGACCCGGCGCAAAAGTGACCGTGCCGCTGACGGCAGTGTAATCGGTTCCCGCGACCGCGGTTCCATCAACCGTGGCATAATCGACGCTGACGGCCTGGCTCAAAGGATCGTCGATCGCAATCGTGAAAATGATCTGATCCGGGGCCTGAAAGGGCTCGATGGTTTCGGGCGGCGTGCTTACGGTAAAGGAATTGACAGCCACCGCAACGCTCAGGCTGTAGTTGCCGGTGCTTCCCGAGCTGGTTCCTGAGCCGGTCACCGGATCATATTGCGCAGCGGCGGGATTAGCGCCGCTGACTGCAATATAGTAGGTCTGCCCGGCCTGCACTCGCACTCGAACTGCGCTGGCGGTGGTCGTATCGTCGATGTTGTCGTTGGCGGCAATCGGGTTGCCACTGGCATCGAAAACGCGCAGGAAAGTGTCGGCATCTCCCTCTTGATTCGTGAAGGTACGAATATCCAGAGTCTGCGTCGCGGTGGGGGTCAGCTTATAGAGATCGACGTCGGTATCGCCGATGTAGACCGAACCATCCATTGAGATATTGCCCTTGAGTGTCGGGCCGTTGACAGCAATCGTCTGGATGGCGCTGGAGCCAATTTTGTCATCGGTAAGAGTGTTCAAATCAGTCAGCGGACGCAGGCGGCTCGCCAGCGAATAATTGCCAACTTGCCCACCAGTTCCGCTGGCCACTGCGAACCAGTTGAAGTTGTTATTGCCGACGCCAGTGACGGCTACAAAGAAGTTTTGGCCAGCGAAAACCTGCGTAATCAATTCGGGCGTTGCCGCGCCGCTCGTGTCGGCGATTTTGATGATGTTGGTCTGCCCCGCGGTGAACTCCCACAAGCTCAGTACCGGCGTAAATCCGTTGGTCTGGGTGGTAGCGGCAATGTCAAAAAGCCCCGAGCTTTGGGCGGTGTAACTGAGGAAATCGACATCCTTGAAGCCGCCATTGGAGCCCAGCAGCGCGACGCCGTTGTCGGCTCCGATGGTGCCGGTTACGGGAGTCCCAATCGGCGCGGTGATCGCGGTGATGGCGGTGCCATTGGTGTCGCCATTGTTAAAGGCGATATGCAGGTCGTAGGCTTCATCGCTGGGTGTCGAGCCGGCCGTCCGCCCGGCATAGGGATTGGTGGGACTAAGTCCCGAGTTGGCCGGTACCGTGATGGCGATGTAGTAAACCTGACCAATGGTCATGTTGACGTTCAGCGCGCTGTCGGTCGGGTTTCCGCCGGTAAAACCATTGTCATCGTCGTTGGTCGCCACCTGGTTTCCATTGGCGTCGAAGATGATCATGTAGGTGTCGGCGCCATTGATGTAGGCCGAGGTGTCGGTCCAGACATGAAGCTGGCCGGTATCGGGCGCGACGACTTTAAACATATCTACGTCATCGGAAACGGTGATTCGCGTCGTGCTTCCGAGCGGAGGCGGGTCGGAACCAAGAAGGCCGTTGTCGAGGAGATCGGTGACCTGAAGATGAGTGAAGGGGTCGGTGTCGATGTTGTTGGGTACCGTCAGGTCCTTCGCGGTTGCGCCTTGAATGACTCCATTGGGATCGGGGTTGAGCAATGAGAAAGTGATCGTGTAATCGCCCTGCGAATTACCCGCGACCGCGCCCGAGCCGTCGGCGATATGGTACGCGGAATTTCCCGCGGCACTGACGCCCAGATAGTAGGTCCCGATCGGCAGCGGATTGGCCGGATCGGTAGTGAGCATCGGATAGCTGCTCGTGCTGCCGGTCACCGGGGAAACTCCTGCAACCGCATTGCCACTGGCATCGAGAAGGCGAATGACCGGGTTAAAAGCAGTGCCGCCGGAGGGCAACGCCAATGCGATGGTAATCTGTCCGGGTGATTCAACGTCAACCTTGTAAAGATCGACATCGGTTGCACCAACCAGCACCTGCCCATCCGCGCCGATGTTGCCGGCAAAAGTAAAGCTTCGCGTGCCATCGAGCGTCGGGACGAAGTTGGCGTCGGCAATCGTGTTATCGGTGTCGGGGCCGGGCTGCGGACCGGTGCCTGATGAATTGCCGGTCATGATGGCCTTCACATCTTCCACCGCATGCAGCACGTTGACGCGCTGGAAGCTCAGGCCTGTCTCCGGAAGATTAGTGATCGCACCTGTCAGCAGGCTGTAGCGGGCATTATTGGGATTATTCGAATCGACGATCGTGTCGGAGGTCTGCTTGATGATCTGCAAGCATTGCGTCGGCGACAGGTAATGACCCCCAAACGTAAAGGCGGCATTTTGCATCAGGGCGACCATCCCCGAAACGAACGGCGAGGCCATGGAAGTACCGCTGAGGGTGTTGTGGAGCAGATCGCTGGTATCGGTACCACTGGAGCCGTTCCAAGTGCTGTAGATGTCCTCTCCAGGGGCGGCAACTTGGTTGCCCAGCGTACTGCGCTGGCTGGTTGAGGCGAAGGTGTCGGACTTGGCCGAGTAGTCGATGGCGCCGTAATTGTCGCCTTGTTCTCCAAACGGCACGCCAAAATCGCCAGCCTGCCCGGAATTGGCCCAAATATTGGCGACGCTAATCGTCGACACGATTGCCGGGAACGAAGCTCCCGGCGTTGGATCGTTGGCGTAGCTGTTGCCCGAAGCCGAGACAACCGTGATCCCCAGTTTCTGAAGATCCTGGATTGCGACCGCTTCAGCATCCTGCGACTGCGCCGAGCTGACCGAATCGAGATTCACACCCGATTCGCCCAGCGACATGTTCACGACTTTGATGTTGTATGTCTGATAGTTGTTCGCAACCCACTCCAGGCCGCGCAGGACGGGATCGCCGCCAAGCTGCGACTCGCCGGGGTCGGCAATGACGCGAATGTCAACCAGCTTCGCGCCGTCGGCAACACCGATGGCCGGATTGCTGGAGGCGGCAATACCGGAGACATGCGTGCCATGGCCATCGTCATCGAATGCGGAAGTCGGACTTTGAGGCGGCGTGCTGACCGGGCTCTCCACCGCGTTATAGAACGCGACGACGTTCGATTTGAGATCGGGATTTTGCGCGAAAACACCCGTATCGAGAACGGCGATGCCAATGCCCTGGCCGGTAATCGAGCCAAAACCGGGCGTGTTACGGAGCTGCGTGAGTCCCGTGATGTCAAATGATGCGCTGAGCAGCACCCGGCACTCGAGCGCCTCGAACCATGCCGGCATCGGCAACTGCCGCGTACTTCTGTGCGCACTTTGACGCTTTGAACCCAAACGACGCGAAGCGCCCATTGAGCGATATCCTTCGATTGATAAATCCCCCGCCCATTTAGAAAACAAAAAGACGCAGGCTGCCCGAGTGCAAAGCGCTCCTAAGCTACCCGACGGCCACGACCCGTCAAGGACGAGCTTTGCTTGCAATTGACCCGGGCCGGTGCAATAAGCGAGCTGAACTGTTTAGATTACAAGAGTGTTTCAGGAGCCAAGGTTAGCCGCGACGCGACAGCGGAGCGCTTTTCCGAGCGCTTCGGGAAAGCGCTCCGCTTCGCGTCGCGGCTAAACTTGGCTGTCGATAACCCCTTCCGATTTCAGAGCAGCTTCTTAATCACCCAATGGAGCGAGGTTTTCGGCAAACGCTTCAACAAAGAAACGCTTACCCTTTTGCGTCACCTTATGCCCTTCTGCCCGCAGTTTCTGTCGAAGCGCAGCGATACCACCCGGATATTTGGGATTGAGCTCGCCACCGGTCTTGAGGGTGCGCCAGAAGGGAGTCGTGTCTTTCACCTTCTTTGCCTTGCCCTCGGCGGCGGCGTGGGCCGCAATCCAGGCGAAGATGCCGGTGGTGATCGGGCAGGCCATCGTCGCACCATGTCGGCGAGCGAGCGTCTTGCGAAGCTCATCGATTGTCGTGAGCTTGCCGGCCGGCACGCGGCGCATCAGGCCATCCACTTCAATCGGCGCAGGAATGACAAAGGTGCCGCTCCCCCATCGCCTGCTGCGCGTCTGGTCGATCGGGCAGACCTTCGGGAAATCCTTGCTGTCTGCAAGTTTCTCGGCCCAGGTTCTCTTTTTGTACGCCATGGCCGCTCCGATCTTGGCGGACTTAAGGCTCGGACGACAGGTCGCGGATTGTAACCTATTGAGCTCGTGGCTACCCGGAAAAATGGCCCAATTGCTCCAGCCGCATGACTGTTCCGCGTTCGGGGAATTGAGAAGGAACGTGGCGGACGCGAAGCTGCTGTTCGGCGGTTGCGCCAATCGTATCGCCATTCTTGACGTTTGTTTTTGGATCCATCAGGTAGATCACGATATTCATTGCCAACTCACGCAATTCGGCTGGCTTCATGGATATGCTCGGAATCTCGAGCTCCAAATACCCCAGTGGCGTAAGCCCCGTGGTAAACAAACCAAAGCTTCCGTCAGGATTTCGAACCACGCGGAAATCGAGCCAAAGATTGAGCAGCGAGACCTGGGGATTGTGCGGCGAGCTGGCCATCTTGATGAACACAGGCGGATAATGGACCACCGTCGCCTCGGGCCAGAAAATGCCAATGACTCCGGGCAGATCCGCCGCCAGCTTCAAGATCTGCGTCAGCAGGTGCCGGCGTTTGATCGCATCCGAAGCGCCGTTCAAAAGCGTAACAAGCACGTGCGAACGATGGCGTTTCATCGTTGTTGCGGGTGTCGCCTTTGGCCACATCCACGATGTCTCGCAGGGGCCTTCGAGGTCTGACCATGGATAAGGAGCGGGCATCGGCGCGATGGCAACCAGATAGTCACCAAGCGTGAATATCAGGAATCCTTTTTCGATCTTGATGTCCGCAGGTGTGCGCCCGCCGATCGGACCCTGGGCGATCCGCTGCTTCATCGCATCGATCGGGAACGAATGACCTTCCATTAGCAGCGCTGCGATGACCGGCCCGCCTGATTTTCTACCCGCAAATTTCTTGACGTTCATGGTGCCCTCCTTCTCCAACAGCGTACCCGATGAGAACTGCCCGCGCAAAGCGGTTTTGCGAGATCCAGGCCGTCTCCGCTGGCTGGCTTCCGAGCTCCGTGCCGCCTATCATCGTATTGGGAACCATTTATCTACTCTTGTTTGATTTGAGGCGAATTATGATCGGCATGGCAGTCGCGCAGGCGGAAAAGTCAGCTTTTCGCAGCAGTGCGCCATTTGAACGGCGAGCGTTTCCCCAGGCGGCAATCTATTGCAGCGATGGCCGATTTGCGGACCAGATCAACCAGTTTCTCCATCAGGGATTGGGATTGGATGGATACGACCGGCTGGCGATTGCGGGCGGGCCGGCCTGCTTTGCCGGGTATTTTGAAGCCTATCGGGAGGAAGAGGGCGCGGTTTCTCACCTGCGGTTTCTTTCTCGCCTGCACAAGCTCGGTCGCTTGATACTCATTTCCCATGAAGGGTGCGGGTTCTATAGCGACTTTCTGCGGGTGTCTGAACTGGGGTTACATGATCGGCTTCGAAATGATTTGTCCCGCGCGGCCAGGCGAATTCGTGAAGTGGAAGCCAAATTGAGAATCGAAGGGTACCTTGCCCGAGTCAACGGGTCGTCGGTCTGGTTTGAACCGGTTGCAGTTTAATGCGAGATCGCGTTCAATTGCCGAGGTTAGCCGCGACGCGCCAGCGGAGCGTTCGCGAAGCGCGTCCGAAGCGCTCCGCTGGCGCGTCGCGGCTAACCTCGGGCGAACGGACTGAACCGCGTCGAAACATGGTCTTGACCTTTCAAAAGTACCTAAAACCTGAGGTTATCGACAGCCCATTTGCGCGGCCTTTAACTAAACTTAAAATATTTATTTTCAGGCACTTACGTCTAATAACAACAGGTCCAAAAACCCTTGTAGACTTTATCTCTTCCGCAAATGGGTCCGCTTGCCTTAGATTGATTCAAGCGTTCGGCGATGCGATGCCGAACAATCGGAACACTGAGCCAGATGGTCTGGCTTACAGATCGCGGCGAAAGAAGAGCATCAGGGACTCTTCTCCGGCCGCACGGGCCACAAACCGCAACGGCCCGGGGCGTGTGCCCAACCCGTGGATGTGTGAGGCGAAATCTCCCGGCGGAGGTGGAGCTTCCGGTTAATGATGTCACGCGGGTCGAGTCTCAGCTCCAAAGAAGGAGGCAAGTCATGTTGCGGAAAGGTATCGTGTTAGCAGTTTTGTGCCTGTTGCCGGCCGTCGCTCAGGCACAAGCACGCGGGCCGTTTGAGCTCACCCTCGGTGGGAGTGGTGCAAACGGAAGCCGTTTCGATGGTTTCACCGGCTCGGTCCAGGGCAGCGTCGGTTATTTCTTCACCGACAGCCTCGAATTGAGCGTCCGCCAGTCGCTGGACTACACCGACGTTGGTGTGCCCAAGCAAATCAACGGATCGACGCGCGTCGCCTTTGACGTGCACTTCCCGCTGGGCGATCAGGGCCAGTTCCTGCCGTTCGTTGGCGTGAACATCGGCTACGTCTACGGCGATTCGGTCCACGACACGTGGGAAGGTGCTCCGGAAGCGGGCATCAAGTGGTTCGTTAACCAGACCACCTTCATCTACGGGACGATCGAATACCAGATCTTCTTCGATCGCCACAGCAGCACCGGAAAGAACTTCTCCGACGGCCAGTTCGTGTACGGCCTGGGAATCGGTTTCCGGTTCTAATGCTGGATGCTAAAACTTCATAAATGAACTTGGGGCGGCTTTCCTCGCGAAAAGCCGCCCCGATTCATTTCATTGCTTTGGCCGCTCGTTTCTTATTGCTGTCGCGTCATCTCGGCGAACTTCTCGAGCTTCGAATAATCGTGCCGCCAGGTGGTGTAGAGATATCCGACCACGCCCTTCACTTTCCTGGATGATTCCAGCCAGTTTTTCCATTCCGACAGATCGTTGTCGTAATAACCGGCGATGATCTGCTCATTTCCACGATCGGCGAAGAACTTCAGCGATTGGTCGCGCTTCCCATAGTTCCAGTTGAAGATCAGGACTTTCGGATCCAGCCCCTCCCAGGAACCAGTCCATGGGCCGTTGACCAGATAGTAAGGCCCTTTGACGGCATTGTGATACGGATCGAACATGTCGTTCCACGTCGCCGCGCGATCGGGTGTAAGCAACTGCGTAGACATCTTCACATGCTCAGCGAGCATCTGCCCTGGCGTCTGGTGCTTTTCCTGACACGACTCATCCCAGTTGCAGGTGCGGAATTCGTCGTATTCCATCATGTAGGTTGAAGCATGCCAAAGCTGCTTCATCCGCCGAGCCTGATCTTGCAGAAGCTGAGTCGTCTTGGGTTCAGAAATGCACGCGGCGACCTGGCCGTCGTAGATAATGACGGGATGGTACCAGGACACCCGCAGCCGCGTGCCTGCCGGCAGCTTCGTATGAATCACCGGCGGCGTGTGCCAGACCTTATATTCGCCGGGCCAAGGATCATTGCCCATATGAGGATCGACAATGCGATCGTAATTTTTGCCTTCCTCGTAGGTCTTGCCCGTTCGATCGTCCTTTACGATACATGGCGCGCCCGGCCGGCGAAGAACATTGAGCAACCCCACTTCCTCGATCTTCCAATCCTTCCAGGCCATCTCGCCTTTTGGATTGTTCCAGATGCCGAAGTAAATCAGCACTTCCTTGTGATCCAGGGAATTGAAGATGATGTGCTCTTCGGTCCAGTCCTGCGTGGGCTTGGAACCAAGATTGGCCCAGTTGAGATCCCATCGCCCAGCCAGCACCTTGATCTCCGGCGGGCCGTGAACATCCCGCGTTTTCAGCTTCACCGAGACGTGGTAGCACCGGTATGGCGCAACCGTTACCTTATAAACCATCCGCGAAACGTCCCGGCTGGGTTTTACGGTTGCGATGCCGTTGTCGATCGTCACGCTCGGATCGCTGAACGACATCCGGCCAAACGCCACGGGCGGATCAGCGACGACGTGCGCTTCGCTGCCGTCGCATTCAAACAGCGTCCCCTTCACTGGCAATCCCTCGGCGAGATTTGGATCGTGAAACAGCAGATCGTTCGAATATCCAATCGCAAACAGCGAGGGCATGATCTCCATGTGCAGATCGGCGGCGATCTTCTGCACGCGCCGGACATTGGCAAAGTAGTTCTTCGGCAAGTCCTCCAGATGGGAAAATTTCGAATCGGCCAGAAGAACGTGCGAGTAGCCTGCTTTTGCGGCGCGCGTCCAGAGCGATTGAAGCTGATCGATGTTGGAATCGACCAGCAAATTGGTCGGGCAGTAAATCCACAGCGCAGGTTTATTTTGATTCGCGCTCGGCGCATCGGCAGCGCGAGCCATCGGCTCAAACAATGCAAAGATCGAAATAAGTGCAGAGCAAAAGAGGAAAGTTGCTGATTTCATGCAAGGTGCCTCGCTTGGCGCCGCGGGGCCGGAGCGTGCGAAGCCGCGCGGCGAACAGTTTGTTCCGATTCGGAAACGTAAGGCCGGAGAAACTCGGGGCAATCGGGCCGGCCCCCTCGCTGATAATCCCGCCAGATGGCGGATGCGGCCTTTCCCGGATTATGTCCAACCTGCGTCGTGAGATACTCAAAGAGCATTTCCGCCAGAGCGTGCAGCGCAATGCCATGGCTGCGATTGGCGCGCTGATGTAGCCAGTCGGACCATCGCAGAAATCCTTCGAAGGCTGATCGCGACTGCCCATTGGGTGAACTCCAGATCAGCGGAGCTGATTCCCGGAAATTCCCGCTGTTGCCGACCAGGTCCCAGTATCGCGAAAATCGCCGCATGCGCTGGAGCGTGGCAAAATCCATCGTGCTCGTAGAGAGAACTTCGTATGGCGCGTGCTGGCTGTAGACCATTTGCCAATCGGCATCATGCCGGACGATGGGCGTGCCGCGCAGACGTTTAAGAATGCCAACCTGAATTTCCTGTGGCCCCAGCGCCAGCAATCGATCGAAACCCGCGCCGAAGCTGGTCAAATCCTCGCCCGGCAGGCCCACGATCAGATCGGCATGCACATGAACGCCGGTCTGCTGCCGCAGAAAAGTGAGATTCTGCTCGATCTTTTCGTTGTCCTGCTTTCGACTGATTCGCGCGGCGACTTGCGGATTAAAGGTTTGCACGCCGACTTCAAACTGGAGCGCCCCGGGCGGAAACTTGGCGATCAATTCCCGCAGCGCATCCGGCAGCCGATCGGGAATCATCTCAAAATGCATGAACAGGCCCGGTTCGTACCGCTTCAGGAAAAATTCCAGAATCTGCTTGCTGATCGACAGATTGAGGTTGAAGGTCCGATCGACAAATTTGAATTGCCTCGCCCCGCGCTCCAGCAGGCGATCCAACGCGGGGAGAAACGTCTCCAGCGGCACATTTCTTACCGGCACGTCAAGTGATGAAAGACAAAACTCGCAACGAAACGGACAGCCGCGCGAGGCTTCGACGTAAATCACGCGATGGGCGATGTCGCGCTCGTCATACAAATCGTAAGGCAGCGCAAGCGGCTTCAATTCCGTAATGCTAGCATCGGCCTTGGGCGCAAATTCGGGCAGCTCTGCCGGAATCACGCGCGTCAAAGGCCGCCGGCCCGCAAGAAGCTTCTCGCACAATTCGGCAAAGGCATGATCCGCCTCGCCGGTGATGACGTAATCGGCCAGCCGCGTGATTTCCTGCTGCTCGACCTCGTGGCTCACTTCCGGCCCGCCAAGGATCACGATGATGTCCGGCCGGACGCGTTTCAGATCAGCCACAAGCTGCAGCGACTGCTGCGCGTTCCAGATGTAGACACCGATGCCGACGATTCGCGGCTCGCGAGAGAGAATCGATTCCAGGACATCGACCGGCCGCTGGTTAATGTCGAATTCCAGGATTGCCGCGCGCTCGCGCAGTTTGCCGAGGTTCGCCATAAGGTAGCGCAGGCCGAAGGCGGCATGAATATAGCGCGCATTGAGCGTCGTCAGGACAATTTCTGGTGCGTCTGTTTCGTCAGGCTGTATTGGGGTATTTGACATCATCTACAGTCGCCAGCCGTCTGAGATTCTCGTTTACTCATTACGAGGGCCACGATACAACTGTTGTCAACTTTCGGCGAATCGTTTCTGTCTCTGGCTCGAAATTCCAAAGGAAGAGAGGTCCTCATGCGCATCGCGCGCTCCACCCTGATCGGCGTCCTTCTGCTCCCGCTGGCTGCCTGCGTACTCGCGGCCGACAGCAAAGACACCGCCACCCCCGAAATCCGCCCCGCGACGATGGAAGACGTGAAAGTCATGTTCAACGGCCACGACCTCTCGGGCTGGTGGGGTGACATGAATCTTTATCACGTTGAGAATGGCGAGATCGTCGGGAAAACGGAAAAAGGCATTCGCAAAAATGAGTTTCTCAAGAGCCGGTTTTCTTTTGGCGACTTTCGCCTGATCTGCAAGATCAAGCTCATCCCCGATTCGGCCAACAGCGGAATTCAGTTCCACAGCCAGCCCTTTGAGGGCAACGAGATGGCTGGTCCGCAGGCTGACGCCGGCAAAGGTTGGTGGGGAAAACTGTACGGCGAAAACTTTCACAACAAGGTGCTGGCCGACAACCAGTCGGGCCAGGGCATCGTGAAGATGAATGACTGGAACACTTATGAAGTCGTCGCCGTCGGGACCAAGATTCGCACCGCCATGAATGGTCATCCATGCGTCGAATATGATGCGCCGGACGTGCCGACCAGCGGCCTGTTCGGTCTTCAGGTGCATGCGGGCGGGCCGACGGAAGTGCGATTCAAGGATTTTGAGGTGGAGCTGAATCCGAAGTTGGAACTTAAAACGGTGAAGTAACCAATCGCTGGGAAGCACACTGGAGGGCGTCGCTCCGGGGACGGTGCGAGCGCCGCGAGATTGAAAGAGCCGCGCACGAAGTAAGCGGATTCGAAATGTGACGTCCCACGGCAAATCCGCTTACTTCGTGCGCGGCTCCTTTAATGCAATCTACGATCCGTACGTGTCGGTTATGGTAAACTTTAGACGGCAGAGGACTGTCGCTCTCCAGATGCAGTGCATCGCTCCTGGTTATCGGAAATATTTCGAGGTGCGGCATGGTGGTGACCACCACGTTCATGATCGAAGGCTATCGCATCAAGCAATACATGGGCGTCGTACGCGGGATCATCGTCCGCTCGCCCACCATCAGCCAGGGATTCCTCGGCGGCCTCAAATCCATCGTCGGCGGGCAGATCGGTTCCTACACGCAGATGTGCGAGCAGGCACGCCAGCAGGCCTATGACTTAATCATCGATCATGCCCGCGCATTGGGAGCCAATGCGATCGTGGGCCTGCGCTACGATGCCTCTGAAATCGGCGGCAAAACCAGTTCAGCAACCGAAGTGCTTTGTTATGGAACGGCGGTTTTGATTGAGCCTGACGTAGCGTAAGACGCATCAAGTGCCATCGCGCGAACGCGAACGCTTTCCAGGCCCGGCAGGAAACGGCGCAAAGTCCAGCGGAAGTTCATGCTGGGTTTTCCATCGCCGGATGAACCAGTGCGGATCGCGGCGGTATTCTTCGATCACCGCCCAGGTATAAGGCCGACCGCATTCCGGGCAGTTGTATTTATCCGGCAATCCCTCCAACTCATACCCACAATGGATGCAGAACGGCTCGCGCCGCTGCGAGACCGCATCTTTGGTCATCTTGAAGAAAAGCCCGACCGGGATCGCGCAGACGATGATGATGATCTTGATGAATGGGTACCAAAGCGCCACTGAGAGGCCTATTCCGTAATACCAACTGAGCCCCAGTAGTCCGATCACGCCCAGCGGAATCAGAAGCAAAATCCAGCGCCAGCCCATGTAACGCATCGAATCGCGCCAGTCCGGCAGCCAGAACGGCACCTCCTCGCCCGGCACAGACGAAACGTCGCTAGGCGACCCGACTGAAGGCAATGGATGAATGCCAGGGCGCGCGGGCTTAAGATTGGTTTGCTCGGTTGACAATATCGTCTCCGGGAAGGGTCAGCGGGCATTATACCAATGTTGTGTGGATCAGCTCAGCGTTTCCGAGCGGTCAGCACCCGATCGCGCCCGCCAAAATCTTTGAGAAGGCGAGGCTCCTCAAACTGATCGTGCTCTGCTGCAACGGCCATAGCTGCTTCGCCCTGATCGAAAGCGATTTCGAGATAGATTCTCCCCCCCTGCCGAAGGCGTGGAGGAGCCTGGGAAAGAATCCGCCGATGGAACGCGAGTCCATCAAGCCCGCCCTCCAGGGCACCAATCGGCTCGTAGTCTCTTACGCTGCGATCGAGCTGCGCGATCTGCCCGCTGGGAATGTAAGGCGGATTGGAAACGATGATGTCGAACGGCCGGGGATCGACCAGGTTTGACAATGGGTCAAACAGGTCTCCCTCCAAGACTGTCACGCGCTCGCTCAGCGCCAGACGCTCCACGTTCTGCCTGGCGATCTGGACTGTCGCCGGGCTGATCTCGGTCGCCGCGACGGTCGAGCCTTTCAGATGCGCGGCGATCGCGCAGGCAATGCAGGCGCTGCCGGTGCATAGATCCAATACGCGCGGCGATTCGAGGCCCGCTTCGTGGCGCACCTGCTGCAAGACATTTTCCACCAGCGTTTCGGTATCGGGGCGTGGAATGAGGACATCCTGCGTCACCGCGAATTCCAAATTGAAAAAATGTGCTTTGCCCGTGAGATAGGCGATCGGTTCATCCTCGGCGGCGCGCTGCACGAGCTGCCGATAGTCGGCCAATTGCTTTTCGGACAGCGGCCGCTCGTAATCGGTGTAGAGCTTGATGCGCGGGCAGTCCAGGACGTGAGCCAGCAGCAGTTCCGCCGCCAGGCGAGGCTGATCGACGCTTTTGCGGCCAAAAAACCCGGCCGTCCACTCCAGCACCCGCCGGACCGTCCATGTCCCTCCGTCCGCCATCGCCGGGGATTGTAGAAATGGCAGGCGCGGAAGCAAATTCAGGAGTACCGAGATGCGGAACCACAACGCCCCTCGACGAGGACTTTGGTCCGCTCAGTTTAGCCGCGACGCGACAGCGGAGCGCTTATTCCATGCGCTCGCGGAAAGCGCTCCGCTGTCGCGTCGCGGCTAAACTTGGCTGTCGATGATCACTCTGCTGCGGTAGCATGAATGAATGAGGGACATCAATATGAATCGAACACTTCTTGCGGTCCTGATCGCCCTACTTTCTCCCACCACAATCGCGCTCGCAGACTCGACTGAATCTCCCGCGCACCATCCCACGCTCTTCCTCGTCGGCGACTCCACGGTTCGCAACGGCAGCGGCAAAGGTGCCAACGGCCAATGGGGTTGGGGTGATCGCATCGCGCCGTTTTTCGATGCGTCTAAGATCACCGTTAAAAATCGAGCAATCGGCGGCCGGTCATCGCGCAGCTATCAGAGCGAAGGGCGCTGGGATGCAGTATTGAAAGAGGCCAAGCCCGGCGATTTTGTGATCATCCAGATGGGCCACAACGACGGCGGTCCGCTGGCCGGCGACAATCGCGAGCGCGGCAGCATCCGCGGCATCGGCGAGGAAACCCGCGAAGTGACCCTGACTCTCAAACCCAAAACCGGCCAAAAGGAAATCGTCCACACCTACGGCTGGTACATGCGGAAATATGTTTCCGATGCCCGGGCCAAAGGATTGATTCCCATTATTTGTTCGCCCATCCCTCATCGCCCCAAGGCGCCGGTCGAGCCGGGAACAAATGAAAAAAGTTCCTACGCGCTTTGGTCATCCGAGGTCGCGAAGCAGGAGAAGGTTCCCTTCATCGATCTCAATCACCTCGTCTACGCCCACTACGTCGGCGTCGCGCCAGCCGACCTGAAAGAGAAGTATTTCACCCCCGCCGACGACACCCACACCAACGCCGCCGGCGCCGATTTGAATGCAAGATGCGTGGTCGAAGGAATCCGGATGCTGAAGGACTGCCCGATGAAAGATTACTTACTCAAGCAGCCCACCGGGTCAGACAGGAAATGAGCGGCCTGCGCTACGCCTGCACGATGTGATCTCGTTTCCCCTTCACATTGCGCATCGCCCCGCGCGTATCGATGATCAGCTTGGCGTTCTCCGCGACCATCTGCCAGTCGTACGCGGCATGGTGCGTGGCAATCATGACGCAGTCATAGCTCTGGAGGGATTGCGGCGTCAGTGGGACGCTGTGCATCTGCAGATCGTAATGCCGCATCTTGTGGGTCTTAGGCACGTGCGGATCGTTGTAATCGACTTTGGCTCCCAATTCCTCGAGCTTTTCGATCAACTCAAAACTGGGGCTTTCGCGCACGTCATCCACATCCGGCTTGTACGCCAATCCCAGCACCAGCACTCGGCTCCCATGAACCGCCTTGCCGCGATCATTGAGCGCCAGCACGGTGCGCTGCACGACATAATCGGGCATGCTGTGATTGACTTCGCCGGCCAGTTCGATGAAGCGCGTCGTCTTGCCAACTTCGCGCGCCTTCCAGGCCAGGTAATAGGGATCAATTGGGATGCAGTGACCTCCGAGGCCTGGTCCGGGATAGAAGGCCTGGTAACCGAACGGTTTCGTGGAAGCGGCATTGATGACTTCCCATACATCGATGCCCATCGCCGTCAGCACGACCTTCATCTCGTTAACCAGCGCGATGTTGACCGCGCGGTAAATGTTCTCCAGCAGCTTGGCCGACTCGGCCACTTCGGCGCTGGAAACCGGAATGACCTTGGCGATGGCCTTGCTGTAAAGAGCCGTCGCGATGCGGCCGCTCTCGGCATCGATGCCGCCGACGAGCTTGGGAATGGTCTGTGTGTTGTGATCCTTGCGGCCTGGGTCTTCGCGCTCGGGGGAAAAAGCGAGATAGAAATCGCTGCCGCACTTGAGCCCTTTGGCTTCGAAGCGCGGGAGCATGATCTCGCGCGTGGTACGTGGATAGGTCGTCGATTCCAGGACAACCAGTTGCCCCTTGCGAAGCGTTTTGGCGATGTCAATGGCCGTCTGCTCGACATAGCTCAGGTCCGGCTCAAGGTGCTTGCCCAGCGGCGTCGGGACGGCGCTGATCACGGCATCAGCCTCGCCCAGGCGGGAAAAGTTATCGGTCGCGTCAAATCGGCCGGCCTTTTTCATGTCCGACACCATCGACCCGCCCAGATGCTTAAGATAGTTCTCGCCGCGATGGAGCGCGCTGATCTTGTTCGGATCGATATCGAAGCCGATCACCGGAAAGCCGGCGCGATGAAAGGCATGCAGCAGAGGCAGCCCCACGTACCCAAGGCCGATGACGCCCACTACCGCGGTTTTGTTTTCAATCTTTTCCAGCAGGGACATGTCCCGAATACTCCTGAATGACCCGGCACTCGCTCATTCAATCTAGCACCATCAGGGGCGAAAACCAGCGATTCCCCGGATTCACTGGCGGTCACTTTTCCAATGATACGAATGCACTTTCGCCAAATCAGGCTCGACCACAATTGGCACGCTATCGGTGCCCGTTGACTACTCCCACGACAGCGAAATAACGTGTATCTTCGATCCGGCCGGTTATCCCCGGCGGCAAAGGTGTTGCAGTTCACAGGAGCGCCATTGAGCGGTTCCAATCTCACGATTTTTCGCAAAGGAGTGCTGCTGGTCGGCCTGCCATTTGTCCTGCAACTGATCTTCCTTGGCATGCTCCTGCATCTCGAGGAGCAGTCGAACGAAGCCGACCGCTGGGCAATGCACACCCAAAATGTCATCGCCCTGACCGAGGAAACCTACCGCCTGCTGGCAGAAGCCGTCGGCCGGATGCGCGGCATGGTGGTGACCGGCAATCCTGATTTTGCCCCGCAGCTTGCCGGAATCCAAGATCGCATTCTTCCCAATCTCGACCGGCTCGAAGCTCTTGTGCACAACGATCCCACGCAGGCGGCCCGGATCCGGGAATTCCGCGGCGACGCCGCCGACATGCTCAAGTGGCTGGACAGCCAGCGGGAACTGGTCAGGGGTGGACATAATACTGAAGCTGCGTCGCAGGTGGCGAATCTCGACGGCGAGCGGACCGTGCGAAACGTGCGCGATCAGCTTCGAGTGATCCTTGCCGAAGAGCAGCGCCTCGACGACCAGCGTCTCGCCCGCGTGGATACCACTCGGCTGCAGACGTACTGGTTCATCGGCGCGGCGGCAGCAGTCACCCTGCTCCTGGCGGCAGTTGCCCTGGTTCTCTTCACGCGCGGGATTGCTGCGCGCCTCGCGGCCCTGGCCGAGAACGCGGCCCACCTCGCAGACCGCAAGCCGATGGCTCACCAGGTTGACGGCAGAGACGAGATTGGCCAGGTCGGCCAGGCTTTTGCATCCGCGGCGGCACGCCTAGCCGAGGCGGAGGCTGCGGAGCGCGGCTACCGCGACGAGCTTGAACGCCGCGCTAATGAGCTGGCGGCAACCAACGCCGAGCTTTTGACGCAGGCCAATGCGACCCGCGCGCTGGCCGAAGCCGAGGCGGCCGGTCGCGCAAAGGACCGGTTCCTGGCGATCCTAAGCCACGAGCTTCGCACGCCTCTTACACCGGTGTTGACGGCTGTGCAGATGCTCGAATCGACGGACGATCTTCCATCTGATTTGAAGCAGACGTTGAACATCATCAGCCGAAATGTTGAGCTGGAGGCCCGGCTCATCGACGATCTGCTCGATCTCACCCGCATTTCCCGCGGCAAATTGCAATTACAGCCCACCCCCACCGATCTGCACGAGAAGCTGGCCAATGCTCTGCAGACTGTGCAGGATGAGGCGCGCGGCAAACGTCTCAATATTCAATTCGATCGCGGCGCAACGCATACCACCGTCATGGCGGATCCGACTCGGCTCCAGCAGGTCTTCTGGAACCTGCTGAAGAACGCGGTGAAATTCACGCCCGAAGGCGGACAAATCACCATGAAAACCTTCGACGTTGGGCCGGATCGCGTCGGCGTCGAAATTTCCGACACCGGCATCGGCATCGATCCCGAAGCCCTGGCGCGAATCTTCGACGCCTTCGAACAGGCCAATCGCGAAGTCACGCGCCAGTTCGGCGGACTTGGCCTGGGGCTCAATATTTCAAAAGCCCTCATCGAAGCGCATGGCGGGCAGATTCGTGGCTCCAGCGCCGGCGTTGGAAAGGGCGCGACCTTCACCGTGGAACTCCCGGCGGTTCCTGCATCGCAAAAGGCCGTTGCCGCGCCGCAGATCAGCTCGAGCGGCACCGGCAGCTCCGCCGCGCCGCAGTCTGGCAGCAATCCGCATGTTCTTCTGGTCGAAGATCATCGCGATACCGCGACGATGATGTCCCGCTTCCTCCGCCGTTGCGGCTATCAGGTGACCGTTGCCGACTCGGTCGCCTCGGCTCTCAAAACCGCCGACGCCGACCACTTTGATGTAGTCGTCAGCGACATTGGCCTGCCCGATGGCAGCGGCCTCGATCTGATGCGCCAACTCATCGCCCGCCATTCGCTTAAAGGCATCGCTCTCAGCGGCTTTGGCATGGAAGAAGACATTCGCCGCAGCAAAGAAGCCGGCTTTGTAGAACACCTCGTGAAGCCGATCAACGTCCAACAACTTGAAGCCGCATTGGAACGCGTCGTTAAACTCCAACGCACGTCCGGCGATTGAAGGGCGATCGCAACTCTTCGCGCCAGCTGTAGAACGGCATCCAACTAGTTGCGACGATGTAGCGCGCCGGATCGTTGCAAAGACTTCGTAGGACATCTCAACGAAAAGCCAGCCGCCGGGCGACTCATCGTCCCCGGCGGCTGATTATGCCTCCGAATTTTCATCAATGTGGAAATCGCTTGCTAATGCGCGGCTTTCCGTGCCTGCTGCAATGCCAGCATATCGGTGTGCAGCGTGGTCAGGTCCGTCTGATGCGTCGTCTTCCAGCTTGCGACATCCGCCTTGAGGCCGGCGGTGTGCGCGGTGACATCATTTTTGAATTTCTGTCGATCCAGCGCAAGCTGCTGCTGGTTGCCCGACGTCATATCGGCATGAATCGCCGTCAGGTCAGCCGCTTTCGCAGTTAAGAAAGCAGCGTTGGTGGCGGCAATCGAATTGTGAAAACTGGTCGCATCGGTGTGCATCTGCACCACGTCAGCCTCCACCTTTGCAACAGCCGCTATGACTGCCGGGTTGCTGGGGGCACCCGACAGTAACCGGCGAGGTTCAAGAGCCTGGACGAAGAGAATCATCGGATATCTCCGTGTTCAAGACCGCCAAACTTCTAGCCGTCATGCTTCCCTTCCGGGTTCGCCACGGCGGTAAGAAGGACGAATCCAATTTGGATATACGATTCGGGCAAGGTGTGAACAAAGCCCTGTATCCGCGGCATAAACGGACCCGCCGGCAAATCGTTCAAACTCTTCCAAATGACTTTGCGATTGAAAAAGGCATGAGGCCGAAGTTCAGAGGAGATGTTTGTCCGCGTTTCATCTGTGCGGTTGGCCAATCGACGCGGGTGACTTCTCTGTGTTCCAGATCAGCCCAGATTCGGCCCGTGGATGGATCATGCGCCAAGCCGGCGAGGGCGCAGCAGCAGCAAACCGCCGATGACGCATACAAATAGCCCCATTCCCGGTTCCGGCGAGATCGCAAGATTGGCTGCTTCAATGTCCGCGAGTTCATAGGCCAGGGAATTGCCGTACGTCATGCTGTAATCGGGATCGTATGGCGAGTCATATACCCACGCCGCAGCCAGAGAGACATTGTTTTGCTCGATGCTTTGAAGCAGAGCTTCAAATTGCTGTTGCTGATTGGGCTGGTTAGTGGAAACTCCAAATTCCCCGACGAACATCGGCTTACCCAGTTGTTGGGCAAGCTGAGCCAGTTCAGAGAGTCGCGGGATGTCGTCATTGTAAATGTGAGTGCTTATGGTGTTGATGTTGGCGGGGTTATCGTTTCCGAGCATTTGAAGCTGCTCGGCCAGGGTGTCGGTCTGGAAATTATTCTGGTTCAGGTTGTGCCACGCCTCGGCTCGAATCGCGCTATCGCCCGTCTCGATGATTCGGCCGTGCGGATCGAGCGAATGCACGAGGTTGGAAAAATCGGTAAAGGCGCTGCGAATTTCGTCGTAGGTGAGCAGATCGGCGCTGGTTCGCGATGTGGGGGTGCCTTCACTCGGATTAACCGGCGGCAGAAAGTTCATGCCATTGGGCAGGTTTGCATTCAGATTGAACTCGTTGCCAAATTCCCAGCCCCAGATGGCAGGCGAATCTTTGTAGCGCGTGACAAAATCGGTCACGTAGTTCCGCATGAATTGCCGCGTCTGGCTGTTGGAATTTCCCCACTGATCCATGTGCTCGCCAACCAGGTCGGGAACGGCCCAATAGGTCCAGAACATCGAGGGAATCAGCCCAACGCCCGCCTGCTGCGCGGCCTGTACGACGCCATCCATCCGCCGAAAGTATTCGGTTTTGTTGGTCTGATAGAGCGATAGTTCGGCCGGGTAATACGCAGTGGCAGAAAAGCGCACGAAGGGAATATCGTGTTGCCCGAGCGCCTGGAAGCCGGCGACATAGGAGGTGTCGGATGGATTGACGATCTGTCGATAAAATGGATCGAAATAATCGACCCCAATACCGCGATACGGAAGGCCATCCTTCAGAATCGTGCCATTCGGCCCGGGCGTCAGCCCCAATTGCTGCGCGTCCGCTATCGAATTAAAAACTGTCAAGATCAGCAAAGCGCATGCGAGCCCGCAAGATCTCCACTTCCCCATCGTCTCTCCTCATCAATGTAAGACGTGTAGGGGGAATTTTGGAGATACGGCGTTCAATTGTCAAGAAGTTTTCGCGTGAAGACCCTGCAACCGCGCCTCGGTTAATTTGCTTTGCCTTCTGAGGCACCCAGCGGCCCAACCTGCGCCTCGATTCCCTTGCGCAACTCCATCAATCGAATTGCATAATCGCGCATCGATTTTTCTTCATCCGTCCTCGGCTCCCATGCCGGCACTTCGACCGGCTTTCCATCGGCATCAATCGCGACGAAGACGACGATGCATTGTGTGGTGCGGGTGTATTGGCCGTTGCGCGGGTCGGCGGCTTTGACTTCGACGGCGATATGCATGCTCGTGCGGCCGGTGTAAATTAATCGGCCGGTGACTTCGACGAGGTGGCCGATGTGGATCGGGCGATAGAAGCGGATGCCGCTGACGAAGACGGTTACGCAGAATTTTCCACACCATCCCACCGAGCAGGCATAGCCGGCCTGGTCGATCCATTTCATGACTGAGCCGCCGTGGACGTTGCCGTAAAGATTCACATCCGACGGTTCGGCGAGGAATTTGAGGGTAATGGTCCTTTGTCGGTTCGGCATGGGACGATGCTACTTCTCAAAGAAGAAGATTTTACCATGGAGGCACGGAAGCACGGAGGCCGGGTTCGGCTGATATATGGGCCCGTGCGAGGGGCGCGGGTGAAATTAGCCACAGAAAAACACAGATTCACACAGATAAGAATAAATCAGACAATACTCGAAAATTTCAGCGGCTCTCGAATCCACAATGATTACAATTTTCGTGAATCGATCTGTGTTCATCTGTGTGAATCTGTGGCTTATTCTTCTTAATCAAAATTACTTTCCCTCGCATCGGCCCAAATCTATAGCAAAACCCGACCTCCGTGACTCCGTGCCTTGTATGTTCAAAAACACCAACAGACGTTCTACTACCGCTCGCCGTGTCCGCGGGGCGAGGAGCGTAGCGACGAGCCATGCGGACACGGCGAGCGGCCCACGA
>Ga0134128_10000668_pt1 | contig 46846 bp, 35 predicted proteins | sample KB31754_FD_96462 | JGI IMG/M metagenome (GOLD analysis project Ga0134128, IMG submission 96462) | Terrestrial soil microbial communities with excess Nitrogen fertilizer from Kellogg Biological Station, Michigan, USA - KB3-175-4 | ecosystem: Environmental > Terrestrial > Soil > Unclassified ...
ATATTGTTACATGCCCCCGGCGGCAGCCTCGTAACACAATTACCCAACCGCGTGCAGGATTGGCTCCTGGCCCACCTCGCCGCCGCAGCCTGAGGCGGAAAAGTGCAAAAGTCGAGGTCACACATGTGACATTTGGTGACATGCGCCGGGCGGACCCGCAGCTGGAATGAGTTGACGTTCGTATCGCCCGTCGGCTGCTTTCCACGATGACGATGTCGCACAGTCCAAACGCCGCGCTGTTCCATTCCAGCCTTTCGGTTTGGTTACAAACAAACGCGATTGCTTTCCCGCGTTCTCGCACCTCTACAGGAGTGCACGAATTCCCCGCCCAAATGAGGAACGCTGGCTGGGGATCGACCCGCGAAATGGGCCGCCCGTGTCGCCAAATAGTTCTATCTAATATAGTTGTTATAAATATAGGCATGGCGGGAGGGGCGCATTCTTGGTCGTTTGCCAAGACCTGGTCACTTTGGCTCGGCGGCACCTTTTCGCGAACCGTCTAATTCGGTCTTAGTGGCTCAGCTTGGTTCGCAAGATGTCGTGAGTTCGACAAGAATTGACAACGGTGAATATGAAGCTAATCTGGTTTTATCAGTTCGGGCCGCGGGGTTTGTCTTCTAGACGTTGGTCGAAAGGTGCACCAGTTTTTGGGCACTTCTACGATTGCGTTGAGCACTGGTCTAAGCCTCGGAAAAGCCATTGAATTCCTACAGGGTCGTGAGCCTCTCATGATTCTTTGCTTGGGCGCTTCTGGAGTTTGTTCAGATCTTACTTCCCGAAGTGAGAGAGGAGCCAACAGATGTGGAATCGTCGCACAATTCTAGTGGTTGGGACGCTCATAGCGTTGGGCGCAGGTGTTTTCTATCTTTGGCACTGCGGGCGGCCAGCTCCATCTCCGGCTGGTGGCGGGACGCGAGCGGGTCAACCGACGCCCATTGACCTCACTGCGGCCGAACGTGAACGTGAAGACTCCACTTGGGGTGAATTCCGGCGCGCCTACCCATTCCATGTCCAAGCCTTAGCTGTGACCAATCCATGGAAGGATGGTTGGCGTACGCTGATCGTATCGGAGCCTCCACCATACGTCACGCTTGAGGGGCTTGAAAGCGTTGCTCCGGCCACTTTAGCTAAGCACCAGGTCAAGACGCATACGGTCGGGCACGATGGGTGGGTGAAGGACATTGTGTTCGAGATTCCGCCCGGCATCGATCTAAAGAAGCTGAAAGAGGATCTCAGCCAAGATTTGTTCGGGACGCCGTACGGGGCTTACGCACTTCCGCTGCCGGTGAATACGGACTCGCTCGGTACTCGATATCCGCTGGACCTTCACGTCGGGCTTTCGGATCTGGAAAAATGGGGCACAGTGGACGAGTACGCAGGACCCGATGGGAAGCCAGTTGGCAAACTTAGCGCTGTCCGCGGCGGCGGGGTTTTTTTCGACTCCACGAGCGACGTGGTGGCGTGGCTCATCCCCGCAGAGGAAAAGGTGGACAGCGTAAGGGGTCAGATCCGCCGCTTTGCGCTGGACACGGATCTCATCCTTGGGGCGGTGCGTCTGCCAAACGCGAGCGTGGCAGTGCTCGGGCGAGAGCGGGTCGTGCCTGTGGATGTCATGCCACCATTGCGTGGCGAGACCGTTTGCCTTCTTGCGGCGGCGGAAACTGACAAATTAGCGCAAAGCTACGAACGCACGTCGCCACTCGCCGGGAAATACAACGGGATATGGGATTGGGCACCGGCGTACCTGAGCCCGCAGTTGCTTGATACCGAATATGGTAGTCTGCTGAATATAGCGGATCAGTTGCTGAAGTCATGGACGGAACATGGGGAGGCGCGATACCAGAATTTTCCTTACGCTGATCCTCCAGTGTACCCGTTTGAGCAGCCTCTGGTAAGAGAACTCCAGACGGACCAGTTACTGTTCAACTGGAACACGACGGGGGTAGGCTATACGGCGCAGGTGGGGAGCGCAACGATATACGGCCTGGGGCGGACCGGTGCACTGCCCGTGATTTATCGTCCAGGAAAGGACGAGGACATGCCGACCGGCGCCGCCGGCCAAAAGGTGAGGGACGCGGAAGAGGCTGGTTACGACTATTACTCATCGCTGGGCGAGCCTGTATTGGCACGCGTGGTCCAGTACGCGGCGTTGTATCAGTGTTTTCGTGCTTTCGACGTGCGCGCCACATCCGTTCCTGCGACCGTTGCCGGAAATACTTCAGAGTACATCGAAGGCGAAGCCAGGGCGTCATTGAACGCGCTCCAGCAGGCAGATGACGCATCGTTACACGCGCGAGTGGAAAGCCGCGCAGACGAACGCGCCGCTCTGGGTAGCGACGCCGCTACGCAGCCGAGCGCACTCGCACAGTTCGAGCGAGCCCTAGACGCTGCCGAAATTGAGCAAGGATTCAAGGAACTTCGGGATGCAGCTCGGCAGTGTGAGAAATCCGCAGGCCCTAACGGTGTGGGTTACGCTGTCCAAGTGGTATGTGCGCCGCGGGGAACGGACGTGGAGAAGCTGATCGATGGGTGGCAAATCACTGAGGACGGCGGAAAGGCCGTGGTGGATTTCATTCTCGCGCTGCGAGACAAGATGCATGTACTTGCAGTTTGGGCGGATCTAGATCATGTGCGGCGCGGGTTCAGCGCCGCCCATGGGCATGGCTCTCAGGCGTGGATGCATACGCAGAGCATAGTAGTGTCGTGCAACGTCGGCGGAAGTGTCGGTGGAACAGGTGGGCACAACCTCGATGCGAAGGTGACCTCCCTTATTAGCAGCGCCGATGTTCCCCGCGGTAGCGCAAAGGTTCTTGAGGACGGACGCGTTGCGGTTAATCCCGAGGACTTGGCGCACTCACCGGATCTGATCCGGCTGATCGCACGCGAGCGAAACAACGCAAACTTACCACATCTGGTTGCGCAACAATTGGCGGAGGCATCGGCGAAGCCGCATGCGGCTGAAGCCGTGGAGCTCGCTTTAGGTGATCGACCCCTCCGTACGTCGCGTGGCTTCGGGGGCGGCCATGTGCCACCGCCGGAGGAACCCGGGATTGGGAAAACCCCGCCACCGGGCGACCGACCGGATGGGATCCCTCCGCCCGGTACTGACCCGCCGCCTGGAGGGCCGCCAAAAACTCCTCCGATGGGTGCAGGTCCCTTGGGCCCGTCAAATCTCGGCCCACATGAATTGCCGATGAGCGCCTTATTCGTGGAAAGGCGTGGTGGAAAGGTCTACCTCTATCGTAAAACTGAAGGCGGTGTCTTGCGCGCGGAATCGTGGAACGTGCATGATGCTCACATGGCCGTTATAGCGGAACTGAGGGCTGGAGCACGGACTCGGGATGGAGCCCCGTTGGAACTACATTTGGGAGAAGGTTTTGACACGCCGGCCAGCCGCGATGCATTCGTCGGTTCGTTGAGCGTTCAGGCGGCGCGCTATCCGGAGGCCGATCCAATTCTCCTTTTCGGCAAGCTCTCACCCGAGGTCTCCGCTAGGTTGAAAGTCGACTGGGCAACGTTCGTCCAGAGGTATTCCGCGTCACACGTCGTGCGGACGGCCTGGAGATCGTGAGCGGTCAGTTGGGGGCCACCGAAGCTGGTGGTCGGGAAATGCACGTGGCCGTAGAAGCCCGGTTTCGCACGGAGGGATCGACGCTCACGCCAGAGCGAGTTAACACTACTGTCACCAAGACCACGGCACGGACCGAATCGGAGGAATGGAACATTAAGAAGCTGGGCGCGGAGATATACAAGGACCTCAGACAACTTCCAGGAGTTACGCCTCATGGCGGGATCATCAAGGTGACTGATGTCGGCGACTTCATCATCGTACTGGACTATGAACCTCCGAAACAACCGGCTATGTCCGGCCCAGGCGGCGATGGGGCAGAGAATCCGGCAAGTAACGATGGAGGCGCATGATGCTCGGACGTGCGGTCTGCCCTTGTCACTGCGCCTTGGCAATTGGGATACCGATAACGGAAGGCGAGTTCAGTGAAGACCTCGCCGCTGGTCCGTCGAAGGATCTTGCCCGCATCGCAAAGAGTTGGTCAGTTTACGAGAAGCAGGTAGCCGCACCGCTGACGGTGGCGGTCATGGAAGCCGAACGCGCCGGCGTTACCGTGCGCCGAAGGGCCGGGCTGCAAGACCTCCAAGAGTTGTGCGAGCGATTCAAGACTATAACGGTCATTGGTCATTGGAAATACCTCCTGATTGACGCGGCAGATGTGGTGAACGTGGGTAGGTTTCACCAGTTGCTGCGCGAGGGTCTCGAGCGCGAGGCTGTGAGCGGCGAGGGTCGGAAGGATCTGCATGCGACATTCGGCGATGATCCTCTTATCGCTTCGGCGCGGACGCCGACAGAGCTGGCGGCTGCGGTATCCGCCCATTTGTATGCCGGCTGGGAATACCACTCCTTTGTCGAGCAGGTCGACCGCGCGCCGCCCGCTAAATCTCGCCCAAAGGCTGGGCCCACGAGAGCGCTTGTCGAGCGCGAATATCCCGGATGCTTCCTGCCAGGGCGGTCCCTGGAGCTCGGCAACAGGTTGTGCACGATTGATGACTTCGTCACTGCGGTTCCCGAGAAATACGACGGGCTGTTGGACCTGACGAACTGTTTCTCATTGATCCTCGCGGAAGCCGTACGCGACCAACGCGCGTTATGCAACGCGATTTGTATAAGGGGGCCTGCAACACCTGGTATCCGCTTTACGATGTATCGGTACATCATCGCGGAGTTGAAGCGATCGGCGCAACCTTACGAGGCGGCGGCCAAGACTGTCCATTTGGCGATGATGGACGAAATTCGACGTCGGGGGGAAGAGTCGGCGGGTTAAATGAGCAAGGCGCAAACGAGGACAATGGATGACTTCAGTCGGCTCACCGACAACGACGACCCCCTTTGATCCAGGGGCGGCTGCCGCGTTTCTCGACAAACATGCGCCCGAGACCCTTCAGGGGCTGCGCCGCGAGGAGGATGCGGAAGCAGTGATCACTTTGGGTGCTCAACCGCCCCCATCGACGGGGTTATTCACGCCAGCGCGCTGGCGGGCGATGGCGCGAGAACGAGAAGAGGCATTGGAGCAAGGAATCCGGTTATGCAACGCCAAGATCGCTGAATTGCGACCAGGCCTGGGTTTCCGGGCGCTGGCAGCTTGCAACAGACGTGTTAGCTGTACTCGGTCCTGCCTCGATTTTTGGAGTCCTCAAAGTAGATTTTCCTAAACCAGCGGAATATTTATCCGGAGGTCTGACGTTACTTGCACTCGTAGTCGCCGCGGTCACTCGTTACGTATCCCGGTCCCCGTTTACACGGCGCACTCTGGCCGAGGAGTACGACGCTGTCATCGCCGCGCGCTCCAAAGCGTTGCCGCTAGTGAAGCAAATTCACGACGAGCTCCGCTCTGGCGTGATTGGCCCTCAAAATCGGGCATTGCTGATAAACATTGATGCCCTTTGCAGCGAGATTGATCGCCTCGCAACCTGAACGAAAAGCTGCTTGGACAACGAACGAATCAATTAGAGGTTCCTGACGGATTCCTGACGCCCTTGATTTTAGTCGCCGGCCAAAACCAGCTGCGCGGCTGTCAGTGCATCGGGAACAAGTCGGAAAACATCCGCGCGGATCGCACGGACCGCGCCAACAACAGCAAATCGGGCCGTACACGCGGCTTCGACGACATCTGATCCAACCGAACGCGCGACGGCGCTATCGACACTATTTGGACAGTGAGGCGTATAAGGTTACGCTTGAGGCCAAGGCGTTGAGGCTTTTTTCATATTTCTAGCGGAGAACCCACATGACCCTGGATCCGAGCTATCCACCACCGGGTGACCCGTCGCTGGGCTATCAAGGCTCAGCGCCGATGCTTCCGCCGGAGCAGCCGGGGTCGATCCGGGCGCTGTCCATCACTGCGATCTGCCTGGGCGGCCTGTGGACACTCTGCGGCGCGCTGGGAACGGTGATGGTCTTTTTGACGGCGTTTACCCAGGCTTCGGGCAAGCCCAATCCATTTGCGCCAGCCGCTACGCCACCGCCGGCTGCGCTGACGGCTTACAACATGGTCGGCGCAGTCATCGGCCTGGTTCTGAGTATTGTGGAATTGGCTTTCGGAATCGGAGGATTGTCGCTTAAGCCATGGGCCAGGCAGCTTGGTATTGCGTGGTCGGTCGTTTCGATCTTGTGGGCGATCGCCAACTCCATGATTTCGCTGCTTTGGGCTGGGCCGCTGACGCTGCAATCACAGCCGAACAATCCAATGTTGTCGTCTGAGATGGGTTCCAAACTGATCGCGGGAGGGGCGATTATTTCCCTGGTGCTCTGCTGCGTGGTTCCAGCACTCATCCTGGTTTTCTGGACACGTCCACCGGTCAAAAACGCCTTCGAGCAATCGGCAATGGTGCCGGGCTATTGATCGCATCTACGATCGTTACACCATTTCTCTTTCGGGAGGAGGATTCATGTCACAGTTTCAAAACTATCCGCCGGTTCCACCACAACCTGTTGCGTATGGCGCGACGCCATCGAAGCCGACTTCGGTGACGGTGCTGTCGATTCTGGCCATTGTGTGGGGCGGCCTGGGAATGTTGTGCGGCGTAATTGGGACGATCGGAATGCTCGCCGCCGTCGCCGGTGGAAGAATAGGCTCTGGTGTCAGTTCAAGGCAGTATGTAGTTCACCATGATTCGAGCGTCGCGACACTATATCGTGAAATCGCTCCGATCGTTGGCCTCGCGATGGCCGTTGTTTTACTCGCGGTCGGAATTGGTGGGTTGATGCTTCGTCCCTGGGCCAGGCGATTGGCCATGCCCTGGTCGATCATTGAGATCATCTGGGCCTGCATCGTGGTCTTTTGTACGATGAATCTAGTAGATATGTCCGCGATCGGCGCTGGCCGTCAGCAGTTGAATCCTGTCGCCATGCGCGCCGGATTTATCGGGGGCGCAGTTGCAGTCGGCCTGCTCGATTGCATCCTTCCCGCCTGCTTCCTGATTTTCTGGAATCGGCCGCATGTGAAAGCGGCATTTGAAGGGCAAATCAGCAGCTGATCTTGAGCTTTCGTGGAGGGAGTACCCGGAGTTGGACCAGAATTCAGAAATTCCTCGCCGCAAGGGCGACCATCTTTCACTGGTTGCACAAGGGCGCGTCGAGTTTCGCGAAAGAGGAACGCTGCTCGACCAGGTGCATCTCATTCACCAGGCTTTGCCGGAGATGCATGTCGAGGAAGTAGACCTGTCCTGCCAGTTCCTGCGAAAAAAGCTTGCTGCGCCACTCATGATTTCCGCCATGACTGGCGGCATTCCCGAGGCCGAGGCAATTAACAAAGACCTGGCGAAGGCCGCGCAGGCGCTGGGCATCGGATTTGGCCTGGGATCGCAGCGGGCGATGGTGCTGAATCCGCAAATGGCCAGCACATATCAGGTGCGGGACGTTGCGCCGGACATTTTGCTGCTGGCCAATCTGGGCATGGTGCAGGCGCGGCAAATGAGCACGGGCGAAATCCGATCGCTGGTCGAGGCGGTGGGGGCGGATGCATTGTGCATTCATCTCAACCCCGCGATGGAACTGGTCCAGCCGGGCGGTGACCGGGATTTTCGCGGCGGAGTCGAGACGCTCAAGCGATTATGCAACGAATTGGGTAAACCCATTATTGCCAAGGAAACTGGATGCGGCATGTCGCGCCGCGCGGGAATTGCCGCGAAAGAAGCGGGTGTGGCGGCCATCGATATTTCAGGCGCTGGCGGCACAAGCTGGGTCGGCGTCGAAACTCACCGCGCAGGGAAGGCAGGCGACCGAGCATCGCACGAGCTGGGAGAGGCTTTCTGGGATTGGGGAATTCCGACGGCTGCTTCCATTGCGATGCTGGCAGATCTCCAACTTCCCTTAATCGCGACCGGCGGCTTAAGAAATGGAATGGATGTCGCCCGCGCGCTTGCACTTGGAGCCAGGCTCGGTGGGTTGGCAGCCCCCGTTTTTCGCGCTCAACAGCAAGGCGGGTATGAAGGGATTATGGAATTCCTCCAGGGGATCATTGCTGCGATCAAAACCGCTACCTTCCTAACCGGCTGTCAGCGCCCGGCCGATTTAGCCAAAGCGTCGAAGGTGCTGGGAGCCGATTTACGCGCCTGGATTGAGCAGGCAACCTGACGCCGTCACACCTCGTGTCGCTTTTCGATATCTTCACGCAAGTATTCATCCAAGCCTGGGGGCGAAGTTCGCGTGCTGCTGCCGGATCGAACGATCCAGACCAAAACTCCCAGTGCGACCACGGCAAGCAGAAGAACGAGCCAAACGTAAAACATAACCGGCCTCCGTCATGTGCGTGAAACGGTGCACAAAATCGCCGATCACGCTGCATGAGTGGCAGCAAACATAAGGCCAAGCCAACGAAGGCAAAACGGCCGACGTTTTAAGCCCTGTGACCAATTATTTGGCTTTTTTCTTGGTTTTAGTCGCAGGCTGAGCTGGAGTTTCAGTTGCATTTTTCGGAGCGGGCTCGATTGAGCGAATCCAGGATTTGCCGCCATCGTCCTTGGTTCGGAATTGCACTTGCTCGCCGGGTTTGAGGCGGGAAAGCTGCCGGGTGATCATCGTATCAGGTGACCAGGCCCGGCCATTTGCTTTGCCGGGAACCATCGCGTCGATCGTCTTTCCATCCTGATCGATATGGGCGGTTTTGACTTTGTGACCATCCACTTCTGTCTCATCGATTTTGATCAGCTTGCCGAGCTGTGGAGCGGTGTACGGTTCAATCGTCACGAGCGTGCCACCGCTGATTTCGGCAAAGACCGAATCGCCTTCCTTGAATTGCGATAAGTCCGCGACGATTTTCGGATCAGACTCATAAGCCCCGGCCGCGCTCTTTGTCCGCGCGACGCTCACTTTAATCTTCTGGCCCAGCTTCCTCAGTTCAACGACCGTCTGCGTGCTCGAGCCGCTCTGCTGTTCATCGCTGCCGGCAAAGACATAGCCGTTGGGTTGGTCTTCCCCAGGCTTGAGTTCATAGGGCCTGATAGAGTGGAGCATTGCCGGACGACCGTTGCGCGGCATTGCGACCGTCACTTCCACCAGGTCTCCCGATTTGAGATCCTGCACCGAATCGAGGAGGTGAGAATCAGGATCATATTGGATTCGGTCGCCACTCTTGTTGGGGATGGCAACTCGCGCAATCTGACCCCCGGGGCCTTCAATCGAAACCACCATGTAGCTTCGCCCATTGAGCATCGACCGTGAAGCTCCGCGAAACTTGGCGACGGTCGTTTCATCCTGCGCCTGACCGAACGCCGAAACAGCAAGGCTCAAGACGGTCAGTACCGCAATAAATCGGGTGAACCGCCTCGGAGAGTAATGGTTTCTGCTGATCGGTGCGCGGGTCATAGTGGATCTCATGGTAAAAGCTATAACGTCTTTTAGACAAGGAAATTTCGCAGCGGATTGGCGAATTGCATGCCATCGCAGACCGCTGCTCGGTCTGTCCTTGACGTCGCCCGGCTCGTCCTTAACAATCCTCGCTTGTAAGTCCCTGTATTGAAAGGAATCCATGCATCGTTCGATCGAGCATCGTGCGCTCAAGCCGCTCAAAGAGCGGTTCACCGACGTGAAGTTTCTGGTCGGCGAGTTTCGCGACATGATCACCGTTGTGGTGCCGCGCGAAAAGCTGCTTGACGTTTGCACCTTCCTGAGGGATGACCCGAATCTCCGGTACGAGATGCTGGCGGAGTTAAACGGGGTGGATTACCTCAATTATTCCGGAGCCCAACATCGATTTGCCGTCAATTACGGCCTCACTTCCGTCTCGAATAACAATCGCCTGTGGCTCAAGGTGTTTCTCGATCCAACTGGAGATACATCCCCCGGCACCGCGCCACGCGATGAGAAGCTCGACGAGGAGGGCGATCCGGGGCTGAAAGTGGACAGCGTTTGCGGCGTCTGGCCCGGAGCCGAGTGGCTGGAGCGCGAAACCTACGACATGTTCGGGATCATCTTTGTCGGCCATCCTGATCTTCGCCGAATCCTCACGTGGAACGGGTTTGGCAGTTATGCGCTGCGAAAAGATTATCCGCTGCGCGGCGTGGGCGAGCGCGAGGATTATAAGATCATTTCGCGTGAAGGGGCTTAATGGGCGTCAAGCAGGCGAGGAAAGATGAAATACATCGTCGCGATCATTCGTCCAGAGAAACTCGAAGCGGTTCAGGCGGCACTCGATGACAACGAGGTGTACCTGCAAACCATATCGAACGTGCACGGGTGCGGGAGCCAGCGAGGATACAGCGAAACCTATCGCGGCCAGCGGATTCCCGTCCGCCTGCTGCCCAAAGTGAAGCTTGAAATCGCAGTGAATGACGACTTCGTCGAGCGCACGGTGCAGGCGATCACGAATGCCGCGCGATCATCGCCGGGGAAAATCGGGGATGGAAAAGTTTTCGTCCTGCCGATGGAAGGCTGCTTTCGCATTCGCACCGGGGAATCGGGAAATGCGGCGATCGGACCGTGAATTCCCCGTTCATAACAATTGTCGACGCGCAGCGGCGTCTTCTGCCGTTTAGCCGCAACCGCTTGCGGTGCGCGTTCTCTCAAACGAAATCAATCGCTGCTCACGCTAGTCCTTTATATCGAAAATAAGCAGCCGCAAAGCAGCGATCGGCCAGCGCGGTCAGAAGCTGGTCCTTTGGATTGTCCGGCGAACGGAAATTGATCGTCGCCACCAATGGACGCTGCTTCAGATCCATCAAACCGAAAGCCGGTTCAAATCCCGTGTCGCGCCACTCGCGCAAAAGATGCCGCTGAAACGCTTCGAGCGTGATGCGGTCGGCATCTTCATCCAAACCGCAGGCCAGCAGACTTAAGGAAGCCAGCTCACCATCGCTTCGAAGCGTCGCGACGCCGGCGGTAGGGGCCGAGGCGCGCCAGCGGAAATCGAGCTTCGTTTGAGCCTGGGGAAGTCGCAACTCAAACTCCTCGGGTGATCGCCAGACATTCGACGTGAAGTCGGCGATCAACTCGACCGCCCCGGGGATCTGCTGCAACTGATCGACCTGATACTCGGCCTGAAGCTGAAGCTCTCCCCGGACATTGAGATCGGCGACGACAAAGGTGCCTGGCGCGGGCATGGGAACCCTTTTAGCGGTCGGTCCAACCAGCCGCAACCAGCGCAATCCTTCAAAATCACTTGCTTGCCGGAAATCTTAGGAAATTTCCCCTATCCTCCCATGGAATTCTGTGGTTCCACATTCTAATTTAGACATTCCCAGAAGGCCTACGGCTGAGCTAGTTTAGAGCTTGCACGTAAGTGTCGGACGGGTTGTGTGTTCGCGTTCTTAAAACTCAGGTCAGGATGCGTTGAGTTCTGCGCGGACGAATGAGGGTCTGAATTCCTGCGCGCGCCGCCAGGCGATCGATGCTCGGGAATCAATGGATTTCATGTTGGAGATTCCATGAAGAGTCACCTTTCTGCTCCCAATGGTCACAAGGCGAATGGACATCGCAAAAACGGTTCGAGCAACCGCGCGCCAGGTCGGTCGCGCAATGGATCGAACGGGAAGGAGCAAATGGCTGGCGCAGAGGAGGCGCTCACCGGGCAGCCTCCGATCTCTGCGATCCTCACCGCGCCGCGAATGGACGATCAATCGCGACTCGACAAATCAGAATTGCTGTCGGCATTGATGGCGCTGAAGAAGGGACAGTTCGCCGCGCGCCTTCCGGGTCATCTCGATGGACTCGATGGCAAGATCGCCGACGCATTCAACGAAGTCGTCGAATTGAACGAGCGCCTCTGCCGCGAGTTGGAGCGCTTGAGCCGACAGGTGGGTAAGGAAGGAAAGCTCTCGCAGCGCGCTTCGCTGGGCGAAGTGACCGGCGCGTGGGAAGACTCAGTTCGATCCGTCAATGCTTTGATCGGTGACCTCGTGTATCCGATCAGCGAAACCAGCCGCGTGATCGGTGCCGTGGCCAAGGGCGACCTTTCGCAGGCCATGGAAATGGAAGTCGAAGGGCGTCCGCTGGCCGGCGAATTCCTTCGCACCGCCAAGACGGTCAACTCGATGGTGACGCAGCTTGGCTCGTTTGCCGCCGAAGTGACGCGCGTGGCCCGCGAAGTGGGTACCGAAGGAAAGCTCGGTGGCCAGGCGAAGGTGAAGGGCGTCGCCGGTACGTGGAAGGACTTGACCGACTCCGTGAACTTCATGGCCGGTAACCTGACGGCCCAGGTGCGAAACATCGCTGCCGTGACGACGGCCGTGGCCAATGGTGACTTGTCCAAGAAGATCACCGTGGACGTAAAGGGAGAAATTCTCGAACTCAAGAACACCATCAACACGATGGTGGACCAGCTTCGCTCCTTCGCTTCAGAAGTGACCCGCGTAGCCCGCGAAGTGGGTACCGAAGGAAAGCTCGGTGGTCAGGCCGACGTGAAGGGTGTCGCAGGTACGTGGAAAGACCTGACCGACTCTGTGAACTCGATGGCCGGTAACCTCACGTCGCAGGTGCGCAATATCGCTGCCGTGACGACGGCCGTGGCCAATGGTGACCTCTCAAAGAAGATCACGGTGGACGTGAAGGGCGAAATCCTCGAACTGAAAAACACCATCAACACGATGGTGGACCAGCTCAACAGCTTCGCATCGGAAGTGACGCGCGTGGCCCGCGAAGTAGGAACCGAAGGAAAGCTCGGCGGACAGGCTGACGTGAAGGGCGTGGCAGGTGTCTGGAAAGACCTGACCGATTCTGTGAACAGTATGGCCGGTAACCTCACGTCGCAGGTGCGAAACATCGCAGCCGTGACGACGGCGGTCGCGCGCGGTGACCTTTCCAAGAAAATTACGGTCGATGTCAAAGGCGAAATTCTGGAGCTGAAAAACACCATCAACACGATGGTGGATCAGCTTTCATCGTTCGCGGCAGAGGTGACTCGCGTGGCTCGCGAAGTGGGTACGGAAGGAAAACTCGGTGGTCAGGCGAATGTGCCCGGCGTCGCAGGTACGTGGAAGGACTTGACCGACAATGTCAACCTCATGGCCAGCAATCTCACGTCGCAGGTGCGAAACATCGCGGATGTGACGAAAGCCGTGGCGAATGGTGATTTGTCAAAAAAGATCACGGTGGACGTGAAGGGCGAAATTCTCGAACTCAAAAACACCGTCAACACGATGGTGGATCAGCTTTCATCCTTCGCTGCTGAAGTGACTCGCGTGGCCCGTGAAGTGGGTACGGAAGGAAAGCTCGGTGGACAGGCCAACGTGCCCGGCGTCGCAGGAACGTGGAAGGACCTCACCGACAACGTGAACCTCATGGCCAGCAATCTGACCGTGCAGCTTCGCGACGTGTCGAAGGTGGCGACCGCCATCGCCAACGGCGACCTGACCCAGAAGATCACGGTGGACGTGCGCGGCGAAATCCTCCAGATCAAAAATGTGATCAACATCATGGTGGACCAGCTCTCGTCCTTCGCTGCAGAAGTGACGCGCGTGGCCCGTGAAGTGGGTACGGAAGGTGAGCTGGGTGGTCAGGCCGACGTGAAGGGTGTCGCAGGCACGTGGAAGGATCTCACCGATTCGGTGAATTCCATGGCCGGTAACCTCACGGCCCAGGTGCGAAATATCGCCGCCGTGACGACAGCCGTCGCGAATGGTGACTTGTCGAAGAAGATCACGGTGCCGGTCAAAGGCGAAATCCTCGAGCTCAAGAACACCATCAACACGATGGTGGACCAGCTCAACAGCTTCGCGTCAGAAGTGACCCGCGTGGCCCGCGAAGTGGGTACCGAAGGAAAGCTCGGCGGACAGGCTGACGTGAAGGGTGTGGCCGGTACTTGGAAGGACCTCACCGACTCGGTGAATTCCATGGCCGGTAACCTCACGGCCCAGGTGCGAAATATCGCGGCTGTGACGACGGCCGTCGCCAATGGTGACCTTTCGAAAAAGATCACCGTGGACGTGAAGGGAGAAATCCTGGAACTGAAGAACACCATCAACACGATGGTGGACCAGCTTTCATCGTTTGCCGCTGAAGTGACTCGCGTGGCCCGCGAAGTGGGTACGGAAGGAAAGCTTGGTGGACAGGCAGAAGTGAAAGGTGTTGCCGGTACGTGGAAGGACTTGACCGATTCGGTGAATTCGATGGCCGGTAACTTGACGGCTCAGGTGCGCAATATTGCTGACGTGACCAAAGCCGTCGCGAACGGTGACCTTTCCAAAAAGATCACGGTGGACGTGAAGGGTGAAATTCTCGAACTGAAGAACACTGTCAATACGATGGTGGACCAGCTTCGCTCCTTCGCATCGGAAGTGACTCGTGTGGCCCGTGAAGTGGGTACGGAAGGAAAGCTCGGCGGCCAGGCTGATGTGAAAGGTGTCGCCGGTACGTGGAAGGATCTCACCGACTCCGTGAACTTCATGGCCGGTAACCTGACGGCTCAGGTCCGCAACATCGCCGCTGTGACGACCGCCGTGGCCAACGGTGACCTCTCAAAGAAGATCACCGTGGACGTGCAGGGAGAAATCCTCGAGCTGAAGAACACCATCAACACGATGGTGGATCAGCTCAACAGCTTCGCATCAGAAGTGACTCGCGTAGCTCGCGAAGTGGGTACGGAAGGAAAGCTTGGCGGCCAGGCCGACGTGAAAGGCGTCGCAGGTACGTGGAAGGATCTCACCGACTCGGTGAACTTCATGGCCGGTAACCTGACCAACCAGGTGCGCGGCATCGCCAAGGTCGTGACGGCCGTCGCCAATGGTGACCTGAAGCGAAAACTGACCGTGGACGCCAAGGGCGAAATCGCCGCCCTCGCTGACACGATCAATGGCATGATCGACACGCTGGCGACGTTTGCCGAACAGGTGACGACCGTGGCCCGCGAAGTGGGTGTCGAAGGGAAGCTCGGCGGCCAGGCCAACGTGCCCGGCGCCGCCGGTACCTGGAAAGACCTCACCGACAACGTCAATCAGCTTGCCGCAAATCTGACCACTCAGGTGCGCGCCATTGCCGAAGTGGCAACCGCCGTCACCAAGGGTGACCTTACGCGGTCCATCTCGGTGGCCGCTCAAGGTGAAGTGGCCGCGCTGAAGGACAACATCAACGAGATGATCCGCAATCTGAAGGACACGACCCTGAAGAACGCGGAACAGGACTGGCTCAAGACCAACCTCGCTAAATTCAGCCGAATGCTACAGGGCCAGAAAGATCTGCTGACGGTCGGTCGGCTGATTCTCTCTGAACTGGCCCCCGTGGTGTCCGCGCAGCATGGCGTGTTCTACATGATGGACAACAGCGTGGTGGAGGAACCGACCCTCAAGCTGCTGGCCAGCTACGCGTACAAAGAGCGCAAGAATATCGATAACAAGTACAAACTTGGCGAAGGCCTTGTCGGCCAGTGCGCATTGGAAAAGGAAAAGATTCTCCTGACCAATGTGCCCGGCAATTACATCCGCATCGCCTCGGGTCTTGGCGAAGCGCCGCCGCTGAACATCATCGTCATGCCCATCGTGTTCGAAGGGCAAGTCAAAGCCGTACTTGAACTGGCCAGCTTCGACCGGTTCAATCCAACCCACGAAACTTTCCTCGATCAGCTCTGCGAATCGATTGGCATCGTGCTCAATACGATCGAAGCCAACATGCGTACTGAAGACTTGCTCAAGCAGTCTCAGTCGCTTGCCCGCGAGCTTCAGAGCCAGCAGGAAGAACTCCAGCAGACCAACCTCGAGCTGGAAGACAAGGCCAAGCTGCTGGCCGAGCAGAACGTCGAAGTGGAACGCAAGAACCACGAAGTGGAAATGGCCCGTCAGGCGCTGGAAGAAAAGGCCAAGCAGCTTGCGTTGACTTCCAAGTACAAGAGCGAATTCTTGGCCAACATGAGCCACGAGCTGCGTACGCCGCTCAATTCGCTGCTGATCCTTTCCGATCAGTTGTCCAAGAATAACGAAGGCAACCTGTCTGGCCGTCAGGTTGAATTTGCCCGCACGATCCATTCATCGGGTAATGACCTGCTTGCCCTCATTAACGACATTCTCGACCTGTCGAAGATCGAATCGGGCACCGTCGTCGTCGACATCGGCGATATCACATTCCGCGATCTCTCCGATTACGTCGATCGCACCTTCCGGCATATTGCCGAAAGCAAGAAGCTGGACTTCGAGGTGGAGGCGGTCGAATCGTTGCCTCGCTCGATGCACACCGACGCCAAGCGGTTGCAGCAGATTCTCAAGAACCTGCTGTCCAACGCCTTCAAGTTCACCGAGAAAGGGCGCGTCGCGATCCGCGTCGAGCCGGTTTCGTCCGGCTGGTCATCCGACAACGAGTCGCTCAACCGGGCACGTTCGGTTATCGCGTTCAATGTTTCCGACACCGGCATCGGCATCCCGCCGGAGAAGCAGCAGATCATCTTCGAAGCCTTCCAGCAGGCCGATGGTTCGACGAGCCGCAAGTACGGTGGCACGGGCCTGGGTCTGGCGATCAGCCGCGAGCTTGCGAAGTTGCTGGGCGGCGAAATTCGCCTGACCAGCACGCCTGGCTCAGGAAGCACTTTCACGCTCTATCTGCCGCAGTCGTACAGCATGCCGCGAAACGTTCGGCGTTCGCAGTCGCAGCAGCCGGAGCAGACTTCGGTGCTGGTTGCTCCGCCGGAAATGCCCGTCCTGCGCGGCCCGCAGGAGAACATGCAGCCGGCCGCGCATGTCGATGACGACAGCGGCGACATCCAGTCCGGCGATCGCGTTTTGCTTGTCGTCGAAAACGACATGAACTTCGCCCGGTTCCTCCTGGACGTGGCGCACGAACATGGCCTCAAGGGTGTCGTGGCTTCGCGCGGAGCATCCGCGCTCAGCACGGCTCGCGAGCTTCGGCCGCACGCGATCACGCTCGACATTAACCTTCCGGATATCGACGGCTGGCGCGTGCTGGATCGACTCAAGGACGATCCCAATACCCGTCATATCCCGGTGCACCTCATCAGCACTGAAGAAGAGCGCGAGCGCGGCTTGCGAATGGGCGCGATGGGCGCGCTGGTCAAGCCGCTGCGGACGAAGGAATCGCTCGACGGCGCGTTCAACCGGATCAAGAATTTCCTGGATGCCGCCAAGCGCAGGGTGCTGATTGTCATCGGCGATGAATCGGCTCGGGCGCAGGCAGTTGGCAGTATACAGGACGACGATGTCGAAATTCGCGCGGTCGCAACAGGTGGCGAAGCCTTGGCTGCGATTCGCGAAGGCGTTTTCGATCTGGTCGTTCTCGATTGCGACCTGCAGGACATGAAGAGCTTCGATCTGGTCGATGAGATTCACGAGCAGGCCGATCACCGCGACCTGCCGATCATCTTCTACAGCCGCCGGGAACTGGCGCGCAAAGAAGAGCTGCATATCAAGCGGCTGGTGCAGACGACGGTCCTGAAGGACGTGCGCTCGCCGGAGCGGCTCATCGATGAAGTCTCGCTGTTCCTCCACCGGCCCGTCGCCCGCATGACCGATGATCGTCGGCGGATGATCGAAGGGCTGCATGATGCCGGCGCCGTGTTGGCCGGCAAGAAAGTGCTGGTGGTGGATGATGACATCCGCAACATCTTTGCGATGACCAGCATTCTGGAGCCCCTCAAAATGCAGGTCTTCTCTGCTGAAACCGGAAACGGCGCGGTGGAGATGCTTCAACAGACGCCGGACATCGATGTTGTGCTCATGGATATCATGATGCCGGATATGGATGGATATGATACGATGCGTGCGATCCGGAAAATTGGTAAGTTCCGGACGCTCCCAATCATTGCATTGACCGCAAAAGCAATGAAAGGCGACCGCGAGAAGTGTATTGAAGCCGGCGCATCGGATTATATTGCCAAGCCGGTCGATACCGAGCAGTTGCTCGGGTTGCTGCGTGTCTGGTTGTACCGGTAACGTGCCGCTGGCTTGAGATTTCGTTGCGATCGCCCTGGTTGTCTTGTTTTGCTCATGGCAGGCGAGAAAGTTTCTATTCTGTTGATCGACGATCGGCCTGACAAGGTTTTAGCCCTTGAGGCCGTGCTCGAAGATCTGGGCCAGAATGTGGTCCATGCCTATTCCGGGCGGGAGGGGCTGCGCTGCCTCCTTCAGCAGGAATTTGCCGTCATCCTGCTGGACGTCAACATGCCCGGGATGGACGGGTTCGAGACGGCCTCACTGATCCGCCAGCGCCCCAGCACGCGCGATACGCCGATCATTTTCATCACGGCCTATGCCGACGAAATGCAGCTTGCACGCGGCTATTCACTTGGAGCGGTGGACTACATCCTCGCGCCGGTGATGCCGGAAGTGCTGCGTTCGAAGGTTTCGGTCTTCGTCGATCTGTATCGCAAGACCGAACAGGTGCGCAGGCAAGCCGATCTCCAGCAGCAGCGGGCCTCGCAGCTTCAGAAACTGGCCGCGGCGTCGCTTGCGATCAACGCTTGCCGATCACTGAACGGATTGCTCCAGTGCGTGGCTGACAATGCTCGCGACATCGTTGGATGCCATCAGGCGATCACGCTGTACGTTCCCGATCCCTCACTTCCTGGCGGATCGCGCCAGACCGAGGCGGTGGGCAGCTTTTCCGAACGCTACGCCAATTGGCGCGGCCGGCGACTTCGCCTGGACGATTGCACCCAGACGCAGGTCGTTCGCAGCCGGCGGGCAACGCGATTGACCGAAGAAGAGCTTCATACGCATCCCGATTGGCAGATCGTGCGCGCCCTGGAGGTGCCGCCGATCCGAGGCATGCTGGCCGCTCCCTTGACGGGCTCGCAAGATCGCAACCTTGGCGTGATCTATCTGGCCGAAAAGATAGCCAGCAGCTTCAGCGAAGAAGATGAAGCGATTCTGACCCAACTCGCGCAGATGGCTGCGATCGCGATCGAGAATTCGCTTTTTGCTGAAGAGCGCGAAGCCAACCGCATGAAAGATGAATTCCTCGCCACTCTTTCACACGAATTGCGAACGCCGCTGAATGCGATCCTTGGCTGGACGCAGCTTTTGGCGACTCACAGCCTCGATGAGGAAGTTTCGCATGGGCTGGATGTCATCGAACGCAATGCCCGCGCGCAGACGAAGCTGATCGAAGATCTGTTGGATGTTTCGAGAATCACAACCGGTAAGCTGCGCCTTGCGATCAAGCCCATCGCATTTATTCCGGTGATTGAAGCGGCGGCTGACGCAGTCCGGCCCGCAGCCGACGCCAAGGGCATTTCAGTTCGCTTGGATCTTGACGATGGCGCGCAGCTCATTCCTGGCGATGCCGACCGACTCCAGCAGGTGGTCTGGAACCTGCTATCCAATGCGGTGAAATTCACGGGCAAGAACGGACGCGTGGACGTTTCGCTGCGGCCGGAGGGGGCGCAGCTTCGCCTTTCGGTGCACGACAGCGGCAGAGGCATCGCCCGCGAATTCCTGCCATATGTCTTCGATCGCTTCCGGCAGGCCGACAGCACCAGCACCCGCGCACATGGCGGCTTGGGCATCGGATTGACGATCGTCCGCCACATCGTCGAGCTTCATGGTGGAACAGCCACTGCCGACAGCGAGGGCGATGGAAAGGGCGCGACATTCATCGTTGATCTGCCGACGGCCACGCCGGCGCCGGTGGCCGAGCCACTGCAATCTACACCTTCAGTTGAGCGTCGCGGGCGCGTGGAAGTGGTCGAAGCCACAGCAAGAGCGGCGGCGATTACCTCCGATCTGGATGGTGTACACGTTCTGCTTGTGGATGATGAGCCGGACGCCCGCGAGGTGGTTTCGACGATGTTGCAGCGCGCCGGCGCTAATGTCACCGCCGCCGGCTCAGTGCGCGAAGCACTGGATCTGTTCGAGCGCACTCGCCCCAGCATTCTGCTCAGCGACATCGCCATGCCTGAGCGCGATGGCTATGACCTGATCCGACTTGTCCGAGAGCTCCCCGCCAGCCACGGCGGACAAACCCCCGCGATCGCGCTGACGGCATATGCCCGTGAGGAAGATCGGTTTCGCGCTTTGACTGCGGGTTTTCAAGCGCATCTGGCCAAGCCGGTCACCCCGAGCGATCTCGTCGCCGCTGTTTCGCGCGTGGCCACCATGGGAGCGCCGCGCGTCAGCGCTTGAATTCACGCAGTTGCTTCACGACCTCTCCGATCACAGCTTCCCAATCTCCCGTTCGCGGCTGGCGAAATAGTTTCATCGTTGGATACCAGGGCGTGTCTGAACGATTCAACAGCCAGCGCCAATCCGGTGCTCGTTCCAGCAGCGTCCAGACTGGCCGGCCCAGTGCGCCAGCGAGATGCGCGACGCTGGTATCAACGCTGATCAGCAAGTCGAGGTTTTCTAGCGCTGCCGCCGTGTCGTCAAAGCTGTTGAGGAACGGAGCAAAATCAACAATTTGCATTTCGGGCGGAGCGGAGAAGACCTGCATCGCCGCCATGCCCTTTTGCAGGGCAAACAGTCGAACGCCTTCGACGCCGGCCAGCGGAGCAAAATCAAAGAGCTTCATCGATCGGCTCGCATCCCGCGGATTTTGTTCGCTTCCGCCCCAGACGATTCCCACTTTCAGCTTCGCCGGATATTGCTTGAGGCGTTGCGCCCAGGCTTCGATCCGCTCCGCGTCGGTTTGAAGGTAGGGAATAGGCGCAAAGATTCGATCCGGCCGCGCCTGCGCGATCAGAGGAAGGCTGGCGATCGGGATTTCATAGTCGAAGGGGGGCGGTGTTTCCCCCTGAACAAAGACCTGCGCTACACCTGGCGCAGATGTAATCAACCGCGCAGAAGGCGCATGAGCCTCCACGATCACTTTGGCGCCGCGCTCCGCGATGGGTTGCGCATACCGGATGAAATTGAAGCTGTCTCCAATTCCCTGTTCGCAGCGGATGAGAAGAGTCTTACCGGCTGGGTCAGAACCATCCCACCGATTGGGGACAAATGTCGCTGCGTAGTAATCGCGGTACTTGAGCCGCCATTCATACTCACGCAGCCCTTCTTCCCATTGCCCGTCCATTAGAAGTCCGACCGCCAGATTCAGATGGGCTAATGCATCGCCCGGCGCGAGCTGCGTCGCCTTGCGATAGGCATCAATCGCTTCTGGCATGCGGATCTCGCCCTGGAGCAGGAACCCCAGGTTCATGTAAACCTGTGACGAGGAAGGTGCCTGGCGGATTGCCCTCTGATGCGCTTCCAACGCCTCTTCGAATCGCCCGGCCCGACCCAGATACGTGGCATATTCCGAGAGCAGGCCGGAATGATTTGGCGCTAAATCGAGCCCCGCCTTGTAAGCCTGGACTGCTTCGGCATAAAGCCCTTTTTGTTTCAGAAAGCTGGCGAGATTAGTGTGAGCTCCAATCATCGCCGGATTGATCGCGATAGCTTGGTGAGCCGATGCAATCGCTTCGTCAAGGCGACCCAATTGTGCTAATACGATCGCGAGATTGCTCTTGGCATTGGCATCGTTAGGCGACAGTTGTAAGGCTTTCCGATAGGCTTGCTCGGCTTCTGCGAACATGCGCTGTTTCATCAGCGCGGTGCCAAGGTTCATGTGAAACCCTGGATTGGCGGGGTCGGCCCCTGCCGCCTTGGCAAATTGGGCAGCAGCTTGCTCAAGTTCTCCGGATGCCAGAGCGATCGTTCCCAATCCGTTGAGTGCATGAGCATGTTGCGGGTGATCGGCGATCACTTTTCGAAACAATTGGGCTGCATCAAGGGGCCGACCGGCGCGAATAAGCGCGAAGGCGCCTTGCACGGTCTGATCGGCTTCATAATGGGTCATCGCTGTGGCCTTCGCATTGGAGACATGATCCTAACACACGATCTTGCCGGTAGTTCCAACTGTTTCCAGCAGCCGACGATCTGCTTCGGGCTAGATCATGTTGCCTCGACATGTATTGAGCGCGCTCAAAGTATCCAAATGTTGTCAAATAAAATGGGTTGTGCAACCTCTTCCAGCCGACAAAAGAATTGGTAAGGTATCCGACGTTAATTGAGGGAACTTAAGGGATTCGCATACCTTTACTCGAAACCGATCACCGTCGGCGATGGTTGCCGGTCGTGATGGGGGTTTTGATATGAACACATATGACACCACGTCAGCGGCGAACGCGCGCGTGCGACAGAGTGAAATGAGTTACAAATTCCAGCGGCTTCGCGAGAAGCTCCGGCAGGCCATCGACACTGGAGAGCTCGCGGGCAAGCTCCCCGGGGAAAGGGCGCTGGCCAAACGTTTCCACGTTAATGCCAAAACGCTCAGCAAGGCACTGACCGACCTTGCCGCTGAAGGCTTGCTGGATCGAAGCATTGGCCGGGGCACCTACGTTAAGGGTAGCGCGCCTTCACAGACATCGGCCGGACGATGGCTGCTGCTGTGCGATTCGCGGGAAGAGGATCGATTGCTGGTTGATGCCTTGCAGGCTGTCAACGTCGATCTTCAGACCGCGCATAGCGCCGTTGACATGCGGCCGAGTTTTCTCAACCAGTTCTCGGCCGTGATTGATCTGGCATCCTCTACGCCCGAATCATTCCTGCGCGACCTGGTGGTCCGGAGCATGCCGGTTGTGGCAGTCAATCGCGAATTGCATGTTTACTCGATGAACGCGGTGATGATTGATGCCGTGCTGGCCGTTTCACGGCTGGGCCGCGATCTCATGCTGGCTGGCCACCGCCGATTGGCAGCCGTCGAACCGCGCGGCACCAATACGATTGCGCAAACGCTTCGCAAAGCATCGGATCGCTATGCCGCCGGCGCCGTTGTCGAATCATTCACCGCCGACGAAATCTCCACCCTGATCGAGCACGGTTTTACCGGCGTGGTCTGCGATTCAGCGGCATGTGCCGCGCGCATCATCGCTCATCTGGATCGCTCCGGGCATCGAGTCCCCGATCATTTCTCGCTCACTGCAGTGGGAATTGACAACGGATCGGCGCCCTGCAGCGGCTACTTCTGCTCGAGCCGGCAAATTGCTGATTCCGTGGTCGAACTTCTCAAAGCACCGACGGCTCGCCCGACCACGCTTTGGCTGGCCGCCGAATTCCAGGACCGCGGCACGATCAAGCCGATCGGTGCGACGATTCCGGTCGAGGAGCTGGCGAACGTCCGCGTTGGCGGCATTGCCGTTTGACCGAAAGCTGCCCTCAGCTATCGTTTGCTTGTGACCCGAAATTCGACGCTCTCATATCAAGGCCCGGGCGAGCCTTCTGCTGATTTGCTCAAAAGCGCAGTCCCCAGTGGGGGACGCTTGATCCCCGCGCTGCTGATCGTGCTCACGCTTTGCACGATGGCCCCTCTATTCACCGCTGATTTCACCAACTGGGATGACCGCAACACGATCGTCGATAACAAATGGCTCAATCCGCCATCGTGGGATCACCTCGCGCAGTCATGGGATCCGCGCCCGCCGGTCTACATGGATATTTACATTCCGCTGACCTACACCGTCTGGTCGGGGGTAGCGGCGGTGTCTTACGTTCCCGTTGAAGATCCCGAAACACGCAGTCATTTAAATCCTTGGATGTTTCATGGCGTGAACGTTCTGGTGCACGTCTGTAGCGTGTTGCTGGTCTTTCAGATTCTAAAACTGCTTGTGCGCAGGCCCTGGATCGCAGCGGCTGGAGCGGCGCTATACGCAGTTCACCCGGTCCAGGTTGAGCCGGTCGGATGGACGTCGGGACTGAAAGATGTGCTGTGCGGCTGCATGGGATTGCTCGCCATCTGGCAATACATGCTCTTCGCGTTGCAGGATCAATCCGAACAATCGAGGAGCGTTCGTCAACCGATTTTTCGTTTTTTTCTGTCTAGCCATTACCTGGCAGCAACGATCGCGTTTCTGCTGGCCATGCTTTCCAAGCCGAGTGGAATTGTCGTTCCGCTGCTGGTGATCATCATCGATCAGGCACTGATTCGAAGGCCGCTGTTCAAGACCGCAACATCAAGCGTCCCCTGGCTGTTATTGGCTATTCCATTTGTGCTGATCGGTCGATCGGCGCAGACCGGCGCTTATCTGACATACATCACGCCGCTGGTTTACAGGTCGCTAATTGCGTTCGATTCGCTGGCGTTCTACTTGTACAAGCTGGTCTTTCCATTGCATCTGACGATTACCTACGGCCGGCGGCCCGAGGTGGTGATCGCGCACCACTGGTACGCTTTCACATGGATTGCACCCGTTGCCGTTGTGATCGCGCTCTGGATTTGGCGAAAAAAAACGCCCTGGCTGATCGCCGCGGTGGGGGTGTATTGGCTGGCGGTGCTTCCGGTGCTTGGCCTGGTGCCGTTCGATTTTCAATCGCTTTCCACTGTTGCCGATCACTATCTTTACCTGGCGATGCTTGGCCCCGCGATCGCGGCGGCCTTCCTGCTGTTAAAAGTCAGGCAAAAATGGATCGGCGGAGTGGTCGTTCTGCTTCTCCTGACCCTCGCGACCAGAAGTTTTCTCCAGGCCCGAACGTGGGAAAATGGCCTTGCGCTTTACAATCACGCAATCGCGGTGAAGCCAACCGAGTGCGGGCCGTATAACAATCTTGGCCTGACCTACGAAGGCATGCACGACTACGGCTCCGCGATTGCAACCTTCACCAACGGACTCCAACATTCCCCGCATTGCGTCCAGATTGAAACGAACCTGGCGATGCTGCTGGGCAACGACGGCAAACTCGACGAAGCCGAGCGGCTCTTGAACGATGCAAAGCTGCAGGTTGCCGTCACCTCGCCCCAGGGAAAGCTGATCCAGCATGGGCTCAAGGAAATCGCGCACGCCCGGGCCGAGGGGCGCTCGTCTATAACAATTGAAAAATCCGAGCCTTCCGATGCTCACTTGACACCTACAAGTCAGCCGATACAGTTGCAACGGGATTGATCGCGCATTTGCGTTTCAATCCCAAATCGTTGGTTTCCCTGTAATTCATGGCCCATGCATGAGTTGCAGAAGACGCTCGCGGTTCTAAATTCGGCAGTAGCTCAATGGTAGAGCAGCCGGCTGTTAACCGGCTGGTTGTAGGTTCGAGTCCTACCTGCCGAGCTTCCACCCCGCTTAAGCGAAGGGAATGTGTGGGGCGCGCAATGGGCAGGCGCCCCGCCGCGCCCCATTTGGTCCATAGTCGCAACTCCCGCCTCTTCAACTGGATACGATAGTACGTCACCGTACATGGAACAAAATGGAACAAAACGGGGCGCTTTTTGGTCATTTTTGACTCTCAAAATGACCTCTTTTTTGCGATAAATCCTTTCTGCATAATCATCTACGTATTTGGCAATTTATTGATAAAGTCGGTACATGCGCCCCGCACTTTTGTCAAGTGATTTTATTTCTTTCTGGACTTAACCTCCCGCCGCGCACCTAGTTACGCCGTTCAAACCGTTTCCAACTCGGATTTGTGTGATCTTCATGCGCGCCCCGCCGCGCCCATTGAGAAGTCGCGCAATCACGCCGCTTGCATGCGCATTCGAACTAACTCTGCAGCGTTGGTCGCCCCCATCTTTTTCATCAGCTTGGAACGGTGATTCTCGACGGTCTTGATGGAGATTTTTAACTGAAGGGCGACCTGCTTGTTCGAATGGCCAGCTACGAGCAGGTCCAGAAGTTCTTTCTCTCGTGGCGAGAGCGTCTTCAATCGGCCCGTGAGCGCGGAACGTTGCGAGACGCTCGCATCTGATTCAATTTCGGCAGCCAGTGCGTGTCGAATTTTTTCCAGCAGTGTCGAAGAGGGCACTGGCTTTTCCATGAAATCGGTTGCGCCGAGCTTCATGGTATCGATGGCCATGCGAACCGTTGCCGATCCGGTGATGACCAGAATGGGCAGCCGGCACCCACGATCGCGGAGGGTGCGGACAAGATCGATCCCGTGCATGCCAGGCATGTACATGTCCAGCAGCAGGCAGCCGGGGCCGCGCGAGTCGTAGTTTTCAAGAAAGCTTTCGGCCGAGCTATAGACGGCAGCATTGAGTCCGGCGGTCGCCAGCACCATTTGCAGCGAGTTGCGGATCCCAGGGTCGTCGTCGACGACATAGACAGTTGCAGGCTTGGCCATCGCGCGGAGGATTGGTTGGTGCATAAGTTTTACAGCTCAAAGGCAAGGTGAACGTGAAGGTGGTGCTGCCGGGAGTCGATGCAGCGACAATTTCACCGCCGTGGGCGCGGACGATGGATCGGCAAATCGCCAATCCGACGCCCAGGCCCGTCGTTTTGGTCGTGTAGAACGGATCAAAAATCTTGCCGATCAAATCCGGGTTAATTCCCGGCCCGTTATCGGTGACCTGGATAACCGCCTGATTCTCTTTACGAATACATTCGATGTTTATCTTGCGCTCGCCGGTAGCGGATGACAGCGCGTCGATCGCATTGCGCAATAGATTCGTGACCACTTGCTGGACCTCGATGGGGTCGGCAGATACGACGAGCTCTCCATCAAGATTGAGATCGACCCGGATGCTTGCCGCGCGCAGTTCGAATGCCAGGAGATTGACTACCTCCGCGATTTCATGATCGAGTTGCACCGGCCGGCGCAGCGGTTCCTGCTTGCGCACCTGCGCGCGAAGTCGGCCAATAATCTCCCCTGCACGTACGGACTCTTTGATGATTTCCTCGACGGCGCGCGACAGGGAGGTCCCGGACTCCTGGCTCCTAGCCCGTCCAATCAACTCGCGGCAGACGCCGGCATAATTCAGAATTGCCCCAAGCGGTTGATTCAGCTCATGAGCCAGGCCGCTGGCCAGCTCGCCCATGGTTTCCAACCGCCCTAGGCGCGCCAGCTCTGAGTGCTGTCGCTGCATCGTATCCAGGATCTCACGTCGATCGGAAATGTCGTGACATAATACGATGAGCCCAACGCTGCCGTGGATCAAGAATCGTGTGGCTTTCAGTTCGATGGGGGTTGTCTTATCCTCGGCGCAGAGCAACTCAACTTCCAGCTTTTTGATGCTGCCCCTGTCAAGCCCCAGTTGGAAAGCTTCCTGCATCCGCTCCCGATCCACCGGCGCGGTCCATTCCATAACGGACCTGCCGCGGATCTGCTCCACGTCAGTACGTCCGATAAGCTTTAAGTAACTGGAATTTGCGTCCACCAGGCAGCCCTGCGAATCGATGATGTCGCACCCGGTTTCAGCCAGGTCCAGAACCTGCCGGTACTTTGAATCAGGCATTTTGCGAGCCCTGCCCTTTGATAGTTCGACCGCGATATTATCGGTGAAGTGCCCCAAATTGCTTAATCTGGCAGCAAACTTTTGCGAGTTGCCATACACAACATCCAGTTTGGTTTGCCGACCGTTTCGAAACTGGCTTCCGACCCCACATAGGTGGAACACCCTATCTACCGCTTCCGCTGCTTCTCCGATTGAGAGTTCCAGAAACAGCAACGGGAGCCGATTTGCCAGAACAAGCGATTGTGATTCAGGAACTCGCCGGCGCGACGATGTCAGCCAGCGCAGACGACCTTCAGGCCCTTGCCTCTCTCCACACGATGCTGGAGCAGATCGCGGGAATGGGGCCGGATGCGGACGAGATTCAACCGCCTGCGACGCCACCCCAGCGCGATCTGGCCATGCAGGCCAGGGAGCTGGTGGGCAAGATCATGCTTGCGGACGTCGCCGACACCGAGGCGGCGTTGCGCACGGTGCAGTCGATGGTCGGCGACCTTCAGCGGCTGATGAATGGGCAAGCCGTTGAGCATCCATCAGTGCAAGCAGCAGCACCTTTGGCCCCCGTCACCCAGCCGGCCAAAGATGCTCACCCACATAACGAGCCCGTGCAGGCGGAGTCACCTATCAATCGCGATGATCTGCCGCTGATCCAGGAGTTCATGGCAGAAGCCATCTCGCATCTGGATGCGGCCGAGGCAGAGCTCCTTCGGCTCGAGCAGGATTCGGCCAATGCCGACGCGGTCAACGCGGTTTTCCGCAGCTTCCACACGATCAAGGGCGTCGCGGGATTCCTGAACCTGAAGCAGATCGGTGCCGTCGCCCATGTGGCGGAAAATGTTTTGGATCTTGCCCGCCAGGGACGGATTCAAATCTCCGGGCCCATCGCGAGCATCGTCCTTGAAGCCTCCGACATGCTGCGGTCGTTGATCGCGGATCTCGATGAGGCGGTGAAGAAGGATGTTGCCCCCGCGGTCAATCCCGGCGTAGTGGACTTGATCGATCGCCTGCGCGCGGTGGCCGAAGGGCGTGATGCTTCAGCCCGCGCAACAAGCACTTCTCCTGCACCGGCCGCGGAACCGGCAGCCCCACCGGCAGATCGCCGCGCTGGCGCGGATCGTCGCAAGAATGACCGTCGCCAGCAGGACACGACAGGCGAAGGAACCGTCAAGGTTTCCACCGAGCGGCTCGACAGCCTCATTAACATGGTCGGCGAGCTGGTTATCGCTGAATCGATGGTCAGCCAGAACGTCGCCTCTCTGGCCAAGGGAAACCATCGGCTGCTGCGCAATCTGGGTCACCTCGGGAAAATCACCCGCGAGCTGCAGGACCTTTCGATGGCCATGCGGATGGTCCCGATCCAAGGCGTCTTCCAGAAGATGACGCGCGTGGTGCGAGACCTGTCACAAAAGGCCGGCAAACAGGTGGATCTGGTCATCACCGGCGGAGAAACGGAACTGGATCGCAATGTCGTCGAAGCGATCCACGATCCGCTCATTCACATGGTGCGCAACTCGGCCGATCACGGGATCGAATTGCCGGCTGACAGAAAGACTGTTGGCAAGCCGACCGCTGGCCGTATTGAACTTAAAGCCCAGCACAAGGCCGGCAGCATCGTCATCGAGATCAGTGACGATGGGCGCGGATTAAACAAGAAAAAGATTTTGCGCAAGGCAATTGATGCGGGGATAATCCGAGAAGGGCAGGAGCTCGACGAGCAGGAAATCTTCCGGCTCATTTTCCATGCCGGTCTTTCGACGGCTGAGAAGGTGACGGACGTTTCCGGTCGTGGCGTCGGAATGGACGTTGTCCGCCGAAATATCGAAGCGCTGCGCGGCCAGATTGAAATTACCTCCACCGAGGGCAAAGGCGCAACGTTTGCGATCCGCCTGCCGCTGACGCTGGCGGTGATCGATGGACTGCTCGTCCGCGTCGGCGAAGAGCGCTACATCCTCCCAATCACCAGCATCGAGCAGAGCCTGCGGCCCAAGGCCCAGCAGATCAGTACCGTGCAGAATCGGGGCGAAGTGTGCATGGTCCGCGGCGATCTGCTTCCGCTGTTCCGCCTCCACCGGCTCTTCGACGTCAAGCCTCGCAACGAAGACCCGACGCAGGCGCTGGTCGTAATCGTTCGCGATAATGAGCGGCAATGCTGCCTGCTGGTTGATGAGTTGCTCGGCCAGCAGCAGGTCGTGATCAAATCGCTGGGCGAATCGGTCGGACAAGTGCCGGGCGTCTCGGGTGGCGCAATCCTTGGCGACGGAAACGTCTGCCTGATCCTCGATGTGCCGGGGCTCATTGCACTGTCAACCCGACCGGCGCAGGGTTCCTGATTCAAAACAAACTTCACTGACAATCAATCGCGGCGGCGCCAGTTGCCGCAACATAAACACCAAGGAAGGAGCTACCGATATGAGTGCCGTCGTGACTGAAACCCGCGTATCGCGCGGGGGAAAGTACCTCACCTTCGCACTCGGCAAGGAAGAGTACGGGCTGGAGATTCTCAAGGTCCGCGAGATCATCGGGTACATGGACGTGACCGCCGTCCCCCGCACGCCTGACTACGTCAAAGGCGTGATCAATCTTCGCGGCCAGGTCATCAGCGTCATCGATCTGCGAGCGAAGTTCGGGATGGAAACCGCGCCGCGGACGGAGCAGACCTGCATCATCGTCGTCGATATCCGCCAGGACGGCCGCCGTCTGAATACCGGCATCGTCGTCGATCGCGTCAGCGAAGTGCTCAACATCACCGCCGAGAATATCGAAGCGGCGCCGGAATTTGGAAGCACGATTGACACGAGCTTCATTCTTGGGATGGGCAAGATCGGTCAAAACGTCAAGATCCTTCTCGACATCGACAAGGTGCTCAGCCAGCAGGATGTCGCGGCGATCGCGGAAATCCCTGAGTCGCAAGACGCAGCTCCTGCCGACCCAGCGTGAATCAATAACCCCAAAAATTAACCAACAGTAAATCAAACGGAGAATCAAAATGAACTGGACCATTGGAAAGCGTGTGATCAGCGGATTCACCGCTGCGGTTTTAATCACGGGCGCCCTGGGAACGTTTGCCTACGTTCGGCTTGTGGCGATCAATACGCAGGCTGCGAAGCTCGCGACCGATGCCCTGCCCGGCGTGGAAGCCAGCACGAAATTCAAAGGGCTGGCGCAGGCAAATTATTCCACGTTGCTGGAGTACATGCTCAGTACGGATAAGGCGCAGAAGACGAAGATCGAGCACCAGATTGAAGAGCTCAAGACCAAGACCGACCAGGCGGTGAAGGAATATCAGGACAGCATCTTCACCGAAGAAGATCGTCGCCTCTTCGGCGAGGCGCTGGCGGCGCGGCAATCGTTCATTCAGGCCGAGCAGGGCCTGCTCGCGCTCAGCCGCGATGGCAAGGCTCAGGAAGCGAATGACATGATGCAATCGCAACTGTTGCCCGCGCACTTCAAGTATGAAGAGGCGATCCAGACAGTTGTGGACTTCAACCATCGCAACGGTGATGCCGCCGGCAAGGAGATCATGTCGGTTGTGGCCGGCGCCAAGCAGACGATGCTGATCGGAATCGGCATCGCCATCTTCGCCGCCGTGATCCTGGCGTTCCTGATCGTTCGTGGCGTCAACAAAGCTCTGAACAAGATTGCCGCGGCCCTTGGCGAGGGTTCAGAGCAGGTGGCGTCCGCGTCGTCGCAGGTGTCCAGCAGCAGCCAGGGTATTGCCCAGGGTGCTAGCGAGCAGGCGGCCGCTCTTGAAGAGACGACCAGCGCGCTGGAAGAGATGAGCAGCATGACCAAGAAGAATGCGGAGACTGCCCAGCAGGCTGCCGCGCTCTCTGCCGAAACCAAGTCTGCTTCCGACAAGGGCAACCAGGCGATGGTGAAGATGTCTTCAGCCATCAACGACATCCAGAAGTCGTCGCAGGAAACGGCCAAGATCATCAAGGTGATCGATGAGATCGCGTTCCAGACCAATCTGCTCGCTCTGAATGCGGCCGTCGAAGCGGCCCGTGCAGGTGAGGCGGGTAAGGGTTTCGCAGTCGTCGCTGAAGAAGTCCGCAACCTGGCCATGCGGTCGGCTGAAGCAGCGAAGAACACGTCGGCCCTCATCGAGGAAAGCGTTCAGAACGCCCGCAACGGCGTGGGCATCAGCGGCGAAGTTGCCAAGACCCTCGAAGAGATCACCGGCGCTGCCACTAAGGTCAGCGCGCTGGTCGGTGAGATTGCTGCCGCGAGCCAGGAGCAGAGCCAGGGCATCGGTCAGGTCAACACGGCCATGTCGCAGATGGACCAGGTGACGCAGAGTAACGCCGCCGGTGCCGAGGAATCGGCCGCCGCCAGCGAAGAGCTCAGCAGCCAGGCCGAGCAACTGCGTGGCACCGTCGGCGACCTCCTGGTCCTGGTCGGTGGCGCTCGCACTGCTGCGAAGGCCTCGGCTCCGACTCGCGGTACTCGCACGACTTCGACCGCTTCGAAGACTGCGACGACCTCCGCCCGTCCTGCGAAGCACGGAACGCCTGCCACCGCGGCCAAGCCGGAGCGCGTGATTCCGCTGGATAGCCCTTCAGATCACGCCGACTTCAGCGACTTCGGACAGAAGGAAGCTGCTTAAGCGAGACTTCTGAAATCACCGAGGCCCAAAGCCCCGCGTGTCGGAAATAAAACCGGCACGCGGGGCCGCTCGGGTGACACTGGAGTGTGGGAGCGGAAATATGATCGCAATTGATCAAGACACACTGACCGAGCAGGAGTTTCAGCTCATCAGCGACCTGGTCTACCGTCACTGCGGGATCAACCTGCATGATGGGAAAAAGGAGCTGGTCCGAGCGCGATTGGCAAAGCTGGTCCGCAGCTCCGGTGCTGCATCCGTCAGCGAGTACCTGGCACAGGTCCGGGCCGACGCCAGCGGCCGGGAGTTTGCGACTCTCATTGATGCGATCAGTACGAATCTCACGAGCTTCTTCCGCGAAAAAACACACTTTGAATACTTGAAGGACAAGTTTCTCCCTTCGATTGCGTCCGCGCAGAAGCATGGCACACGATGCCGAGTCCGTGCCTGGAGCGCCGGATGCTCCAGCGGCGAGGAAGCCTATTCGCTGGCGATTACCCTTCTCGAAGCAGCGGGGGGTGGCCCGGCATGGGATGCGAAGCTGCTGGCCACCGATATTTCGCACCCCGTTCTGCAGAAGGCGCGCACCGGAATCTACGACAAAACTCGCCTTGCCGCGGTTCCTCCGGATCTTCGATCGCGCTACTTCGCGCCAAGCACCCTGCAAAACCAGCCGGCATTTGCTGGCAGCGATGCCCTGCGGCGAGTGGTGCAATTCAACTATCTGAACTTGATGGATACCTGGCCGTTCAGCGGCCCCTTTGACTTCATCTTCTGCCGAAACGTGATGATCTACTTCGACAAAAAGACTCAGGAGAATCTGGTTAACCGTTTCTGGCAGTGCCTGCGGCCCGGTGGAATGTTGTTCACCGGCCACTCCGAGTCGCTGACGGGCGTCTCTCATAAATTCAGCTATGTGCTGCCCACTGTGTATGAAAAGTAAGTCCCAGCATCTCGAGCGCAAACGCCGGATTATCGTGGGCATGTCTGATGCCCGCGTTTCCGACTGCGCCACGGAATTGCTGGTCACCTATTCGCTGGGCTCCTGCATTGGCGTTGCATTGTATGACCCGCTGGTTCGCCTGGCGGGATTGTTGCATTACCAACTTCCGTCCTCGGTGCAGGACCCGGCGCGCGCTCTGGAGCGCCCCCTGATGTATGCCGATACCGGGATGGAGCAATTGCTTGGACAAATGGAAAAGCACGGCGCACAGCGGCGAAGGATGAAAGTCATTCTCGCAGGCGCAGCTCGGATGCTCAACGACACCCAGCTTTTCAACATCGGATCACGGAACCACGCCGCCATCCGAAAATTCCTCTGGCAGCACAACATGCTCATCGAAGCCGAAGAAGTCGGTGGCTCAGTGCCCAGGACGATGTACGTCAGAGTGTTGGATGGAACGGTATTCCTGAAGACCAAAACAGGCGTGAGGCAGCTATGACCGGTGAGAATTGCAATGTGCTGATCGTCGATGACTCGGCCCTGATTCGGCAGGTCGTCAAGCGGACCCTTTCGATGGCGCACGTCCCCGTCGGCCAATGGTTTGAGGCGGCCGACGGTCAGGCTGCCTTGGACGTCCTGCGAACCAATAAGGTTGACCTGGTCCTGGCCGATCTTCACATGCCCACGATGGGCGGGATCGAAATGGCCCAGCACATCATGGCAGATCCGGCGATGCGTCAGATTCCCGTCATCGTGGTCTCGGCCGATCCAAATACCGAACGGCTCGATGGACTCAAACGCCAGGGCGTTCGCGCGTGCCTCCGCAAACCTTTTACACCTGAAGACCTCCGAAATGTGGTGAGAGAAGTTCTTGGGGGGCCGGACCATGAGTGATGTGGACCGGATGATCCCGGAATTGCTCGAACAGGCGCTCCAGACGCTGGCCTTTGTGTCGATTGACGCTCTGGAGCCGGATTGTCCGCCTCCAGCGGCGATGCTACTCGTGAGCGTTTCATTCAGTGGTCCCGGCACGAATGGCGCACTGGAAATGGCGGCCGTTCCGGAACTCGGCAAACTGCTGGCGCTCAACCTTCTCGTTGATGAGCAAAATGGGCCGCGGATGATCTCTGACACTCAGGCGGCCGACGCGCTGAAGGAACTGGCGAACGTGACCTGCGGGCTGGTCATCGGACAATTTGTTTCTGAGGGGATCGCCGGCCCAATAGAAATGGGCTTGCCGCAGGCCCAGAGGTTGGATTCATCACTCAATTGGCCTCCTTTCACCGCCGATCCCAGCGCGCACCTCTTCAGCGCTGAAGGAAACCCTCTTGCAGTCCGTTTGAGAGGTGCAGCATGAATCCAAACGGAGCTTCCAACATCTCGACCCGCATCAAAGTCCTCGTTGTCGATGACTCCGCGGTCGTGCGCAACATGCTCACCCGCGAGCTTGAAAAAGATCCGCAGATCGAGGTCGTCGGCACCGCCCCAGACCCATACATCGCCCGGGACAAGATCGTACGTCTCGAACCGCACGTGCTCACACTGGATGTGGAAATGCCGCGGATGGACGGCGTCACGTTCCTGCGCAAGTTGATGGAACACCATCCGATGCCGGTCATTGTCCTCAGTTCCTTGACCGACCAGGGCACGCAGACGGCGATGGATGCGTTGGAGGCCGGTGCCGTGGAAATCCTGCACAAGCCGGGTTCCGCGTACACCGTCGGAGATGTGGCAACGACACTCATCGCGAAAATCAAGACTGCGGCCAAGGCGCGCGTGCGCGCATCGCGGTTATCTGCCGCTCCTGGCGAGAAACGGGCCTCTGCAAAAGTAGTGCAAAACAGCCTGGCGGAAACAACCGACAAGATATTTGCCATCGGCGCTTCAACGGGGGGCGTGCAAGCCCTGACTGAAGTGTTATCGGCGATGCCTGCAACCGCACCAGGGACCGTCATCGTGCAGCACATGCCCGCCAAGTTTACCGCCTCGTTCGCGCAGCGCCTCGACGGGATCTGTGCCATGGAAGTCAAGGAAGGCGCGCATGGCGATACCGTGATGCCGGGACGGGCACTGATCGCACCCGGCGGAAAGCACATGCTGCTGCGGCGGTCGGGAGCCAGGTACTACGTCGAAGTGGCTGATGGGCCGGAGGTCCACCATCAGCGGCCGAGCGTCGAAGTGCTGTTCAATTCCGTCGCGCGCTACGCCGGCGCGAATGCGGTGGGGGCGATTCTCACCGGCATGGGCGCCGATGGCGCGGCCGGATTGCTCCAGATGCGAAATGCCGGGGCGCGCACCATCGCCCAGGACGAGGCCTCCAGCATCGTGTTTGGAATGCCCATGGAGGCGATCAAGTGTGGAGCGGCGGAGGTCGTACTTCCGCTCAAGGACGTGGCCGACAGGATGCTCGCGTTCGCGCGAGCCAGTCACAGGCAACATTGAGAAAGGATGCCTTCTAGCATGCAAGCGACAACCCCTCCAACAGCCGAGCCGGGCAAGCGGATCAATCCCGCGCTGATCGCTCCGTTCGTCAACTCGGTTCGTTCCGTGTTCCAGACGATGGTTAAGGTTGAGACGACCGTGACGCGTCCGTATCTGAAAAATGACTCCACGCCGAGCTATGACGTGTCGAGCATCATCGGGTTTACCGGCGACGTGACCGGCAGTGTGGTCATCAGCCTGCAGATGGCGGCTGCCAAGGCGCTCACTTCCTCCTTTGCAGGCATGCCGATCGAGGCCAATACACCAGAATTCACCGACGCCATCGGCGAGCTGGCCAACATGATCGCCGGAGGCGCCAAGAAGCATCTGGGCGCTGCCGCCGGCATCACCGTTCCGACGGTCGTGATCGGAGCCGGTCACCAGATTGTCCGGCTCAGCGATGTGCCGTGTGTCGTGATCCCGTGCCAGACGCCGGTCGGCAATTTCGCCGTTGAAGTCAATATCAAACAGCTCACGCCCGCCGCGTGAAAAAGGAGATCCCGTGAAGATCCTGCTCGTGGACGATTCGCGTACGATGCGAAACATTCAGAAGAAGACGCTGGAATCACTCGGCGGAGAATTCTCCGAGGCGGGGGACGGCGTCGAAGCGCTGGCCGTCATTGCTACCAGCCAGGGGTTCGACCTGATGGTCGTCGACTGGAACATGCCCAACATGGATGGAATCACTCTCGTGACCAAGGTGCGCGAGGCCGACAAGCGCACGCCCATCATCATGTGCACGACCGAAGCTGAAAAGCAGCGTGTCATCGATGCAGTGAAGGCCGGCGTGAACAACTACATCGTCAAGCCTTTTACGCCCGAGGCAATTCTGGAAAAGGTTCGACAGACACTGGCCAAAGCCAAGGCGGCATAAAGCTCCATGGCGGTGTTGGGATCTGTTTGTAACTGACTGCGAGTTGGCGCGATGGACAATAACACGACGCAAAAGCCGACTTCCCCACCAGCCCAGAGCGGCGGGGAAGGCTCCTCGCACATCGATCCAGCCATCGTTTCCCTGCTCGATTTGCTGGACGAGCAGCAGGAGAAGCCGTCGGTCGAGCGTCGAAAAGAAATCCGCATTACCTACCGCCGCGGGCACATGCGGCTTCGCGTCACCCACCCTGGCGGAGGATCAGTCGAGCGTGTTGTCATCGGCCGCGCGATCAGTGCTCATGGCGCTGGGGTCCTATATGAAGGATTCCTCCATCCGGGCACGAAGTTTCATCTGACTCTCAATCGATGGATGGGCGGGCAAGACACCGTTCGCGGAAAAGTGAGACATTGCAAGCATGTCCACGGCACAACGCATCTGGTCGGACTGGAGTTCGAGGCTCCGATCGTTCCAAAACTGTATGTAGATCCGGCGGTCTGGGCAGGCCTCAATACCAAGACCGAAACCAACGCCGACCCGGCGACGATGCGCGGCTTTGTGCTCATGCTGGACGATCAGAAGATCGACCATGCTGTGGCAGCCCACTGTCTTCGCGGGACCTCTGTCAAACTCAAGGCTGTTGCGTCCTCGGCAGATGCTTTGGACTGCGTTCGTGCGGACGATATCGATGCGGTTCTGTGCGACCTGAATCTAGGAAATGGCGAGCGGGGCGAACAGGCCATCGTCAAATTGCGCGAAAGTGGATATCGCGGCCCAATCGTTGTTGTGAGCGCCGAAGGAAACCCCGAGCGAATTGCCGCGGCGTGGGCAGCAGGGGCGACGGCGATGATTCCCAAACCCTACACTCGCCAGACTTTTCTCAACACGCTGGCAGGCGCTTTAGCTACCACTGATACCGGAGAGACACGAGAGCCGCTTTACAGCACTCTGCTCGATCAGAGCCAGAATGGCACGCCCGACCAAGATGCCATTGAATTCGTCAAGCAGTACGTCGGCCAGGTGCAGGAAATGGTCGGAAAGCTCAAGCAATATATTCGCGACGATGACCTTCACCACGTTCGCATGCTTGCTCAAACGCTTAAGGGCAGCGGAACAAGCTACGGCTTTGTTGCGATCACCGACGTCGCCACCCAGGCCATCCGCGCTCTCGACGGTTCGGGCGCCATCAGCGAGGCGTTGACTGAATTGCGCCGCCTTGAGGTGACATGCGGCCGGTTAAATGCCAAGGCATGGTCGTCGAAGTAGTTTTTCTCATTCCAACCCAGCACTCCCGACATCATCGGCGGCTTAAAAAGCCAACCGTCGATTGCATGATGCGCTGGCGGAGGACGGACTTTTCAGACGTGGATTGCTTTTGAAGATCTTCCAGATTCGCCCGGCAGAAGGCGCAGCCGAGGTGATTGAGATGGAAGTCAACGTATCGCTGCCAGGGCTCATCGAGACTGCCGAGGACGAACCCGCCGATGGTGGTTCGCTTGGGGCATGAGGGGCGCTCTTCCCGCCAGACTTCGGATAGAAGCGAGTCGAAAGTTCCGCTGGCGGGATCGCCCAGAAGATCATCCGCGGCGGGAAGGCGCTGCGATGCATTGGCGCGAAGCGTTTTGAGCCAGCGATGTTTCTGCAGGGCGACGGCTTGCTCTTCGATGCCAAGCAGGGCGGCAATGTCTTTGTTGCGCGCCTGAGCATAGAACAGCAGCTCCAGCATTTGCACATCCTGGAAGTTGGGCTCCTGATGCAGACGGTCAGTGAGTTGTCGAAGCGCTGCGCCCAGTGCAGACTTAGCGGCTTCGCGCTGTTCATCGCGGCGGGCGTACCAGCTTGCGGTGGGGGAGGCGGAGGGAATGTTGGCCGGCTGCTCCTGGCCTTCAAGTGATTCGGTCAACCGACACAGGCTCGTCTGCTTGCCGCGATAATGCTCGATCACGCGCCGCCGCAGAATCACAAACAAATACGTCTCGACGCTGGCTTGCCCGCGGAAATCAGCTAATGCGCGCAGGAAAAGCAAAAACGTATCCTGCACTAAATCTTCTGCGTCGGCCCCTTTAATGCCCCGGCTCCGCGCGAAGGCAAGCAATCGTCCCTGATAACGATCGACGAGCTGCTCCCATGCCTCCGCGTCGCCGCGGCGGATTTGATCCAGAAGGAATTGCTCGGCTTCGCTCCATTGAGCCATGGCAACCCAATTGACCGCCTTTACGGCTCAATTTCAACTGCCGACCAGGCTCTAATGCATAACCACTAGTGCGGCGACGACGATGACGCCGAAGCTCAGCAGAACCGCCAAGGCTCGAAGTCGCCCGGTGAAATAGCTCTGCGTCAGCCCATTCAACACGGCATATCCGACGAGGATCGTCAGCAATGCAATCACCAGCGGCGGAAATGCATGGCGCGCGTGATCGACATGCCGCTGGATCGCGGCAATCTGCTGATGATGAATCGACTCAGCGTAATTGTGCGGTACTTCAACCAGAACCGCTTCCGACCAGAAATCGCCATAGGGACGATGGAACCGTTGAACAAACCGATCGGAGATTGGCAGATTCAGCGATTTCCCGATCGCAACAGGAATTCCCAAGCGCGAATTGTTTGCCTCAAGTTGCTGGCGAACGAATTGCTCGACCTGGCGGGCGGCATCCTGGCGCGCCATCCGCTCGGCTTCGACTTGATTGAGCGCGGCTTTATTTGAATGTCCGATGATCCAGGTCTGGCCGGCGTGATCGCTTAGAAAATTTGCCAGATCAGCGGCCCACGGATGATCGGAGTAGCCAGTTGAAAGCGAGTGCGACTTACCCTCAAGCGAATAACTGATTTCGATGTCGCCTGAGTTCGATCGATGAGAATCGATGAGAGAGAGATAGAGCGATTCGCGATCGTAGGAAAGATTCGCCGACGGCCCGGAGGCAATATCCACCTTCGCGGCGGGCCATCGCAGGGTGATTGCGTCGGCCAAAGATTGAAGATCGCCGGGATCGGCTGAGCCGTTGATTTGGATTACGCTTGGCGTGGTCTTGCTGGATTCGGTGATCCGATCGCATATCTGCGCCGTCAGGGCATCGATTGCCGTCTTTCGGCTCGGATATTGATTGGCCAGCAGCGATGAGGACGGGTCATACGTCTCGTTTGCCGCGCTATCGTCAGCCGACAGCGCCGGTATCGGCCGCTCCATGACAAACCTCGGCCGTTCGCGCACGTGGCGCATCCGGGCCAGGCCAATGACGACGCCCAATCCAACCAGTGGGAGAATCAGCCACCTCATGCGGCTCCTTCGCCGGGCAGGCATGCTGTAGTTCCGGCAATTCATGACAGCACCTCTTGCGTCACGGAAAATCGGTTGCGTTTCGATGAGGATGCAGGCCATACGAACATGAGCAGCGCCAGCCCGGCCGGTATTGCAGCGGGAGCAAGGCGATGCTCATTGACCCCATGGACCCATTGGCTGACTATTTCCCATCCATTGTCGGCCCAGTGAATGCTCGACCAGTCCGGCAGCGCATGGCCCGCCAGTTGGATCGCAAGGAACAGCGCTGCGACACCGGCCAGTCCTCGCATCGTGTGCAGGCCGCCGAGCCGGCGCCGGGCCAGCAGCAGGAAAATCGTTCCGAATACCGCGAAGACAAAACTCCCGATCGAGCCAACCGCGCGAGCCATTTGCGGCCAATCCGCATGCCCAAACTGTTGTTGCAGATTGTGTGAGATGTTCGGATCAACCAGCGGAGAGTTAAAGAATCCGGGAATATCGGCAACGACAGCAACTGCCATCAGCAGGGCAATCAACAGGAGCACCGAGGCGATAAGGTTCAGCGCCAGCCGGCCCACTGCTGATACAAGATTGCCGAATGAAAAATCGGATGGATCGTCGTTGACACGCCCTTGAAGCGGGGCGGGAATCGTTGCAGCAGCCATGAAATCTCCACGTTTGAAAAACAGCATCGTGAATAGGATCACTAGTGGCGCGACGATGAAGAAAATGATGGGCGGCAGCTCGTTGTTTGAGTCCGGGCCAGCGAGCATGCAGAAGGAAAGAGTAATGCTGGCGAAGCAAGCGGTCTGAATGACCGGCCGAATCAGGTAATCCCACCAACCGCGAAATGCGCGGCTCCGGCAGCGCAGGAAGGCAAACACCGACGCGATCAACGAGCTGATGCCGAATCCGATCATCGGTGGCTGGTCGTAGGAATCGTTGGTCACCATCGCGACGAGCAGCAGATTCAGCCCGAGGATCATCAAGCCGCAGAACAGGACGAGCCAGAAGATGCGCCCTTTGCGACCGACGTTGTGGCGAGGCGCTACGTCATTGATAACTGGCGGGGGAACGGGTAATGCGAGATTGAGTTGTGGCATTGGCGTGGCTCCTTCCCCCTGGGCTGAAACCGGAACGTCGGCTTGAGCCTGCGCGGGAGTTGCTGACTGAGGCTGAACCGGGAAGGGTGGGGGACCGGACCGGGGCTGTTGCGATTGAGTCGCCTCGGCCTTCGGTCGTACGCCCGGCGCCCAGGGCGATAACACTTCAAGGGCCAGCGTCGCGCCAACTGCGACGCCCATCGCCGGGAGATTGCCTCCCAGAATCAAGCCGGGAAGTGCCGCGGTAATCAGATGGCCCAGTTGAACCCGCGGCGAGCGCAGCGGATCCATCCGCTTGCCCCAGTCGATCAAAAACAAACTGATCGCCGTGGCAATCCAGAGTTGGCCAGGATTCCCAAGCCCCTCGCCGTGTGCCGCGAAAACCCAGACTGGCAGTGAAATCAGCGCCGACAAAACCGTAGCCGGCCCACCGATTGCCAGGTGCTTCAATATCGTTTGATCCTGCCGGACGGTTGGCCAAAGTCTCCAGTGACCGACCAATATACCGATCGTCGCGCCCAAGGCGGCGGTGAAGGTGAACAGCGCTGGAAGAATTACATTTCCATGTTCCTCAGCGGCCAAACCCGTCCCAAAAGCCGTGATGGCCAGCGCGATAATCATCAGCGCCCTTCGCTGGCCCAGCGGGATTGGATCGTTGACGGGCCGCAGATCTGCGGCGGGAGCTTGCCCTGCCAGGGGACCAAATCTTCGCTCCAGGCGCTCCCGCGCTCGATTCAACCGTTCGATGCCTCGATTCAATCGCCGTTCAAAGCGATTGTTAAATTGCCCATTAAACCGGTTCTGAAAATTCCGGGCCGGAATTGCGCCGGTTCCGACCCCCGGCGTGCTCGAAGCGGCAAACGACGAATTGCCCGGCAGCTTTCGCGCCACCTGGCCGGCAACCATCGTCAAATCATCCGGCGTGAAGCAGGACACGCTATTGCGGACATGCTCCGAACCAAAGACCGCTTCCACCATTTCCTGCACGCTCTGGTATCGGTCGGCAGGATTCTTCGCCATCGCCTTGCGAATGACGCTTGCGAAAGGCTCGGGGACGTTGGTCACATCCACCGGATTGGTCAGATGCTTCATCAGCACTTCAGCCGCGCTGGAGCCAAAAAAGGGCACCTGGCCGGTGAGCATCTCGTGCAGTAGCGCGCCCAAAGCGTAAATATCGATGCTCTGGTCGTATCGCCCCTCGCCCACTTCCGGCGCCATGTAATGCACCGTGCCGACCGTCACCGTCTGGCCGCTGTGCTGATTAGCGCTGATGGCTTTGCTCAGTCCGTAATCGCCGATCTTGACGTAACCGTTCTCATAAAAAATGTTGGCCGGCTTTAAATCGCGGTGAACGATGCCGCATTCGTGCAGATAGGTCAGCCCCTTGCCAATTTCTCGCAGGAAAAAGGCCGCCTTCTGAACGCCCAGGCCGGAAGGTGCCGCGTCCAGGAGCTCGCGCAGCGACGGCCCCGAGACAAATTCCATGATGACCCAGGGGCGCCCATCCTGCCCGTACTTGATGTCGAAAATCGAAATCAGGTGCGGGCTTTTGAGGTTCATGCAGTGCGAGATCCCGCGCAGCTCGATCTGCTCGTAGGTCTGCACCAGCTTGAGGGCCACCTCGCGGCCGCTGTCGCTGATCGCGTAATAGACTTCCCCGAATCCGCCGCGCCCTGCGCCGCGCTGGATGACGTATCCGTCCAGCGGGCGATCGCCATGCTTGTATTGAAAGCCGCGATTCGCAGAGGTTATGGTTTCTGTGCTCACGATAGTTGCCTTATTCCCTGGGACCGCCCACTCAAATGTCGCCCGAACCGCAGATCGATCACCGTAAGCCGGCCAAAAACACCCGGCCATTACAAATTCGCGGTTTCATTCTCTGGCCAGCATAAAGCTCAAAGGACCGACGCGGACATGCGAGCCAATTGCAACTTCCGCCGGTTTGCCCATAGCTTGGCCATTAACCTGAACTGCATCTGCCGCCCGCAGCAAAAAGCGATCGTTGCCTGGCTGCAACACGACCGGGGCCGAAAGCTCATCGCACCGTACATGGGCAGTCGGGCCAGGTCCCATCACTATTTCACGGTCGAGAAGAATGACTTGACGAATATCGCCGCGCGCCAGCCGGGCTCCCGAGAGATCGAGCATAGCCGTTCCGCTTGCCGGTGCGGGCCGGCGGAAGGTCAGCCGGCAGCGGGGGCCCAGGGCGATTTTGTCGCCATTCACGAGGAGCTTGCCAGTCGAAGGCTTGTCATTGATGAGCACCGGCTCGCGCGAACGAAGGAAATAATCGCCATCCGATCGCGAGAGCGTGATGGACGGAACGCCCGCGCCGGCCAGCAGTGCAATGTCGGGATGAATCGAGGCGCCTGCCGCGCCGATGCTGATGGCCGACCCACTCACAACCTGAAAACCGCCTATGCCGTCTGCGTGAAGAAATAGATTCGTCGCGGCTCGCGGCGCTTTGGGTGTGGCGGCTCCATTTCCGCCAGCGGCTCCCATCGTCGGAGCCGGCGCTCGCGTTTCATTGAGATCTGGAACCTGTGGCCCCATCGTCGCCAATCCCAAAGGGCCGGACCTCAATTGCTCGAGCGCATCGGAGAGTTTTTCAAAATGATCCACGGCCGACTCCATCCAGCGCGCCTTGGGCCAGAGCGTCAGCAGCCTTCGCAGTGTTTCAAGAGATTTTTGGGCGTCGATCGACGATGCCATTTCAAATGCCAGTCGGCACTGGTTTAGCGTTGCTCGGACATGATCCAGATCCACGACATGATGAGCCAGTCGATCCACGCGCGACAAGAGTGAAGCTGCGCGATCGAGCCGGCCCGATTCAATCGCCCCCTGAATCTCGGTTGTGACCTGGTCCATGATCTTCCGGACAAGCTGATGAACCTGGGCATCAGCATGATATTGCGAACCCAGAGCGGCAAGATGCTCAATCGCGTTCTCCCAATTGCCCGCGTCAAAAGCGGCCGACGCTTTGGTGAGCACCGATTGAAGCGTCGCGCGACGATCGGCCAGCTCCTGCTTGAGCGCCTCGGCTCGGGCGTCTGCGGTTTCAGCGGCGCTCAGCAAACCGCCGCCGATTGTGAGTTGCCCGGCATCCAGGTGCTTTCGTGCTGCCGACAGAAGTTGCCCGCGTGCGCGGTCAAGATTCTGTCGGGCCGAAGCTGCTTCGCTGATCGCCAGCCGAAGGGATGACACCTCAGGCAGATTTCCCGCCAGCGCCATGGCCTTTTCGCAGTCGGCCGAGGCTTCACCCAGTCGCTGCTCGTCAAGGTGATTTCTGGCACGCGCTACAAATTCGCGTGCCAATCGTCCGATCAGCGCCTGCCCGCGTCGATCGCCTCGAAGATCGTCGGCCCGAAGCAGCTCATAAGCGGCATCGAGCCGATTATCATCGATGGCACATTCACATTGTTTTAAGCGAACGATTAACACGACCGGCTCCTTGCCGAGGATCAGGCGAGTACCCGATCCATCTCGTTATTGATCTGCAATCTCGCTAAGCCGTGTTTCCGGTAAGAAATGCCCGCTTCTGCCGGCTGCCATGATCCTGCAAGTACAGCTTATTTTAGCAACTGTTTCCCAGTGCCGACAGCATGACCAGCAATCATGCGACGGCACAGTCCGGCTGCGGAAGTGAAGGTGCCATGCTTCCTCCACTTCCGCGGCCGAAGTGCTTGTCGCTCATTCAGTGGGTTGTGCGGGTGCACCTTGAGCGACTGCCGGGGTGGATGGCTTGCTGTCGAGGTGAGCATTGACCTGCTTGAGCAGATCCGTCTCGCTCATGGTATCGACGACCGGCACATCCTGGGTGAACTGCGCTTCATGGGCGAGCACATGTTCAGCAACATCCAGGTGCCGGCGAATGTCGGCAACAGCCTTCTTGGCTTCGGCCAGCTTGCTCTGGTCGAAAGCGGGCAGGGCATCGGAGCCAGCCGAGGATGCCTGAACGACTTTGTACTGGGCGTCGAGCGCTTCGATCTGCGCTTCCAGCGTGGCTTTTTGGGCCTTGGCGTTTTCGAGCGCTTCCTCCGCTGCCGCCAATCCTTTCTGGCGGTTCAAGAGCAGTGTCTCGCGCGCGGCCAGGGCCGTCTCGGCCTCTTTGTAATGCGTGAAGCGACGCGACAGCTCTTCGACAATCTGCGGCCGGCTGAAGGTCATGTCGCCGAAGGTGAATTGAGTCTGGCCGCCGGACACGGCATCGCGCAGCTTCTCGACGCGCTGGCGCTCTTCGGCCAGAGAAATCTTGTTTTCGCCGATCTCGTGCTTGAGCGAAGCGACATCGACTTCCTGCTCGGCAATGGCGCGGATGTTGTTGTGCATCTCCGGCCCCAGCTCATCCAGCAGGTCGCGCGCCCGGCGAAGTTCGAATTCCACCGGAATGTTGTCCCGCACCGCGACGCGAACGCTCCGAGCTGAGCTTCGCACGTAGCTGGACAGTTCGCTGCCGAAAATCAGCCCGCCCGCAAGCAGGGCGCCGCCCGTTACCATCGCTCCTAGTTTGACCGCCTTGAAGATCATGGCAGTACTCCTTGTTCCAAAACCCGTTTGCCAGCAGGCCAGCGCCTGCCTTGCAAGGGTGGTCGGGAGAGGGGTTGAAATATTGCAACTTGGAGGGATGGGCGGAGCGATGGGTGCGGTTCGGAGCCTAAAGCTTGCTCGAAGCTTGGTTTATGCGGTTTCCGGCATGAAGGTGGGCATGCAGACGCCCGTCGGCGGCTGATAGGAGCCGCGCACTTGAGAGAAGTGAATCTCGCAATTCCGCGCGCCCGATGAATATAGCCGGGCGACAAGACCCGATCGATCCACCGGCACCAAAAAGACAGGTGAGCGTCCGCGATGGTGATCGAGTTCGCTTTGGATCAAAGCCATCGCATCTTCCTCATCGCGCGCCCAGCCAGGGCCGAGCATGTTGGAAGCCGGGTGCTGAACGGAAAACAGAAATCCGCGTATGCCTGAATCATCTTCGATCACCGACCCATGCCAGATGCCATCGGCATTGGTCACAAAGTATTCAAAATCCTTTTGCCGACTGATATGAACATTGGCCAACTCCAGCGCGGCGATCGCCTCTGCATCATTCTTCGAAGCTTGTCTGATCCGCGCATTCTTCAGCGAATGTTTTTCCTTCAATCCATCCGCCGGCACCGGCCAATACATGTCTTGGAACGTCTGGCGCGGAACAAACCCCGCTCGCGTGTAGAGTGAAAAGCTGTCGAGGTTCATCGCGCTGGAAACGAGCCGCACCGGCTTACCCTGAGCATCGGCAAAGTCAGTGATGTGACGAAGCAGTCGCGCCGCCACATGTTGACCAAAATAATTCGGATGCACGTTCATGATCCCCAGTGAAACGTGCGTCGGCCGAGGATGATAAAAGCATGAGCCTGCGATTCGTCCCGTCTTTCCCGACTGTGCGATCACACAATATCCCGGGTCGAGATCTTCATACACCTTGCAGAAGAGCTGAACATCACTTGGAGCGCAGGTGAAGATGGCCGGCTTACCGCCGCGCTGGTACCAGGAGTTCGTCGAAACCTGGATCAGATCCGCAACTTCCGGCCAGTCGCGTTTCTCCATCGGGCGTAGTTGAATATCAGACATGCAGTGCTTTCATTGACGCGAACATTCCTCGCCGAAGATGATACAGCGATGAACCGAATCAATCGGCGAGCCTTCATCGGCGGTGCATCCGCAGCCGCTGCTGCGACCTTGCTTGGATGTTCCCATTCCAAGGATCGACAAGTCAAGATTGATGATGGCCGGCAGCAGATCGTCGACGCGCATGTGCATGTCTGGAACCTGCACGAGTTTCGCCTTCCCTGGCTTGATCACGCCGGGCCGATTCTGGATCGAAACTACACCGTCGCCGATTACGAGCAGGCGATCCAAGGGCTGAATGTCGTTCGATCCTATTACGTCGAAGTAGACGTTGCGCCCAATCAGAAAGAAGCCGAGGCGCGATATGTGACGGAACTATGCGCGCAAGACAAGGGGCCGATTCGCGCAGCCATCATCGGCGGAACGCCTGGAAAGCCTGGCTTTCACGCCTACATCAATCAATTCAGGAACAATCCGCATGTGCGCGGCGTCCGCTGCAGCTTCGGCGACGCAATCAAAGATCGAAATGCATTGATCGAAGATCTGCATTTCCTTTCCGACCTCGGCATGAGCTTCGATCTGCTGATTGGCAGTCCGATGCTCCATAACGCGGCAGAAGTTGTCCGAGCTTGTCCCAACGCACGCTTCATCCTCGATCACTGCGGCGGCGCTTCACCAGACTGGATCGCCGGCCAGCGCCCCAATCACACATCCTTCCAATCCTGGAAGGACGGAATCACTGGCCTCGCCGCCAACCCGAACGTCTGCTGCAAAATCTCCGGCGTCGCCGAAAGCGGTCAAACACCGCCTGAGATCGAACCCATTGGCCAGATCGTGAACCATTGCTTCGACGCCTTCGGCCCAGATCGCGTCCTCTTTGCCAGCAATTGGCCGGTTTGTCTGAAAGCG
>Ga0134128_10000669_pt1 | contig 46832 bp, 47 predicted proteins | sample KB31754_FD_96462 | JGI IMG/M metagenome (GOLD analysis project Ga0134128, IMG submission 96462) | Terrestrial soil microbial communities with excess Nitrogen fertilizer from Kellogg Biological Station, Michigan, USA - KB3-175-4 | ecosystem: Environmental > Terrestrial > Soil > Unclassified ...
AGAAAAAGGGGTCTGTCCCCTTTCTCATCCAAAGATCCTCAGGCCGTCGAGGTCGAGGACGCGGATGCGCCCGTATTCGACCTCCACCAGGCCGGCCTTCCCGAGCACCTGCAGCGCGCGGTTCACCCGCTGGCGCGAGACGCCCGAGAGGTAGCCCACTTCCTCCTGCGAGAGCTGGATCTGCGTCGCCTGCTCGGGATAGAGCACGGGGTTGAAGAGCGCCGCGAGAGAGCGAGCGACGCGGGCGTCGGGCCCGAGGAGCCGCTGGTACTCCACCATCGCGATGAACTGCGAGAGGCGCTCGTTCAACTGCATCAGCAGGAAGCGGTTGAAGCCGATGTCGGTGTCGAGCAGCCACTCGAACGTCGCGCGCGGCATGAGCGCCATCCGCGTCGCCCGCAGCGCCCCGATGTCGTACTTGCGCGTGCGGTCCTTGAGGATCGAGCCCTCGCCGAACCAGCCGCCGCTGGTGACGCCGGTGAACGTGGTGGTCTTCCCCGAAGCGTTCACGCTCGTCATCTTGAGCAACCCGTCGACCACGCCGAACCAATGCTCGACCGGCTCGCCCTTGCGGCAGACGTAGGCGCCGGCGGGGAAATCGCGCACCTGCGTCTCGGCCTTCACGCGCTCGAGCTGCGCCGTGGAAAGCGAGCGCGTCCAGAGGGAGGCGGCGAGAAGCTCGGCAAGCGTTTCCACGGGGCGGGCGAGGGCGGGCGAAGGCGAGCCGCAATTGTCAACGAAAAGACACCCGGGGGGTTGGCGCTGCGGCTACACTAGGCCGCAAACGCGAGGAGACCACCCCATGCAGGTGGAGACCGGGAAGCCGGACACGTTTCCGAAGCTTCTGCTGCACCACGCCCGCGAGCGAGGCGAGAGCCCCGCCATTCGCGAGAAGGAATACGGCATCTGGCAGGCGTGGACGTGGGGCGCCATGCGTCGCGAGGTGGAATGGCTCGCTGCGGGCCTCGCGGCCGCGGGCCTCGCGCGCGGCGCCCATATCGCGGTGATCGGCGCGAACCGCCCGCGGCTCTATTGGACGCTCGTCGCCGCGCAATCCCTGGGCGCGATCCCGGTCCCCTTCTACGAGGACGCGATCGCCCAGGAGATGGTCTACGTCTTCCAGGACGCCGCGATCGAGTTCGCGGTCGTCGAGGACCAGGAGCAGGCCGACAAGCTCCTCGAGATCGTTCCGCAGTGCCCGAGCCTTGCGCGCATCTGGTACGACGATCCGCGCGGATTGCGCCACTACACGCAGCCGCAGCTCGCGAGCTACGAGAGCCTGCGCGAGATGGGGCGACGGCGCGCCTCGGAGCTGCCCGGCTTCTTCGAATCGCAGGTCGCCTCGGGCGAGGGCAGCGACCCGGCGATCATGATGTACACCTCGGGGACGACCGGGCATCCGAAGGGCGTCGTGCTTTCGCACCACAACCTGGTCTCCTCCAGCGTCGCCTACGCCGAGCTCGAGGGATTGCGCGACGACGAGGAGGTGCTCGCGTACCTGCCGATGGCGTGGATCGGGCAGAACCTCTTCTCGTACGCGCAGTGGATGACGGTCGGCTTCCGCATCAACTGCATCGAGTCGGCCGAGACCGTGCTCACCGACATGCGCGAGATCGGCCCTACCTACTACTTCGCGCCGCCGCGCGTGCTCGAGGCGCTGCTCACGCAGGTCACCATCCGCATGGAGGACGCGAGCCGCGTGAAGCGCTTGCTCTTCCGCTACTTCATGGAGCTCGCGCGCCGCGTGGGCGGCGAGCTGCTCGACGGCCGCTGCGTGAAGGCCTCCGATCGCGCGCTTTACGCGCTCGGCAACCTCCTCGTCTACGGGCCGCTGCGCAATGCGCTCGGCATGACGCGCATTCGCGTCGCCTACACCGCGGGCGAGGCGATCGGGCCCGACCTCTTCGTGTTCTACCGCTCGCTCGGGATCAACCTGAAGCAGCTCTACGGCTCCACCGAGACCTCGGTGATGGTCTGCGTGCAGCCGAACGGCGGCGTGAAGCCCGACACGGTGGGGCCGCCGATGAAGGGTGTCGAGGTGCGCATCCTGGAAAGCGGCGAGATCGTATTGCGTTGCCCCGGCCTCTTCCGCGAGTACTACAAGAACGAGGAAGCGACGCGCGAGGCGAAGGACGCCGAGGGCTGGTTTCACACCGGCGACGCCGGCTTCTTCGACGCCACCGGGCACCTGCGCATCATCGATCGGGCCCACGACGTCGGCAAGCTCGCCGACGGCACGCTGTTCGCCCCGAAGTACCTCGAGAACAAGCTCAAGTTCTTCCCGCACGTGAAGGAAGCGGTCGCCTTCGGCGACGCGAGGCCGCACGCCACCGCGATGATCAACATCGACGTGCAGGCGGTAGGCGACTGGGCCGAGCGCCGCGGCATCCCGTACTCGGGCTACACGGACCTCGCTTCCAAGCCGCAGGTGATCGAGCTCGTGCGCGGCTGCGTCGAGAAGGTGAACGCGGACCTCGCGCGCGACCCGAAGCTCGCCGGAAGCCAGATCCATCGCTTCGTGATCCTGCACAAGGAGCTCGACGCCGACGACGGCGAGCTCACGCGCACGCGCAAGGTCCGCCGCGGCTTCATCGCCGAGAAGTACGCGGCGATCGTGCAGGCGCTCGATTCGGGCGCCGGGCGCTGCGCCGTGGAGGCGCAGGTGCGCTTCGAGGACGGGCGCACCGGCACGGTTCGCGCCGAGCTCGCCGTGGTCGCCGCGAAAACCTTCGAGGCGTCCGGGCCCGCCGCGGCCGCGCGCGGCGCACCGGCGACGAGGCAGGAGCAGGTGGCCGCATGAACCTGCGCGAGCTCGAGCCGCAGCGAGCGCGCCGCGAGCTCGGCGCCCCGATCCTCGCGCTCGAGGGCATCTCGCTCGCCTTCGGCGGCGTGAAGGCGCTCGCCGAGGTGAGCTTCGACGTGCGCGAGCACGAGATCCGCGCCATCATCGGCCCCAACGGCGCCGGCAAGAGCTCGCTCCTCAACGTGATCAACGGCGTCTACCGCCCGCAGCAGGGGCGCATCACGTTCCGCGGCGAGGCGCGCGCGCACATGGAGCCGCACCACGTCGCGGCGATGGGCATCGCGCGCACCTTCCAGAGCCTCGCGCTCTTCAAGGGCATGACGGTGCTCGAGAACATCCTCGCCGGACGCAACCTGATGATGAGGTCGAACCTCTTCCTGCAGGCGCTGCGCATCGGCCCCGCGCTCGCGGAGGAGATCCGGCATCGCCGGCGCGTGGAGGAGGTGATCGACTTCCTCGAGATCCAGCACGTGAGGAAGACCGTGGTGGGGCGCCTTCCCTACGGCTTGCAGAAGCGCGTGGACCTCGGGCGCGCGCTCGCCGCAGAGCCGAAGGTGCTGCTCCTCGACGAGCCGATGGCGGGCATGAACATCGAGGAGAAGCAGGACATGTCGCGCTTCATCCTCGACGTGAACGACGAGTTCGGCACCACCATCGTGCTGATCGAGCACGACATGGGCGTCGTCATGGACCTTTCCGATCGCGTCGTCGTGCTCGACTACGGCAGGAAGATCGCCGACGGCACTCCCGCCGAGGTGCGCTCGAGCCAGGCGGTCGTGGACGCCTACCTGGGAGTGAAGCATTGAGCGCCCCGGCCCGCAACCTCACGCTGGCCTTCTTCGCGCTGCTCGCGTTCGGCGCGGTCTCGCCGATGCTCTTCCAGGGAGTGCGCTTCCCGCAGTGGCTGGAGATCGTGATCGGCGGGCTCATGTCGGGCGTGCTCTACTCGCTCGTCGCGCTGGGCCTCGTGCTGATCTTCAAGGCCTCGGGCGTCTTCAACTTCGCGCAGGGCGCCATGGTGCTCTTCGCCGCGCTCGCGCTGGTGAGGCTCATGGCGCACGTGCCGTTCGCGGTGGCGCTCGCGCTGGTGCTCGTGCTCATGGTCGCGCTCGCATGGCTCGTGGAGCGGCTGGTCCTGCGCCCGCTCGTGAACCAGGAAGGCATCGTCCTTTTCATGGCGACGCTCGGCATCGCCTACTTCCTCAACGGCCTGGGACAGTTCGTGTGGGGCGCCGACGTCTACACGCTCGACGTGGGCATGCCGAAGGAACCGAAGATCATCCTCGACCGGGTGTTCGAGGGCGGGATCCTGGTGAGCACCGAGGACGTCATCGCGGCGATCATCGCGGGGCTGCTGGTCGCGGCGCTCGCGCTCTTCTTCCAGCGCACCTCCACCGGCCGGGCGCTGCGGGCGGTGGCCGACGACCACCAGGCCGCGCAGTCGATCGGCATCCCGCTCAACCGGATCTGGGTGATCGTATGGAGCGTCGCGGGGCTGGTGGCGCTCGTCGCCGGGGTGGTGTGGGGCTCGAAGCTCGGCGTGCAGTTCTCGCTGCAGCTCATCGCGCTGAAGGCGCTGCCGGTGGTGATCCTCGGCGGCTTCACCTCGATTCCCGGCGCCATCGTGGGCGGCCTCCTCATCGGGCTGGGCGAGAAGCTTTCCGAGGTCTACCTCGGCCCGCTCCTCGGCGGCGGGATCGAGAACTGGTTCGCCTACGTGCTCGCGCTGGTGTTCCTGCTGTTCCGGCCGGAGGGATTGTTCGGTGAAAAGATCATCGACCGTGTTTGAACGACGCTCACCGCGGCCCTCTCCGAGGCGAGAGGGAGGCATATGATCTATCGCGAGACCGGCCAGTTCCGGACCAGCTACGCGTCGGACCAGCAGCTCTTCCCCATCCTGCAGGACCGCGTGCTCGTGATCGGCTTCCTCGCGTTCGCCTTCGTCGTGGTGCCGTTCGTCGCGAGCGACTATCTCTTCCGCGCGATCCTCACGCCGTTCCTCATCCTCTCGCTCGCCGCGCTGGGGCTCAACATCCTGGTCGGCTACTGCGGGCAGCTCTCGCTCGGCACCGGCGGCTTCATGGCGGTGGGTGCGTACGCGGCGTACAACCTCGCGGTGCGCATCCCGAGCTTGAACCTGATCGTGGTCTTCGTGCTCGCGGGGCTGTGCGCGACCCTGGTGGGAGCGCTCTTCGGCATCCCGAGCCTGCGCATCAAGGGCTTCTACCTCGCCGTGACGACGCTCGCCGCGCAGTTCTTCCTCGACTGGCTGTTCTCGCGCGTGGGCTGGTTCACCAACGACTCCTCGTCGGGCTCGGTCGCCGCGCCGCCGCTCGAGCTCTTCGGGCATCCGATCCAGGGTCCGGCGGAGAAGTACCTGCTGGTGCTCTCGATCGTGTCGGTGTTCGCGCTCCTCGCGAAGAACCTCACGCGCGGCGCGGTCGGCCGGTCGTGGATGGCGACGCGCGACATGGACGTCGCCGCGGAGGTGATCGGCATCCGGCCGCTCTATGCCAAGCTCACCGCCTTCGCCGTGAGCTCGTTCTACGTCGGCGTCGCCGGCGCGATGTGGGGCTTCGTCTACCTCGGCGGGTGGGAGCCGCTCGCCTTCGACGTGAACCGCTCGTTCGAGCTGCTGTTCATGGTGATCATCGGCGGGCTGGGATCGATCCTCGGGTCGTTCCTCGGCGCCGCTTTTATCGTGATCCTGCCCATCGCGCTGAACCGCCTGCCGAGCGCGCTCGGCGTGCCGCTGTCCACCGCCACCGTTTCCGAGCTCGAGCTGATGGTCTTCGGCGGGCTCATCGTGTTCTTCCTGATCGCCGAGCCGCGCGGCCTCGCGCGGCTCTGGGCGATCGGCAAGGAAAAGCTGCGTCTGTGGCCGTTTCCCCACTGACGCTCCCGCGAGGCACAACGAAAAGGAGGATGCCATGCAGAACCGTTTGAGGATCAAGGCGGCGGCGCTCGCGCTCGCCGCGGCAGGCGCTCTCGCCTGGGCTGCCGATGCGATGGCGCAGGCGAACGAGATCTTCGTGCCGGTGCTCGTGTACCGCACCGGTCCGTACGCGCCGAACGGCGTGCCGTGGGCCGACGGCTTCGTCGACTACCTCAAGCTCGTGAACGAGCGCGACGGCGGCATCAACGGCGTGAAGATCGCGTTCGAGGAGTGCGAGACCGGCTACGCGACCGACCGCGGCGTCGAGTGCTACGAGCGCCTGAAGAGCAAGAAGCCGGTCGCGTACAGCCCGCTTTCCACGGGGATCACCTACGCGCTCACCGAGAAGGCGCCCGGCGACCACATCGTGCTCATCACCGCGGGCTACGGCCGCGCCGATTCGGTGGACGGCAGCGTCTTCCGCTGGAATTTCCCGCTGCTCGGCACGTACTGGGACGGCGCCGACATCCTGGTGCAGCACGTGAAGACGAAGGGCAGCCTCAAGGGCAAGAAGATCGCGCTCGTCTACCACGATTCGCCCTACGGCAAGGAGCCGATCGAGGCGCTGCAGGCGCTCTCCAAGAAGGAGGGCTTCCACCTGCTGCTGCTTCCGGTGACCCATCCCGGCGTGGAGCAGAAGGCGACATGGCTGCAGATCCGCCAGCAGCGGCCCGACTACGTGTTCCTGTGGGGCTGGGGCGTGATGAACTCGACCGCCATCAAGGAAGCGATCGCGGTCGCCTACCCGCGCCTGCAGATGTACGGCGTGTGGTGGTCCGGCGCCGAGCCCGACGTCGTCCCTGCGGAGCAGGCGGCGAAGGGCTACAACGCGCTCGCGCTCGGGCACTCCGCCGAGAACGACCGGCCGGTGCACAAGGACATCATGAAATACCTGTACGAGAAGGGGAAGGGCACCGCCTCGGATCGGAAGGAGGTGGGCCAGGTGCTGTACAACCGCGGCATGCTCTCGGCGATCCTCACGGTCGAGTCGATCCGCACGGCGATGAAGAAATACGGCAACGGCGTGATGACCGGCGACCAGGTGCGCTGGGGCGCCGAGCACCTGAACATCGACGCGGGCCGCATCAAGCAGCTCGGCGTCGACGGAATGATGGTGCCGGTGCACACCTCGTGCATGGATCATGGCGGCGCGCACTCGGCGCGCATCCACACCTGGGACGGCTCGTCGTGGAGCTACACGTCCGGCATGTACACCGCGGACTACAAGCTGCTGCGCCCGCTCGTCGAGGAGTCGGCGACGAAGTACGCGAAGGAGAAGGGCATCTCGCCGGTGGATTGCGCGAAGGAGAAGTGACGCAATGGCAACGGTGGCGGGCAACCCTCCCCCGAACCCCCTCCCGAGGGAGGGGGGCCGAACGCTGGACGAGGTTGCGCGCGGGCAGGCACCGTTGCTCGACGTCAACGGCATCGAGGTCATCTACAACCACGTGATCCTGGTGCTGAAGGGCGTCTCGCTGCAGGTTCCCGAGGGGGGCATCGTGGCCCTCCTCGGGGCGAACGGCGCCGGCAAGACCACGACGCTCAAGGCGATATCGAACCTCCTCGCGGCCGAGCGCGGCGAGGTGACGAAGGGCTCGATCGCGTTCGCGGGCGAGCGCGTCGATCGCCTCGATCCCTCGCGCCTCGTGCGGCGCGGTGTGATCCAGGTGATGGAGGGGCGCCATTGCTTCGCGCACCTCACCGTCGAGGAGAACCTCCTCACCGGCGCCTACAGCCGCAACGCGCCGCGCTCGGAAGTCCGCGCGGATCTCGAGAAGGTGTACGCGTTCTTCCCGCGGCTGCAGCAGCGGCGCGCCTCGCTCGCGGGCTACACCTCGGGCGGCGAGCAGCAGATGACGGCGATCGGGCGCGCGCTGATGGCGCGTCCGCGCATGATCCTCCTCGACGAGCCGTCGATGGGCCTCGCGCCGCAGATCGTCGAGGAGATCTTCGAGATCGTGAGGAGCCTCAATACGATCGAGAAGGTGAGCTTCCTCCTCGCCGAGCAGAACACGATGGTGGCGCTGCGCTTCGCCGACTTCGGCTACATCCTCGAGAACGGCCGCGTGGTGATGGAGGGCCGCGCCGAGGTGCTCTCGGGCAACGAGGACGTGAAGGAGTTCTACCTCGGCATCTCGAGCGGCGGGCGGGCGAGCTTCCGCGAGGGGAAGCACTACCGCCGGCGCAAGCGCTGGCTCGCGTGAGCGTGGCCGGCGCGTATTACGACGCGCTCGAGACGCGCGATCCCGAGGCCCGCGAGCGCGACCTGTTCGCGAAGCTCGCGCGGCACCTCGAGCACGCGAAGGCGAAGAGCCGCCATTACGCGCGCGTGCTGTGCGAGGTCGATCCGCGCGCGGTGCGAAGCCGGGCCGCGCTCGCGCGGCTTCCGGTCACGCGCAAGTCGGATCTCGCCGAGCTGCAGAGGACCGATCCGCCCTTCGGCGGGCTCGATGCCACGCCGCCCTCCGGCCTCGCGCGCATCTTCCTCTCCCCCGGCCCCATCTTCGATCCCGAGGGACGGCGTCCGGATTATTGGCACACCGCGCGCACGCTCTTCGCGGCCGGCTTTCGCCCGGGCGACGTGGTCCTCAACTGCTTCTCGTACCACCTCACGCCGGCGGGCAGCATGATGGAGACCGGCTTGCACCATCTCGGCTGCGCGGTCATTCCGGGCGGCGTGGGGCAGACGGAGATGCAGGCCGCGGCGATCGCGCAGCTGCGGCCTTCGGGCTACGTCGGCACGCCGTCGTTCCTCAAGCTGATCCTCGAGAAGTGCGACGAGCTCGCGCTTGCCGCGCGATCGATGCGGCGCGCGCTGGTGTCGGGCGAGGCGTTCCTTCCGCCGGTGCGCGCGTTCCTCGCCGCGCGCGGCATCGAGACCTTCCAGGCCTACGGCACGGCCGACCTCGGCATGGTGGCGTACGAGACGACGGCCCGCGAAGGGCTCGTGGTGAACGAGGGCATGATCGTCGAGATCGTGCGCCCCGGTACCGGCGATCCGGTCGCCCCGGGCGAGGTGGGCGAGCTGGTCGTGACGGCGTTCAACGAGGACTACCCGCTGGTGCGCTTCGCCACCGGCGACCTCTCGGCGACGCTCGCGGGCGCGAGCCCCTGCGGGCGCACCAACCTGCGCATCAAGGGATGGATGGGGCGCGCGGACCAGGCGACGAAGGTGCGCGGCATGTTCGTGCATCCGCACCAGGTCGCCGAGGTGCTGCGGCGCCACGGCCTCGTGCGCGGACGGCTGGTGGTCGAGAACGAGGCGGGCGAGGACCGCATGACGCTGCAGGTGGAGGGCGAGGGCGCCGACGCCGGGCTCGCGCGCGCGCTCGAGGCGACGCTGCGCGAGGTGATGAAGCTGCGCGGCGCGGTGGCCTGGCGCGCGAGCGGGTCGCTTCCGGACGACGGCAAGGTGATCGAGGACGCGCGCCGGTATTCGTGACGCCCGGATTCCGCTACGATGTGCGCGCCTAGTGAACCTCGGGAGAACGAACGATGAAAAAGAAAGGCGCGATCCTGGTCTCGCTCTTCGCCGCATCCGCTACCTTCTACGGCCTCGCCGGCTGCGCAGTGCCGAGCGATTCGCAGGCGCTGCGCGAGGAGCCGGTCTACATCACCGGCAGCAACATCGCACGCCGGCAGCCGGTCGGCAACGTCTCGGCAATCAGCGCCGACGCGTACGAGCGTGCGCGCGAAGCGCTCAATCCGCCGATCCCGCAGGTGCCCGGCGGCGGTCACTGACAGGCGGCGGCCGCCGCGTCCGACGCGCCGGCGGCCGGTTCTCTCCCTTCCACCTTCGCCCCGTCGCAGCCGTAGCGCCGCGCCGGCGGGCGCCGCTTCGCGCACCCGACCGCGCCCCGGAATGAATCACGCGGCCCATTGTCCATGGTTTGATCGTCCACCCCCGAGTGGGCTAAACTAGTGGGCTTTCGACGGCTTCCAGGGCGCTTCCCGGGACCGATCGAGCCAGGCTCAGCTTGAGAGGAACAATGGCCAGCAAAGTGAAGACCCTGACCGAGGCGGAAATCGTCAAGATGCCGAAGTCGGAATACATGAACGCGGCGCAGCTCAAATTCTTCCGCGAGCGGCTCCTCGAGCTGCAGCGCCAGCTCCGCGAGAACGCGGGTGCCACCACCGAGCACCTGCGCGAGCTTTCCTTCGCCCCCGATCCGGCCGACCGCGCCACGCTCGAGGAGGAGCACGCGCTCGAGCTTCGCACGCGCGACCGCGAGAGGAAGCTCCTGAAGAAGATCGACGCGGCGCTCGCGCGCATCGAGGACGGCAGCTACGGATTCTGCGAGGAGACCGGCGAGCCGATCGGCATCCAGCGCCTGCTCGCGCGGCCCACCGCCACGCTCACCATCGAGGCGCAGGAGCGCCGCGAGCTCAAGCAGAAGCTCTACGGCGAGTAAGCCCGCGACGCAAACCGCGAGCCCCGGCCCGCAAGGCCGGGGCTTGTTTTTTTGCGCGCACGACCTCGGAAATCGCCTTCCGCGCGCGATCCGGGAAATCGCCGGAACCGCGGCGCGATTCCGTGCGGCGCCGTCGCCGCGGCGCACCCTATAATGAAAGGCTCCCCTTCACGCCTGGAGCGTTTCACGATGCGCCATCCGGCCCTGCTCGATCCCGATTCGATTCCCGCCACGCCGAGCGGCTATGCCGCCGCCGTCGAGCCCGTGGCGCAGACGCAGGTCGTGACCGACGCGCAAGGCCTCATCGCCGGTGAGGTGCGCGTTCCGGTGCGCGACGGCGACATGCCGGCCTATCGCGCGATGCCCGCCAACGGGCGCAACCTGCCGATCGTCCTCGTCGTGCAGGAGATTTTCGGCGTCCATGAGCACATCAAGGACGTCGCACGGCGCTTCGCGAAGCTCGGCTATCTCGCGCTCGCGCCCGAGCTCTACGCGCGGCAAGCCGACGTGTCCAAGCTCGCGAGCATCGACGAGATCCGCCCGATCGTCGCCAGGGTTGCCGACGAGCAGGTGATGGCGGACCTCGACGACGCGGCCGGCTGGGCGGCGCAGAACGGCGGCGATCCGGCGCGCCTCGCCATCACCGGCTTCTGCTGGGGCGGGCGCATCGTATGGCTCTACGCGGCGCACAACCCGAAGCTGAAGGCGGGGGTCGCATGGTACGGACGCGTCGAAGGGCCCGGAACCGCGCTCCAGCCGAAGCATCCCATCGATCTCGTGAAGCGGATCCAGGCGCCCGTGCTGGGCCTCTATGGCGGCGCGGATGCGGGCATCCCGATCGAAGGCGTCGAGCGCATGCGCCAGGCGCTCGCGGCCGCCGGCAAGCGGTGCGAGATCCACACGTATCCGGCCGCGCCGCACGCGTTCTTCGCCGACTATCGCCCGTCCTATCGCGAGGCGGCCGCGCAGGACGGATGGAAGCGGCTGCTCGACTGGTTCCGCAGCCACGGGGCCGCATAGCCGCGAACGCGCGGCCCACCCGAAGGCACCGATGATGGCCCAGGCGATGCAGGCACGACACGAGATCGCGCGGCAGCTGCGGCGAGTCCTCGAGGAACGCACGCTCGCCACCGAGTTCCAGCCGATCTTCAGCTTCCGCGAGGGCCGCATCACCGGATACGAGGCGCTGGTGCGCGGCCCGCGCGGCTCCTCGCTGCACACGCCCGCCGAGCTCTTCGCCGCCGCGGTGGAGGAGGGGCTCGCGGTGGAGCTGAACCTCCTCTGCATCCAGCAGATGCTCACGGCGTTCGCCGCGAGCGGCCTCGAGGGCAGCCTCTTCCTCAACGTGTCGCCGCGCATCATCCTGCAGCGCAGCCACGACCAGGAGCGCGCCGAGCGGTACATGGCGAGCGTGGGCCTCGCCGCCGAGCGCGTGGTGATCGAGCTCACCGAGGATTACCCGACGGTCGACTTCGCGCGCGTGCACGAGTCGTTGATGCTGTACCGGTCCATGGGATTCCGCATCGCGATCGACGACCTGGGCGAGGGCTTCTCGAGCCTGCGCCTGTGGTCGGAGCTCCGGCCCGAGTACGTGAAGGCCGACAAGCATTTCGTCACCGGCATCTCGCACGATCCCGTGAAGGTGCAGTTCCTGCGCGCGATCCAGCACATCGCGGAGAATTGCGGCTCGCTCGTGATCGCCGAGGGCATCGAGAACGCGTCCGACTTCAAGGTGGTGAAGGACATCGGCATCGCGTGCGGGCAGGGCTGGTTCATCGGGCGCCCCGCCGAGGAGCCCACCTCGGAGCTGCCGGCCGAAGCGCGGCGCGCCCAGGAGGACGCGCGCGTTCCGGTCGTTCCGACGCCGCGCCTGCGCGCCGGCACGGAGCCGCACGCGCACGACTTCGTCCGCTCGGTCGAGCCGGCGGCGCCGCAGGCGGCGCTCGGCCCGCTCCTCGACCGCTTCGCCGCGTCCCCCGCGCTCGCCTCGATCCCGATCGTGGGCCCGGCCGGCGTGGAAGGCGTGGTCTCGCGCGAATGGCTCGACCTCGCCGACGCGAGCACCGAGCGCGATTCGTTCGCGCGGCGCCCGTGCGTCGAGGTGGCCGACCGCGCTCCCATCCGCGTGGAGGCGGACCTCGACCTCACCGCGCTCACCGCGATCCTCGTGGAATCGGATGCGCGCCGCTTCGCCGACGGCTTCGTGATCGTCTCGAATGCCCGCTACCTCGGCATGGGCACGAGCCGCGATGTGATGCGCTCGCTGCAAAGCTCGCGCGTGCTCGCGGCGCGCTACACCAACCCGCTCACGCTGCTGCCCGGGCAGGTGCCGATCAACGAGCACCTCGAGCGGCTCCTCGCGCGCCACGTGCCGTTCACGGCCTGGTTCATCGAGGTGGACCAGATGCGCGGCCTCAACGATACCGGCGGCTTCGCGCGCGGCGATGCGCTGATCCACGCGGCGGCGCGGCTGCTGGAGGACGCGTGCGAGCCGGGCGTCGACTTCGCCGGGCACGTCGCGGGCGGGCGCTTCGTGGTGCTCGCGCAGAGCGAGGACTGGAAGGCGCGCGCCGAGCGCCTGATCGAGGCTTTCCCGGCGCTCGTGCGCGAGCACGTTCCGCGCGAGACGTTCGACCGCGGCTACTTCGTGGTGAAGTTCCGCGACGGGCGCGAGAGCGTGCGGCCGCTGCCCAAGCTCACCATCGGCATCGTGCCGGTGTTGCCCGGCGTGTTCGAGAAGCGCCACGAAGTGGTGAACGCCGCCAAGCGCGCCGCCGAGGCGGCGAAGGCCTATCCGGGCAGCGCCATCTTCGTCGACCAGGAGCTCGCGAACGCCTATCCGCAATCGCTCCTCTTCAGCGCGCGCTAGCGCCGCACCGGCCGCCGCCTACCCGCGCCGCTTCCACACCTGCCAGCGCTCCTTGCCCTCGAACACCGGAATCGAATCCTCGACCGGCGAATCCTCGATGCGGTCGAACGACTCGCCGAGGAGCGCGTCGAGCTCCACCTGCGAATGCAGCGGGAACGGAGGTCCGCGATCGCCGGCGTCGAAGTAGAAGAAGCCGGCGAGCAGGCTCGCGGGCCGGAGGAGCTGCGCGACGCGCCTTGCCCAATCGGGCCACAGGCGTCGCGGAAGCGCGCACAGGAACGCACGCTCGTAGACCAGCGCGAAGGGCTCCTCCACGATGGGCGCGAAGAAGTCGCCCTGCCGCAGGCGCGCGGCGTGCGGCCCGATCGCCGCCTGCGCGGCCGCGAGCGCGGCGGCGCTGAAATCCAGGCCGAGCACGTCCCAGCCGCTTTCGGCGAGGAAGGCCACGTCGCGCGCGCTGCCGCATCCGGGCACCAGCGCCTTGCCCGCGGGAGCGCGCCCCGCGACGAAGGCGCGCAGGCGCGCCGGAACGCGGCCCGCATCCCACGGGGCGAAGCGCGCCTCGTAGCGCAGGTCCCAGAAGCCGGGATCCGCAGGATCGCGCCGCGGAAATGTCGGGGAATTCATGGCCGGATGGTAGCGCCGAACCGCTATACTTCGCGGCGCACCTCTTCCTTTCGATGAAGCATCTCCTGCACTGCGCGATCGCGTGCCTCGCGCTCGCCGCCTGCAATCCCGTCGCCGAAGCGCCGCGCCGAACGCTCGCGCTCGCCTCCTGCCGCCTTCCCGACGTCGAGTCGCAGGCGCTGTGCGCGACCTACGAGGTGTGGGAGAACCGCGCGACGAAGAAAGGACGGCGCATCGGCATCAACGTGGCCGTCATCCCCGCCCGCATCCGCGCCCACGAGCCCGATCCGGTGTTCGTGTTCGCGGGCGGCCCGGGGCAGGGCGCGGTGGCGCTCGCCCCCGAGGTGATGCCGCTCTTCACGCGCCTCAACGACTCGCGCGACATCGTGTTCATCGACCAGCGCGGCACCGGCAGCTCCCACCCGCTGGATTGCGACGAGGACGACGACCAGCCGCTGCAGTCGCTCTTCGAGGATGCGCTGCCCGAGGAGCTGGTGCGCAAGTGCCTCGCGAGCCTCGACGCCGACCCGCGCCAGTACGTGACCTCGATCGCCGTCGAGGACATCGACGACGTGCGCAAGGCGCTCGGCTACGACAAGGTGAACCTGTGGGGCGGCTCGTACGGGACGCGCGTCGAGCTCGAGTACGTGCGGCGTCACGGCGCGCACGTGCGCTCGATGGTGCTCGACGGCGTCGCGCCCGCCACGATGAAGCTGCCGCTCTCCTTCGTCGTTGACGGCGAGGCCGCGCTCGAGAAGCTGGTCGCCGACTGCCGCGCGCAGGCCCTGTGCCGCCTCACGTATCCCCACCTCGGCGCGACCATCCGCGACCTGCGCCGGCGCCTCGCGCGGCGGCCGATCCGGGCCGCCATCCAGGACCCGCGCACCGGCGAGCGCGACACCATCGAGGTGAACGAGAACGTCTTCCTTTCGGGACTTTTCCGTCCCCTCTACGTCGCGGAGCTCGCGAGCCTCCTTCCTTACGGCGTCGCGTCGGCGGCGAACGGAGATTTCAATCCGCTGCTCGCGCAGAACCTCGAGTTCGCCGACGACGTGTCGGAGAACCTCTCGCTCGGCATGCACCTCGCGGTCGTGTGCTCGGAGGACATCCCCCTCATCACCGATGCCGACCTCGCCGGGGCGCAGCGCTCGTTCTTCGGTCGCGCGCTGGTGGACGACTTCATCCGGGCCTGCCGCCTGTGGCCGCGCGGCGAGGTGCCGGACGATTTCTATACGCCGGTGAGCTCGAAGGTGCCCACGCTGGTGCTTTCCGGCGGGATCGACCCGGCCACCCCGCCGCGCCACGCCGAGGAGGTGATCGCGACCTTGCCCAACGCGCGCCACCTCATCGCGCCCAACCTCGGCCACGGCGTGAGCCTGCACGGCTGCGCGCCGCGCCTCATCGAGCGCTTCATCCGGCAGGGGAACGCGAACGGCATCGACGGCAAGTGCCTGGAACAGATCCCGCGGCCGCTCTACGTGCTTCCCCTTGGAGGATCGTCGTGATCGCGGCGCAAGGGCTCGCCAAGCGCTTCGGCGCGGTGGAGGCGGTGCGCGACGTCTCGTTCGAGGCTCCCGACGGGCGCATCACGGCGCTGCTGGGACCGAACGGAGCGGGCAAGACCACGACGCTGCGCATGATCTCCACGCTCGTCGCGCCCACGCGCGGGGCGGCGTGCGTCGACGGGCACGACGTCGGAGGCGAGCCGCTCGCGGTGCGCGCTCGCATCGGCATGCTGTCCGACGCGCGCGGCCTGTACGGGCGCCTCACCGCGCGCGAGAACATCGCGTATTACGGCGCGCTGCGCCGCATGGAGCGCGCGGCGATCGAGGCGTCGATCGCGCGGCTCGCCGAGCTCCTCGACATGCGCCCGCTCCTCGACCGGCGCACCGACGGCTTCTCGCAGGGCGAGCGCATGAAAGTCGCCATCGCGCGCTCGCTCGTGCACGATCCGCCCAACGTGATCCTCGACGAGCCCTCCAACGGCCTCGACGTGATGACGACGAGGAACCTGCGCGAGGTGATCCGCAACCTTCGCGCGGCCGGCAAATGCGTGCTCTTCTCGAGCCACGTGATGCAGGAGGTGTCCGCGCTCTGCGACGAGATCGTGATCATCGCGCACGGCGCGGTGGCCGCGCACGGCACCGCCGAGGCGCTGCTCGCGGCGAGCGGGCGCGCGAACCTCGAGGACGCGTTCGTGCATCTCGCCGGGGAGGCGCTGCCGCCGTGAGGCCCGCCTTCCTCACCGTGTACCTGAAGGAGCTGCGCGACAGCCTGCGCGACCGGCGCACGGCCATCATGGTGCTCGTGGCCTCGATCCTCACCGGCCCGGTGACGCTCGTGCTGGTCGCGCATTTCGTATCGGGGCTGGAGGAGAAGGCATCCGTGCTCGAGGTGCGCATCCGCGGCCAGCAGAACGCGCCCGCGCTGGTGAACTTCCTGAAGCGGAACGACGTGCGCATCGACGCGGCGCCCGCCGACTACGAGGCGAAGATCCGCCAGGGGCGCCTGGACGCGGTGATCGTCGTGCCCGACGATTTTCAGGAGCACTGGATCGCCGGCGACGGCGCGAAGCTCGAGATCGTCTACGACGATTCGCGCGCGGACTCCGGGCCGGCGACGCGCCAGGCGCAGAGGCTCCTCGAGGCGTTCAACCACGAGACCGGGATGCTGCGCATGATCGCGCGGGGGGTGAGCCCCGACCTCGCCGAACCGGTGAAGGTCGAGCGCGTGAACACCGCCACGCCGCGCCAGAAGGGGGCGTTCCTGCTCTTCCTCATCCCGATGTTCGCGCTGCTCTCGCCGCTCCTCGGCGGCATGACGCTCGCGATCGATTCGACCGCCGGCGAGCGCGAGCGCGGATCCCTCGAGCCGCTGCTCGCCAATCCGGTGCCGGTGCGCGAGATCGTGCTCGGCAAGTGGCTCGCCGCGTGGACCTTCGCGAGCGGCGTGGCGCTGCTCACTCTCGCCGGCTTCGCCACCGCGGCGACCCTCTACGCGCAGCGCAAGCTCGCCGCGTTGATGACCTTCGGCATGCCCGAGCTCGCGGATTTCTTCACGATGGTGGTGCCGTTCGCGGCGATGACCGCCGCGCTGCAGATGCTCATCTGCACCTACGGCCGCTCCTATCGCGAGGCGCAGACCTACGTGAGCTACCTCGCCACGGCGGTCTCGTTCGTCCCGGTGATCGTGCTCTTCTCGGGCTTGAAGGACGCGCGCTGGCAGCTCGTGGTGCCGGTGCTCGGGCAGCAGGCGGTGCTCGCGCGCATCGTGCGCGGCGACGCCTTCCGCTTCGTCGACTGGGCGCTCCCCGCGCTCGTGGCAGGCGCGCTCGCCGCCGTCGCGCTGGTCGCGGTCGTGCGGCTGTTGCGCGAGGAGCGCATCGTGTTCGGGCGATCATGAGCGCGGCGCCCAAACCGATCGACCTCGAGGCGATCTTCTGCGCGTCGGGACCGCTCGCGCGCGCGGTGCACGGCTTCCGCCAGCGCCCGGAGCAGGTGGAGTTCGCGCGCGCCGTGCTCGAGGCGATCGAATCGCGCGCGACGCTGGTGGCGGAGGCCGGCACCGGCACCGGGAAGACCTTCGCCTACCTCGTGCCGGCGCTCCTCGCGGGCGGCCGCGTGATCGTCTCCACCGGCACCAAGACGCTGCAGGACCAGCTCTACCATCGAGACCTTCCGCGGGTGCGCGACGCGCTGGGCGTGCGCGTCGACATCGCGCTCCTCAAGGGCCGCGCGAACTACGTCTGCCTGCACCACCTGGAGCTCGCCGCCTCGCAGGGCACCTTCGCGGTGCGCGAGGAGGCCTCGCACCTGCGCAAGATCGCGAGCTTCGCGGCGCGCACCATGAGCGGCGACCGCAGCGAGTGCGCGGAGGTCCCCGAGGGGTCGGGCGCCTGGGCGCAGGCGACCTCCACGCGCGAGAACTGCCTCGGCTCCGCGTGCCGCCACTACCAGGACTGCTTCGTGATGAAGGCGCGCAAGCGGGCCGCTGATGCCGACGTGGTGGTGGTGAACCACCATCTCTTCTTCGCCGACGTGGCGTTGCGCGACGAGGGGGCGGCGGACCTGCTGCCGGAAGCGAACACGGTGATCTTCGACGAGGCGCACCACCTGCCCGACCTCGCGCGCCTCTTCTTCGGCCAGTCGCTTTCCACCAACCAGCTGGTCGAGCTCGCGCGCGACGTACGCACCGCGGAAGCCGCCCATGCGCGCGAGGCGACGGACATGGGCGATGCGGCGATCGCGATGGAGAACGCCGCGCGCGAGGTGCGCATCGCGCTCGGCGGCGCGGCCGGGCGCATCGCCGCCGCGGCGTTGCGCGATCGCTCGGCCTTCGACCGCGCGCTCGCGGTGCTCGAGGAGCGCCTCGCCGAGCTCGCGAAGCGGCTGCGCGCGCAGGAGGAGCGTGCCGAGGAGATCCGCAACTGCCGCGTGCGCTCCGAGGAGTATTTCACGCGCGTCGTGGAGTGGCGCGAGGCCGACGCCCGGCCGAAGGAGGACGCCTACGGCGAAACGCCGGCGCCCGATTTCGTGCGCTGGATCGAGGTATATCCGCAATCGGCGCAGCTCTACCTCACGCCGCTCGACGTGGGCCGCATCCTGGGCGGCACGATGCGCGCCGGGGAACGCGCCTGGATCTTCACCTCGGCGACGCTCTCCGTGAACGGCGATTTCTCGCATTACCGATCGGAGATGGGCTTCGCCGACGCGCACACGCGCTCCTGGCCGAGTCCCTACGACTTCGAGCGCCAGGCGCTGCTCTACGTGCCCGAGGGATTGCCCGACCCGAACACCGAGGGTTACGTGGAGGCGGTGATCGAGGCCGCGTGGCCCGTCGTGCGTGCGAGCGCCGGCCACGCGTTCCTGCTCTTCACGAGCCTGCGCGCCATGGATCGGGGCTACCAGCGCCTCGCCGGGAAGCTCGCGGCCGAGGGACTCGACTGGCCGCTATTGCTGCAGGGAACCGCGGCGAAGAACGAGCTCCTCGAGCGCTTCCGGCGCGCGCCGCACGCGATCCTGGTCGCCTCGCAGTCGTTCTGGGAAGGCGTGGACGTGAAGGGCGAGCAGCTCTCGGTCGTGGTGATCGACCGGCTGCCGTTCAACCCGCCCGACGAGCCGGTGCTCGCCGCCTGCATCGAGCGCATCCAGCGCGCGGGCGGCAACGCATTCATGGACTACCAGCTTCCGCGGGCGGTGATCGCCCTCAAGCAGGGCGCGGGGCGCCTCATCCGCGACGAGACGGATCGCGGGGCGCTCGTGATCTGCGACCCGCGGCTCGTCGAGAAGCACTACGGCAAGCGCATCTGGCGCGCGCTGCCGCCGTTCCGCCGCACGCGCTCGCTCGCCGAAGTCGAAGCCTTCTTCGGCGAGCGAGCGGCGAGCGTCAGTGCGACGGCGCGATGAACTTCCAGCCCTCCGGGCACTGCGTGACCTTCGGGTAGTACGCCTTGGCGGAGGCGCAGTAGTTCATGTAGAGCGGGCCCCGCGTCGGAGCGCCGGGGCCCGGCACCGCGTTCTCCGCGGGACCGAGGTCCTGGCCCTGGGGAGCTTCGGCGCCGTATGCCTGTGGAGCGCCGCCATAGTCCGGATCGGCGGCGTACGGATAGCCGTAATACGGGTAGTAGCCGTAGTAGTACGGGTATCCGTAGTAATACGGGTATCCCCAATAGTACGGGAAGCCCCAGCCCCAGAAAGGCCCGCCGAAGAAGAAGCTGAAGTGGCTATGGAAGTGGTGGAAGTGGCCGTCGTGGAAATGGCCGCCATGGAAATGGCCGCCACCCCAGTGGCCGCCGCTCCAGTGGCCGCCACCGTGCCCACCGCCGTTGTGCTGTGCCGCGGCCGGCCCCGCCATGGCGAGGGCGCCCGCGGCGAGCGCCGCAAGCAACACCTTCTTGGTCGCATTCATCTGAACGCTCCTTGGATCCGTCCCGCGCGGGACATCGTCTGATCGTTGGATACAACGTACGAGACAGCGTTTCGGATGACCGGGAAATTCGTTCGGTCCAGCCGCCCCGGATCCTGTCGTAAACGCGGGAAAGTATGGCGGGAATCCATGCCGTGTGTGGTGGCGCCGGGCATGCCGAGGCGGATCACGCCGCCATGGGAAGCGTGAGGCGGGCCTCGAGGCCTCCGCCTTCACGCGGCAGGAGCTCCAGCTCCCCGCCGTGCAGGCGGGCCACGCGGTCGGCGATGGCGAGACCCAGCCCGGCGCCCGAGGAGCCGCTGCGCGCCTCGTCCCGGCGGGTGAAGGGCTGCTTGAGCCGGGCCGTCTCGCCGGGCGGGATGCCGGGACCGCGATCGAGCACGGCGAGGACCGCCTTCCCGGGCGCGCGCGCGGTGCGGATCGCGATCCCGCCCCCCGCATGGCGCGCGGCGTTCGCGAGGAGGTTGTCGACCAGCCGGTGCATGGCGAGCGGGCGCAGCATCATCGGCGGGATCTCGTCCAGCTCGCAGCGCACGTCCGCCCCGCCGCGGATCGCGCGCTCGGCGCAGGAGCGCGCGAGCTCCGCGAGACCCACCGGCGCGAGCGGCTCGGCGGTCTCGCTGCGCATGAAGTCGATGAACTGGTCGATGATCGCGTTCATGTCGTCCAGGTCCTCGACCATGCCGCGCTGCGCCTCGGCGGCGACCTTGCCCTCGAGCATCTCGACCTCGAGGCGCAGGCGCGAAAGCGGCGTGCGCAGGTCGTGCGAGACGCCGGCGAGGAAGGTCGCGCGCTCGCGCTGGCTCTCCTGCAGGTCGTCCTTCATCTGGTTGAAGGCGCGCGCCACCGCCCGGATCTCCGAGGGCCCGGTCTCCGACACGGGCGCCGGATCGCCGCCCTTGCCGAGCTTCACCGCGGCGCGCGAGAGCTCCGCGAGCGGCCGGTTGAGCCGGTAGACGAGGAAGAACGTCGCGCCGATCGCGATCGCGAGGCCCACGGCGCTCCACGCGAGCAGCGCGAAGACCGGGTCGCGGTCGATGCGCCCGCGCGGAAACGCGACCCAGAAATCGTGCGACCCGGCCGGGAGGCGGATCCACAGCACCGGCGGCGGGCCGCGCCGGTCGCGCTCGCCGCGGCGCACGTACACCTCGGCCTCGGGACCGAAGATCTCGCGCAGGCGCTGGCGGAAGAGGTGCAGCGGGCGAACGCCCTCGGCGGGACGCATGGTCTCGTCGCCGCGCACCGGAATGATCCGGATGCCCTCCTTCTCGGCGATCGCGTCGATGAACCGCTGCTGCGCCTGCGGCTGCATGGTGTTGAGCGCCGCGCTGATGGTCTTCAGGTGGCTCACGAACTGGCCGACGCGCGCCTCGTGCCGCGGCTGCGTGACGTACTCGTTCATGAGCCAGACCGCGGCGGCCTGCGAGAGGACCAGCGCGGCCACCATCACGGCGAGCGTGCGCCACAGCAGCGAGGCGGGGAGCAGCGTCATTTCTGCGCCGCGCCGTCGGGGATGAACACGTAGCCGAAGCCCCACACCGTCTGGATGTAGCGCGGCGACTGCGGATCCTCCCCGAGGAGCTTGCGCAGGCGCGACACCTGCACGTCGATGGAGCGGTCGTAGCTCTCGTGCTCGCGCCCGCGCGCGAGCTCCATGAGCTTGTCGCGCGACATCGGCTCGCGCGGGTGCAGCGCGAGCGCCTTGAGCAGCGCGAACTCGCCGGTCGTGAGCGGCACCGGCTCGGCCTCGCGCATGAGCGTGCGATTGCCCAGGTTGAGCGAGAACGGTCCGAAGCGCACCACGCGCTCGTCCTGCGTCGGCGCGCCGGGCGCCTCCTGCGGCGCCTGGCGCCGCAGCACCGCGTGGATGCGCGCCACCAGCTCGCGCGGATTGAACGGCTTGGCGAGGTAATCGTCGGCCCCCATCTCGAGGCCCACGATGCGGTCCACGTCGTCGCCCTTCGCGGTGAGCATGATCACCGCCACCGCATTGCCGGAGGCGCGTAGCCGGCGGCAGATCGCGAGTCCATCCTCGCCGGGCAGCATGAGGTCGAGGACCAGCAGGTCGTAGCGGACGCGCGTGAGGTTGCGGTCCATGGCCGCCGAATCGGGCACGGTATCCACGCCGAAGCCCTGCTCCGAAAGGTAGCGCTTGAGCAGGTCGCGCAGGCGCAAGTCGTCGTCGACGACGAGGATCTTCTGGCGTTGCGCGGTCTGCATGAGGCGATCGTAGCGAGCGGCGCAGGCAATCCCGGCGCCAGTTGTAACGGAATGTTAGCAGTGGGCCGCCTTCGGGCGCATCCACTTACAACCCGTTACCACCGCGACCGTGACGCGAAAAGCCCCCATGCGTTGATCGGCATACGCTCGGCGCATCGCCGTGGCCCCACGACCCGAAAGGAGAGTTGCATGAAACCCGTTTCCATCCTCGCCGCGCTCGGCCTTGCCTCGGCGGCATTCCTCGCCCATGCCGACGCCCCGGCCACGCCGCCGGGCGCCCCGCATCATCATCGGCACGGGCTCAAGGCCCTCGACACGAACGGCGACGGCATGATCAGCCGCGATGAAGCGCAGGCGTCTGCGCGCCTCGCGAAGAACTTCGACGCCATCGACGCGAACCACGACGGCCAGCTCTCCAGGGACGAGCTGCATGCGTACATGAAGCAGAAGCGCGCCGAGCACTGGAAGAAGATCGACACCGACGGCGACGGGCGCATCAGCCGGGCCGAGGCGCAGGCCAACGCGCCGCGGCTCGCGCAGCACTTCGACCAGCTGGACGCGAACGGCGACGGCTACCTCACCCCCGAGGAGCTGCGCGCCGCGTTCCACCATCGCCACCAGGGGCAATGACAAATGCAGCCCGCGCCGGCCCCACGCCGGCGCGCGGCTGTGTCATGCTTTCACCCGCACCATGAGACTCCTCTACGCCGCAGTGCTCCTCGCGGCCTCGTTCGGGGCGGCTGCCGCTCCCATGGGATACGAGGATGCGCGCCACCTGCTCGACCGGGCGGGCTTCGGCGCCACCGACCGTGAGATCCGCGAGTTCGCCGCCCTCGACCGTGGCGAGGCCGTCGATCGCCTGCTGCAGGGCGGGCGCGGCGAGGCGGTGACGCCGCCGCCCGCCTTCGTGGATGCCGCCATCGAGCGTCCCGGGAAGCTCAAGGACGACCCCGAAGCGCGCAAGGCCCTGCGCCGCAAGCTCGTGCAGGAAGGGTTGGAGCTTCGCGCCTGGTGGCTGCAGGAGATGCTCGATACGCCGAGCCCGCTCACCGAGCGCATGACGCTCTTCTGGCACAACCACTTCGCCACCAGCCAGCGCAAGGTGAAGGCCCCGCAGCTCATGTACCGGCAGAACGTGCTGCTGCGCCGCGAGGCGCTCGGCAACTTCGCGACGCTGCTCCACGAGGTCGCGAAGGACCCGGCGATGCTCGTCTACCTCGACAACGCGCGCAGCCGCAAGGGCGCGCCCAACGAGAACTTCGCGCGCGAGGTGATGGAGCTCTTCACCCTCGGGGTGGGCCATTACGGCGAGGGCGACGTGAAGGAAGCCGCGCGCGCCTACACCGGCTGGAGCGTGGATCCGGCGACGGGTGCCTACAAGTACCGGCCGTTCTTCCATGACGACGGGGAAAAGGTCGTGCTGGGCCATCGCGGGCACCTCGACGGCGACCAGGTGCTCGACATCCTGCTCGAGCAGCCCGCGACCGCGCAATTCATCGCCGAGAAGATGTGGCGCGAGTTCGTCTCGCCCACGCCGGACGAGACGGAAGTCGAGCGTTGGGCACGCATCTTCCGCGCCGCGCATTACGAGGTGAAGCCGCTGCTGCGCGCGATCTTCCTCTCCGACGCCTTCTGGTCGAGCGCGAACCGCGCGGCGCTCGTGAAGTCGCCCGTCGACGTGGTGGTGGGAACGCTCCGCACGTTCGACATCCATCCCGACGACCTGCGCCCGGGCGCGGTCGCCTGCGCGGTGCTGGGACAGGATCTCTTCGGCCCGCCGAACGTGAAGGGCTGGCCGGGCGGGGATGCGTGGATCGATTCGGCGACGCTGCTCGGCCGCGAGCAGTTCGTCGACCGGGTGTTCCGTACCGCCGACCTCGGCATGCAACCCGTGGCGATGCAGGAGACCTCGATGGAGGCGGACAAGGACAAGGGCAGCGCCAAAGCGCCGGGCGCGCGGCTGCAGCGGCTCATGCAACGCGGCATGGGCTCCTATGCCTTCGACGACCGGCGCTGGCTCGCCACCCTCGGCACGCCGCGCAACGACTCGCGGATCGATCACCTGGTCCTCGCGAGCGCAGCGGTCGATCCGGTTCCCGCGAACCTGGGCATCGCCGCGCGCGTGCGCGCATTGGTCGCCGATCCCGCTTACCAACTGAAGTGAGGACCATGGAACGACGCGAATTCCTCAAGCTCTCCGCGCTCGCGCCCTTCGTCGGCGCAACGGGCCTCGCGCGCGCCGCGGCCGATCCCGGCGTGCGCCGCCTGCTCATCCTCGTCGAGTTGAAGGGCGGCAACGACGGCCTCAACACCGTGGTGCCGTTCGCCGACCCGCGCTATGCCGAGCTGCGGCCGCGTCTCGCGATCGCGCGCGAGCAGGTGATCCACCTCACCGAGCGCGTGGGCCTGCATCCCTCGCTCGCGCCGCTCAAGCCCGCGTGGGACGCGGGCGAGCTCGCGATCGTGCAGGGCGTGGGCTATCCCGCGCCCAACCTCTCGCACTTCCGCTCGATCGAGATCTGGGATACCGCATCGCGCAGCGACCAGTACCTCGACGAGGGCTGGCTCGCGCGCGCGTTCGAGCGCTCGCCGTGCCCGGCGAGCTACGCCGCGGAGGGCGTCGTCGTGGGCGCCGGCGGCATGGGGCCGCTCTCGGGGCGCAAGGTACGCGCCATCGCGCTCGCGAACCCCGAGCAGTTCGTGAGGAGCGCGCATCTCGTGCATGCCGAGGCTGCCCGTCCACGCAACGCTTCGCTCGCGCACATCCTGCACGTGGAGAACGAGGTCGCGGCCTCTGCGGAGCGCCTGCGCGGCGCGCCACGCGATTTCGGCACCGAGTTTCCGGCGGGCGCGTTCGGCGCCTCGACGCGAGCCGCGGCGCAGCTTGCGGCGAACCCCGCCGGCATCGCGGTCGTCCGGCTCTCGCTCGGGAGCTTCGACACCCATGCGAACCAGCTACCGGTGCAGGCGAACCTGCTGCACCAGCTCGGCGAAGGCCTCGCGGCGCTGCGCGGCGCCCTCACGGAAGCCGGATTGTGGAAGAGCACGGTGGTCGCGACGTACGCGGAGTTCGGGCGGCGCGCGCGAGAGAACCAAAGCGGCGGCACCGACCACGGCACGGCGAGCGCGCATTTCGTCCTCGGCGGGGCGGTGCATGGCGGGCTCCACGGCGCGGCGCCTTCGCTGGAGCGGCTCGACGCCGATGGGAACCTCACCCACACCGTCGATTTCCGCGCCTACTACGCCACCTTGCTCGAGCGCTGGTTGCGTATCGATTCCGGCGCGGTGCTCGGCGGGCATTTCGCGCCCCTGGACCTGGTTTGAGACTTCATGTAGTACGCTAACAAGACAAGGTAATACGCTGTATTAGATAGACTAAATGGCAAGGGCGCGCTGGGCTATAATGGCCCGGTGAACCTCCTCGCCATCGAGACTTCCACCGAGCTGTGCTCGGTCGCGCTGCTTCGCGACGGCGCGCTCTTCGTCGAGGAAGCCCTGGCGCAGAACCGGCATTCCGAGATGCTCCTGCCCATGGTGCGGCGTGCGTTGGAGCGCGCGCACCTGAACGCGGCCCACATGGATGCCTTCGCCTTCGGGCAGGGCCCCGGCTCCTTTACCGGCATCCGGATCGCTTGCGGCGTGATCCAGGGCCTCGCCTTCGGGGCCGGACGCCCGGTGGTCCCGGTGCCCTCGCTCCTCGCCCTCGCCGAGCAGTCGAACGAGCGGCGCGTGATCGCGGCGCTCGATGCGCGCATGAACGAGGCCTACCTCGCGGCCTACGCGCGGAACGGCGACGATTGGGACGAGGTGGTGGCGCCGCGGCTCGCGGACGCGCAGTCGCTGCCAGCGCTTCCGGGACGCCAATGGGCGGCGACCGGCAGCGGCTTCGAGCGCCTGGCCTGGCTGCGCGATGCCTATCGCGACTCCGTGCAAATGCGCTTCGGCGGCGACCTTCCGCGCGCCGGCGCGGTCGCAAGGCTCGCGGCGCGGCGTTTCGCGCGCGGCGGCGCCGTGGCCGCGGAGGATGCGGCGCCTCTATACTTGCGCGACAAGGTGGCACTCACGAGCGAAGAGCGAAGGGCGAGGCGGTGAGCGCGGTTCCCATTCCCCAGCTGTCGTACCGGCGCATGCGCGCGGCGGACCTCGCCGAGGTCGCCCGCCTCGAGAAGTCGCTCTACGAGTTTCCGTGGAGCCTCGGCAACTTCCGCGATTCGGTCACCGCCGGATACGACTGCTGGACGGTCACGCACGGCGAGAGCGTGATCGGCTACGCGATCGTGATGGTCGCGCTGGACGAGGCGCACCTGCTCAACTTCGCGGTCGCCTCGGAATGGCAGAACCAGGGCATCGGCCGCGCGTTCCTCGCGCACATCGTGCAAGTGGCGCGCGAGGCGGGCGCGCAGATCATCTACCTCGAGGTGCGGCCTTCGAACGTGGCGGCGCGCCACCTCTATCGCAAGATGGGATTCCAGCAGATCGCGATCCGTCCCGAGTACTACCCGGCGAGCGCCGGGCGCGAGGACGCGCTCTTCCTCGGGCTCACCCTGTGAGGTCGAAGCGCATCCTCCGGGCGCTGGAGCTCGCGCCCGTCGCCGCGTTGTACGGCCTCGTCGAGGAGCGCTCCGCTCCTTCCGGGAGGCTCGACGCGAGCGAGGAGCCGCGCGTGATCGCCGCCCCGATGGCCAATGCGGGCGGCACCGTCGCTTCGATGGGATGGACCGAGCTTCGCGAAGCGGTGCGCACGTGCGCCGCATGCGTCCTGTGCCGGCAGCGCAAGCAGGCGGTCTTCGGCGTGGGGAGCGAATCCGGGCCGTGGCTCTTCATCGGTGAGGGTCCGGGCGCCGACGAGGACGAGCAGGGCGATCCCTTCGTGGGCCAGGCCGGGAAGCTCCTCGACGCGATGCTCGCCGCGATCGGGATCGCGCGCGGCCGCGAGGCCTACATCGCGAACGTCGTGAAGTGCAGGCCGCCGGGAAATCGCACGCCGACGCCCGAAGAGGCGGCCGCATGCGCGCCGTTCCTCGACCGGCAGGTCGAGCTCATCCGCCCGCGGCTCATCGTCGCGCTGGGCAAGACCGCGGCGATCCGGCTCCTCGCGACCGAAGCGAGCCTCGCGAGCCTGCGCGGGCGCGTGCACAGCTATCGCGGCACGCCGCTCGTCGTGACCTACCACCCGGCCTACCTGCTGCGCAACCTCCCCGACAAGGCGAAGGCGTGGGAGGACCTGCTCTTCGCCCGCCGCACGCTCGCGGCCGCCGCTTGAAAATGCGCACGGGCGCCCACATGATCGGGCGAGGCGGATCCGCGCCGCGCATACAGGAGACGAACAACATGCTGCGCAAGTTGCTTTGGGCCTTCCCGCTTCTCGCCATGCTGTCGCTTTCGGGCTGCGGCTACAACGAGTTCCAGGCGAAGGACGAGCAGGTGAAGGCGTCGTGGGCCGAGGTGCTGAACCAGTACAAGCGCCGTGCCGACCTCATTCCCAACCTCGTCGCGACGGTGCAGGGATACGCGAGCCAGGAGAAGGACGTGCTGCTCGGCGTGACGCAGGCGCGTGCGAAGGTGGGCTCCGTGCAGGTGAGCCCCGATACGGTCAACGACGCGCAGAAGATGCAGCAGTTCGCCCAGGCGCAGGGCCAGCTCACGAGCGCGCTCTCGCGGCTGCTGGTGGTGGCGGAGAATTATCCGCAGCTCAAGAGCGACGCCAACTTCCGCGAGCTGCAGGCGCAGCTCGAGGGCACCGAGAACCGGATCACCACCGCGCGCAACCGCTTCATCAAGGCGACGCAGGACTACAACATCCTCGTGCGCCAGTTCCCGACCAACCTCACCGCGAAGATGTTCGGCTACCAGCAGAAGCCCAGCTTCACGGTCGAGAACGAGAAGGCGATCTCGGAGCCGCCGAAGGTGGACTTCGCGCCCAGATCCGCGGTGCCGGCGGTGCCTTCCGGCACGCCCGCTCCCGCGGCGAAGTAAGTCCGGAATGCTGCGCAAAATCCTCGCCGCCGCCGCGCTTTTCGTCGGCGCGGCGGGCGCCCTGGCGGCGCCGGCGGACCCCAACGAGATCGCGGTGCCCAGGCTGAGCGCCCACGTGATCGACGAGACCGCGACGCTCACGCCCGATCAACGCGCCGCCCTCGACGCGAAGCTCGCCGACTTCGACCGCACGCACGGCTCGCAAGTGGTGGTGCTGCTCGTGCCTTCCACGGGCGAGGAGTCCATCTTCGACTTCGCCACGCGCGTGACCGACGAGTGGCAGCTCGGCCGCAAGGGCGTCGACGACGGCGTGCTGCTGGTGGTCGCGAAGGCGCAGCACAAGATCCGCATCCATACCGGGCGCGGCGTGCAGGGAACGCTCACCGATGCGCTCTCGAACCGCATCATCAACGAGATCATCGCGCCGCGCTTCCGCGCCGGCGATTTCGCGGGCGGCCTCGACGCGGGCGTGGATGCCATCGTGAAGGCGATCGAGGGCGAGAGCCTGCCGCTGCCGCAGGCGCGTGAGCCCGCGCATCGCGTGGGCTCCGCATCCTCGCTCTCGAATTTCCTGTTCCTCGCGTTCTTCGTCGTGCCGTTCGTGGGCCTCATCCTGCGCGGCGTCTTCGGCCGCCTGTTCGGCGCGGGCCTCACGTCGGGAATCACCGGCATTGCCGCGTGGCTCGTGTTCGGCAGCCTCGGCCTCGTCGTCTTCGCGGCCCTCGCGAGCTTCGTCTTCACGGTGCTCACCGGGACCGGCATCGGACGCGGCATCCGGGCGGGTCCCGGTTGGGGCGGCGGATTCGGCGGCGGATTCGGCGGCGGCGGCTTCAGCGGCGGCGGGGGCGGCGGCTTCAGCGGCGGCGGCGGCAGCTTCGACGGCGGCGGTTCCTCGGGGAGCTGGTGATGGACCTCGCGCGATTCTGGCGCCACGCGCGCATGCACCCGATCCAGGAGCGGCGCGCATTTCCGCGCAAGACGCTCGACGCCATCCAGCGCGAGGTCGCGGCGCAGGAGCAGCGCCATCGCGGGCAGGTCGTTTTCGTCGTCGAGGCGGAGCTCTCCTCGGCACAGCTCTGGCACGGGCTCTCCTCGCGCGCTCGCGCGCGCCAGGTGTTCGCCGCGCACGGCGTGTGGAACACCGAGGAGAACAACGGCGTCCTGGTCTACCTGCTGCTCGCCGACCGGCGCGTCGAGATCGTCGCGGACCGCGGCGTCGATGCGAAGGTGGGCGACTCCGAGTGGCACGCGATCTGCCGGACGATGGAGCGCCATTTCCGGGCCGGCGAGTTCGAGGCGGGCTCGATCGCCGGTGTGCGTGCGGTGTCCGATCTCCTCGCTCGACACTTTCCGGCCGACGGCGCGCCGCACGCGAACGAGCTGCCGGATCGGCCGCAGCTCATCTAGCCCCGCGACCCGACGCTTTTTTCGCGGGCGGCGTAGGATATGCCTCCCGCCCCCCACCGATCGGGTCCCCCATGGAACAGACGGTCCAGAAGGCATTGAACCTGCTGGAAGCGCTGGTCCGCTCCGGGCAGCCGCGGCGCCTCACCGAGCTCGCCCGCCAGCTGAGCCTTACCAAGCCCAACGTCTACCGGCTGCTCTCGACGCTCTCCACGCTGGGCTACGTGAAGAAGGATCCCATCACCACCTTCTACTCGCCCACGCTCAAGCTCTGGGAGCTGGGCTCCCTGCTGGTGCGCGACGTGGACCTCGTGACGGTCGCGCAGCCGCGGCTGCGGCGGTTGTGCGCGGACACCCACGAGTCGATCCAGCTCGCGGTGTTCGACTCGGGCTTCGTCGTGTACGTCGACAAGGCCGACAGCCCGCAACCGCTCAAGGCCATGACCAGCATCGGCTCGCGCGTGCCGGCCACCGTCACCTCGACCGGCAAGGCGATGCTCGCGTGGCTGCCGCCGGGGTGCCTCGACCAGGCGATGGCGCACGTGAAGCGGTACACGCCGATCACGCTCACGCGGCGCAAGGACATCGAGAAGGACCTCGAGGAGACGCGGCTGCGCGGCTACTCGATCAACCGGGGCGAGTTCCGCGTCGGCGTTTCCGGCCTGGGCGCGCCGATCCGGGATCGCTCCGGATCGGTCGTCGCGTCGCTCGCGCTCTGGGGCGCCGAGAAGGCGATCCTCGGCTCGCGCCGCGACGAGCTCGCGCACATGCTGATCGTCGCCGCGCGCGACGTCTCGCGCGACCTGGGATTCGTCGAAGCGGCCGCGACGACGCCGCGCGCCGTCGAGACCACAGGCGCCTAGCCGTCGCCGCCGCGCGCGGGCGGCTCTCCCGCGAGGAGCGAGGCGATGCGCGCGCGCTGCGCGTCCGCGGCGGGCGCCGGCGGGACGGGCGCCGCGCGGCGCCGCGCGAGCACCACCGCCATCACGCCGATTCCCAGCGCGAGCAGCGCGAACGGGCCGACCCAGAGCAGCACGGTGATCGGCTTGAACGGCGGCTTGTACAGCACGAAATCGCCGTAGCGCGCGACGAGATAGGCGCGGATCTGGTCGTCGGTCTTGCCCTGGCGGATCATCTCGCGGATCTCGTTGCGCAGGTCGAGCGCGAGCGGCGCCTGCGATACCGCGAGCGTCTCGTTCTGGCACACCAGGCAGCGCAGCTCCTCGCCCAGGTCCTTCAGGCGCCGCTCCACGTTCGGATCGGGATGCGCCACTTCGTCGGCCTGGCCGAACGCGGGCATCGCCAGGGCGAGGAGCAGCGCGGCGAGGATCGCCTTCATCCGTTGAGCTTGCGCACCAGCGGCAGGATCTTGCGCTCGAGCGCCTCCTGCGTGATGGGGCCGATCTGCTTGTAGCGGATGACGCCCTGCTTGTCGATCACGAAGGTCTCCGGCACGCCGTAGACGCCGTAGTCGATTCCGACCTTGCCCTCGTCGTCGAAGGCGGAGACGAGATAGGGATCGCCGTGCGTCGAGAGCCACTTCATGCCGTCCGGGCGCTGGTCCTTGTAGTCGAGGCCGACGATCGGGACCATCCGCTTGCGCGCCATGTCGACGAGCAGCGGATGCTCGACGCGGCACGACACGCACCACGAGGCCCACACGTTGAGCAGCCACACCTTGCCGCGCATTTCCTCCGGCGAGAAGCTGCGTTGCGGCGCCTCCAGCCGCGTGAGCTGGAAGCGCGGCGCCGGCTTGTCGATGAGCGGCGAGGGCACCTCGCGCGGATCGTGCGTGAGCCCGATCGCGAGGAACACGACGAGGATCCCGAAGACGAGGAGCGGGACGCCGAACTTGAGGAACCGGATCATGGCCGCGCCGCCGCCGCGCCCGCCGGAACGCTCGCCGCGCGCTTCAGCCGATAGCGCCGATCGCACAACGCGAGGAAGCCACCCAGCGCCATCAGCGCGCAGCCGCCCCAGATCCAGTCGACGAAAGGCTTGTAGTAGACGCGCACGCCCCACGCGTCGCCCTCGACCGGCTCGCCGAGGGAGACGTAGAGGTCGCGCGTGAGCCCGGGGTCGATGGAGGCCTCCGTCTGCGTCTGCCCCGAGGCGGCGTAGGTGCGCTTCTGCGGATGGAGCTCGAGGAAGACGTCGCTCGAACCCACGCGGCGAACGTCGAAGTCGCCCTGGACCGCGGTGTAGTTCGGTCCCGGCAGCTCGTGCGTGCCCTTGAACTCGAAATCGTAGCCGGCGATCGCCGTATGCTCGCCCGGCGCCATGCGCAGGTCGCGCTCGGTCGCGTAGCCTTCCACGATCGTCACGCCGAAGATGAACACCGCAATGCCCAGGTGCGCGCAATGCATTCCGTACCAGGAGAGCGATTGCGCGCGGACCCGGGCGGCGAAGCCGCGCTGCGGCGCACTCGAGAGCCGCTGCCACACTTGCGCGATGGTGGCGGCCACGACCCAGAGGCCCAGCCACAGGCCGAAAGCGACCAGCGGCGACCAGCGGCCGAGCACGAAGGGCAGCAAGAACGCCGTGACGATGGCGATGCCGAACGCCCAGCGCATGCGCATCCACATGTCGGGCAGCGCCGCGTGCTTCCAGCTCGCCACGGGTCCGATCGCCATCAGGAACACCGCGGGCGCCATGAGCGGGAAGAACACCGCGTCGAAGTACGGCGGCCCGACCGAGATCTTGCCCAGGTGCAGCGCGTCCAGGAACAGCGGATAGAGCGTGCCGAGCATCACCGCGGCGAGGGCGACCGCGAGGAGCACGTTGTTCGCGAGGAGCATCGACTCGCGCGAGACCGGCGCGAAGGAGCTGCCGAGACCCACGCGCGGCGCGCGCCATGCGAACAGCGCGAGCGAGCTGCCGATCACGAGGACGAGGAAGAGCAGGATGAAGATGCCGCGCCGCGGGTCCGTCGCGAACGCGTGCACCGAGGTGAGGACGCCCGAGCGCACCAGGAACGTACCCACCAGCGAGAGCGAGAAGGCGACGATCGCGAGGAGCACCGTCCAGGCGCGGAAGGTGCCGCGCTTCTCCGTCACCGCGAGCGAGTGGATGAGGGCGGTCCCCGCGAGCCACGGCATGAAGGACGCGTTCTCCACCGGATCCCAGAACCACCAGCCGCCCCAGCCGAGCTCGTAGTACGCCCAGATGCTGCCCATCATGATGCCCACGGTGAGGAAGCACCACGCCGCGGTGGTCCAGGGGCGCGACCAGCGCGCCCATGCGGCGTCGAATCGCCCCTCGAGGAGGGCCGCGATCGCGAAGGCGAACGCCACCGAGAAGCCGACGTAGCCGGTGTAGAGCATGGGCGGGTGCGCCACCATGCCGGGATCCTGCAGGAGCGGATTCAGGTCCTGGCCCTCGGCCGCGGCGGGAATGAGGCGCTCGAAGGGATCGGAGGTGAGCAGGATGAAGAGCAGGAAGCCCACGCTCACGAGGCCCATCACGCCGATCACGCGCGTCACCAGCCGCTCCGGAAGATGGCGGCTGAACGCGGCGACCGCGAAGGTCCAGATCGCGAGCATCAGCGTCCAGAGGAGCATCGAGCCTTCGTGCGATCCCCAGGTGGCGGCGAAGCGGTAGTACCAGGGCAGCTTCGAGTTGGAATGCTGCACCACGTTCACCACGGAGAAGTCGCTCGTCACGAACGAGTACGCGAGCGCCGCGAAGGCGCCCGCCACGAACACGAACTGCCCGGTCGCGATCGAGCGCGAGGTTCCCATGAGCGCCCGGCGGCCGGTCGCCGCGCCCACGAACGAGAACGCCGATTGCGCGAGGGCGAGTGCCAGCGCGACGACGAGGGCGAAGTGGCCGAGCTCCGGGATCACGGCTTGCCGCCCTGGCCGGCGAACGCCGTCCTGTCGATCGGGTGCCCGGCCTTGCGCAACGCCTCGGCGGCTTCCGGCGGCATGTAGTTTTCGTCGTGCTTCGCGAGCACCTGGGTCGCGTGGAACACGCCGTCCGGGCCGATGCTGCCCTGCGCGACGACGCCCTTGCCCTCCTTGAAGAGGTCGGGAAGGATTCCGCTGTAGACGACCGGGATCGTCTTCGCGGTGTCGGTCACGCGGAAGCGCACGGTGAGCGCGTCCTTCTCGTGCACCAGGCTTCCCTGCTCGACCAGCCCGCCGATGCGGAACGAGCGCCCGTGCGGCGCCTCGTGGTCGGCGACCTGGGTCGGCGTGAAGAAGAACACGAGGTTCGACTGGAACGCGTTCAGCACGAGCGCGGTGGCGACGCCGAGGGCGGCGAGCCCGCCCACGATCCACAGCGCCCGCCTAGTCCTGGGCTTCAAGGTCTCTCTCCTCTTCGATGCGCCGGAGCGATCGCGCGCGGCGCACGCGCAACGCGACGATCTCCACCACGATCGCGAGCGCGGTCATTCCGTAGGACATCCAGATATAGAACTCGTGCGGTTTCATGCGGCGAGCGCGCGCGCCCAGTGGGTGCGGCCTTCCCTCTCGAGGATGATGGCGCGCACGCGCGTGAGCGAGGCGCCGATCGAGTACATCCAGAACGAGAGCGCCACGAGCAGCATCGCCCACAGCATCTGGACCTGCATCGTGGTGCCGGTGAACTTGACGCTCGAGCCCTGGTGCAGCGTGTTCCACCACACCACGGAGAAATAGATGATCGGCAGGTTCACGATGCCGATGAGCGCGAGGAGCGCGGCCGCGCGGTCGCCGCGGCGCGGGTCCTCGAAGGCGTTGGCGAGCGCGATGAAACCGAAATAGAGGAAGAGCAGCACGAGCTCCGACGTGATGCGCGCGTCCCAGACCCAGTAGGTGCCCCACGTGGGGCGCCCCCAGAAGGAGCCGGTCCACAACGCGACGAAGGTGAACATCGCGCCGGTGGGCGCGAGCGCGCGCGCCATCATCGCCGCGAGCCGAGTGTTGAAGGTGAGGGAGACGGCTCCGTAGCACGCCATCACGAAGTAGATGAACATCGACATCCACGAGGCGGGCACGTGCACGAAGATGATGCGGTACACCTCGCCCTGCTGCGCGTCGGTGGGCGCGACGAAGAGGCCGATGTAGAGGCCCGCCGCGCCCAGGATCGCCGCGAGCGCGAAGAACCATGGCGCGAGCCACCCGGCCAACCGGTAGAAGGTCGGGGGCGAGGCGAAGTAGAACCATGCGATCTTCATCGTCAGTCCATCGCGATCCGAACGGCGGCGCACACGGCGGGCGGAACGGCCATCCCGGCGACGATGAGCCCGGCGCCCAGGATCGAAAGGTGCGGCGCCGCGGAAAGCCCCGACGCCTGCGCCTCGGCCGCGCCCGCCCCGAACACCAGCACCGGCACGAAGAGCGGCAGCGCGAGGAGCGCGAGCAGCATGCCGCCGCCGCGCGCGCCGAGCGTGAGCGCGGTGCACGCCGCCCCGAGGAGCGAGAGCACCGGCGTGCCGACCAGGAGCGCCGCCGCGAGCGCCGCGAGCGTCGCGCCGTCCAGCCCGTACTGGAGCCCGAGAAGCGGGGAGAGCACGGTGAGCGGCAGCCCGCTCGCGAACCAGTGCGCCGCGATCTTCCCGCCCACCCATCCCCCCATCGGATGCGGCGAGAGGGTCATCTGTTCCAGCGATCCGTCCGTGTAATCCGCGGCGAACATGGCCGGGAGTGACAGGAAGGCGGCGAGGAGCGCACAAACCCAGATCACGCCCGGGCCGATGCGCTGCAGAAGCTGCGGCTCGGCGCCGATGCCGAGCGGGAAAAGCGAGGCGACCAGCACGAAGAAGGCGACGGCGAGCAGCGTCTCGCCCGGGTGGCGCATCGCGAGCTTCAGGTCGCGCGCGAAGGCCCAGGCGAAGCCCGCCGCGAACGAGCCTTCGGGCTGCGCCGGGACGAGCGGCGACACGGCGACGCTCACGCGCCCATCCTCAACAAGCGCGCCGGTGCGGGCGCGACGTCCTGGTGCGTGGCGAGGATCGCGAGGCCGCCGCGCGCGAGGTGGCGCTCGAGGAGCGTCGAGAACATGCGCTGGCCCTCGTCGTCGAGCGCCGTGAGCGGCTCGTCCAGGACCCAGCATTGCGCCGGATCGAGCATCAGGCGCGCGAGGCCGATCCGGCGCCGCTGCCCCGCCGAGAGGCGCCGCGCGGGAAGCCGCCGCCGTTTCCCGAGGCCGACGTCGGCGAGCGCCGCGGCGAGCGCGGCCGGCGGCGCGCTCACGCCACGCAGTTGCAGCGCGCATTGCAGGTTCTCCTCGGCGCTCAAGTCGTCCTTGATGCCCGGGAGGTGGCCGGCGTAGAGCAGGTTCGCGTGGAAGGGCGCGCAATGCGCGCCGATCGATTCCCCGTCCCACAGCACCGCGCCGCCGTCCAATCGCGTGAGCCCCGCCACGCAGCGCAGCAGCGTCGTCTTGCCGCTGCCGTTCGGGCCGCGCACGGCGAGCCATTCGCCCGCGGCGATTCCGAAGGAGATCTCGCGGAAGAGCCTCGCCGTGCCGCGCGAGCAGGCGAGGGCGCGCGCCTCGAGCCGCGCCGTCATGGAAGCACCTTGTCGACCACCACGTTCACGTCGTGCGCGCCCGGCTTCACGATGCCGCTCGAGCCCACGAGGTCGCCCGGCTGCGGCATGGCGTTGCCCGAGCGCGAGATGCGCGCCTCGATGCGCACCGACTCGGCGCTCGACAGCTTGAGGCCGGGCGACATCGCCTGCGAATCGTCGAGCGTGAAGCGCATCGGCAGCTCGCGCGCCGACGCGCGCACCACCGCGAGCGGCATGCGCGGACCGTGCTCGGCGCGCGCGAACACGAAGAGCGTCGCCGACGGGTCGACGCGCGCCGCGAGCTTGGGCGAGATGCTCACCGAGCCCGCAACGGCGCCAGCGGCGGTTGCGCCACGCGAGGACGCTTGCGCCGTCCCGGCGGCGAGCGGCCGGCCCGCCGCCTTCGCGCGCTCCTCGACCTCGGCGATCACCGCGTCCACCTGCTTGCGGCCGTCGGAATCGGCCGGAAGCTCGCCCTGCAGCACCGTCCAGTATCCCAGCGCCTGGTCGAAATCGCCCGCCTCGAGCGCCGCGGTGCCGGCGAGCGCGAGCGCCTTCGGTTCCTTCGGATCGATCTCGAGCGCCTGCTTCACGAGCTCGAGCGGACGGCCGGCGAGCGAGCGACCCTGCGCCATGCCGAGGGCATCGGCCCAGTTCGCATAGACGCTCGCTTCGCCGGGAGCGATCTTCGCGAGGTGCTCGTAGGCGTGCACCGCATCGGAAAAGCGGCCGAGCGCCGCGTACGATCGCGCGAGCAACGCCCAGCCCTGCGCGTCGTCGGGCCGCTCCGCGACTTTCTTCGCGAGCCGGTCGACCATCAATGCGACCTGCTCCTCGGTCATCGGCGCGCCCTCGTGCGCGATGCGGCTCTCGTCGGCGGCGAGCGGCGAGCCGACCACGCGGTACATGCCGAAGGCGATCAGCGGAACCGCCAGCGCGGCGGCCACGGCCGCGATCCACGGCCGGCGCATCGCGGGCACCGCGGCGTGCGCGGGAGAATCAGGCGCGGCGAGGTCGTCGCGCGCGCGCTCGACCAGCTCGGCGAGCGCCTCGTCGCGCGCGTCGGCCGGCAGCGCACCGGTCGCGACGTCCGACTCGATCTCGCGCCGCTGGCTGCGCAGCACGTCGAGGTTCGCCTCGACCACGGAGGGACCCGCGTCCGGCGGACGCCTGAGCAGCGGTACGAGGATGAAGGCGAGCGCCACGAGAACCATGAACGCGGCCAGGGACCAGAAGGCGGCCATCGAATGCGGCGCGGACGCCGTGAATTTCGTTGAGAAATTATACCGGACGGACACCTCCCTCCCGGCTTGCGCGAGCGCAAGGAACGCGCGTTGCGGTGCCGGTTTCTGCGCCGGGGTGTGGTTCCTGGCGCCGGTCGAGCGTTGGGCGGATCGACCGGGATCGGGCATCATCGAGGCATGCCGAAAGCCCGTCCCCGGCGCCGTCTCGCGTTCGCGGCGCTCGTCCTCGCCGGGCTCGCCGGGGCAGGGCTCGCCTGGAAGGGCCATCGGATCTACGAGAAGATCCTCTACCTGCGCTATGGAGGCGAGCTTCCGGCTCCGCGCGGGCCGGCGCCGGGCGATCCGTTGCAGGCGCGGCTGCAGGACCTGCAGGTGCTCGCGGCATTGCCGAGCGTCGACCGCAGCTTCACGTCCGGGGCGCGCGCCGCGTTCGAGCGCCAGGTGGCATCGCTTCGCGATCGCGCCGGCGCGCTCGACGAGGCGTCCTTCTTCCTCGGCGTCGCTCAGGCGGTGGCCCTCTCGGGAAACGCCCATACCAACGTCGACCTCGCCTCCTGGCGCGAGAAGCTCGCGGCGCTGCCCGTGCGTCTCGCGTGGTTTCCGGAAGGGCTCTTCGTGATCCGTGCCGCCACCGGGAACGAAAGCCTCCTCGGCGCGCGCGTGCTCGCGATCGACGGCTATGCGCCCGAGGCGCTCGAGGGCGAGGCGGCGCGCTACTTCGCGGGCACGCGCGAATACCTGCGATCGGTGAGCCACGTGGCCCTCGAATCGCCCGCGGTCCTGCACGCACTGCATGGGAAAGCGAGCACCGACCGGGCGCGGCTGCGCGTGCGCGATGCGGCCGGCGTCGAACGCGAGGTGGACCTCGCCGCGCTGCCGGCGGCGCAGGCGCCGCGCGCGGTGAAGCCGGGAAGGCTGCGCTCGCCGGTCGCGCTGGCCGACGAGGCACCGGGCGCGTGGCATGCGCTCCTCGGCGGGCGCGCGATCCCGCCCAGCCTGCGCGGCCCGGAGCACGTGACGTATGCCACGGCGCTCGATGGACGGACGCTCTACCTGCACCTCTGGCAGGTTCGCGACGAGCCGCACGAGCCGATCGCGAGCCGCATCGCGCACGCGCTCGGCGACGCTTCGACGCCGCCGTGGAAGCGCATCGTGCTCGATCTGCGCTTCGATGCGGGCGGCGATTATCCGACGGTGTACGGCGCGCTGCGCGACCTCGCGCAGCGCCTCGCGCCCGACGGGCGGCTCCTCATCCTCACCGACGAGACGACGTTCTCCGCGGCGATCATCTGCGCGGTCCTCGCGAAGCACTTCGCCGGCCCGCGCGCGGTCATCGTCGGCTCGCCGGTGGGCGACCGGCTCGAATTCTGGGCGGAGGGAACGCCCGCCACGCTCCCCAACTCGCGCATCCGCATCGGTGTTTCCACCGGCTACCACGACTGGGCGCACGGCTGCCGCGCGCTCGCATGTTGGTGGCCGAACTTCTACTATGATGTGGCCGGCGGCGACCTCGCTCCGGCGATCGCGGTGCGCTGGACGTTCGCCGATTACGCGCGCGGCATCGACACGGTGCTCGAGCGCGCGCTGAGATGAAGGAAGAGGCATGACTCCGCAGACCGTCGTCGTGATCGCCGTGGTGCCGCTGCTCGCATGGCGACTGTACTCGCGCATCCGGCGCTTCATCGGAAGGCAGCGCTCGCGCGCGTGGCGGCACTGGATGGCGGTCGTGCTCTTCCCACTGCTGCTCACGGTGCTGGGTCTCGCGGTCGCCTCGCATCCGGCGGCCCTCGCGGCGCTCGGCGGCGGCGTCCTCGTGGGCGCCGCGCTCGGCGCGGCGGGCCTTCGGCTCACGCGCTTCGAGCACACCGCGGAGGGCTGGTTCTACACGCCCAACGCGCACATCGGCATCGTGCTCGCGGTCTTGTTCACCGCGCGCATCGCGTGGCGCCTCGCGGAAGTCCAGCTGCACGGCGCCGCGCCGGGCGGCCCGCGCTTCGCCTCGAGCCCGCTCACGCTGGTCGTGTTCGGCATGCTCGCGGGCTACTACACCGTCTACGCGGCGGGCCTCCTGCGCTGGCGTCGTTCGGGCGGCTAGGCACTCGGCGCGGCGCGCGCGAATCTTGCGGCGGGCTGCGCGATTCGGCGCGAGGGGGAACACGGAGGGTCGTGCGCCGTCCATCGGGAACCGGCGCCCGCGTGCACGGACGACCGTTCCCGATGGCTGCGCCGACGCCCGACGTCCCGAAGCTCCTCGCGATGCTCACCGAGCAGTCGCCCGAGCACGTCGTGCTCCTTTTCGACCCGGCGGGCCACATCACGTGGGCGAATCCCGCCGCGGAGCACGTCTTCGGCTACGAGCGCGGCGAGCTGGCGGGCCTCGCGAGCTCGGCGCTCTTCGTGCCCGAGGATGTCGCGCGCGGCCTGGCGGGCCACGAGGTCGAGGTCGCGATCCGCAACGGCGTCGCCGAGGACGACCGCTGGCAGCGCCGCAAGGACGGCTCGCGCTTCTGGGCGGTGGGCGCGATGGTCGCCCTGCGCGACGCCGCGGGCGAGGTGGTCGCGCTCGCCAAGGTGCTGCGCGACCGCACCGACCTCAAGGGCCAGATCGAGACGCTGCGCAACCACGCGATCGCGCTCGAGCAGGCGGCGCGGCGCAAGGACGCCTTCCTCTCGACGCTCGCCCACGAGCTGCGCAATCCGCTCGCGCCGCTCTCCAACGCCGTGCAGCTCATCCGCATGTCGGGGGCCGCGGACGGCGACATCGACTATCCGCTGAAGGTGATCGAGCGCCAGGCCGACCTCCTGCGGCGGCTGGTCGACGACCTGCTCGACATCTCGCGCATCGCCGCCGGGAAGGTCGACCTCGAGCGACGGCCATTGGTGCTCCAGGACCTGCTGCGCCAGTGCGTGGAGGATGTGCGCACGCTGGTCGCGGAAAGGCGCCACGCCGTGGACGTGCTGGTTCCCGACGAGCCGATCCGCCTCGCGGCCGACGCGGCGCGGCTGCAGCAGGTGTTCGTGAACCTGCTCACGAACGCCGCCAAGTACACGCCGCTGGGCGGGCGCATCGCGCTGAAGGCGACGCTCGAGGGGCACGAGGCGGTGGTGAAGGTCGTCGACGACGGCGTCGGCATCCCGCAGGAGATGCTGCCGCGCATCTTCGAGCTCTTCACGCAGGTCGAGTCCTCGCGCGCGCTCGCGCGCGGCGGCCTCGGCATCGGCCTCGCGCTGGTGAGGGACCTCGTGGCGATGCACGGCGGGAGTGTCCAGGTGCGCAGCGAGGGGATCGGCAAGGGCAGCGAATTCACCGTGCGCCTGCCGCTCGGCACCGGCGAGCGCGGGGCGCCGATGCGCCGCTAGCGAGCCGCGCTAGTGCTTCGCCTCGCCGATGAGGCGGTCCAGGTGCGGATCGGCGCGGTGGTTGGCGGCGTTCCAGCGCATCACGAGGTACATCGAGCCGGCCATGAACAGCCCGAAGATCACGACCACGGTGTGGATGCGCAGGTCGAAGCGGATCATGGTGGAGTAGATCGCGAGCATCACGAGGATGCTCACGTTCTCGTTGAAGTTCTGCACCGCGATCGAATGTCCCGCCGACATCAGCACGTGGCCGCGGTGCTGGAGCAGGGCGTTCATCGGCACCACGAAGTAGCCGGCGAACGCGCCGATCAGCACCAGCACGAGGTACACCGCCGGCATCCACTTGAGCGACGCCATGCTGATCACCGCGATGCCCATGGCGATTCCCGTCGGCAGCACCGAGACCGCCTTCTTGAGCGGCACCAGGCGCGCCGCGAGCACCGCGCCGATCGCGATCCCCACGGCGGAGACGCCCGAGAGCATCGCGCCCCGCTCGAGCGGCAGCTTGAGCTGGCGCTCCGCCCAGCGGATCACGATGAACTGCAGGCACGCGCCCGCGCCCCAGAAGAGCGTGGTGACGGCGAGCGAGATCTGGCCGAGCTTGTCGCGCCAGAGGGTCACGAAGCAGCGCGAGAAGTCGACCAGCAGGCGGACGGGATTGCGCTCCTGGTGCGGGTAGCGCGCGCCGGTGTCCGGGATGGCGAGCGTGAGGATGGCCGCGATGCCGTAGACGAGCGAGATGACGACCACGGCCGCCTCGGGAGGCGTGTCGACGCTCGTCGCGACGAACGGCACGTCGATCGAGAGCAGCATGTGGGAGATGCGCGGGCCGATCAGCATGCCGCCCAGGACGTTGCCGAGCACGATCGAGGCGACCGTGAGTCCCTCGATCCATCCGTTCGCCATCACCAGCTTCTCGGCGGGAAGGAGCTCCGTGAGGATGCCGTATTTCGCCGGAGAGTACGCAGCCGCCCCGAGGCCCACCACCGCATAGGCGAGCAGCACCAGCCAATAGGCGGAGAGATGGCCCACGCTCAGGAACTGGTTGAAGAGGATGAGCAGGCAGCCCACGACCTTGATCGCGTTGGTGAGGAACATCACGCGGCCCTTGGGCATGGAGTCGGAGAACGCGCCCACCAGGAACGCGAGCACGACGTAGGAGATGGTGAAGAAGAACTTGAGGAGCGGGGTGGCCCACGGCGGCCCCTGCAGCTGCGCGAGCATCGCGATCGCCGCGATGAGCAGCGCGTTGTCGGCGAGCGACGAGAAGAACTGCGCCGCCATGATGACGTAGAAACCGTTCTTCATGGCGATCGGGCGGCGCGCGGGCCGCTCACGCTCCCGAGGCGTGGAGCGTCCACCACTCCCGGAAGGCGGCCGCGGGGAGGGCGGGGCACACGCCGTTGCCCTGCGCGAGGTCGCAGCCGAAGCCGGCGAGCGCCTGGCGGATCTCGGGGCGTTCCACGCCCTCGGCGCACGCGCGCAGCCCGAAGTGGTGCGCGAGGTCGATCACGCTGCGCACCAGCGCCCGGTCGCCGGCGTCGGTGAGCATGCCCTGCACGAAGGGCCGGTCGATCTTGAGCTGGTCGAGCGGGAAGCGGCGCATGTGCGAGAGCGACGAGAAGCCGCTGCCGAAGTCGTCGATCGCGAGGCGCACGCCGACCGCCTTGAGGCGCGTGAGGATGGCGACCGATCGCTCCGCGTCGGAGATCATCGCGCTTTCGGCGATCTCGAGCCCGAGGTCCGACGGCGCGACGTCCCAGGTCCGGAGGCTCTGGTCGACGACCGCGGGCAGCTCGCGATCGGTGAGCGTGCTGGTGGAAAGGTTGATCGAGACGAGCAGGATCCTTCCGGCCGCCTTCCATTCCGCCGCCTGGCGCAGCGCCGCGTTGAGCACCCAGAACGTGAGCGCGCCGATGAGCCCGGTGCGCTCCGCGATGCCCACCACCGTCTGCGGCGGCACGTCGCCCGCCTTCACGTGCTTCCAGCGCAGCAGCGCTTCCGCGCCCACCGGCCGTCCCGACGCGAGGTCCACCTGCGGCTGGTAGTGCAGCTCGAGCTCGTTCGCGCGGATCGCGCGCTCGAGGTCGAGGTCGAGGCCGCGATACACCTCGGCCTCCACGGCCTCGTCGCCCTGGAAGACGTGATAGCCCTCCTCGCGCGTGGCGGCGATCTGGCGCGAGATGTCGGCCGCCATCAGCAGCTCGGCGGGGTCGAAGCCGTGCTCGGGAAGCGTCGCGATGCCCACGCACGGGCGCAGGACGGCGCTGCCGCCCTCGTGCGCGATGGGGCGGTCGAGGGCGCGCAGGAGCTTCACCGCCGCGAGCACCGCCTGGCTCTGGTGCGCGAGGCGCGGCAGCACGATGCACGCCTGCTCGTCGCTGATGGGCGCGACGCGATCTTCCGGCCGCAGCGCCTTGCGCAGCCGCTCGAGCACGAGCGCCATGGTCATCGCCGGGCTCGGTCCCTTGAGCAGCGCGTGCAGGCGATCGACGCGGCGCAGGTCGAGGATGAGCACCGCGAGCCGCCCGTCGGTGGCGCGCGCGACCGCGGTCTCCCGGTCGAGGAGCTTCAGCAGCTCCTCGCGCGTCTCGGGCGCGGCATCGCGGGCCTGCAGCGGGGGCGTGGTCTCGGCCAAGGCGTCAGCTCAGGTAGTAGTCGCGCAGGTCGAGGCCGTAGGCGCCGGCCGCGAGCCCGCGCTTGATGAACACGCCTTCCTCGCCGCCCACCTTGGGATCGTAGAGGAGGTCCACCACGGCGGGGTGCGTGACGGGCGTCTTGTCGGGCCCGGTCACCACCAGCACGCGGGGCTTGAGCCGGCGCAGCTTGTTGTGCGAGACCACCACCGCGACCTCGCCGGTCGAAAGCTCGATGAGCGAGCCTACCGGGAAGACGCCCACCGAGGAAACGAACTGCTGCACCAGCGGCTCGTGGAAGAAGTCGCCGCCCCAGCTCGCGATGCTGCGCAGCGCCTCGTAGGAGGAGACGGCCGCGGCGTACGGGCGATGGTTGGTGAGGGCGGCGAAGCAGTCGACGATGCCCGCCATGCGTCCGACCACGCCGATCTCGTCGCCCATCAGGCCGCCCGGGTAGCCGCTGCCGTTCATGCGCTCGTGGTGCTGCGCGATGCCCTGGATCACGTCGGGGTGGAAGTTGGGCGTCTGCGCGAGGATGTCGAGCCCGTGCTGCACGTGCTCCTTCACCTCCTCGAATTCCTCCGGGGTGAGGCGTCCCTGCTTCTCGAGCAGCTCCTTCGGCAGGCGGATCTTGCCGATGTCGAGCAGCAGTCCCACCTGCGCGAGGATCTCGAGGTGCGACTTGGGAAAGCCGAGGTGGCGCCCGAAGGCGGTGAGGTACACCGACACCTGCAGCCCATGGCCGTAGGTGCCGATGTCCTGCTCGCGCAGCCGCGCGATCCACATCAGCGCATCGGGATTGCGCACGATGCTCTCCACCATGTCGTCCACGATCTCCTCGACGCGCTCGATCTCGAAGCTCCGGCCGAGACGGATGTCGGAGACCAGCTTGTCGAGCAGATCGGTCGATTTGGCGACCACCTCGCGCGCCCGCGGCACCTCGGACTCGACGCTCACGGCGTCCACGTACGTCGTGATGGTGACGCCGGGCGGCGCGAGCGCGGCGCGCGCTTCGAATTCCTGCGGCGTCTCGGGCGGCGGAGGCTGCGGCGCCGCGGGCGCGCCGGGCTTCGCCTCGCGCTTCGCCTTCGCGCCGCGGAAGAGCGAGAACATGCGTCCCAGGAGGCCGGCGTTTTCCTCGCCCGCGTGCGCGGGGCGGTCGTCGGCGATGGCCGGACCGCCCGGCGTTCCGAGACGGATCACGCGCGGCGCGTAGCCCTCCGCGGTGCCCGCGCGGGCGGCGGATGCCGCCGCGGCGCTCGCCTCGTCCTCGGGGCCCGCCGCACCGGCCGATGCGCTGCGCGCGACGTTCGCCGCGCGCGCGGGCGCCGCGCCTCCGACGGTGCTCGCGACCGGGCCGCTCGCCGACGCCTCGTACTCCTCGCCGGTGGAGCGCGCGCGATCGACCATCACGTACTCGCAGTGCGCGCGCAAAGCCGCCACCTGCTCTTCGTCCTCGATGAGGAAACCCTGCAGCAGGAATGGGGTGTCGACCCACGGCCGGTCGAGGTCCGCGACGAACATGCCGACCTTGAGCTCGTGGGTGAAGACTTTCGTCGCCATTGACCCGCATTCTAAGGGATCGCGCGGCCGAATTCGAACCGCGACCTCTATAATCGACCGATTCCCAACGATTTTTTCCGCGCCCGGCGCGATCGCCGCTTCCCGTGTCCCGCATCCTGCAAGGCATCCGCGTCCTCGACCTTACCCGCGTCCTCGCCGGCCCCTGGGCGACGCAGAATCTCGCCGACCTGGGCGCGGAGGTGATCAAGATCGAGCGCCCGGGCCAGGGCGACGACACGCGGCGCTGGGGCCCGCCCTTCCTCGCGGATCGGCAAGGGCGCGAGACGGGCGACGCGGCCTACTACCTCGCCTGCAACCGCGGCAAGAAATCCGTGACGCTTGATCTCGCGAAGCCGGAGGGCCGTGCGATCGCGCGCCGCCTCGCGTTGCAGAGCGACGTGCTGGTCGAGAACTTCAAGGTAGGCGACCTCGCGCGCCACGGGCTCGACTACACGGGCCTCGCGGCCGACCATCCGCGCCTCGTGTACTGCTCGATCACCGGCTTCGGCCAGGACGGCCCGTATCGCGACCGGCCCGGCTACGATTTCATGATCCAGGGACTGGGCGGGCTCATGAGCGTGACCGGCGAGCGCGACGACCTTCCCGGCGGCGGCCCGCAGAAGGTCGGCGTCGCGGTCTCCGACCTCATGACCGGCATGTACGCGACCAGCGCGATCCTCGCCTCCCTCTTCCAGCGCGAGAAGACCGGGCGCGGCGAGCGCATCGACATGGCGCTCCTCGACGTGCAGGTCGCGATGCTCGCCAACCTGAGCTCGAGCTATTTCGTGTCCGGCGCGGCGCCCCGGCGCATGGGCAACGCGCACCAGAACATCGTCCCCTACCACGTCTTCAAGGCCTCCGACGAGCACCTCATCGTGGCGGTGGGCAACGATACCCAGTTCGCGAGCTTCTGCGAGGTGATCGGCGAGCCCGCATGGCCGTCGGACGCGCGCTTCGCGACCAACCCGCAACGCGTGCGCCATCGCGACCTTCTCGTGGGACTGATCGGCGAGCGCCTCGCGAGGCGCGCGGCGCGCGAATGGCTGCGGCTGCTCGAGCCGGCGGGCGTGCCGTGCGGACCGATCAACGATCTCGACCAGGTCTTCGCCGATCCGCAGGTGCGCCACCGCGGGATGGAGGTGCGCGTGCCGCACCCGGCCGCGGGCGAGGTGCGCCTGGTCGCCAACCCGATGAAGCTTTCCGCATCGCCCATCGCCTACGAAACCGCGCCGCCCACGCTCGGCCAGCACACCGACGAGGTGCTCGCCTCGGTGCTCGGGATGGACGCATCCGCCATCGAACGCCTGCGCGAGCAGCGCATCGTCTAAAGGAGCCCACATCCATGGCCGACCAGGCCCAGCTTCGCGACGACGTCGCGACCGCCAATCGCATCCTCGAGCGCGTCGGGCTTTCCAATGCGTTCGGGCACGCGAGCGCGCGCATCCCCGGGACGAACACGTTTCTCCTGCCCAGCCGCCGTAGTCCGGGCCTCGCCGAAGCGGGAAAACTGCTGCGCATCGATACCGAGGGCCGCGTGCTCGAGGGTGAAGGCGAGCCCAACAGCGAGTTCTGGATCCACGCGCGCATCTACGCGGCGCGCCCGGACGTCGGCGGCATCGTGCACGCGCATCCGCCGGCGTGCGTGTGCCTCACCCAGATCGGCGAGCCGCACCGCGTCGTGCACAACCAGGGCGGCATCTTCGCCGACGGCGTCCCGGAATACTCGCGCATCGGCCTCATCCGCACGCGCGAGCTGGGCGAGCTGCTCGTGAAGGCGCTCGGGCAGCGCAGCGCCGTGATGATGCGCGGGCACGGCATCAGCACGGCGTACGGCGACGTGCGCTCGGCCACGGTCGCCGCTTGCTATCTCGAAGAGAGCGCGTCGCTGCAGCTGCGCATGCTGGCCGCCGCCGGCGGCGACGCCGCGCGCATCCGCGCCTACACGCGCGAGGAAGCCGAGGGCCTGCGCGACCAGGTGACGGGCAGCGTCGCCAGGCGCGCCTGGGAATACTTCGCCGCGCTCGCGGACTCTTTGCCTCTCGGCGCGAACCTTCGCGGTTGACTCAACAGCCGCGGTGGTCGGGCAAGGCATGGTGAAGGCCCCTCGACAAACAGCCGCGGTGGTCGAGCGAGGCATGGTGAAGGCCCTCTCGACAAACATCCGCGGTGCTCGAGCAAGGCATGGTGAAGGCCGGTCCCCCTCGACCCGGGGATCGTGGCCTGTCCACCGTCGGCGCGGCGGGGCGAGCAACCGCCCCGCTGATTCCTTTCGCGTCCGTGGAATCTCGCTCGCCGCCTCGTCCCCTCTCGAGGGGGACCGGCCTTCGCCATGCCGGGTGCGCGTTCGATCGATTCCCGGTG
>Ga0134128_10000670_pt1 | contig 46820 bp, 47 predicted proteins | sample KB31754_FD_96462 | JGI IMG/M metagenome (GOLD analysis project Ga0134128, IMG submission 96462) | Terrestrial soil microbial communities with excess Nitrogen fertilizer from Kellogg Biological Station, Michigan, USA - KB3-175-4 | ecosystem: Environmental > Terrestrial > Soil > Unclassified ...
ATTGCCATGGTGATCATCTCCTTTTTCTCCTGCTGAAATATTCAGCAGGCGGATTAGACACCCTGGTCAATTTTCAGTCGGCATCAGGCCAGTTTCATGGTCAATTTTCGGTCGGCGGGAACAATCCTGGGCTTCATTGAAATGTTTTTGGACGCATGGGCTACACAACATGAGTTCGAAGAAGCTAAGAAAAACTGCGGATGTGAAAATCCATATGATTATATTTTGTTGTAGTCCGCAATTAAAATATTGCAATCCGGAAACTTTATCGCACATCGAAAAGTCAGTTTCAACAATGACGAATGCTAGCGATCAGTTGGAAGCTTAGGTATATTTTGGGGTATGCTAAGTGCACCAACGACTATTAGAGGCGCCAAAATGAGCGATTTCGAAGGAATTCTGCCACCGAAAAGAATTGAAAAAATCTGGTGCGACTTTAATGCTTGCGGGTTGTCACAAGAAAAGGGGGATGATTGCTACTATTCTTTTGATCGTATTCCCTTTTATGCGCTTCCGCCGTCAAATGGCCGCAAGCTTTTTATTTGGGACGAAAGCGACGAAGACGAGGTTATAGGCTATGTTGCTACGCTTGAGGAATATTCAATGTGCGTTTCAGGTTGGCGAGCCCGCCCTGATAAGTCTACGTGGTATCGAGGATCTCCTCGATTAATTGGCTTGAGCCCGTGAAGATGCCTGAGCTTACGCCTCCCGAAAATCGTATCCCTTGCTGAGGCATTTACTTCGATCAAACTGGCCACGTAATTCGCATAGTCAAGCTTGGCACCATCTTCCCATAGTTTACAGGTGATCTTACCCACGTTCAGTGGACACCCTAACGAGGGGTTGGTTAATCTGATCGAAGTCAGCCGGGGAGGCGAACCCAATTGCTGAATGCCTGTGACCTGTCCAGGGATTTTCGGAACAGCGTAAATTTGAGATGATAGCCCCATGAAGATCGCAGGTAAGAGCAGATGCGTTGCGCTGGTTTTGTTTATCGGATCATTTTACCTTTGCATGTACCTGTTCTCTGAGGTCAGGCAATTTGAAGCTATCGATCCCCAAAGCGTATACTTTCCAGTGATCGTCAAAGTTTCGCCGGACGAAACGATTTCAGAAATTCCGTACTCCCGAGTTGGCCTTGAATGCACCACAATCAAAAAATGCGAATTTGGCGTTGATTGGGGAGCAGATTCGCTTTCGGCGATCAATTCGTCAAAAATTGAGGTCGATCACAAGAATCCCGATGGGAAAGTTGTCACCATTTTTCATAGAGATGCTGAATATGTATACCGTTATACAATTCTCGACAACGGTACGCTCGGCAATTTTGGCAGAAAAAAGCGCCCTCCTGAGGACGCAATGCTATCGTTAGCGGGAGCCGGATTGACCCTGGTTCTCTGGCGCCTGATTTCGGTGGCGTATGCCAAGTTTTTTTCCAAGCGAGTACATACTGCCCCAGCTAGGCTAAGCCAATAAGACGGCGCCACGTAAAAGAAACTACAAAAGTGCGCGTAAAGAGTTATCGCAGCGCGCCGCAACAAGCTTACTGTTTATTACCCAGCGCCTCATGCGCCTGCCGGTCGGCGTGGTACGAGGAGCGCACCATCGGCCCGGAAGCGACATGGGTAAAGCCCATCGCTTCGCCCTTGATGCGCAGGGCATCAAACTCTTCCGGTGTCACATACCGCTGCACCGGCAAGTGATGCGCCGACGGTTGCAAATACTGCCCCAGCGTCAGCATGTCGATGTCGTGTGCGCGCATGTCACGCATCACGGCCTCGACTTCTTCGAGCGTCTCGCCCAGGCCCAGCATCAGGCCCGACTTGGTCGGCACCTTGGGGTGCAGCGCCTTGAAGCGTTTCAAGAGTTGCAGCGAATAGTCGTAGTCCGCACCGGGGCGCGCCTGTTTATAGAGGCGCGGGATGGTTTCGAGGTTGTGGTTGAAGACGTCGGGCGGACTCTGCTCCAGGATCTCCAGAGCGGCGTCGACCCGACCACGAAAGTCCGGGGTGAGGATTTCGATGGTGATGCCGGGGTTAAGCTGTCGTGTTTCGCTGATGCAGGCGGCGAAGTGGGCTGCACCGCCGTCGCGCAAGTCGTCGCGGTCGACCGAGGTGATGACGACGTATTTCAAATTCATCGCAAGGATGGTGCGCGCAAGATTGGCCGGTTCTTCCGCATCCAGCGGATTGGGCCGGCCATGGCCGACGTCGCAGAACGGGCAGCGCCGCGTGCAGATGTCGCCCATGATCATGAAGGTGGCTGTGCCGCCTTTGAAGCATTCGCCGATGTTGGGGCAATTGGCTTCTTCGCAGACCGTGTGCAGCTTGTTTTCGCGCAGGATGGCCTTCAGGCGCTGCACTTCCTTCGTGCCGGTGAATTCGGCGCGTATCCACTTGGGCTTGCGCAGGTATTCATCGGGCTTGGTCGGCACGATCTTGATGGGGATGCGTGCCATCTTTTCCGCGCCGCGCAGCTTTTCTCCCGCTTGCACGGGGCGCTTGGTTTCGGTCGTCGAGTCGGCCATGTGAGGATCAACCGCGGAAGTAGCGTTGCGGCACGAACGGTGTCTTGGCCACTTCGATGGCAACCGGCTTGCCGCGCACGATGGCGTTCAGGGCGGTACCCACCTTGGCGTATTCGGTTTCCACATACCCCATGGCCACCGGGCCGCCCAGCGTGGCGCCGAAGCCGCCCGAGGTAACGCGGCCGATCACCTTGCCTTCCGCATTGACGACTTCCGCACCTTCACGCACGGGCATGCGGTCTTTCACCAGCAGCCCGACGCGCTTCTTGCCGACACCATCGGCCAACTGGCGCAGGATGATCTCCGCGCCGGGATAGCCGCCCGGGCGCGCACCGTCGGCGCGGCGCGGCTTGGACAGGGCCCAGGCGATGCTGGCTTCAACCGGCGTGGTGTTGGGGTCCATGTCGTGGCCGTAGAGGCACAGGCCGGCTTCCAGGCGCAGCGAATCGCGTGCACCGAGGCCGATGGGCGCCACTTCAGGCTGGGCCAGCAACAGGCGTGCCAATTCTTCGGCGTGCGAATTCGGCACCGAGATTTCATAACCGTCTTCGCCGGTATAGCCGGAGCGGCTGATATAGCACTCGACGCCGGCCAGTGTAACCTTGCCGGTATCCATGAACACCATCTTGGCGCATTCGGGGGCGAAGCGGGCCATCACCGTCACGGCAGCCGGGCCTTGCAGGGCCAGCAGCGCGCGGTCGTCCAGCACTTCGATTTCGCATTTGCCGGCCAGGTGCTTGCGCATGTGGGCGATATCCTGCTCCTTGCAGGCGGCATTGACGACGACGTAGAGATGGTCGCCGTTGTTGGTCACCATCAGGTCATCCAGCACGCCGCCGTTTTCATCGGTGAACACTGCGTAGCGCTGGCAACTCAGGCCCAGGTCGACCACGTCGATGGGCACGATGGATTCGAACACACTTTGCACGTCCGGGCCGCTCAGGCGCACCTGCCCCATGTGGGAAACGTCGAACAAACCTGCCTGCGTACGCGTGTGGGCATGTTCCTTGAGCACACCGCTTGGATATTGCACGGGCATCGAATAGCCGGCGAAGGGCACCATCTTGGCACCGAGTTCGACGTGCAGGTTGTAGAGCGGGGTCTTGTGCAGTTGTTCGGTCATGTTGTTTTCCTTAACACTCAATCACGTTGACGGCGAGGCCGCCGCGTGCTGTTTCTTTATACTTGATCTTCATGTCGGCACCGGTTTCGCGCATGGTCTTGATGACCTTGTCGAGCGAAACATAATGCTTGCCGTCGCCGCGCAAGGCCATGCGCGAGGCATTGATGGCCTTGATCGAACCCATGGCATTGCGTTCGATGCAGGGCACCTGCACCAGGCCACCGATGGGGTCGCAGGTCAGGCCCAGGTTGTGTTCCATGCCGATTTCGGCGGCGTTCTCAACCTGTGCCGGCGTGCCACCCATCACTTCGGCCAAGGCACCGGCTGCCATCGAACAGGCCACGCCGACTTCGCCCTGGCAACCGACTTCGGCGCCCGAGATCGATGCATTTTCCTTGTACAGGATGCCGATGGCGGCCGCGCACAGCAGGAAACGCACGATGCCGTCGTCGTTCGCCGCCGAATAGAAGCGGTGGTAGTAATGCAGCACTGCCGGCACGATGCCGGCCGCGCCATTGGTCGGCGCCGTCACCACGCGGCCGCCGGCGGCGTTTTCTTCATTGACCGCCAACGCATACAGATTGACCCAATCCATCGTCGTCAACGGGTCGCGCAGGCTCATCTCGGGTGAACTGGCCAGCTTGCGGTACATCTCGGCAGCACGGCGCTTGACCTTCAAGCCGCCCGGCAGGATGCCTTCGGTATGGCAGCCGTTATGCACGCATTCCTGCATCACCTTCCAGATGTTGAGCAAGCCCGCGCGTGTTTCCGCCTCGGGGCGCCACACCTTTTCGTTTTCCATCATGATCTGGGAAATCGACAGGTTGTGCTCGGCGCACATGCGCATCAAGTCGTCGCCGCTCTTGAACGGATAAGGCAAGACCGTGGTGTCGGCCACGATGCGGTCCTTGCCTGCGGCTTCCTCGTTGACCACGAAACCACCGCCGACCGAGTAATACACCTTGTTGAACAGTTCGGCGCCGGCTGCATCGAAGGCCGTAAAACGCATGCCGTTGGGATGGAACGGCAGCGAATTGCGGCGATACATCAAGAGATGTTCGCTCTCGTTGAATGCAATCTCTTTCTCGCCCAGCAGCACGAGCTTTTTCGACGCCCGGATCTGCGCCAGCATGTCCTCGACCTTCGTTGTATCGACCAGGTCGGGCGACTCGCCCTGCAAACCCAGGAGCACCGCCTTGTCGCTGCCGTGGCCCTTGCCGGTCGCGCCGAGCGAACCATACAGCTCTGCCTTGACCGACACCGTCTGCGCCAGCAGGCTCTGTTCCTTCAGGTGCGTGGCAAAGCGCAGCGCCGCGCGCATCGGGCCCACCGTGTGGGAACTCGATGGGCCGATACCGATCTTGAACAACTCGAAAACACTGATGGCCATTACGTCACCTTAAGGGGGGTTGCGCCGTGCGGGCCGATGTTTATCACTCGTAGTCAGACATGGGTGGGCAGGAACAGACCACGTTACGGTCGCCATAGACGTTGTCCACACGGCCAACCGGCGGCCAGTATTTGCTGCCGTTCTTGAGCGACTTGACCGGGAACACGGCTTCTTCGCGCGTGTAGGCACGGTTCCATTCGCCGGCGATATCCATCGCGGTGTGCGGCGCATGGCGCAATGCGGTTTCTTCGGCCTTGATCTTGCCGGCTTCAACAGCGGCGATTTCGCCGCGGATGGCGATCATGGCGTCGCAGAATCGGTCCAGCTCTTCCTTCGATTCGCTTTCGGTCGGCTCGATCATCAGCGTGCCCGGCACCGGGAAGGACATGGTCGGGGCGTGGAAGCCGAAGTCCATCAGGCGCTTGGCCACGTCGTCTACCGTCACGCCGGTTGCGTCCTTCAGGGGCCGCAGATCCACGATGCATTCGTGCGCCACGATGCCGTTTTCGCCCGCGTACAGGATCGGGTAATGCGGCGCCAGGCGGTTGGCGATGTAATTGGCGTTGAGGATCGCCATTTCACTGGCTTGCTTCAAGCCTTCGCGGCCCATCATCGCGATGTAGGTCCAGGAGATCGGCAGAATCGAGGCGCTGCCCCAAGGTGCAGCCGTAACCGGTGCAAAGCTGCCTTCGAGGAAGCCATGGCCCGGCAGGAACGGTGCAAGGTGCGACTTGACCCCAATCGGGCCCACGCCGGGGCCGCCACCGCCGTGCGGAATGCAGAAGGTCTTGTGCAGGTTCAGGTGCGACACGTCGCCACCGAACTTGCCTGGTGCGCACAGGCCCACCATGGCGTTCATGTTGGCGCCGTCGATGTAGACCTGGCCGCCGTTGGCATGCACGATGTCGCAGATTTCACGGATCGCTTCTTCGAACACGCCGTGTGTGGACGGGTAGGTCACCATCAGCGCAGCGAGGTCATTCTTGTGTTCTTCGGCCTTGGCACGCAAATCGGCCACGTCAACGTTGCCGCGTTCGTCGCACTTCGTCACCACCACCTGCATGCCGGCCATGTGGGCCGTGGCGGGGTTGGTGCCGTGTGCCGAGCTGGGAATCAGGCAGATGTTGCGATGGCCTTCGCCGCGGCTCTTGTGGTAGGCGGCAATGGCCAGCAAGCCGGCGTATTCGCCTTGCGAACCGGCGTTCGGCTGCAGCGAGACGGCATCGTAACCGGTGCAGACGACCAGCATCTGTTCCAGTTCCTTGATGAGCTGCTGATAGCCCTGTGCCTGGTCGAGCGGGGCGAACGGATGGATGGCGCCGAATTCCTTCCAGGTCACCGGGATCATTTCGGTGGTGGCGTTCAACTTCATGGTGCAGGAACCGAGCGGGATCATGGTGCGGTCGAGCGCCAGGTCCTTGTCGGCCAGCTTGCGCAGGTAGCGCAACATTTGCGTTTCGGAGTGATGCGTGTTGAACACCGGGTGCGTCAGGTAGGCACTGGTACGAACCAGGCCTGCCGGAATGCGGTCGCCGGCAGCGGCTTCGCAGGCAACGAAGTCCGGCACCGTCTTGCCGACGGCGAACGCGGCCCACAGCGCCTCGATGGCGGCACGCGTCGTGGTTTCGTCGAGCGAAATGCCGACGTGGCTGCCGTCGACCACGCGCAGGTTGATCGCGGCGGCACGTGCCGCGCCATGCACTTCCTGCGTTGCGGTGCCGGTGCGCACCACGATGGTGTCGAAGAAAGATTTGGTCGTCACTTCCAGATCGAGCTTCTTCAAGCCTTCAACCAGGGTCGAAGCCAGGCGATGCACGCGCGTGGCAATCGTCTTCAAACCGGCGGCGCCATGGTAGCAGGCGTACATACTGGCGATATTGGCCAGCAGCACCTGGGCGGTGCAGACGTTGGAGGTCGCCTTTTCACGGCGGATGTGCTGCTCACGCGTTTGCAGCGCGAGACGGTAAGCCGGGTTGCCGTGGCTGTCGATTGACACGCCAACCACGCGGCCGGGCATGACGCGCTTGTTGGCGTCCTTGGTGGCAAAGTAAGCGGCGTGCGGGCCGCCGTAACCAAGCGGCACACCGAAGCGCTGGGCCGAACCGACGGCCACGTCGGCGCCGAATTCGCCCGGTGGCGTCAACAGCGTCAGGGCCAGCAGGTCCGCTGCTACCACGACCAGCGCATTCCTGGCATGGGCCTTTTCCACGGTAGCAGCGTAGTCATGGACTTCACCATCGAGTGCCGGGTATTGCAGCAGCACGCCGAAGCAATCGAGATTGTCCAGCGCGTTGCGGTGGTCGCCCACCACAACGTTGATGCCGATTGGTTCGGCACGCGTCTTGACCACGTCGATAGTTTGCGGGAAGCAGTCTTGCGAGACGAAGAATGTCGTGCTCTTGCTCTTCGAGACGCGCTGGCAGAAGGTCATCGCTTCGGCAGCAGCAGTCGCTTCATCGAGCAGGGAAGCATTGGCGATTTCCAGGCCGGTCAGGTCGGACACCATGGTCTGGAAGTTCAGCAAGGCTTCCAGGCGGCCCTGCGAGATTTCAGGCTGGTAGGGCGTATAGGCGGTATACCAGGCCGGGTTTTCCAGCAGGTTGCGCAGGATCACCGGCGGCGTGTGGGTGTTGTAGTAGCCCTGGCCGATGTAGGACGTGAACACCTTGTTCTTCGACGCGATGGCGCGCAAGGCTTCCAGCACTTCGGGTTCGCTCTTCGAGGTTGCCAGGTCAAGCGCATCGCTACGCAGGATCGAGGCCGGCACAACCTTCTTGATGAAGGAATCCATGTTCTCGTAACCGAGCTGCGCCAGCATCGCCTTCTGTTCGGCCGCACCGGGGCCGATATGCCGTTCGACGAAGTCGCCGTGTTGCTCCAGATCCGCCAATGCGGGACGATGCTGACTCATGGTATTCCTCTTTCTTCTAACTATTCAATAACGATGTTGCGATACTACTTGGAGAATGCCTCTAAAATCGTAGCGAGCGAGCCAAGTTCGTGGCGAGAAGCGCAGCCGTACGAATGTACGGTGAGCATCGCAGGCTCGAGATTGGTTCGCGCAGTAGATTTGAGGGGTACTATCAGCCCAAATCCTTGACGTAGGCGGTGTAGGCTGCTTCGTCCATGTAACCATCGAGCGAATCGCTGGTCTTGACCTTGAAGAACCAGCCGGCGCCCATCGGGTCTTCATTGACCTTGGCCGGTTCGTCAGCCAGCGCTTCGTTGACTTCCGTCACGGAACCGGCAACGGCCATGTTGATTTCACCGGCAGTCTTGACCGACTCGATCACGGCGGCTTCATCGCCCTTGGCGAAGCTGGCGCCCACTTCCGGCAATTGCACGAACACGATGTCGCCCAACTGGCCCTGTGCAAAATCGGTGATGCCCACGGTCACGGTGCCGTCAGCTTCGCTACGCAGCCATTCATGGTCTTGGGTATAACGTGTGGTCATGGAAGGTTCTCCTTGGTAGTGTTGGATCGCCAGGTGGCGGGTGCGTGGTGTTTCCGGCAGCGATTTCAAGCCCACTTTTCAGCCTGTTTTTCGTGGCAAAAGCGACCTCTGAATTAACCGGGAATTCTAGAATGCTACAGATTGTTTGGGTATTCAATCGGAGGGTTCAAATATTTTGAATCGATGCAAAACTGTTTCATTATTTTCAAAAATAAAAATAACTTCAAGTTAATTTTGATTTTTTAAACATGATGTCATGAGGAAAAACTTGTTGATTGCCGTTGAGGTGATGTTTTTGTTTTGAATGGCCGTTTACGCGGCATCATGGGTCCCCGCCTTCGCGGGGACGACACGCCTGTGGCAAGCCACTCATTATCACTTATGCCATTTACTTCCTCTGTCATTCCCGCGGAGGCGGGAATCCACAACGGCCATGGATAAACACTACTACGTCTGCATTCTCGCCAGCGGCAAAAATGGCACGCCTTATCTCCGCTTAACCCCCAACCTGCTGCAACAAATGACCGTCTGCGTGGCATCGTGGGTCCCCGCCTTCGCGGGGACGACACGCAGGTGGAAATCAGCATTGACTACTGGTACCCGTTAATTCAAGGCTGTCATTCCCGCGAAGGCGGGAATCCAAAACCACCTTGAATAAACACTACTACGTCTGCATTCTCGCCAGCGGCAAACACGGCACGCCATATCTAGGCTTAACCCCCAACCTGCTGCAACAAATAACCGTTTGCGTGGCATCATGGGTCCCCGCCTTCGCGGGGACGACACACAGGTGGAAATCAGCATTGACTACTGGCACCCGTTAATTCAACTGTCATTCCCGCGAAGGCGGGAATCCAAAACCACCTTGAATAAACACTACTACGTCTGCATTCTCGCCAGCGGCAAACATCGCACACCATAGACCGGCGTAACCTCCAACCTGCGGCAACAAATGACCGTTTGCGTGGCATCATGGGTCCCCGCCTTCGCGGGGACGACACACCTGTGGCAAGCCACTCATTATCACTTATGTCATTTACTTCCTCTGTCATTCCCGCGAAGGCGGGAATCCACAACGGCCATGGATAAACACTACTACGTCTACATTCTCGCCAGCGGCAAACACGGTACGCTATATATCGGCGTCACATCCAACCTGGTGCAACGAGTCTGGCAACACAAAGAAGAATTGGCCGATGGCTTTACCAGGCAATACAACGTCAAAATGCTGGTCTGGTACGAACAGCATGAAGACGTCCTGGCAGCGATCACGCGCGAGAAGCAGATGAAGAAGTGGAATCGCGAATGGAAAATACGGTTGATTGAAGAAAACAACCCGGCGTGGCGAGACTTGTATCCTGAATTCACGGCTTAGGAGCGACGCGCGCCCCCACTCTTGCGGGAACATAGGCGCGAGCCATCGCTATTTATCACCGACATCACCGGCGCCAATTGCGCCCCTGTCATTCCCGCGAAGGCGGGAATCCATAGCGCCGCAACTCACACGACCGATGAAAAATCGGGCGATGCAAGCCCATTCAAAATCAGTGGTTCAACACCGACCAATCCGGTGCATCGATCTCCTGCGCCGTAGCCGGCTCGTTCGATTCACCGATTTCATAGGCGATATTGGCCAGGAACAGGATGTCGCGATACGCCGTCAGGTCGAACCCCTGGCGCCGGCCATCGCGGTCGTCGATCAGCAGGTTTTCCATGAAGGGCACGATCTCGGGCGTGGTCCACAACTGGGTGATTTTCTTCAGCAGCACCGGGAAATCTTCCAGGCTGCGCTGGTGCTGCAGAGACTCGCGGTCTTCCCAGGGAATGACCTTGCCGTTGAAGATGTGCTCGAAGCGCTCGGTCAACTCAGCGTATTTTTCCTTGTCGTCCACCATGCGGTAGAGGTCGAACAGATAAAGCCAGGGCAAGGGAGAACTTGGGCGTTCGCTGCCCCAGTTGGATTCGAGGATTTCGATGGCGCGTTGCGGCTGCTGCATGTCCATCCAGAATTCGGCCTGCTGGATCTCGTCAAGAATTTCCTCAGCGTCGGGCAAGGTCTGGCGTACATTCCCGGTGAACTTGTATTCCGCCTCGCCAGCCTCCTGGTCTTGCGGCTTTTGCATGATCAGGGTCGCCATGAAATCATCCTTGCGCGGGGCCGGCGACGGACCAGGTATATCATCCAGGGCATCGAGATCAATATCGACTTCAGGCGCATCATTGTGCGGCCGGGCCTCTGGGCGCACAGGCGCCTTGGGCTTGGCCGGCTCATCAAGGAAGTCATCCTCTTCCATCGTGGTGTGGTAACGCGACTTCGGCGCCTCGTCATTCTCTCCGGGAAGGACCTCTTCCCACGAATGGTTGATGCCCACCTGGATCTGGCGCGAACGCCAGGCCAGCCAAGCGATTGCTGCCAGGCAGAGCGCCAGCAAGGCATACAGGTATACCTGGCTGCCCTGCGTTTCTTTTTCCTTGCGCGCCGCTTCCAGATCGGCATTCTGCTTGGCGTTGAGTTTCTTCAACTCTTCGGTTTCAGCCTCGAGTTTGGTGATCTTGGCTTGCAATTCCTTGAGCTCGGCGCCCGTGTCGGGCGCACTTGCTGCAGCCGCAGCACCTGCAGGCGCGGCGCCAGTTGCGGCCGGCGGCGGGTTCCTGGTATCGAGGTCGCTGTTTTCGCCATTCAAGCCGTGCGATACCGACAGGCGCAGGCCTTCGACACCATTGAGATTGTCATCGATGCTGGCGTCGTCGCCGAGCCGCAAGACATTGCGGAAAACCTTGGCCGCGTGCTTGGCGCGCTTCTTGTCGAGCGCAGAACTCGACTTCAAGGCGGATGACTGCGCAGGTGCTGCTGCGACTTCAGTCGCAGGAACAGGGGCAGCGTCGGGGTCGCGATGGCGGCGGGTCTTTTTCGGTGCGGTGCCAGTGTCGCCTGGAGCAAGCGGCACCACCGAAGGCGCAGCAGGCGCACCAGCGGCCTGTGCCGGCCGGGTGGCCGGCACGACGGGAGTATTGATGACCAGGGGCGCGGTGGTCTTTTCCGGGTCAAGCAGAATCTGGTAATCACGCCGCGTCTGCTGCGCGCAATTGTATTCGACACTGAGCTGGACCGCAGGCTCACCGACGGCTTCGCGCGTACCAACGTAAAGGCGCGGATTGCCATCGGTGTCATTGACGTTAAATGTCAGCGTGCCCAGGCGGTCGCCATCGAGTGAGGTCAGGCTGGCTTTGAAACAGCGCAGATCGGCGTCATTGTTGACACCAACCAGTTTGACGTCGGCCAGGAAGGGTTGGCCGAGCGCGGAATGACGCGTGATTTCGCCGAATCCGAGGGCCATGGCAGGTGCTGCGGACAATCCATACAACAAGGCGGCGCAGGCAGACGCCTTCATGACGCCGCGAAATGCCGGCATCAAGCGCTTGGTACCGAGGCTGTCTCTGGGCCAGACTGCCTCGTCGTTGTAGGTCCCTGCTACTTCCATATCCGCCATTTCCCGTTGGAAATGTGAAATCTTATTATGCTCGAAATGTGCCATTTCGACCGTTCGACCAGAACAAACCGGTTGTGTTCCCCGAGGAAACACGTTCGATCGGCTCCGTTCGCCACACGCTCTCTCACTGTTGAGAAAGAGTCATCGCTAGTGTATATGACAGTTCGATGTCCAACTGTTAATTCTTGCAAACTAACAATTCGCGTCGCACGCAATCAACAATTTACACTTGAATAACATTTTTTGCTTGTCAAAGCGTCATGGATTGTGCTTCAGACAAGTCAAGATGGAAATAGGTAAAAATCAGGGGTCGATCACGGCAGCACAAGCATCGGTCGGCACCGCCGCCACGTGGCCCACCACGGGTACCATCTTCAAGGCTGCCGAGGTCACCCGGCAAGGCGCTGCCATCACTCCACAACCACCCAACCCCATTGCCACGGCAACCAGCGCCGCCATTGCCATCAAACTCTTGTACGTCAAAACCATCTCCCTGGATGCAGCCAAACACAAAATCGATTCCATTTTGTATCGGGCGCCCAAGGAGGGGCAAGCATACAATTGTTACCGTTTGCGTTTTCGATACAGCGCCCGCGCGCCGAGCGATGCCGCCATGACAATAATAATCAATATGATGGCAATAGGAAGGGGGACGGGAGATTTGTGCGGCTGGTTCAAGGCCAGCCCGTCGCGCAGCTCTTGCGGAAAGGGACGTGCGTCGACCGGCACGATCTTCCACTGCGCGTGGTCGGCCGGCGCGCGGTCCAGGTATTCGCCGAAGGAAAACACCGGGTTGGAGCCGAAGGCGCGCGAAGACGGCACCTGGGGAATGCGCACCACATAGATGGCTTCCACATCGCTCTGCAATTGCTTTTCAAAGCCGTCGAGCTCGCGCGTGGCATGGCCACCGACCATGCCGAGCAAGTCCTGGCCCGCCGCGTCGAATGCCACCGCCGGCAGCAGGTGCGTGGTTTCCTCGGTCAGGTAATCATAGATCTTGCGCCCACTTTCCAGGCTACCATCCTTGGCCGACAGGTAGAAATACGCAGCAATGGCCTTGCCCCAGCTCGATGCCCCGCGCTCGGGAACATTCCAGCCCAGGGCCTTGAACACGTCCATGCTGATGCCGGAACAATTGGCTGCCGCGTGCTGGTAGACGAAGTCGTGACGGTAGAAGTGGTTATAGGCACGCTCGACCGCCCCCTGGTAAGCCACCGCCGTACGCGGGTTGTTCAATACCGCCACCAGCATGTATGACGGGCGGTAATACATCTGTCCGCTGTTCAAGTCCATCAGGTAATTGTCCATCGGCACCGACGCCGCGACGATACCCTTTTCGCTGAACGAATCGAGGTTGTAGAAATTGTTGACTACCCAGTTCGACCAGTCGCCATTCGCACCGAACTTGCCGGTGGCAATGGCGAAATGGCCGCCATAGGCTTCGTCGTCATCACCCTGCGCGCCGTTCAACATCACGCCGATCACGGCCTTGTCCTGCCACTGGCGCGGCTGACCGGGGCTGCGTTCCCACAGCAAACGCGTGGCGAAGGTACTCTTCGCACCGCCCTGCTCGGCCTGCACGAATTCGGTCAGGGCCTGACCATCCTTGGGCGGTGCCAGCGTCAGCCTGGCCGGGTCGATATTGAAGTCGGCCGGCCAGATCGTGCGGCCAACGAACACCGGCTTGCCGCCTTCCTCTTCCACCTTGCCGCGCACATGCAGCGGCCGGTTGGCAAACCAGGCCACCGAAGTATCGTTGTAATAGGAACGGTTGCTGGCGATCTTGGGCGTGACGCGAAAATCCATTGCTGCACCGTCCGCCGTCTTCAACTGCTTGCCGTCACCGGCCAAACTTACGCCGTCAGCCACCTGGGGCGAGCCGAGCCAGAGCAGGGAGGGATAGGCCAGCGTCTGCGCTTCGGGTGTGGCCGACCACTGCCGTATGTCGGCCACGTGGTCGAGCGTGGGCGAGTAAGACGATGTGGGGCGGTCATTTTTGGGCAAGGCCAGCAAGTCATCCTGGAAATACCACATGCCCTGCTTCAATTTGCCGCAATGGCAATCACCGCGTTCGTGCTGAAAATCCTGTGCCGGGAACAAACCAAGCGAACCATCCTGCAATGCATCCCGAACCGGCACCCCTTGTGCCTGTACCTGGGCAGCCAATACCACGCCCGCAGCCGCGAGCGACCATGCTTTACGCATCCCTGACCTTTTTTGACTATTTATCAACGCTTCGATCTTAGACGAAGCATAAACCCGGCGCAATCCATACACTTGCGGGAATATTCACCAAGAGGAGCCCAGCATGATCACCTGTTTCATCCGCTACCAGATCGACCCGTTCCAGCGCGAGGCCTTTCGCGAGTATGCCGCAAACTGGGGCCGCATCATCCCGCGCTGCGGTGGCCACCTGCTGGGCTACTTCCTGCCGCATGAAGGCAGCAACGACATCGCCTGGGGTTTGATCTCATTCGACAGCTTGGCCGCCTATGAAGCGTATCGCGCGCGCCTGAAAACCGATGAAGAAAGCCGCGCCAACTTCAACATGGCGCAGCAGAAGCGTTTCATTTTGCGTGAAGAACGCAGTTTCCTGGAAAATGTCGACAGCACGTTTTGCATTCCGCCGCAGGGGGCAGCATGATCGCCGTCATCTTTGAAGTCGTTCCGCGCGAGGGGCAAGGCGACGCCTATCTCGAGGCTGCGGCCAGGCTGCGCCCGATCCTGGAAAGGATCGACGGCTTCGTTTCCATCGAGCGCTTCCAGAGTTTGGCCAATCCGGGCAAGATGTTGTCGCTGTCATACTGGCGCGACGAAGAGGCAGTGAAAGCCTGGCGCAACCAGGAGGGGCACCGGCTGACGCAGGAACGCGGCCGCAACGAGATATTTGCCGACTATTCCTTGAACGTGGCGCAGGTGTTGCGCAGCTATGGGATGAATGAGCGGGCCGAGGCACCGGCGGATTCGCGGGCCGTGCACGGCTAGGACAAAAAAATACCCGCAGTCCGAAGACTGCGGGCTAGGTCCAATGTTCATAATGAATATTGGAGGAGACAGGTGCAGAATACTGCGCCGCATCAAATTCAACTACTTTATTATGGCAATAGCCCATATTCACAGCGGAAATGAGTGTCAATAGATCATTGCCGGTCTGGTAGTTTCGAGCAAGCTCCCGCATAATGAATTCAACTTGCCAACCATGAGGGCTTGCCATGTTCAACAAGATTCTCGTCGCCTACAACGAATCGCAGGAAAGCCGCGCCGCGCTGCAAGCCTGCATCAGGCTGGGTGCAGGCCCCGACACGGAAGTGCACTTGCTAGGCATCATGAATATCGGCACCTATCTCATGGCAGGGGAACACGTCTGCGAAGCCATGCTGGCTGCTGAAAAAGGCAAGATTGACAGCGAGGTCAATGCCAACCATGCCATCCTTGCCGCAGCAGGCATGAACGTGATCGACCACGTGTGCGCAGGAGAGCCGGCCGCCGTCATCATCGACCTGGTGGAAAAGCTGGATATTGAACTGCTTATCATCGGCCACGCGCGTAGCAAGCCGCTGGCGCAGCGCTGGTGGCGCGGCTCGACCGATACGCTCTTGGTGGAAAAAATCCGTTGCAATGTCTTGATCGCTGCCGACGCGGCTTAAGGAAACCGCAATTCCGTCGATGTATCGAAACGACAATCCTTCGGCATATCGAAACTAGAGACAGTGCCTGCAAGGCAGCGCCATTCGACTTTTCCGCGCTCATTGAAACTGGGAGCGAGAAGAAAGCTGTGACCCAGGCGTGTCTTCGGAGTCACAAGTAGCTGCCCATTCGGCAACAATACAAGCTCAGCGATATTTCCGCCATAAGGAGGGGCAACGCCCGCGTCTTCGATTTTCGCCGGCACCTTGCGATGCTCTTCCATGTATGCGCCGACAGGCAATGCAACACGGCGCGCCTCTGTAATGGCAGCGACAAGTTTATCTTCCGAGTGGAAAACCGTAAAAATACCTGCACCGGCGGAGAGCACAATCACTCCCATCAACGTCAATGCCGCAACACTCCAGTAACGTTGCACGCGTTGAAAATGGGCTACGTCTTTCCAACGCCGGTTTTGCCAAGCCCATTTCCGGCCATTGAATCCCAGCACGAAGTGCATGGCAAAGGCGAGCAGAAAAGCGCATAAGATCATAAGACCTGCACCCATGCTCCCAACAGGCCCGGACGAAATAAGAGCAAAGGCTAACGCGAAGGGGATGATGGGAGTGAGGCCGACCCACGTACGATTGAAAATCGCCCAAAGCCAGGTGAAGAAAAAGGCGCCCCAAGACCAGCCCTCGACACCGCCTGGCACTTCCTGGAATTTACCCATACCGGAAGTATTGTCTTCGGTCTGGATGGCTATGGTTTCTTTGTTGTCATGCATGATTCCCCCTTTTTTGTCGAGGGAATCTTATCATCGAAATCAGCGCAATCCGTCAGTGTGCCCCACCTGCATCAACCGGCGCCGACGACCTGACCGGCTTGGTCATCCACAACAGCGCAATCAAGCCGATGAACAACACCGATGAGATCCAGAAGATGTCGGTCGCAGCCGACGTGGCCGATTGCACGCTCATGGTACGTTCGATCACCGCCCAGGCGCCCTGCTCCGGCAGGCCTTGTGCGCCGAGGCTTTGCACCGCCTGGCCGAAGGCCGGATTGAGCACGCCGCTGTGCTCGGCCAATTGCGCATGATGCAGCGTGGTGCGGTTTTCCCAGATGGTCGAGGCCACCGAGGTGCCGATGCCGCCGCACATGATACGCACGAAGTTCGACAAGCCGGCTGCTGCAGGAATCCGCTCCGGCGGCAAGCCCGACAGGATGATCGAGGTCAGCGGAATGAAGAACATTGCCATCGCCGCGCCCTGGATGATGGTGGGCACCATCAGCGCCGGCACGTCGACTTCCACCGTGAAGCGCGAACGCAGGTAAAACACCGTGGCGAAGATGAGGAAGGCCGTGGTTGCCACCAGCCGCGCATCGATCTTGGGTAATAGTTTGCCCACAATGGGCGACAGGATCACGGCCAATATGCCCACCGGCGCCATCACCTTGCCCGCTTCGGTTGCGGTATAACCCAGCGTGGTCTGCAGCCACAGCGGCAAAATCACCAGGTTGCCGAAGAACAGGCCATAGGCTATCGAGATCGCTACCACGCCGCCGGAGAAATTGCGCCCCTTGAACAGCGACAGGTCAACCACGGGGTGCTTGTCACCCAGTTCCCAGATGACGAAGTAAATGAAGCCCACGACGGCCAAGCCACCCAGCACCACGATCTCGCTCGAATTGAACCAGTCCAGTTCCTTGCCTTTGTCGAGCATCAACTGCAGCGACGCGACCCATAGCACCAGCAAGGCCAGGCCTATCTTGTCGATGGGCCGGTTGATGATGGCCGATTCACGCTTGTGATAAATGCTCCACGTGGCCCAGGCGGCAAAAATGCCGATGGGAATATTGATGTAGAAAATCCAGGGCCAGGTGTAATTATCTGAAATCCACCCGCCCAGCAAAGGCCCCATGATGGGCGCCACCAGCGTGGTCATGCCCCAGAACGCCAGGGCCATCCCGCTTTTGGCTGGTGGATAACTGCCCAGGATCAGCGCTTGCGACAGTGGAATCATCGGGCCGGCTACCGCACCCTGGATTACGCGTGCGGCGATCAGCGTCGAGATATTCGGCGCCATGCCACACATCCACGATGAAATCACGAACAGGATGATGGAGGTGATGAACAGGCGCACCTGCCCCACACGCATGGTAAGCCAGCCCGTCAGCGGCACCGAAATGGCATTGGCCACCGCAAACGAGGTGATGACCCAGGTGCCCTGCTGCGGCGACACACCAAGGTCACCCGAGATAGCGGGGATCGACACGTTGGCAATCGACGAGTCGAGCACGTTCATGAACACCGCCAGCGACAGCGCGATGGTGCCCAGCACCAGCGCGCCACCCTGCAGCGGAGGCGGCGGCCCCGGCGGCAAGGGTTTGGTTGCATTCGATTCGCTCATGGCCTGTCCAATAGATGGTCGTTACTTGGTTTCGCTCTTGCTGCCGCTGCCGCTGCCGCTGTTTTCCGCAACGATGCGTGCGATCACGGCAGACGATTCCTTATCGGCTTCGTCGAACACCTTGGTTTCATAAGCAGGCGCGTTGCGGCCCGGTGCATTTTGCGTCAGCGACGTGCCGTTGTCGTTGGCCACGTCGGTCTTGACCTGCATCGACAAGCCGATACGCAACGGATGCGCTTCCAGTTCCTTGGGGTCGAGCGCAATACGAACCGGCACGCGCTGCACGATCTTGATCCAGTTGCCGCTGGCATTTTGCGAAGGCAGCAGTGCAAACGCAGCACCCGTGCCGGCCGACAGGCCCAGCACCTTGCCGTGGAAGGTCACGTCGGAACCATAGATGTCGGAACGCACTTCCACCGGCTGGCCGATGCGCATGTGCGACAGTTGCACTTCCTTGAAGTTGGCGTCAACCCACAAGGCATTCAGGGGAACGATGGACAGCAAGGGAGCGCCCGGAGCAATACGCTGGCCGACCTGCACCGAACGGCGTGCCACATAACCCGTGATCGGTGCCGGCAGCGAAGCGCGCGAATAGGCCAGGTAGGCAGCCTTCACGTTGGCGGCGGCACGTTGCACATTGGGGTGATTGGCCACGCTGGTGTGGTCGGTCAGCACGCGGTTCGAATTCAATTGTTCGCGTGCCGCTTCCAGTGCCGACTGGGCCGATTGCAAGGCGGTCTTGGCATGCTCGATTTCTTCCTTCGAAACGGCACCCGTGCCTGCCAGTTCCTGGCGGCGCTTCAAATCCGACGTGGCGCGCTCGACTTCATCGCCGCGCAACTTGACGTTGGCTTCCAGCGTGCCGTTGTTGACGTAATACGTGCGCACTTCACGCACGGCTTGCGCCAGTTGCGCTTGGGCCTGGTCCAGCGCCACCTTGGCGTCGGCGCGGTCGAGTTCGACCAGCGGCTTGCCGGCTTGCACCAGGTCGGTATCGTCGGCATTGATGGCCGTCACGGTGCCGCCGACTTGCGAGGTCACCTGCACCAGGTTGCCCGCCACATAGGCGTCATCGGTCGATTCGTAATGGCGCAGATAAACCATCCAGTAGGCGCCATAGCCCAGCAGGGCGATGATGAGCACGATGGTGAAGCCGATCAACAGGCCGCGGCGATTGCCGCCGGCTGCCGGCGTGTTTGCAGTGGTAGCGTTCATGATGCGGAGTTCCCGTTATTGGTATTGGTGGAAGAGGTTGCAGGAGCGGCCAGGCCGGCGGCATTGGCGTCGAAGCCGCCGCCCAAGGATTTGATCAAGGCAATGCGCAGGTCGGCACGGCGCGCATCGATGTCGAGCTGTACCTTGCGCTGCGTGAGCCAGGCCGATTCCGTGCCCAGCACCTGCAGCATGTTGATGGTGCCGACCTGCTCGCGCTGGCGTGCCAGCTTCAGGTTGGCTTCGGCAGCGTCGGTGGCGGCGTGCTGGTTGTCGCTTTGCACCTTGGCGTAATGCGCCGATTGCACTTCGTCGGCCACCTCGTGCAAGGCATCGTTCAAGGCCTGGTTGTAGGTGGCAATGGCGCCGTCATAACTGGCGACACGGCCCTTCAGTTGCGCACGCAGGCGCCCGCCTTCGAACACCGGCATGGTGATCGCCGGGCCCAAGCCCAGGGTACGTGCACCGGGCTTCAGGATGTCGGACCAGGCCAGGGCAGACTGGCCGATGAAGGCCGTGATGTTCACGTTGGGGTAGAACTGTGCCTTTGCGTCGGCAATGCCGCCCTGCGCCGCTTCGACGTGCCAGCGCGCCGCCACGATGTCGGGCCGGCGGCCGACCAAATCCAGCGTCAGGTTGTCGGGCAGGTCGGCCGTTGCTGCGGCCGGCAACACCGGCGCGGGAATCGACAGGCCACGGTCCGGGCCCTTGCCGATCAAGGCACCCAGCTGGTTGCGCGACAAGGCAATCGCTTCCTGCCACTGTGCTTCTTCATTCTTCAGTGCGGCCGTTTGCTGGATTGTCGTCTGCTTTTCGGTCTGCGTATCGAGCCCTGCATTCAGGCGCAATTGCGTCAGCTTGTCGACCTGTGCACGGATCGCCTGCTGGCGTTGCACGATTTCCAGTTGCTCGTATTGACGGGCCAGTTGGACCCAGGTGCGTGCCACCGCGGTGGCGATCACCAGGCGCGCATTGTATTGCTCGGCTTCGGCAGCGCGTTCGCCAGACACGGCCTGGCGCAGTTCGGCATCGTGCTTGCCCCAGAAGTCGAAGTCGTAGGTGAAATTCATGCCGAGTTCGACGTCGGAATAGTATTGCCCGCCGAACGGCGGCGGAATCAAGCCGTATTCGGTGAAGCGTTCATAGGTGTCCGATGCCGACGCGCCGACGATAGGCTTCTTGGCCGCACCGGCCGCTTCCGCCATTGCGCGCGCGCCGTTGATGCGCGCTTGCGCGGCTTGCAGATTCGGATTGCCGGCCAGGGCTTCATTGACCAGGTCTTGCAATGGCGAACCGCCGATATTTTCAGCCCAGTTCTGCGCCGGCCAATGACCGCCCTGTCCGGGCAGGCTTGTACCGGTTGCGAACTCGCCGGCCGTATCCATGTGCGCGTTGCTTGAAATCCCCTTGTAATTGGCGCAGGCTGCAAGCAGCACGGCAGACGCGCAAACAGCCGCAAGACGCGCGTGCCGCAAGTGGGGTAGCAGAGAGTTGAATCTCATTTTGTCCATCCCTTTCGTTATTCGGTGGCGGGAATGCCGAGCAGCTTGCTCAACAGGCGGCGCAATACGGCCACTTCTTCCACGGTGAAGCCGGTAAAACTGCGATTCATCGCTGCGGCATACAAACCCGGCAGCTTTTCCGCCAGCACGTGGCCCGTCGGCGTCAGCCGCAGGTTGATCACGCGCCGGTCGTCGCCGCGCGGCATGCGCACGGTCAGCTTGCGTTTTTCCAGGCGGTCGATCATACGCGTCATCGATGCAGCATCGACGTAAAGCTCGCGCGCCAGATCGGTGGCGGTGGAAATATTGCCCGAGGCAAGCAGCCACAGGATGCTGCCTTGCGTATGGGTGATGTCGTATTCCGCCAAGGCTGCGTCGAGCGACTTGGCCAGCAGGTTGCGCGCACGCGTCAACATGTGGCCCAGGCTGTCGGGGCAGCGAAATTGGTCTTCGGAAAACAGGTCTACTATTGCGTCCGTCATGATCTTCACATCAATAGTTGCTCAGTCAAGCTTAGCCCGGTGTAAATCACTTGCAAGACAAAAATCTTGCGCATGGTTTACGCAGGGTATGGACGCAGTCTAGGCTAATAGCGCAACTCAATAAACAGTGCCAGCAGGAAAGGACTATTGCGGAATCAGAAACAATCAAAAGCGATTCGGTGCCGGGAGGCAAATCGCTTATGATGTCCGGCAACCCACCAATGCCGCCACGACTCATGCCATTTCGAATTCCCAAGCATTTCATCGCCTTTACACTTGCCGCATTGCCAATTTTTCTGGCCATGCGCGCAGCGCATGCAGAAGAACAGAAGTGGCCAAGCATTCCAGGCAAGGGCGTGACGGTCTATGCTGCGGGCGACATCGGCGAATGCTGGAAAAAACATGTGCGCATGACCGGCCCCGACATCACGGCCATGATCATCGAACAAGGCCTTGCGGAAAACCCGGGAGCGCAAGTGCTCACTATCGGCGACAACACCTACCCCGTTGGCTTGCCGGCGGAATTCAGGGACTGCTACGAACCAACCTGGGGCAAGTTCAAGGCCGTCACGCACCCCTCCTCGGGCAACCACGAGTACTACACCCCCAAGGCCAATGGCTATTACCAATACTTCGGTGAAGCGGCCGGCCCGGCGCCGGGTTTCTATTACAGCTTCGACATCGGCAACTGGCATCTGCTGTCGCTCAACAGCAATCTGAAAGGCGCCGCTTTCCAGGAAGAAGTCGAGTGGGTAAAAAAAGACCTGGAAAAATCGAAAGCGCGCTGCACGCTGGCTTATTGGCACCACCCGCGTTTCTCTTCAGGCGGCCATGGCAACAACCCCGAGACGGGGCTGCTATGGGAACAGTTACAAGCGGCGCATGCCGACCTCGTCCTGAGTGGCCATGACCACGACTATGAACGCTTCGCGCCGCAAGACGCCGATGCAAAACACGATGAAGCACACGGCATACGCGAATTCGTGGTCGGCACGGGCGGCGCCTACCTGACACCACTATTCTTCCGCAAGGCCAATAGCGAGATCGTCAACAATGACACGCATGGGGTGCTGAAACTGGTATTGAAGGATACGGGGTACGAGTGGGAATTTCTGGCTGAGCCGGGAAAGACTCTCAGGGATAGCGGCGCGGCCTTGTGCCATCAGTAAGAACGCAAGCTGGGACGCGTCCCAGCCTACCTTATTGCGGTTCGGCCGCCAGCTTGTTCAACACATGCGACGCCGCTACCAGCCCAAAGGCTGCCGTCACCACCATGGCGGAACCAAAGCCGGCGCAATTCAAGCCGGTGATGCCGGCCTTCTCGTCATCGTCTTCATCGCCTACCTCGCACAACTCTGGAAAGCGCAAGGGCTCGGTGGAAAATACCGCATCGATGTGGAACTTGTTCTTGGTTCCACGCGGGAAGCCGTGGTAGCGACGCAGGCGCTTTCTCACCTTCGCCAGCAAGGGTTCCTGTTCGGTGCGGCACAGGTCGCGCACTTCGATCTTGGTCGGGTCGATCTGGCCGCCCGCCCCGCCCAGGGTGACCAGCTTGATGCCGTGCTCGCGGCAATAGACGATCAAGGCGGTCTTGGCGCGCACGTTGTCGATGGCATCGATCACGTAGTCGTAACCCTTCCCGCCTATCATTTCGGCCACGTTGTCGGGAGTGATGAAGTCTTCGACCTGCGTCACGCGGCAGGTGGGATTGATCTGCTTGATGCGCTCGGCCAAGGCGTACACCTTGGCCTGGCCCAGCGTGTCGGTCAAGGCGTGGAGCTGGCGGTTGACGTTGGATTCGGCCAGATTGTCGAGGTCGATCATGGTGATGGCGCCGATGGCGCTGCGCGCCAGGGCTTCAACAATCCACGAACCGACGCCGCCGACGCCGATCACGCAGACATGCGCGTGTTGAAACCGCTTCAGCCCCGCGTCGCCGTAAAGGCGCGCAATGCCGCCGAAGCGGCGTTCATAGTCAATGTCGTGGGCCGCGTCGTGGACAACATCACCAGCGGCGGCAGGAGAAACAGGAGAGATACTCATCATGCGCGCTATTGTAACGAAGCGGCCAAACTTCGGCATAATGAATGTCTTGAATTGATGGCATTCAGACATGAACACCCCACTATTAGCCGGCGCACCCGATTTCGACCAACCCATTGCCGTGCTCAAGCACTGCCACGACAAGATCCGCAAGAACTTGCAGACCCTGCAAAAGCTGCCGGCCCACCTGCAGGCGCATGGCGCCGACGAGGAAGCGCAAAAGGCTGCCACGGCGGTGCTGCGCTACTTCCGCGATGCCGCGCCGAACCATCATGCCGACGAAGAAGAAGACCTCCTGCCCATGCTGCAGCAAACCGCAAAGGGGGAAGACAGGCAATTGCTCGATACGCTGCAACCGCAGATCCTCGATGAACACAAACAGATGGATTTGATCTGGATCAAGCTCGCAGCCCAGCTTGACGCTATCGTATCCGCGCAAGCAGCAACGCTTGCGGAACACGATGCCGAACAATTCGCCGCGCTCTATACCGCCCACATGGAAAAGGAAGAAGGCAACATCGCGCCCATGGCCAAGCGCCTGTTTTCCGAGGCGCAGATGCAGCAACTGGGCAATGCCATGCGCCGCCGCCGCAACATCGAATGAAGGAATTTTATGACAGCAAACATCGCCGACCTGCGCCTGGAATACAGCCGCGCCTCGCTCACCGAAACCGATACCGACCCCGACCCATTCAAGCAATTTGCCAACTGGTTCGGTGAAGCGCGCAAGGCCGAAGTGCCCGAAGCCAACGCCATGAGCGTATCGACCGTCGGCAAGGATGGCCGCCCCTCTTCGCGAATCCTGCTGATCAAGGACTTCGGTCCCGAGGGCTTTACCTGGTTCACCAATTACCATAGCCGCAAGGGCCACAACCTTGACGCCAACCCGCACGCCGCCCTGCTGTTCTTCTGGATACCGCTGGAACGCCAGGTGCGCATCGAAGGCCGCGTGGAACGTGTGCCGGCAGAGGAGAGCGAAGCTTATTTCAACAGCCGCCCGCTGGGCAGCCGGCTCGGCGCCATCGCGTCGGACCAAAGCACTGCCATCGCCGACCGCGCCGCGCTGGAACAAAAGTATGCCGAAGCGCAACAGCAATACGGCGACCAGCCCAAGCGCCCGGAACACTGGGGCGGCTACCGCCTTGTGCCGGACTTGCTGGAATTCTGGCAAGGCCGGCCATCGCGATTGCATGACCGGATTCAATACACCAGGCAGGGCAACGACTGGGTGCGCTCGCGCCTGCAGCCATAAATCGCACTTCCGCCGCATACTATTTTCGCGGCGGGATGCAATAATGCGGTTCCTGATTCGTCTTCAGAAGCAGTCCCCCTCTTTCTTCCCTGCATTGGAACCCGCATGACCGACACCGTAAGCAGCGGCAAACCGGCCGCGCCCAGCTTTTCCGGCTACCAGAAACTGGTGGTCGCCATGCTGGCCCTGTTGCAATTCTCCATCATCCTTGACTTCATGATCATGGCCCCGCTGGGCGCCATCATCATGCCGGCGCTGGCCATCAGTCCCAAGCAATTCGGCCTCGTGGTGTCGGCTTATGCGTTTGCCGCCGGCATCGCTGGCCTGGTCACGGCCGGGTTTGCCGACCGCTTCGACCGCAAGAAGCTGCTGCTGTTTTTCTATGTCGGCTTCCTCCTGGGCACCTTGTGGTGCGGCATGGCGCAGACCTTTGAGTCACTACTGGCTGCGCGCATCGTCACGGGTTTGTTCGGCGGCGTGATCGGCTCTGTGGTCATGGCCATCGTCACCGACCTGTTCCCCATCACCATGCGTGGCCGCGTCATGGGCATGATCCAGACCGCCTTTGCCGCCAGCCAGGTGCTGGGCTTGCCGGCCGCGTTGTTCCTCTCCAACCACTGGAGCTGGCACATGCCCTTCCTCGGCATGGCGGCGTTCGGCTTGCTGGTGGGCTTGTTCGTGCTGGCGAAAATGCAAGCGGTCGACGGCCACCTCAGCGCGCCGCAGGAACACAGCCCCTTCATGCACCTGTTCCATACGCTGACCAATCCGCGCCACATCGCCGCCTTCGTGGCCATCGGCTTCCTCACCACGGGCGGCTTCATGCTGATGCCGTTCTCAAGCGCCTATACCGTCAACAACCTCGAAATCAGCCTTGCCAACCTGCCGACGATCTATCTCGTCACGGGCATCTGCACCATCTTCATCGGCCCCATGATCGGCAAGGCGTCGGATGCCTTCGGCAAATTCGGTGTCTACCTGTTCGGCACCACGCTATCGATCATCATGGTGCTGATCTACACCCACCTGAGCCCGGTGTCGCTGGCCGTCCTGATCGTGGTCAACACCGTCATGTTCATCGGCATCTTCTCGCGCATGATCCCGTTCCAGGCATTGTCGTCCCCGATTCCCGCGCCAACGCATCGCGGTTCGTTCAACGCGATCAGCTCGGCGGTGCAACAATTGTCGGGGGGCATAGCCTCGGTCGTCGCCGGCCACATCGTGACGGCGACCGACAGCGGCAAGCTGGAACACATGGACATGATCGGCTACGTGGTCGTCACCATGTCGCTCCTGGCGAGCTTCCTGGTGTGGAACATCAACAGCCGGTTGAACAGGGAAGCGGCAGAGAAAACCGCTCCCCAGGCGGCATGAAGCCGGCTTAACTCTCGACGAGCTTGTGCGCGAAGGTCTTGCGGAATTTCGAGACCTTCGGCGCCACGATGAAGGCGCAGTAGCCTTGCAGCGGATGCTGGCGGAAGTAATTCTGGTGGTATTCCTCGGCCTTGTAATAATCCGGCAGCGGACTCAATTCCGTTACCAGCGGCGCATCCCACACGTTGGCCATCTCGGCGACCACGTGCTTGGCCGTATCGAGCTGCTCGGGCGAATGGTAGAACACCACGGAGCGGTACTGCGTGCCCACGTCATTGCCCTGGCGGTTAAGCGTGGTGGGGTCGTGGATCGTGAAAAACACTTCCAGCACTTCGCGGAAGGTCACCACATCGGTGTCAAACGTCACCTGCACCACTTCGGCATGGCCGGTCGTGCCTTCACACACGGCTTCGTAGCTGGGATTGACCACCTGCCCACCGGCATAGCCCGACTCCACGGCCGTCACACCGCGCAATTGCTGATACACCGCCTCAAGGCACCAAAAACATCCGCCGCCCAAGGTTGCCACTTCGCTTGCCATGATGATTCCCCTATCTGAATTTGCTTATTGTAATCCAGCAAAGAAAATTGCACTTCAGTAACGTCGTTTGGCGAAGACGTTCACTTCGTGAATCACTTGCTTGGATTCAAAAAGATGCGTAGCGTTCAGTTTCTGAACGCCTTGAACCAAAATCGCCAAATTTTTCGAAATCGGCCCATGTATAAGCAATTCCGTTGGAGCATACGGTTCGCCCTGATCGTTGGGACAATTTCCCCGTCTTTCTGTCTAGCGCAATTCGTAACGCCATTGCCCAAAGAATACAGCGCGTGCCGACCTTTGTTCACTAGAGAGGCGAGAATAGAAGATGAAAAAGGCATTGTTAATTTGCAAGCTACCATCGACACTTCCGGAAAATTGTTCTCGATAGAGCTTGTCCACTCGAGTGGCTCCCCCGAATTGGACGCAGCCGCGTTGAAAGGGTACAAGCGATGCAAATATAGAATCAAGTTCGGAAAGAATGGGGTGCCTAAGCAAGTCAAATATTCGATTGAGGTTCGCTTCAACATGGATAACTAAAGCAAACTCCCCAAATATCATCAACGCACCCAGGCTGTCCATGAACGCAATCACTATTTTTCTATTCCTAACGGTCTTTTCAGTCACGTCTGCATTCGGACAATCAACTGCAAACACGCAATCATCAAATGGTCGGAGCCCAAACGCGCAACCAGTGTTGACAGGGGTACCGTCGCTCTACGAAATCTTTCCTAAGGTAAGGGCAGTATCACTATTCTTGGGTCAACCCTTCACGGAAAGCTTTTTGGCGCGGACTGAATCCGATATCCAGCAGTCAGATTGCCGATACATGACCAATGACCAGGCCAAGGTCAAGAACATGATAAGCGTACTCACAAGCAGCAACATTCAATTCGACGCTCAGGGCAAGTTTTCTGAACCCTCGGAAGTCTTATATTTGACGCTTGAAGATGGCAGCGAATTGAAGCTGGTATTCGGCTGGCCATTTCCGCATGAAAAAAACGTCGTCGGAAACATCAATGGCAAAGCCGCCAAAGCAAATCTCGCTTTGGTTGACAAACTCTATCGTTGGGCCAAAAGAACGGAACATATTGCGAATTGCAATGAGTGGATCGATCAAGTAACTCGATTCACAACAAATCAAAAGCCCTGAATAATAGCAATTGCGTTCAGCCGCGCGTGCCCTCCTCGCATTTGTTATCATGGTTTCTCATGACTATCGCCAGGACTGCCCATGCTTGAGCTAACCACCCTCGTGTCTTATACCGCAGTCGTTATCGGACTATTCCTCATCCCTGGCCCTGCGGTGTTGCTGGTCTTTATGCGCACGGCGCAGGGCGGCCGTTCGGTCGGCATGATGACCGGCCTTGGCATCGCTTGCGGCGACTTCGTCCATGCGATGGCGGCAGCAGTCGGGATGTCCGCCATCCTGATGACGTCGGCCCTGGCGTTCAACGTCGTCAAAATGATCGGCGCTGCTTACCTGATCTGGCTCGGTGTGCAAGCCTTTCTCGACAAGGGTGATGGCGACGCAACCGAACCGGGAATGGTGCGCCCGCCGGTTACGGCTATGCAAGCCTTTTTGCAGGCGATTCCGGCCGAAGTGCTGAATCCGAAGACGGCCCTGTTTTTTCTGGCCTTCCTGCCGCAGTTTGTGCACCCCGAACACGGTTCGACGTTTTTCCAATTCACCGTCCTCGGCCTGATCTTTGTGGCACTGAGTGCGCTGTACTCGTGCCTGCTGGCACTGTCGGTGCGCCCATTAAGCCGGGTATTGGGGCGCCTTGCCTGGCTGAACCGCTGGAAGGGCAAGATCGTTGGCACGATCTTTGTCGGGCTCGGTCTCAAGGTCGCATTCCAGCAGCGCTGACATCGGTCATTGCACAGACAACTCAATCCGCTTCAAGCCGGCATCCCTGCGCGCCACAAAGTCCACCACCGAATCCACCGTCACCGTATCGATCCGCCCAGCCATCCGGTCGCCGAACGGATGGTCGTTGAACGACACGTTGGCGCGGAAGAAGTCCGCTCCCAGGCGCTGCCCCATCGGAATATCGAGTGTGGTCGGACGATAGCCGGCCATCTTGAGCCAGGCTTGCGCATCGCTGCGGTTGGCAATGACCGTGTCTTGCGCCATCGTCGACGTGAGCGTTTCCAGCACCCACTGGTTGGAATTCTGGAATTCGGTCGAGAACGGGTACGCCACCATGTTGTAGGGGCGGGCATGGAACTTCTTCATGTCGCCGCTTGCCAGGACCGCGGCCATGCGTTGCTGGGTCGGGGCCGACGGGATCACGATCAGCGTCTGATAGGAATACATGTTGTCGAGGAACAGGTTGCCCAGGCCTTCGTCGAACAATGACGAATGGTCCGTGCCGCACTGGTTCAATTCATGGATCACCGACCAGGGCTTGTCCGGCGCGGGGCGCCAGACGAAGGCCATGTGCGAATACTTCAAATGGTATTTCGACAGGTCTTGCCCGACACGCGCAATCATCGCGACTTTCGCGCCCGAGCCATCCAGGGCCTTGGCGCTCTTTTGCGCCAGCTCCAGCGCGCGCATGACGTTGTTGGCATCAGGTGGCGCTTCGCTACAGGCGCTGCCGGCATGCGCCTGGGTGAAGATCGTAAGGCACAACAGCGCAGCGAAAAGGTGGCGGCAGTTCATGTTCAATCCAGTTTGTTTTGATGCAGCAAAGCGAGACCGATTTCATTGGGGATGAAGGCAATCGCCTTGCCCGACATGACCAGCATGTTGCCGGTCGACATGGCAACCACCTGCACCGAAGCGCCCACGGCATTGGACAAGCCCTTGGCCACATCGGCCGTCACGCGCACCGAGACTTCCACCCCGTTGGCTACGCCCTTGAGCACGACCACGGAACCCTCGCCCGCAGCGGTCACACTCTGGACAACCATCGAACCGGCACCAGCGGCCACCATCAAGCTGCCATCGACGACCACGCCGGATGCGTCTGCAATACCCCGTGAAGCGTTGGACAGGGCGCAAGAGGCACACGGCTCCGCAGCATGTGCCCCCGCGTTGATAACCAGGCCAAATCCAGCTACTGCCAGCGCAGCAATCCACTTCCGGGAAACCGCTTGCATGTTCACGTTCCTGCTCCTTTTGATTGATGACGCTTGCAGCATGTGCCCTGCGCGCCAAAACGCCAATGAAGAAGAAGCTGGTAGCTGCCGGCCACTCTTGGTGTATCATTTTTCGATACTTTCCCTCTGGAGCCCCCATGCTGCACGCCACCACGCTGGTCGATTCCCTCAAACGCGAGCTCAAGGCACGCGGCATCACCTATGCCGAGCTGGCCGCGCGTATCGACATGTCGGAAGCCAGCGTCAAGCGCATGTTTTCGCAAAAGAATTTCACGCTGCAGCGGCTCGACGAGGTGCTGCAGGCAGCCGGCATCGAGTTTGGCGACCTGACCTCGGGTGCGCACGACGATTCCAAGCTCATTTCGCAGCTCACCTATGACCAGGAGAAAGAAATCATCGGCAGCCCGAAGATTTTCGTGGTGGCCGTGTCGGTACTGAACCTGATCACGGTTGAACAAATTGTGCGCGTCTATGACGTGACCGAAGCCGACGTCGTCAAATGCCTGACGCGGCTGGACAAGATCGGCTTCCTGCAACTGCAGCCGAACAACCGCGTCAAGCTGCTGGTGTCGCGCACCTTCCACTGGATACCGAACGGCCCGATCCAGAACCATTTCCGCGACTTGGCTTACCGCGACTACCTGATGTCGAAGTTCGATGCGGAAGACGAATACATGCAGTTGGTGAACGTGCTGCTCTCGAAACCCTCGATTGCGGCCCTGCGCGCGCGCCTGAAGCAGGTGGCGCGCGAGTTTGCGCAACTGCACCAGGACGAGATGAAGATTCCTTACGATGACAAGACGCCGATGAGCATCCTGGTGGCGGCGCGGCCCTGGCTGCCGGAGTCGTTCAAGGCGCTGGTGCGCAAGGAAGTGTTGCCGCACACCATAGGCGGGCGCAAATAACGCCGGTGCACTCGCCTAGTTTGCGTCGTCTTTCTCGGCTGCGCCGCTGCTTGCCAGTTCGCGCTCGATCTGTTCGATGCTGGGTAAACTGGTTTGCAACTCGGGTGGCAAAGACTCCACCAGTTGATATTCGGCCACGCCGAGCGGTTGAGTCTTGTCGCGCAATGCGTATTCGGCTACGACCTTGTTCTTGCTCGTGCAAAGAAGCAGTCCGATGGTAGGGCCATCCTGCGGATGCTTGACTTGTGCGTCCACTGCCGTGAGGTAAAAACTCAGTTGGCCCAGATGCTCGGGCTTGAATTTGCCCCCTTTGAGTTCGATCACGACATAGCAGCGAAGCTTGAGATGGTAGAACAACAAATCGATGAAGAACTCATCGCCACCAACATCCAGTTGCACTTGCCGTCCGACGAATGCAAAGCCAGCACCCAGTTCCAATAAAAAGTCGGTGACATGCTTGACCAATGCGTGCTCGATTTCGCGCTCTCCCGCCTCACGTGTCAAACCAAGAAAGTCAAAGCGATATGGATCCTTCAACGACTCGCGCGCCAAGTCGGATTGTGGTTTGGGTAAATTCACCTCAAAGTTGGTAACGGCTTGCCCCGTGCGCTCTAACAGGCGCGTTTCAATATGCATACCCAATACATTGCGCGACCATCCATGTATGACGGCGCTCTCGGCATAGGCAAGCCTTTGCTGCGTATCTTTCAAACGCGCCAGAAGCACCAAATTATGTCCCCACGGCAATTGTCCAACAGCTTGTTGGACAATTGCCATATCCGGCCAAGCTTCCGCGAAGGCACGCATGTACATCAGATTGGCGCGAGAAAAACCCTTCATATCGGGGAACGCCGCTCGCAAGTCCTGCGCCAGCCTGTCAATCACTTTTGCGCCCCAGCCCTGCTCGGCTTGCCGCGCCAAAATGTCACGCCCAATCTGCCAATACAGCAACACCAATTCGCGATTAACCGCCAATGTGGCGCGCTGCTGGGCCACGTGGATACGGCCTTTAAGATCGGCCAGCCAATCGGCATAACCTTCGGGAGGAGAAATCAAACCGGCGGGGACATCACGCATTTCTTTCCTTTTGATGCTTGTCTGGCGCGAAGTTGGAGAAGATTGGGCGATTGTAGCAGCACGATATTCGATGACAAAACGCCGTTTCGTAGCCTCGCCACCCGAATTCCACGGTCCAGCCGTTTTTTTCGGCATAATAAACAAATGCCAAGTTTCGAATCCACCCACTTCCGCCAAGCCCTGTCGCAATTTGCCACCGGGGTGACCGTCATTACCACGCGTCTCGAAGACGGCAGCTTCCTCGGCCTGACCGCCAGTTCCTTCAATTCCGTTTCGCTCACGCCGCCTTTGGTGTTGTGGAGCCTGGCACAATCCGCGAACAGCCTGCCGGTGTTCTCGATCAACACGCACTACGTGATCAACGTGCTGGCAGCCGACCAGGTGGAACTGGCCGAACGCTTTTCCCGCCGTCTACCGAACCGCTTCGAAGGCGTGGATTACGACCTCTCACCCACCGGCCTGCCCATCCTCAAGGGCGCCGTGGCCTGGTTCGAATGCCACAACCGCAACCGCTACCCCGAAGGTGACCATGTCATCTTCGTCGGCGAAGTGGAACAATGCGCCGCCGACGGCAAGCCCGCCCTGCTGTTCCATAACGGGAACTTTGGCAGCACCACCTTCTGACCCAAGGTTCCGTCAATGCGCGGCCCGGGCTTGGTACAATACCAGTTATATAACAAGCATCCGGAGACCCGATGAACGCCAGCAAATCCAAAGCCCAATTCCACTGGGAAGACCCCCTGCTGCTCGACCAGCAATTGACCGAAGAAGAGCGCATGGTGCGCGAGGCCGCCCAGGCCTATTGCCAGGACAAGCTGCAGCCGCGCATCCTCGAAGCCTTCCGCCACGAAAAGACCGACCCCGCGATCTTCCGCGAAATGGGTGAGCTTGGCTTGCTCGGCCCCACCATTCCTGAACAATACGGCGGCCCCGGCCTGAACTATGTCTGCTACGGCTTGATTGCGCGCGAAGTCGAACGCGTCGATTCCGGATATCGTTCGATGATGAGCGTGCAATCCTCGCTCGTCATGGTGCCGATCTATGAATTCGGCAATGAAGAAACCAGGCGCAAATACCTGCCGCGCCTGGCCACCGGCGAAGCCATCGGCTGCTTCGGTCTGACCGAGCCGAACCACGGCTCCGACCCGGCTTCGATGGTCACGCGTGCCAAAAAGGTTGATGGCGGCTACAGCCTGACCGGCAGCAAGATGTGGATTTCCAATTCCCCGATTGCCGATGTGTTCGTGGTATGGGCCAAGGACGACGAAGGCGCCATCCGCGGCTTTGTTCTGGAAAAGGGCTGGGAAGGCTTGTCCGCCCCGGCAATCCACGGCAAGTTCGGCCTGCGCGCCTCGATTACCGGCGAAATCGTGATGGACAACGTGTTCTGCCCGGAAGAAAACGCTTTCCCTGAAGTGCGCGGTTTGAAAGGCCCCTTCACCTGCCTGAATTCGGCCCGCTACGGCATCGCCTGGGGCGCCCTGGGTGCGGCGGAATCATGCTGGCACACGGCACGCCAATACGTGCTCGACCGCACCCAGTTCGGCCGCCCGCTGGCAGCGAATCAACTGGTGCAAAAGAAACTGGCCGACATGCAGACCGAAATCACGCTCGGCCTGCAAGGCTGCCTGCGACTGGGCCGCATGAAGGATGAAGGCACGGCTGCGGTGGAAATCACGTCGATCATGAAGCGCAATTCCTGTGGCAAGTCGCTCGACATCGCCCGCGTGGCGCGCGACATGCTGGGCGGCAACGGCATCTCCGATGAATTCGGCATCATCCGCCACATGGTCAACCTGGAAGTGGTCAATACCTATGAGGGTACGCATGACATCCACGCATTGATCCTCGGCCGGGCACAGACGGGCATCCAGGCATTTCAGTAAGGGAAGGCATCGCAGGCCGGGGGTTCTTCCGCCTGCGACTCTTTTCGATCTCCCGAACTACAAATAAAAACCGCAGGCAAGCCTGCGGTTTTTATTGGTGCAATACTTCGATCAGAACCGGTAACCAACCGTAATCGCTTCCGAAGTCGGGTTCAACGGCGCGTTGGCCGATTGACCCGTCGACAGATGCACCGTGGTGCTGATGTAGGTCTTGGCCACCCAGGCATCGACGAACCAGTGCGGGTTCACGTCCCAGGTCACACCCAATTGCGGCGTGGCGCCCCAGGCATTGTCGACCGTGAAGGTGGTCGGCGGGCCGCCCGGATTGGATATGGCCGTCAGCGTGCCCGAACCCTTTTCGTCGCGGAACATGGCGTAGGTCACGCCGATGCCCACGTAGGGACGCACCGGCTGGGTTGCGTCGAGGAAGTGATACTGCGCGAACAGGGTCGGCGGCAATTGCTTCAATGTGCCGAGCTTGCCCGTGCCGGACAGGGAACCTGCACCGTACAGGTCATGCGAGTAAGGCGTACCCAGGCCGAGCAAGGCGCTGAAGTGGTCGTCAAAGTTGTAAATGATGTTCAAGACCGGCTGCGCATCGCTGCTCGGCTTGGTTTCACTGTCGGGAATACTTGGCGCCGACAAGGCATCCGTCTTGTGCGACGTGATGTTGTTGTAGCCGACGGATACGGCCCAGGTGTTAGCTGCCTGCTGGGCCGAAGCGGCTGCGCTTGCGGCGAGCAGCGCGCCTGCCGCCAGCGCTTTCAAAGTGAGGGTTGCTTTTGCGTTCATCTATGTCTCCAAAACCTGTTTGTGGAAGGCCGCCGCACCAGGGATGCGCGGCCGTTTCGCTTTTCTGTTACAGCCAGCCGCGCAGGGCCATTTCCGTGGATACGTACTTGGCCAGCAACGAATAGCCGTAAGGCGTCGGATGCACCTCGTCGGCAAACAGGTAGTGCGACACGTCGCCGCTGATCGTATTCTTCGTGGAGCAAACCAGCGAAGAACCGAGCGGGTTGGCCGACGTTGCCAGGTTACAGGCCGGTGTGGTCACGTTGGTGAGGCCATATTGCCCCGGGTTCTGCGTGTTCAGGTGGCTTTGGGTATTGGCATCGACATACAGCACGTTCGACGAGCTCGGAGCCAAACCGCTTTGCAAGGTCGAGTTGAAGGTCGAGACCATGACGCCGATCAGTTGTTGGGTCGCGGCGCTCTGCGACAAACCAAACGGTGTCGTGGTGATGTCGGGGATATTGACGACCGTGACGTACTTGGCGCCATTACCGACGATACCGCTATTGATATAACCGGCCAATTCACCGGCAGCCTGGCCCATCGCCGTGACGGCAGCCTTGGCACCGTCACCGGCAGCATAAGCCTCGCCGGCTGCGGTGCCTTGCTCGGTCAGGTAAGCCGTGACCAGCTCTGCTTCGGCCGGAGCCTGGCAGTTGGAAGCTTGCGCATCGGCCGGCGTGCAGGTGCCTGCCTTGATGTCGGCAGCGATCTGCGTAGCAACGGCAGCTTGCACGGCAGACGCGCTGCCCAGCGAAGCTTGCCACAGTTCGCCTTCGGCCTGGGCCTGGCAGTTGGTCGCTTGCGCATCGGTCGGCGTGCAGGTCTTGGCGGCGATGTCGGCACCCACCTGGGCGGTAACCATATTGGTGACGGCTGTCTGGCCGGCAGCGGTCGCGTTGGCGCTCAGCGTGGCCAGTTGGACGAACACGTCATTGGCGCCAGCCAGCACGAACACGATGTCGGTACCGGAGAAGCTGCCGTTGGCGGCAGTGAAGTTGGCAATTTGCGTCTTGAGCGGCACAGTCAATTGGCCGAGCACGGCCGAACCACCAAGGCTGTCAGCCAGGCCGGCGCTACCGGGGCCGTTCGGGTCGGTCACGCGGGCGCCACCCTGGCCGTAACCGAAGCAGTTGGCATGCATGGTGGCCGGCACGGCGAAACCTGCAGCGGCAGCGCCATTGAGGCCGGTTTCAGCGGGGCAAGGTGCGGGCAAACCCAAGCTTGCTGCCATCAATTCGGTCCAGTTTTGTGCCGAAGGAGGGATCGAATTGACCGTGTATTTGCCGCCACCCAGGGCTGCTACGGTACCGACGGCATAGGTGCCGACGTCGGAGAGGCTGTCGCCGAACGAAACCTGACGGGTGAACTTGACCTTGGTGCTTTGATCACCGCCGGATGCGCTTCCGCCGCCGCATGCGGCGAGGACAGCAGCTGCCAGCGCGGCTAGCGCGAGGGGGGTATGACGCATATTGTCTCCTAAAATGTTATTCATTTCGGAACGCCTGCCAAATCTACTGCGCAGCCCAACCTCGGGCCTGTGATGCTCGCCGTACGCTTGTACGACTGTGCTTCTCGGCCCGACCCTGGGCTTGCTCGCTACGATTTTTCAGGCATTCCGGGGAAAAAGAACAAGCGTTCGCTTTCTCTGATTCTAGTATGTCATCGTTGCGAAACCTTGTATAGGTTCCACCGGCCAGACGTCTTAAAAATTTAGAATATTTGCCACACTTTGTCCATTGAAAGCGGCACGGCGCAGGCGGTCGTTGACCCCGGCCCAATCCTGGCCCAATGGCGGTGCTTCGACCACGATCACGTCACCGCCTGCATGGTCCATGGCGCGCAAGGCGGCATACAGGTCATGGGCATAGCCGTCCGGCGAAACCGGCATCATGCGCGTGGCCAGGGCACCGCCCAGGCCTTCCCGTTCGCGTTGTATTGTCACGACACGTTTGCCGGACGCATGCAGTTGCCGCACAGCATCAGGCAATTTGTTCACGTCGACCACGACCACGGGCGTGGCCGGTGCGTAGTGCGAATCGAGCGCGCCGGACACCCGGGGCGCCGCTGCGTCCGGTGCAGTGGGTTCGATGCCGAGCACGGCGGCGATCCGTTCGGCACCAATCCCGCCGGGGCGCAACAGGGCCAGGCCGCCGCGCGACAGGTCGACGATGGTGGATTCGATCCCGACTTCGCTTTGCCCGCCATCGAGGATGGAAGGCAATTCCGTGCCGAATTCATCGCGCACATGTTGCGCCGTGGTTGGGCTGACATGGCCGAACTTGTTGGCCGAAGGCGCCGCCACGCCGCCACGCCCGCCCTTGAATTCGCGCAGCAAGGCTTGCGCCACGGGGTGCGAGGGGCAGCGCAGGCCGATGCTGTCCTGCCCGCCCGACACCGCTTCGGGAATATGGGCCGCACGCTTCAGGATCATCGTCAGCGGGCCGGGCCAGAAGGCCGCAATGAGTTTCTTTGCATGCTCGGGGATGTCGGACGCCCAATAGGAAATATCGGCTTCCGGCGCGAGGTGGACGATCACGGGATGGTTCGAAGGCCGGCCCTTGGCGGCATAGATGGCCGCCACCGCCTGCGGGTTTTCCGCATCGGCGCCAAGGCCGTACACGGTTTCAGTGGGAAAGGCGACGAGGCTGCCGGCTTCGAGCAGGCGCGCGGCAGCCTTGATTGCGTCTTCCGCGGCCATTCAGGCGGGAATACCGAGGATGACGCAGGCCGCTTGCAGATTGGCTTGCGCTTCGGCCAGGGTCACGGCGACGAAGGTCACATGTCCCATCTTGCGGCCACGGCGCGCTTCGGCCTTGCCGTACAGGTGGAGATGCGCACCGCGCAGGGCCAGCACTTTGTCCCATGCCGGTTCACGCACCTGGCCTGCCGCATCAAACCAGACGTCGCCCAGGATATTCAACATCACCGCCGGCGAATGCTGGCGCACGTCGCCCAAGGGCAACTGCGCCATGGCGCGCGCCTGTTGCTGGAACTGGCTGGTGACACAGGCATCCATGGTGTAATGGCCGCTGTTGTGCGGGCGCGGCGCCATTTCATTGACGACCAGGCTGCCATCCTGCAACACAAAGAATTCGATGCACAACACGCCGACATAACCGAGTTCGGCAATGATGGCAAGGGCAGCCTGTTGCGCACGCTCGGCAATCCCGGCCGACACGTTCGGGCTCGGCACGGTGGTGGTGAAAAGTATGCCGTCGCGGTGCACGTTGTCGGCGATCGGATAGACCACCGCTTCGCCATCGACACCGCGTGCAGCCAGCACGGAAATCTCGTAAGCCAGCGGCAGCATCTTTTCCAGCACACAGGGAACAAAGCCCATGCCAGCATAGGCAGCGCGCAATTCTTCCATGGTCTTGACGCGCACCTGGCCTTTGCCGTCGTAGCCCATGCGTGCCGTCTTCAAGATGCCGGGCAACAGGGTCGCATCGACACGGTCCAGCCCTGCTGCATCCTCGATCACCGCATGCGGTGCCGGCATGACGCCGCGAGCACTGTTTTCCAATGCCACCCGCGTGAAGAACTGCTTTTCCCGGACGCGGTCTTGCGCAATCGATACCGCTTCGGCACCCGGTGCGACGAAGCTGCGTTCGGCCAGAAACTTCAGGCTTTGCGCCGGCACGTTTTCAAATTCGGTCGACACCGCCACCGACAGCGCGGCCAGTCCGGCCAGCGCCTTCTCATCAGTGTAAGCTGCTTCGAACTGCCTGTCCGCCACCTGGCCGGCCGGGCTATCCGGCTGCGGCTCGAGCACTGCCACCTTGTAACCCATGGCTTGCGCTGCGTGGGCAAACATGCGGCCCAATTGCCCGCCGCCCATGATGCCGAGCCAAGTCTGGTCCGACTCGTTGGGCAGGTGGGCGTGGCGTTCTTCGTTGGTTGTAACCGTCATGCGAACCTCACACCGGCAAGGTCATGTCGCGTGCGACCTGGCTCTGCTTCTCGCGATAGGCTTGCAGCTTCGCGGCCAGGGCGTCGTCGGTCCCGGCCAGGATGGCCACGGCAGCCAGGGCCGCATTAGCCGCGCCGGCCTCGCCGATTGCAAAGGTATTGACCGGAATGCCCTTGGGCATCTGCACAATGGACAAGAGCGAGTCTTCACCGCGCAGATATTTCGAGGGCACCGGCACGCCCAGCACCGGCACGATGGTCTTGGCCGCGATCATGCCCGGCAGGTGCGCCGCACCGCCGGCACCGGCGATGATGGCACGCAAGCCGCGCGTGCGCGCCGTTTCGGCATATTCAAACATTTCATCGGGCATGCGGTGCGCCGACACGACCTGCGCTTCAAAGGCGATCCCGAATTCCTGCAACACCGTGACGGCATGCTGCATCACATCCCAATCAGAGGAAGACCCCATCACCACGCCGACCACGGCGCCTGCTTTGTTGTGCTTCATCGCTCAGGCCTTGAGGGTTTCGCCAGTCAAACGCTCGAGCGCTTCGCGGTACTTGGCGGCGGTCTTTTGCACGACTTCATCGGGCAGCTTGGGCGCCGGTGCAGTCTTGTTCCAGCTCGTGATGGTTTCAAGATAGTCGCGCACGAATTGCTTGTCGTAGGACGGCGGCGAAATGCCCACTTCATAGGATTCTGCAGGCCAGAAACGGGAAGAGTCTGCCGTCAGCGCTTCGTCCATCAGGTGCAGCACGCCCTCTTCGTCGAGGCCGAATTCGAACTTGGTGTCGGCAATGATGATGCCGCGCGTGGCGGCATAGTCCGAGGCTTCCTTGTACAAGCGAATCGATACGTCGCGGATCTTGGCGGCCAACTCGGCGCCGATGCGCTGCTCCACTTCGGCATAGCTGATGTTTTCGTCATGCTCGCCCATTTCGGCCTTGGCCGCCGGCGTGAAGATGGGTTCGGCCAGCTTGTCGGCCAGGCGCAAGCCTTCCGGCAGCTTGATGCCGCAAATGGCGCCGCTCTGCTGATAATCCTTCCAGCCCGAACCGATGATGTAGCCGCGCACCACGGCTTCGACCATGATGGGCTTCAAGCGCTTGGCCACCACGGCACGGCCCTTGACCTGGTCGACCTCGTCCGCCGCCACAACCGTCTCCGGCGCAATCCCCGTCAAGTGGTTGGGCACGATGTGGCCCAGCTTGGCGAACCAGAAATTGGCCATCTGGTTCAACACACAGCCCTTGTCCGGAATCGGCTCGCTCATGATGACGTCGAATGCCGACAAACGGTCGGAGGTGACCATCAGGATCTTGTCGTCACCGACGGCATAGTTTTCGCGCACCTTGCCGCGTCCGAGAAGAGGCAGGGAATGGATGTTCGATTGCAGTAGCGTAGTCATAGGTCAAAAAAAAAAAACGCAGGACGCTGATGCGTCCTGCCTGGATCTTACGTAATGATTAATTGACGATTTGCGCCAATTCACCCTTCTTGTAACGTTCCGCCATCTTTTCCAGCGGCAGCGTCTTGATCTTGCCGGCCTGGCCTTCGCAGCCGAACGACAGGTAGCGTGCCTTGCAGATCAGCTTGGCTGCTTCACGTGCCGGCTTGAGGAAGTCGCGCGGGTCGAACTTGGATGGGTTCTCGGCCATGTAGCGGCGCACGGCAGCCGTCATCGCCAGGCGGATGTCGGTGTCGATGTTGATCTTGCGCACGCCATGCTTGATGCCTTCCTGGATTTCCTCGACCGGCACACCGTAGGTTTCCTTCATGTCACCGCCGAACTGGCGGATCTCGGCCAGCAATTCCTGCGGCACCGAAGACGAACCATGCATCACCAGATGGGTGTTGGGAATGCGCGCGTGGATTTCCTTGATGCGGTCGATCGCGAGGATGTCACCCGTGGGCTTGCGTGAAAACTTGTAGGCGCCGTGCGAAGTGCCGATGGCAATCGCCAGCGCATCGCATTGGGTGAGCTTGACGAAGTCGGCCGCTTGCGCGACGTCAGTCAGCAATTGCTCGCGCGTCATGGTGCCTTCGGCGCCGTGGCCGTCTTCCTTGTCGCCCTTCATGGTTTCGAGCGAACCGAGCACGCCCAGTTCGGCTTCGACCGTCACGCCGATGGCATGCGAAAATTCGACCGTGCGGCGCGATACGTCGACGTTGTATTCATAGCTGGCGACGGACTTGCCGTCGTCCATGAGCGAGCCATCCATCATCACCGACGAAAAGCCCGAGCGGATGGCCGCCATGCATACCGCCGGCGACTGGCCGTGGTCCTGGTGCATGACGACAGGAATGTGCGGGTAAGCTTCGACGGCAGCCGAAATGATGTGGCGCAGGAAGGCTTCGCCGGCATATTTGCGGGCACCGGCCGAGGCTTGCATGATCACCGGCGCGCCGACTTCATTGGCGGCGTCCATGATGGCTTGCACCTGTTCCAGATTGTTGACGTTGAATGCCGGCAGTCCATAACCGTTTTCGGCGGCGTGGTCTAGCAGTTGACGCATGGATACGAGAGGCATGGGGGGTTCTCCATTCACAATAAAAAACAGTTGCAGCCCGGATGGGTTAAATCCAGGCATTCCCGCCGCAGGCTTGTGGCCGCGGCCGGGAAGAATTATGTTGTTTGTACACCCTTTTCGGGTATTCGTCCAATTGCGGACCGTGCGCAAGAGCAACAGGGCCTGGCGTGGCGCCTTGCATCCGCGCTACATCATCAATACTCGCCGATCTTCTTGATCGTCAAGGCATTCGTTCCGCCAACCTGCCCCATCGGCTCGCCCCAGGTCACCACGATGGTGTCGCCGCGTTCGACCACACCCTTGTCGAGCAAGAGCTTTTCGGCTGCCTTCAGCACTTCGTCGCGGTCGGTCGATTGCGCCAATTCCAGCGTATGCACGTTGCGGTACAGTGCGGCCTTGCGCTGCGTGGCGATCGATGGCGTGATGGCGAAGATGGGCACGTCGATGTTGTGGCGGCTCATCCAGAGCGAGGTCGAACCTGATTCGGTCAAGGCGGCAATCGCCTTCACGCGCAGGTGATGCGCAGTAAACAGCGCACCGTAAGCGATGGTCTGGTCAATACGCGAGAAAGTGACGTTGAGGAAGTCCGCATCGAGCTGGAAGTCTTCCGACTTTTCCGCTTCCTGGCAGATCGCCGACATGGCCGCCACGGTTTCCACGGGGTACTTTCCTGACGCGGTTTCAGCCGAAGTCATCACGGCGTCGGTGCCGTCGAGCACGGCGTTGGCCACGTCGGACACTTCGGCGCGTGTGGGCACGGCATTGACGATCATCGATTCCATCATCTGCGTGGCCGTGATGGCAACCTTGTTCGAGGCACGCGCCATGCGGATCATGCGCTTTTGCAAGGCTGGCACGGCGGCATTGCCGACTTCCACGGCCAGGTCGCCGCGCGCCACCATGATGCCGTCCGATGCATCGAGAATTTCCTGCAACACCGGAATTGCTTCGGCACGTTCGATCTTGGCGATCATCAGTGCGCGGTGGCCATGCGGTTCACCGGCGATGTTGGCCAATTGGCGCGCCATCACCATGTCGGTCGCATTCTTGGGGAAAGACACGGCCACGTAATCCGCCTTGATGCTCATGGCGGTCTTGATGTCTTCCATGTCCTTGGCCGTCAGGGCCGGGGCCGAAAGTCCACCGCCCTGGCGATTGATACCCTTGTTGTTCGACAGTTCGCCACCGATTGTCACCGTGGTATGGATGGCACTGCCGACCACCTTGTCCACCACCATCACGATCAAGCCGTCATTCAACAGCAGCACGTCGGCCGGCTTCAGGTCGCGCGGCAACTCCTTGTAATCCAGGCCGACGATTTCCTGGTTGCCCATCTGACAAGCTGCGTCGAGGATGAATTTCTGGCCGTTTTCCAGGAAGATCTTGCCATTCTCGAACTTGCCGACACGGATCTTCGGTCCCTGCAGGTCGGCCATGATGGCGATCTCGCGGCCGCAGGCGGCAGCAGCTTCGCGCACCAGGTTGGCCCGGTCGATATGGTCTTGCGCCTTGCCGTGCGAAAAATTCAGACGGACAACGTCGACCCCCGCGCGGATCATGCGCGTCAGGGTTTCGAGATCGCTGGAGGCGGGACCTATCGTGGAGACAATCTTGGTGGCACGGCGCATGGGGTAATTCCTCTTGTTGGGTTGGTCGGCAATGCTGAATAACAGGCAGTCTTACTTGGCGCGTTCCTCCAGGATTGCTACGGCAGGCAGGGTCTTCCCTTCCAGGAATTCGAGGAAGGCGCCGCCGCCGGTCGAGATATAGCCGATCTTGCCGGCGATGTCGTATTTCGCGATTGCGGCCAGCGTGTCGCCGCCACCGGCAATCGAAAATGCCTTGGACCCGGCAATTGCCAGTGCCAGGGTCTTGGTGCCGTTGCCGAACTGGTCGAACTCGAACACGCCCACCGGGCCGTTCCAGACCACTGTGCCTGCATGGCCGATCTGTTCAGCCAACAGCGCCGCCGTCTTGGGACCGATGTCGAGAATCATGTCGTCGTCAGTCACGTCAGCCACGTCCTTGGTCACGGCGGTAGCCGTGGCGGCAAATTCCTTGGCGCACACCACATCCACCGGAATCGGTACCGAAGCACCACGTGCCGCCATCATATCGAGGATTTGTTTCGCCTCGGCGACAAGATCCGCTTCAGCCAGCGACTTGCCGATCTTCAAGCCGGCAGCCAGCATGAAGGTGTTGGCGATGCCGCCGCCGACGATCAGGTTATCGACCTTTTCAGCCAGGGTCTTCAGAATCGACAGTTTGGTCGAGACCTTGGAGCCTGCCACGATCGCCACCAGCGGGCGCGCCGGTTGGCCCAGGGCCTTGCCCAAGGCGTCGAGTTCGGCGGCCAGCAGGGGGCCGGCGCAGGCGATGGGGGCAAACTTGGCGATGCCATGCGTGGTGGCTTCGGCGCGGTGCGCGGTGCCGAAGGCGTCGTTCACGTAAACGTCGCACAGCTTGGCCATCTTGGCGGCCAGTTCGTCGCTATTCTTTTTCTCGCCCTTGTTGACGCGGCAGTTTTCCAGCAACACCACCTGGCCTGGTGCAACGTGGACGCCATCAACCCAGTCGCGTTTCAATTCGACACTGTGGCCCAGCAATTGCGCCAGGCGTTCGGCCACGGGGGCAAGCGAATCTTCCGGCTTGAATTCACCTTCGGTCGGACGGCCCAGGTGCGACGTCACCATCACGGCAGCGCCAGCCTGCGCGGCGGCGCGGATTGCCGGAACCGAAGCGCGAATGCGCGTATCTTCGGTGATCTTGCCGCCATCGTCTTGCGGCACGTTCAAGTCGGCACGGATAAACACGCGCTTGCCTTGCAATTGGCCAGCGTCGATCAGGTCGCTCAATCGTTTGAATTGCATGGGAAGATCCGGAAAAGGTCGGTTGGAAGAAAGCCGCTATTCTACCGCAGCGAGCGGGCAAAACACGGTCAAAGCGCAATAGGGACTATGTCGGCACTAGGGGCCAGGGCCTGTTGGCATATGATTTGGGAGATGCGTTCAAGTCAAAAAGCGTGCTGGCAAGGCGCGCGGCGAAGCGAAGGCTGGGCGCCTTCGCAAGCCGTGCAACGCGGCCAGCGCGCTTTTTGACTTGAACCCTTCGGGAAGGTACCGTATGCGTCGCATGCCGTTGTTGCGACTCCTTGCCCTAGCACCACTACGACGCGTCGCCGCGCCTAGGCCTGCAACGCATACGGTACCTTTGCACTCCCAAATCATATGCCAACAGGCCCTATACCACTCGCAGCACCGCAAACAGCGCCATGCCAACTGCAATGGTGAGGAACATATGGCGTGTCACGAGGAAACACAGGGTGGCAGCCAGACCGGCGAGGAATTTCGGGTTGTGCCAGCTCAGATCGGGCAAGCCTCCCGGCGCCAGCACCAGGTCGGGCAGCACGATGGCGGCCATGGCCGCGGCAGGTGCATAGCGCAACCCATGCTGCACCAGCGGGGGCAGGCGCAGCCGGTCGGCAAAGTAAAAGGCCGCACAGCGCGTGATCAGCGTCGCGGCCAGGAGCAGGGCGATCGCCAGCCAGACGTCGGTCCCGCTCATTGCCCTTTCTCCTTGATGACCAGGTCATACAGCATGGCAGCCACCATGCCGGACACCACCGCCGCCAGTAATCCCAATTTGAATGGCCAATGCGCCCCCCAGGTGGCCACCGCCCCAGCCACCACCACCCCGGCAGCAGCCGCACGGTTGATAATCAGCGGAATCATCACCCCCAGCAAGGCCAGCGTACCGGCAAACCCGATACCCCAGTTCTGCGGGATTTGGCCAGCCAGCAAGATCCCGACAAAAGACCCGATTTGCCAGGCAAACCAGTTGGGGCAAGCCACGCCACAGAGAAAGCCGACCTTGCCCTCGGGCTCATGCAGTTTGTCTAGTGGAAAGCGACGCGGAAAGAACGCCATCATGGTGTCGGCACTGAAATACCCCAGGCCGAGCCGGGTGCGCCAGCCGAGATGGCTGAAATGCGGGCCGATGGCCACGGAAAAGATCACGAAACGCAGATTGACGACCATGGCCGTGAAAAACACCAGTAGGAGCGGTGCATTGGCGACGATCAGGGGCAAAGTCGCAAGCTGGGCCGAGCCGGCAAAAACGAACAGGCTCATGCCTGCAGCCTGCCATAGTGTCAAACCTGATTTGAGCATGGCCATGCCAGACACCACACCCCAGGCAAAGATGCCGGGCGTGACGCCATTACTGAGGCTCAGGCCCTCGCGGAAAGCTTCTTTTTCAGCATCCGGGAATGTTTTCGGAAAGAACTTGTCCAAGGCTAAGGAATTGATCAAACACCATTGACTGCCAGGAAATTATTGCTTTTAAAGCACGATTTGCCGGGCAATTGCGTAAATTAACGCGAATTTACGTAAATAAACCCGGTTAAAGATGTTTCAATATTTTACAGGTGATCCGTTCGACGGTCTGTATCCGTTAAAATGTCGCATTGAACAATACCCCGGTCGGGCAGCCCCCAGTCTGCCTTCATCTGCCTTGCACCGGGCCACAAGCCGTAGAAATCACCAAGAGCACACCATGAGCGATACCGCCCAATTGCCCCAAGCCGTCGAACTCGGCGCCGAAAACCTCCCCGCCTTCTGCCCCAATCCGGCAATGCCGCTATGGTCTTCGCATCCGCGTGTCTTCCTCGAGCTTGACCACCACGGTGAAGCCAAGTGTCCTTATTGCGGCACGGCTTACAAGCTCAAGCCCGGCACTGTCGTCAAAGGCCACTAACATGCAGTCCCCCCTAACCAACGCCCGCCGCAACCTCCTGGTCGCCGGGCGCTGGGCGGTCTTGCTCTGTTTGTTTTTCATTCCGATCAACAAACCACTGCCCAACCTGTTCATTTTCTTTGCCCTGCTGTGCTCGGCTGCGGGCGAACGCCCGGACGAACGCTTCATGGCTGCCATCAAGCAGCCCGTCGTGATCGGATCAATTGCCTGGTTCCTAGTCTATGCCGTCTCGGCCTGCTATGCGCCCGGCCCCTATCCCTGGGCGTCAGTCAATACCGGCATCACGCTGTTCTACCCCTTCATTGTCGCCACCCTGCTGGAGACGCCGCAATGGCGCGCGCGCGGCATGATGGCCTTTGCCGCGTCCGCCTGCCTGGTGCTGCTGATTTCCTGGAGCCAGTTTGCCGGCATCTTCCCTGAACGCGACGTCGCACTGCAATTGCCGAGCTATCGTTACACTGTATTCAAGGACTATACCCAGCAAGGCGTGGTGTTCCTGGCACTCGCTGCCATGGCCGCTTCGTATGCGATGGTCACACCGGTGCGCAAATTCCGCATCGGGCTCTGGCTGCTGGCCGTAGTCGCCGTGGTCAACGTGGTATTCCTGTTGCAAAGCCGCACCTCTTACCTGATCGTGGTGCCGCTGCTGATCTACTGGGCCTGGCGCATTGCCGCCGGCAGCTGGCGCAAGGTGGCCATCGGCGCTGCCGTGCTGGTTTGCTGTGGCGGTGCGGCGCTGTTGGCGCCGCGCGTGCAGGAGCGCCTGCAACAGGCACACCAGGATGTCGAAGTCTATTCCAACCAGCATGAAGCCAGCTCGCTGGGCATCCGTCTCGAACTGTGGCGCCGCACTTTGCCCATCATCGCCTCGGCCCCGGTGTTTGGCCATGGCCTGGGCCAATGGGATCATGAATACGATGTCCAGACCAGGGAATTGCCCGATTTCGACCAGTTCCGCATGCATCACCCGCACGACGACTCGCTCCTGATCCTGTCGGAACAAGGTATCGTGGGCTTCGCCATCTTTGTCACCTTGCTGGTGCTGCTGTCGCGCTACATCCGCGGCTTGAACCAGCCGGAGCGCGATTTTTACAACAGCCTGCTCCTGATCTTCATCCTGGGCGGCCTGGCTCAATGCCTCCTGCCCGATTTCACGCAGCGCCACACCTTCCTGATGCTGCTCGCCTGCATCCCTGTCGTGGCACGCAAGACCGTCGTCATCGGCAGCAAAGCCGGTATCCAGCAGGATGGCCAACTCAAGCCCGCGGCCAAGACCTACTGAGAACCGGTTTCAAAATGACCAGGGCTAGGGCGTGTTGACATTTACCGTAACCAAAGCAAGGACGCTGTCAGCGCAACGAAGGAGCCGAACCGCGAGGCTAATTTGTCGTAGCGCGTGGCCACACGCCTGAATTGCTTGAGTTTGGCA
>Ga0134128_10000671_pt1 | contig 46774 bp, 48 predicted proteins | sample KB31754_FD_96462 | JGI IMG/M metagenome (GOLD analysis project Ga0134128, IMG submission 96462) | Terrestrial soil microbial communities with excess Nitrogen fertilizer from Kellogg Biological Station, Michigan, USA - KB3-175-4 | ecosystem: Environmental > Terrestrial > Soil > Unclassified ...
ATGGTGTAGCGTACAGGCAGTATAAAAATGTAAATGGCAATTTTACCGATGGTTCTTTGCCGGTCGGTAGCTATGTAGCTGTAGCAACAAATCCCGCACTTTCATGCAATGCAACAGTAACAGATACATTACAGATTGCAGACAGTGGCACTTATCCTTATCCACCAACCACAGCAACAATTGTAAATTATTGCATTAATCAAACACCGGTACAATTAAGTGCAACAACAATGCCGGGAGCGATACTGCAATGGTATAACGATGATAGCAAACTATCAGCCGCACCAACACCACCAACAACAGTGATAGATACTGCCACCTGGTTTGTAGATGCCCTATATAAAACATGTCAGTCTGCAAAAGATACAATCACAGTATATGTTCACAACAATCCAGTAGCAAGCATTTTAAATAAAAAAGAAAGCGTTTGCTTAGGTGATAAAATATATCTCGAGGCTACCGGCGGAGAGTTATATAACTGGGCACCGAGGCAAGACGTTTCAACAGACGAACAAGGAAGGCCATATACCCAGATAATGGAGCCTACCACATATATTGTTACAGCTACCAATCAGTTTGGTTGCACCGATACTGCATCTATTAGTTATACAGATATTATGCAATGCTGCCAGTTCTCATATCCTACTGTCTTCTCTCCAAATAATGATGGCAGAAACGATCATTTTAATGTGATCACTTACGGGAATATGGTAAAATATGACCTGAAGATCTTTAACCGGTGGGGGCAACTTGTTTTTTACTCTGACAATCCAACGATTGAATGGGATGGCACCTTCCAGGAAAAGCCATGCGAGTTAGGGACTTATTTTTACCTTTTCAATGGCCAGTGTATCACAGGAAGAACCGAATCCAGAAAAGGGGAAATAACACTCATCAGATAATCAATTATTCCCAACGGAAAGCTTTTCCCGCTGCGAAATAAATAACAACACCCCAAATAAGTAATGCAAGGATATCCATTTTTACAGCCCAAAGGTTAGCTCCATCAAATGCTATTTTACGCAATCCATCATTGAGATAGGAAAGAGGTAATATGTCGCAGAAATATTGCAACCATTTAGGAAAATAATCAATCGGGAAAAAAGTACCGGCCAGTAAAAACTGTGGTAACGTAATTAAGTTTGACAACGGCGGAATGGTAGCCTCGCTTTTTGCTATACCACTTATGATAAAGCCAAACCCCATGAACACCATCAGTGATATGGCACACAAGGCAAGCATTTCTAAAAAGGTGATCCAGCCATTTATTAAAGTAAAACCAAAGGCAAAATAACCCAGGCCAATGATGATGATAGCTCCTGTCAACTGAAATAGCATACGCGCGATACCTTCGCTTAGCACTATTATCTCACGGCGCACAGGGGTGGCAAAAAAGCGTTTTAGTACTAAGGTCTGCCTCAAATTAAAAAAGACAAATGCTGTTCCAAATACACCTGCAGCCAATAGTGAGAACCCAAGTTGTCCGGGTAATATAAAGTCTATTGTTTTGTATTCTCTCACCTGCGCCACATTCACATCTATTTTAGCCAGCGCATCAATATGTTTTTGTATCTCAGGGTCCTGGTTTTCTAATATATTTTTTAGTACAGACTGCAACTGCTGCACTTTACCCTCCTGAGATGATACAGTATTTAATGTAAGTACATATTGAGGCTGTACTCCTTCAGGTTGCTTTTTAATATTTATTATTGCAGCAATATTTCCTTCAGTAAGATCTTTATTTATAGCAGCAGTATCTGTTTTTGTCGTCCATTTTAAAACAGGCACATTATGCATTATTGCATATAAGCGATTACTTGTATCAGAGCCAGGAGCAGAAGCCACTCTTACACTAAAGCCACCTTCCCCATTCCCAAGAAATCCAAAAACAAGAATAAAAACTAAAGGGAAAGCTATACTAAAAACAATTGCTGAAGGGCTTCTTAAAATGGCTTGCAAGCTTGCTTTTATAAGAGCGCGCATTGCTTTGGCATTACTGTATTGCGTCATAATTTTTTCCAGGTAATGTGCAAAGGTATAGAAACAGGAGATTGGATGTTAGTATTAAAAGTATTCTATAATAGTTGTTAAAAACTTTAAAATAAGAAAACGGATGTGGCTGAATATCGTTAATTTACAATACTGTTCTTGAAATAGCTATCTGATGAATTACAGGCTGTATATATGTTCGTTGCTTATATGTCTATCCACTACTTATGCTTTTGCAGCGAGGATATTCATACCTATGGATGCAGAGACACAAACCAATCATCTGAAAGCATATGGCATTGCTTATGCAGCACTACAAAAAGGAATAGAGGTGGATTGGCTGCTGAATTACAAAGGTGGCAGCTTTGGAATGGAGCAGTCTGATGATATAGAACGTATGTGCAAATTGCGTGGCGTTTCTTATGAAGTAATGAGCGACGCTCAATACACAGGTATACTTAGTGAAATTGCCAATCCCGATGTGAATGAAGATGTAATAAAACTGGAGAAAGCCCCCAGGATAGCAGTATATACACCTCCTAATAAAGAACCATGGGATGATGCTGTAACACTTGTGCTCACTTATGCAGAGATACCGTACGATAAAGTGTATGATGATGATGTGCTGGCTGATAAACTACCCAAATACGATTGGCTTCATTTACACCATGAAGATTTTACAGGACAATATGGAAAATTCTGGCATGCCTATCGAAATGCTGCCTGGTACCAAAATGACCAGCGTGCTAATGAAGAAATTGCAGCCAAGCATGGTTATAAAAAAGTATCTCAGCTAAAATTAGCAGTAGTAAAAAAGATCCGCGATTTCGTAGCTGGTGGTGGCTATATGTTTGCTATGTGTTCCGCTACAGATACCTATGACATTGCTCTTGCCGCAGAGAATACAGATATATGTGATGTGCCTTTTGATGGCGACCCTATGGATCCGCAGGCACAGCAAAAACTTGATTTTAACCAATGCTTTGCTTTTCAAAATTTTACTGTTAATACCAGCCCCTACGAGAATGCCTTTTCAGATATTGATACCAGGTTTTCGCGCCGTGTGCAAATGGACGTTGATTATTTTACTTTATTCACATACTCTGCCAAGTTCGACCCTGTTCCTACTATGCTATGCCAGGATCATACGACAACTATCAAGGGCTTTATGGGGCTTACTACTGCTTTTCGCAAAGACCTACTAAAATCAAACGTATTGATAATGGGTGAAAACAAAGCAGCTAATGAAGCCCGTTATATACATGGTGAGTACGGCAAAGGTACCTGGACATTTTACGGCGGCCATGATCCGGAAGATTATGAGCATCACATCGGTGACCCTCCTACCGACCTTAGCCTCCACCCCAATTCTCCCGGCTATCGCCTGATATTAAACAATGTATTATTCCCTGCTGCGAGAAGGAAACCAAGAAAAACATGATCTCATAACAAATCACCCTTTTCGCCACCCTCATATTCAACATATTTTTATATAGTTTTATTAAACTCGTTAACAGTTAATAAAATTATAATGAAAAAGATTTTTATCCTGATTTTAGTATTATGCTTCTGCATTTCTGATAATGCATTTACCCAATTGCCCACCTTACTGGCAAATTTGAATCCTGCAGGCAACAGTAATCCCGGCACGTTTACACTTGCAAATGGCAAATTATTTTTTCGTGCCCAGGACGGTACGCATGGCTTTGAATTGTTTGTTGCTGATGGCACCGTTGCAGGCTCGAAGATGGTAAAAGACATCAATCCTGGTTCTGCCTCATCGTTACCTGATTTTATGGCTTCCTACAGTGGCAAATTATATTTTCAGGCTGATGATGGTACATATGGCGCGGAATTATGGTCAAGTGATGGTACATCAGTTGGTACGCAAATGGTGAAAGATATATATCCCGGTAGTTTAGGTTCCAGCCCATACATACCTACTGTCTTTAATGATAAATTATATTTCCAGGCATCTGATACAGTAAATACTCAAGCATTGTGGGTGACTGATGGTACATCTTCCGGAACTATGATAGTGACTCCTGTTATAAGTGTTACAAATCTTACCGTGATGAATAATTTACTCTTTATGAATGGCTCAGATACAGCTCATGGCAGCGAACTATGGGTGACTGATGGCACTACAGGCCCCAAGCTTTTAAAGGATATTAGTCCTGGAAAAGGATCAGGAAATCCCAATAGCATGGCCGCATGCAACAATAAATTATTTTTCAGCGCTAACGATGGAACAAATGGATATGAGTTATGGGTGAGTGATGGTACCGCAGCAGGCACCAAATTAGTAAAAGACATAAACCCTGGAGCATCATCTTACCCAGGTAATTTTATAGCATATGGTGGCCTTACCTATTTTGTAGCTGATGACGGGACGCACGGCCGGGAACTATGGGTAACTGATGGCACTGATGCCGGGACGCATTTGCTAAAAGACATTAATCCTGGCTCCAACAATTTTACTATAGGAAGTGACATTGGTATTATGCAATTGGGAAGCAAACTATATTTCGGGGCTGAGGATGTAACGGGAGGTGCGCAGTTGTGGAGTACGGATGGCACTGCAACCGGTACAGTAATGGTGAAAAATATAAGCCCTTACAGTACAGGTGGTGTTGCCCCTTTAGATATGCACCTGTATCATGATAAACTATATTTCTATGCCGTGGACTCATTGAATGGTGCCGAACTATGGGTGACAGATGGCACAGATACAGGTACTAAAATAATATTACCGGCCGTTGCTCCAAACCATGACCCCTTGCAGCTTTCACCTGTTCCCGGCGCTATTATAGTTTACAATGACAATTTATACTGGGCCGCAAATTATGACACTTCCGGCCAGGAAGTATATATGCTTCATACTCCTCCTACTACTGGCATAAGTACTATAATCAATAATGATGATTTTGTGATATACCCTAATCCAGCCAACGATATGCTAATGGTAAAAATCAAAGCGGGCGATTACGACCAGCTACAAATATTAAACACATCAGGTCAAACAATGACTAAACAATCAGTACAAAGCAATGAAACAAGATTACGTATAGATCAGTTACCTCCGGGCATTTATTCTATCTTGTTGCATGGCACAAACTCAGTACAAGTGAAAAGATTTCAAAAGTTGTAAGTATGAATAAATTATAAAGGCATGTTTCGAAACATGCCTTTATAATCTCTGGTGAATAATAAGATCTGTTTATGGGATATTATATCAATGTGCAATAATAGATATCATTGTTTTATACAAACGTTCATTACTGCTAATTTTTAACTCATATTGCCCTTCGGGCAGGCCTGCGATATTTATATTGGCACTTGAATTCAAATTACCCGTAGCGGACATAACTTTTCTGCCAAGTACATTGTACAATGTATAGGAACAATTCTGACAGGAAACATTACCGGGAAAACGCACATAAATATTGTCAGTAGCAGGATTGGGATAGCATACTATTTCATCAATAATGCTACTTATCTCAGGAGTAGATGTCGGCATGGAAAGCTCCCACCAATCCTTGTAGTAAGTGTTTGATGTTGTATTGATACCTGTGCCTAAGTATGCTTTACCATTACTCAACGAAGCTGAGAGAAGATAAGCTCTTGCGGGCATAGGACTTGCCCCAAGCGACGACCATTTATCAGCAGCAGGGTCGTAAATATAAAGATCATTATAATTCACGTCACCGTTCAGTTCTCCCATTCCACAATATGCTTTGTTATCTATAACGAAAGCTGTTCCTCCTGATCTGCCATCTCCCGGAAAATCCGCGTACCTTTTCCATGTATCAGTTGTGGGATCGTAACCAAAAGTGTATTGTGGAAATATTTCGACAAATGACGGATATGTATAGGATGTATCGGGGCCAGTTACAGAAATTTGCTCTATGGTATCAAATTCTCCGGATACAAAGTATCCTTTGCCGCCCACGTTAAAACTCATAGGGAAATAATAATTGGCTGAATCAAAAGGTAAATTTTTCTTCTGTGCCCATTTATCTAATGAAGGATCGTATTCCCAAAAATCATTTATTGCCGGTTTTGAAGGATCAGCTATGCCTGTATCATATCCACCTCCAACGTATGCTTTGTTATTGATGACAAAGCATCCTGCAAACGCTCTTACGCCGCCTGGGAAATCTGCCTTTTGTGTCCAGGCATTCGTCCCGGGGTCGTATTCCCATAAATCTTTTTTAAACGTAAGACTATCATTTCCCAATGCCATGTACCCTTTGCCATCAATGGCAAAAGCAATCGCGTATTCTCTTGCAAGCGATACGCCAGGTGTGGTGTTCATTTGAGTCCACTTATCCGCACCTGCATCATACTTAAAGAATTTTGTATCGCCAGCCCCACCTACGTAGATGGTATCATTAATAGTAAATGAGAAAGCGCCTTCTGTAAGTCCATCTGCAAAATCTTTCTTTTGAGTCCATGTCTGTGAAAAAGTATCATTGCCAAACATTAAACAGGAATATGCTAAAACAAGCGTGTATAATTTTTTCATAGTAAAAAATAAAAATGACCTTGTATGGCATTTCTATTTTATTACAGACGGATTAAAATGATACATTCTTAGTGAGTTTATTTATCATAACTACTTAGAAAAACATAATCACCCCTTTTATCACCCTTTTGGGAAACCTTTTACAAGCATTGTAACTTACAAAATAGGATAATTGTCTTGAATCATAATAGGGATTCAAGACAATGCTCTGAGATCCTGAAAAACTAGAAATAAATTCAAATATGTGGAAATCATCCAGTAAAGACTTATCGCTTTAATACTTTTACTATCATTGGCACCAACCGTTCAGCCCATACAGTATATTCTTTTGCAGATGGATGAAGGCCATCTTTTGCAGTATAGCTTGCATCATTCGCATTTTTACGGGTACTATCTGTAATATCCAGGTAGTTACATTTATAAGCAAGTGTTATTTCTTTATTTGCTTTATTGTACTCATCTATTTCTTTTGCTATCTGTGCCCTGTCCCTCCCTTCTGCAAACGGAGTTACTCCCCAATCCGGAATAGATAAGACAAAAACATTTTGTACATGCCCATTGGCAAACACGATAGACTGGTCGAGCAGCTGAATATATTCCTGTTTGTAATTGTCAAGTGTACGGCCACGATATTGATTATTCACTCCTATTAATAGAGTAACAAATGAAAATGTTTCCTTAATAGCATGTTCCCGTATTGCCGCTGCTAATTCATCTGTCGTCCATCCTGTTGTGGCAATGATAACAGGCTCTGCAACATCAAATTTTTCTTTACGAAGTAGTTGAACTACCTGGTGAGGAAAATTTTCTTTCATCGGAACCTCTTCCCCTATCGTATATGAATCTCCTAATGCTAAATAAGTGTACATTATTCTTAGCGATTTTCTATTTAATATAAATGGTTTTTATGTTCACAAACTCCCGGATACCAAATGTGCCGATCTCTCTTCCGTACCCGCTATGCTTAATGCCTCCAAAAGGCAAGCGGGCATCCGAATGCACAACAGCATTTACAAAACAACTACCTGCCTGTAGTTCTTTAACAGCAAGTTTTTCTGCCCTTACCCTGTTTTTTGATAAGATAGCACCACCCAATCCATAAACACTATCATTTGCTAACCTTAATGCTTCTTTTTCATTTTTAGCTTCAATAATGGCGGCAACAGGTCCAAACAATTCTTCATCGTATGCCGGCATTCCTTTTTGCACATTCGTCAGTACTGTAGGCGGATAATAGGCACCTTCTCCATCAGGAACAATGCCCCCACACAAAAGGATCGCTCCTTTTTCAATACTTTTTACCACTTGCTGATGAAGCTGGTCACGTAAGTCTTTGCGAGCCATCGGGCCGATTCTATTATTTTCATCGAATGGATTGCCAAAAGTGGCTTGCGACATTTTTTCCATCATTCTCTTCTCAAACTTTTTGCGAATAGATTTTACCACAATAAACCGTTTGGCGGCAACACAGCTTTGTCCGCTATTTACTAATCGCCCATTCACACATATCTCTACAGCTTTATCAATATTTACATCCTCCAGTATCACATAAGCATCACTACCCCCCAGTTCTAATACCTGCTTTTTTAGATTACGGCCTGCTGCTTCTGCTACCTTACTACCGGCTGCTGTGCTGCCCGTAAGAGTAACTGCTGATACCACACGATGTCCTATTAGTGCCTCTATTCTTGAAGAAGGTAGTAATAAAGTCTGAAACAACCCTTTTGGAGCGCCCGCATCCATAATTACCTTTTCAATAGCAACTGCACAACCACTAACATTAGATGCATGCTTTAGCAACATTGCATTCCCAGCCATCAGTGCAGGGGCTGCTGCACGAAAAGCTTGCCAGTAGGGAAAGTTCCATGGCATAATTGCCAGTATAACTCCCATAGGCTGGAACGACACATAGCTTTTACGAGCATCGGTCGCAACCATTTCGTCAGCTAAAAACCTTGCACCTTCTTTTGCATAATATTCCAGGGTTGCTGCACATTTTCCCACCTCATCCCTGCCCTGCTGTATTGGCTTTCCCATTTCTTTAGTGGCCAATGCTGCCAGATCTTCCTTCTGCTTTCTCAATTGTTTGGCTATCTTTTTCAAAACAGCCCCACGATCACGGTATGAGGTCTTGCGCCAGTCTTCAAATGCCTTTTGTGCTTGCTGAGCGGCATTTTCCACATATTGCTCATCGTGAACATCATAAGTGGCAATTTCATGCCCTGTAGCGGGATCGATGGAGATTAGCTTGTCGGCCATTGTACAGAATTTTCAATAAAATTAAATAACCCCGAACAAATGTTTATTATTTTTGCCTGCCTGTTTACAAAACCGCTATGCAGGCAACTATTACGAATTATAAAAAATGACCCCATGTCGCCCGATAAAATAAAATTTGGTACAGACGGATGGCGCGCGATCATAGCGCTGGATTTTACAGTTTACAATGTAGCTCGTGTAAGTAAGGCTTTGGCCGACTGGCTGTTGCAGCAGAATGATAAACCAAAGGTTGTAGTGGGACACGATTACCGTTTTGGTGGTGGCCTTTTTACAGAAACGGTGGCTAAAGTATTATGTGCTAACGGAGTAAAAGTATTGTTAGATAAAGGTACTGTTAGCACACCAATGATTTCGATGGGTGTATTACATTTAAAAGCTCAACAAGGTGTTGTCATCACAGCTTCTCACAACCCTCCTACTTATAACGGGTATAAGCTAAAAGGTGCTCATGGCGGCCCTTCTAATCCCAAAGACATTGCGGCTGTAGAAGCATTGATACCCACTGATGTAACAATGCCAGAACAACCATTATCATATTGGGAATCACAAGGACTACTGGAATACGTGAAGCTGGAAGAGATGTATGTGAGTTATCTCCAGGAAAAATTTGATTTTAATGCATTGAATAAGTCACCATTTAAAATGGCTTATGATGCAATGTTTGGAGCTGGTCAAAATGTGATTCGTCGCCTATTGCCTAATGCCGCATTGATACATTGCGATGATAATCCCGGATTTCATGGACAGGCACCTGAGCCTCTTGATAAAAATCTGCAGGAATTAGCCCATACAGTGCGCACTACTCCTGAAATTAAAATCGGCTTAGCTACAGATGGAGATGCAGATCGCATTGGATTATATGATGAAGATGGCAATTTTGTTGATGCACATAATATCATATTGTTACTGATACATTACCTGCATAAATACAAAAAGATGAATGGCAAAGTAGCCATCGCATTTTCAGTAACAGACAGGGTAAAGAAAATGTGTGAAAGCTATGGATTACCTGTTGAAGTCACTCCTGTTGGCTTTAAATATATCAGCGAGATAATGACAAAAGAAGATGTGCTGGTAGGTGGGGAGGAAAGCGGTGGTATAGCAGTGAAAGGACACATACCCGAACGCGACGGTATTTATGATGGGCTGCTTCTATATGAGTTCATGACACAAACAGGCAAAACACTAAAAGAATTATGTGAAGAGGTATACGCAGTAGTTGGCAGGTTTGTTTACGAACGTAACGATCTACATATTGAAAACGACAAAAAGAATGCGATAATACAAAAAGCCGCAGCATCTGGATATAGCAAGTTTGGAAAATATACATTCAACAAGATTGAAAATACAGATGGTATAAAATACCTGCTGGATAATGGTGGCTGGATCATGTTAAGAGCTTCAGGTACCGAGCCATTGCTACGTGTTTATGCAGAAGGCAACAGCAAAACAGAAACTGACGACATATTAAAAGATGTAATGGAGACAATTTTGAATTAATAACATCCGAAAATAAACCTCATATGAAAAGTGCAAGTAAATCTTGCACTTTTTCTTTTTCTAAGTAACTAAAATCAAAAAATCTTCTTTATCTTTGCCACCCTGGCAAGTCTTATACGGCCAGCTCCTGCTGAATCCCCCAGGACAGGAATGTAGCAAGGGCGGGCGGTCGTAGCGGTGCGATGTGAGTAACTTGCCAGTTTTTTATTCCTGCCTTTTATTACACTTTTTCTTTATTTCAAACTTAACTCCTCATGTCTGGCAACAGCTAATTATTTGACTAACTTTGCCATCGAAATACTAAATCAATGAAATTTTTTATAGATACTGCTAATCTTGCACAGATAAAGGAAGCCCACGACCTCGGCATTCTTGATGGTGTAACTACCAATCCTACTTTAATGGCTAAAGAAGGAATAAAGGGTCATGATGCTATTACGCAGCATTACAAAACAATATGTGAAATTGTAGATGGCCCAGTTAGCGCAGAAGTATTAGGTACCACATTTGATGAAATAGTAAGTGAAGGCAAAAAGCTTGCTACTATTCATAAAAATATCGTTGTAAAAGTGCCAATGATAAAGGATGGTGTAAAGGCCATCAAATGGTTTACAGACAATGGCATACAAACTAACTGTACATTGGTATTTTCTGCAGGACAGGCAATACTTGCAGCCAAAGCGGGAGCAGCATTTGTATCACCTTTTATAGGTCGTATAGATGATAGTAGTTGGGATGGAGTACAGCTCATAGAACAAATAGTGGGCATTTACAATGCCCAGGGATATATGACGGAAGTTTTAGCAGCTTCTATCCGCAGCCCGTTACACATAGTACGTTGTGCCGAAGCGGGAGCAGATGTATGCACTTGTCCTCTTAGCTCAATTTTAGGCCTATTAAAGCATCCTCTTACAGATATAGGTCTGCAGCAGTTTCTGAATGATGCAAAATCATTGCACTAATCAACTTTCTTATAAAAATAAAGGCCATCTTGTTGATGGTCTTTATTTTTATGATTTTAAGAGAATCTAATTAGGCCTTAGCTAATTCTCCTTTAAGAAAATCTATCACTTTCACTTCTGTAGCATCAACATTCCGCAGATCAGCAAGCATCACAGATACCCAATCGGTAAGATGCACGATATAGAATACTTTTTCCCAATAGCTTTTGCCCTTCGATACAATCTCAATTATATTTGGAGTGTATTTTTTAAATACTTTTTTATTTATTTCTAAACGCATTTGTACACGTTCGTAATCATCTTCATTCCTTAAAATTACCACAGCCTTACTTGCATCTTTATCACGCCATCCTACTAATTCATTATGATTCATTTCGGGCAATACATTATGCCATGCAAGCATTTTGCTATTTTCATTTATCTGCTGACGAAAACGAACAGCTACACCTTCAAAATCAGAGGCCGTATAGATTATTGGCAATTTTTCAAACAGCTTTTTGGCTACTGCGCGGGCTTTCTGCTGAATGTCTTTTTCATCAGCATTTAGCAGCTTGATAGAGGCTTTTATATTTTTTTCAAAATCATAATTTATAAGGCCAAAATGAGATAAAGTATAGAGCACCTGTACTACAGAATATCCAAGACATGCACGTGGTGGCATACCGGCTGGAAGCAATACACAATCTATCTTTTTCTTTTTAGCGATCTCTGCGACTTTACCACCGGAAGTAACACAAACAATAGTTGCTTTAGCTTTAATAGCCTGCTGCATCGCCGCAACGGTTTCTTCAGTATTACCGGAATAAGATGAAACAATGACTAAAGAATTTGAATCGACAAAAGAAGGAAGAAAATAATCTTTATTGACGATGAAAGGAATTGACATTTTATCGAACACATAATTCTGGGTAATAGACCCTCCGATTCCACTGCCGCCTAAGCCGGTAAGAACCACATTATGAAATTCTTTTTCAGAAGCAGTGAAACGATAATTCTGTCCAATAATAAGTGCCTCATGTAATTGGGTAGTAAAGTTTAATACTAAATCTTTCATATTTTCGATTTCAATGTCCAAACATAACGAAACTGGCATAAAAGGGGAAGAAATTGCAGGAAACTTTTTGCTAAAAAATGGTTATGCTATTTTACAGCGCAACTGGTGCTTTGGGAAGAAGGAAGTGGATATAATTGCTAAAAAAGGTGATATTTTAATCTTTATAGAGGTGAAAACCCGCAGCAACTTTGATTTTGGCTTTCCTGAAGAGGCTGTAACAGCCAAAAAACAAAGTTTCCTGAAAATAGCTGCCGAGGCATACATAGAAGCCAATCCAGAGCATAATACCATCCGTTTTGATATAATAAGTGTGCTGCTGGATAGGGGAAATATAAAAGAGATACTTCATTTTGAGGATGCATTTTTCTGATTACTATTTACAACATGTCACATATATAACTTTTTACTGACCAATTGTCCATTCTCAACGATTTATTTGCCAAAAAAACAGCTTATTTAGACTGTTTATATAATGGTTTGTGTTTTGACATCATCTTTTTATGGACAATTATTCTCAAACCATTATTAGTGCCGTCGATAGTGTGCGCACGGCAGTGGTTAAAATAGAACGGATCAATGAACGAAATGGCAAGGATGTGCCTTCTGGAACAGGCTCTGGTTTTCTGTTTTCGTCGGATGGGTATTTGTTTACTAATAGTCATGTGGTGCATGGGGCTAAGAAGCTAAATATTATTATGTATGATGGCAGCAGTCATATTGCTGTACTGGTAGGCGAAGATCCCGATACAGACCTTGCCATATTGAAAATATCAGCTATCGATTTTGTTCCTGCTACGCTTGGTGATGCAGCCGAACTAAAAATAGGACAACTTGTAATTGCAATAGGTAATCCTCTTGGCTTCCAGCATACAGTGACTACAGGCGTTGTGAGTGCTTTAGGGCGAAGCTTGCGTACTGAAACCGGCAGAATGATAGATAGCATGATACAAACTGATGCAGCGTTAAATCCCGGTAATTCAGGGGGCCCTTTGATAAATGCTGATGGCCGGGTAGTAGGAGTAAATACGGCTACAATCAATGGTGCGCAAGGATTGTGTTTTGCTATTAGTATAGATACTGCTAAATCGGTGGCTAATCAATTGATACGTTTTGGTAAAATAAAACGTGCTTACCTGGGAATTGTGATGCAACAGATAGACATAGTACCTAAGCTGAGAGCCGTATCGGAAATTAAGAACAAACAAGCTTTGTTTATCACACAAGTTGAAAATAGCAGCCCAGCGGAAAAAGCAGGCGTACTGAGTGGTGATATTCTCTTTGCTTTTAATGACCAAATGGTGGAGACATCTGACGAGTTGTTTAAAATGCTTACGGAAGAAAAGATAGGGCAGTTTCAATATGTAGGTGTTTTAAGAGATAACCGGAAAAAGGAAATAAGATTAACGCCTGCAGAAAGATAGATAACTATTTTGTAGCAAGCTCGAGCAGCTTATTTACTGTTTTCCAGTTGCGGGTTGTAGCCTTTACTTTAAGCTTATTTTCAAAAAAGGTGTTAGACAATTTAGTATTGCCATAGCCACTGGGGCAATACAGATATACTTCTTTACCCAAAATAACAAATTCATCAGGTGGGTTGTTATAGCTTTTTATTGCCGCTAAATTGGCTTTTTGAGGATTCTCCGCGAGAAATGTAACATACAATCTCTGCAAGTCAACATCTTTTCGTTTTGTAAAAGGGTTGGCTGCAATAACTTTATCAATTTCTTTTACCGTTCTTATGATAACAGGAACAGTTAAATTAAATTTCTTCAGGATGGCCTTTTCAATTTTTTGAGCAAGACCTTCATCAGATGCATTAGCGCCTTTACATATAACATTACCACTCTGTATATAAGTTGTAACATCTTTAAATTTCATCTCTTCATACATAGCCCTTAAATCGGCCATAGGAAGCGTATTGTATCCTGTTACGTTAATTCCCCGAAGGATTGAAATGAATGTCTCCATTTGTAATTAATTTAATGTCGCATTACGCAGAGGCAATTTTTTAAAATTTCCCATTGAGTAATAAAAATCACCTTTCCACAATCTTTTCCTGGTAATCAGCCAGTTATGAAATTTTCATACCCCAATGATTTCCCATTTATTCCCCAATAATTTCCCATCGATAATTGGTATTTTCATTTGGGTCAACAACAATAATAGCATCGCCAAAGCAAAAATAAAAGGATAAATGATGAACAAGAGTAAAGAATATTCACATTTTATATAATTGATTACTTTTAAAAAGTATCGTTAATACAATCAAGCATGAACAAAATACTCCGCCTGTTATTTCTTTCTCTCACACTATTTACAATCATTGGGTTAATTTCCTGTTATACTTCCAAGTCTCGCGGTTGTGGCTGTGGTATGGAAGAACATATAAGATAACTATAGTTCAATATTTTTTATCATTTACTTATTTTAAAATCATTCTATCTTCACGAGATGCAACCTTTATTGTTACTGCATGGTGCTATTGGCGCTTCTGATCAATTGCTGTCACTAAGCGAAATCTTAGCGAAAGACTTTAAAGTGTATACTTTGGATTTTTCAGGGCATGGCGGCAAAGGAATGCCTACCAACTTCTCCATTGAAACATTTGCGAAAGATGTACTGAACTTTCTGGAAGCAAACAATCTAAACAAAGTATCAATATTTGGCTATAGTATGGGCGGCTACGTGGGTATGTATATAGCAAAACACTATCCTGAAAAAATTACTAAGATCATCACGCTTGCAACAAAATTTCATTGGGATGAAATAATAGCAGCCAGAGAAATACAAATGCTTAACCCCGAAAAAATTGAAAGTAAAATCCCGGCTTTTGCTCAAACGCTACAGCAGCGACATCAACCAAACGATTGGAAGGAGATACTGCATAAGTCTTCTCTAATGCTTGAGTCATTAGGAAGAAATAATATTCTGAAGCGGGAAGATTATGCTACCATTGATATACCAGCGCTTATATTATTGGGGGATCGTGATAAAATGGTAAGCCTGGAAGAAACAGTAACAATTTATAAAACACTCCCTAATGCACAGATGGGAATATTACCTAACACTGCACATCCTATAGAACAGGTAGATAGTGATCTACTGGGATTTTTTATCAGAAGATTTATCCGAGTAGAAATCAGAAACTAATCAATCAAAAAAAGGAGGCCATAAGGCCTCCCTAAGAAATAAGAAGCGAAAGCTCCCTAAGGAAAATTATTAGTGAATAATGGTTATTGTTTTTTCCAATTGTGATTGACCACCAATTACCTTAACAAAGTAATTACCAGCAGGCATATCAGATACAGGAACCTGTGCATGGTAAGTAGTAGCTGAAGATACTTGCCATTGTCTATAGATACGCCCTGTGGCATCATATATCGCAATTACGGAAGGCTGAGCGTTATTCCAGTTAAGATCGATACTGATAACATTGCTGGCCGGTGATGGATATATATTTACTGTTCCATCTGTATGAGCTACATTTTCTACGCCGGTAGTACTATAGCTTTGATAATATAAACGTTCCTGCTGATCGCCTGTACTTGGTTGCCAGATACTACCGCCAGTGTTCCATTCATCGTTTGTAATAATTTGCGGCTGATTGAAAGAAGTATAAGTAGTACGTGTTCTCTGGTTATTTACCCATACGCTACCAACATGATCCCATTGCTGGTAAATAGACGATGTCTGATTATTCTTGGAATCGTAGGTGTAGGTGTACATTGAATTATTTTCCCAGGCACTCGATGCCCAATCCTGTGTAGCATTTGTGAGCTGATTGTTGCTTCCATCGTAAGTAGATAAAATTCTACGGTTATTTTCCCATGAGCCTGATGACCAATACTGATCTAATTCCTGCAACTCATTTTCATGTGCGTCGTAGGTATAAGTACTTTGATTTGAATTTTGCCATGAGCCTGATGTCCATTCCTGTTGCAGGTCTGTGGCTATATTATTGTGTGAATCGTAAGTGAACAAATAATTATATTCATTCATCCAGGAACCTGCTGACCAATATGCATAAGTTTCAGTTTGCATATTATTGCTGGCATCGTATGTATATTGATACTGGAAGTTGTTTACCCATGCACCTGATGTCCAATTTTGAAATAGCTCTGACAGCATGTTATTATTTGCATCGTAAGTATAAATATCCTGCGAAGAATTTGTCCACGCATTGGCTACTGTATCCCAGTTCTGTTGCAGGGCGGTAAGAAGATTATTATTAGCATCATAAGTATTTACAGTCCTGCTGGTATTGCGATAAGTGCTAAGCCAGGGTATCCAATACACGTACGAATTGGTTAAGATATTATTGTGGGCATCAAAAGTTTGTGATGCCTTAAAATAATTATTATAAGATGTTGTGCTTGCATTGTAAGCCCATTCGATACCCAGATCGTATTGTAATAAGTTTTTTGCAAGATCGGAACCACGATCGCCGGAATAACTAAGTGCTAGAGAATCAACAGGTGTGTAAGCTGCTCCATCGTACGCGGCTTCTGTTCCCTGAATTATTCTATATGCAGTTCCGGTAGTTTTTTCTGCTGACTGCAGACTGCCCGCGGGCTGAATATTTTTATGATCGGCAGTATTTATCTGCGGTTTAGATAATTTCTGCAACAAGCTCGTTTGCTGTGCAAAAGCACAATAACTGCCTGCAAGCAAAATGCAAACAAAGAAAAGAATGCGAGGTGTAATCGTTTTCATAACTGTAAAATTTTTGTGGTTAATTTTTATTTAATGCAAAACTACTTTGCAGAATAAAGTTCTTTTCTCCCCTATTATCGGGAGATAGAGGCATGCAACAATTTTACATTTTATTGTTATGTATCTATAGCAAAATCAATGTCTTTGAAATATCTTTATCGTAATAAAGGATCTCGTGTATTCGATTATTTTTTAAAAAAATTCTCATGAGAAGATTTATTACATCATTGTTGCTTGCTTTAACCTGCTATACTTCTTACGCCCAAACTGAAACACAAAATGAAGCGCCATGGTGGGTGCAACAATTCCGTATATCAGCCGGACTTTATTTACCGGTAAATAACACTGTGCTGAAAGTGGATGGCAACAATGGTAATACGGGTACAGAAATAAATTTTGAAAACGATCTGGGCTTTGCTAAAAGCTCAGCTACTTTTATAGGCGATGTGCAGTTCCGCATCTCACGCAGGTCGCGTATAGCATTCAGCTATTACAACATTGCGAGATCATCTGTGCATACTCTGGATAAAGACATCAATTTTGGGGATACTACCTACAATGTAAATACAACTGTGCATGCTACGTTTAATACCGCTATCTACCAGGTTTCTTATGGCTATTCTATTCTTTCACGACCAACCTATGAAGCAGGCGTGGCGATAGGAGCGCATATAATTGGTGGCCATGTAGCACTGGAACTTGAAGGCAATACCACTACAACACCCAACAGCTTTAACTTTACTGCGCCACTACCTGATCTGGAAATATGGGGAGGATATGCAATAAGCAGGCACTTTGCACTGCAAGGCTCACTGGGATATTTAGGGCTTACGATAGGCAGTGTGCATGGGAGCATATTCACTTATGACGCCAGCCTGATGTATAATATAGTAGATAACCTGAGTGTAGCGCTTGGGTATAGCGGGCTTAATTTTGAAGTGAACGCAAAAATAAATGACAACGATAGTCATTTTAAGTGGGGATATAATGGGCTTACCCTGAAGGCCAGCTATTCTTTTGGCAAAAGCTGGTAAGATGAGAGCTGAGAAACAGAAAGAGAGCGGAGATACATTTTAGAAGATACATTCCCTATTGCTCAGTATGACAACTACTATAGGCAAATTATTCGATTGATCCTTCCTGTTTATAAATATGCCGCAATGCACCATTAAGATTGTCGCACTTACACAGTGTCGAAGAAAATAAGTTGTAATAGGTTTGCATCATAAACTAAAAACATTCAGTTATGACAATGCAACAATCTATTACGACAAAAGAAACACCTTCGAAGAAGGTATTATGGACAGGGAGAATAATCAGCATTATCTGCATATTGTTCCTGCTGATGGACTCAATCATGAAAATAGCAAAGGCAGCACCTGCAATGCAGGGGACTGTTCAATTAGGATGGCCTGCTGATCTTATACAACCTATTGGCATTGTATTGCTGATCTGTACCATCTTGTATGCCATACCACGGACAGCTTTAATAGGCGCTATTTTATTAACAGGATACCTAGGCGGCGCCGTTTCTGTTATGCTAAGGGTGGGACAGCCATTCTGGTTCCCTATCGTATTTGGCATATTGATATGGTGCGGAGTAGGTTTGCGTAATTCAAAGCTCCGCGCAGCTTTCTAATAAATAGCGCGAGCTCACCCAAGATTTTCACAAACATTCATATAAATATTCTCTTCACGGATTAAACATTTAAAAAAATGAAAAAAGTAAAATTGCAACTACAGACATCGCTGGACGGATATATCGCCGATACAAACGATAAAATGGATTGGATAACATGGACTCCGGACGAAGGGTTCATAGAATGCGCCACCGATCTGATCGATACATCAGGCACCATACTTATGGGCAGAAAACTTGCTCAAGGTTTTATCCCCTATTGGACGGAGATAACAAAGAACCCGAATGATCCGCAATATTCGTTTGCTAAAAAGATGGTGGACACACCGAAGATCGTTTTTTCGAAAACTGTTGATGGATCAGACTGGCATAATACTAAAGTAAACTCAGGTGACCTGACTACTGAAATTAATAAACTGAAACAAGGTGACGGGAAAGACATTATAGTGTATGGTGGAAGCAAATTTGCGTCCTCATTAATTAAGAATGGGCTGATAGACGAATATCATTTGTTTGTAAATCCGGCAATACTTGGCGATGGACTACCTATATACAAAATGGTGGAAAACGCCAAACAGCTAAAGCTTATGGAGGCACGGCCCTTGCAAAATGGGATTGTATTGCTTCGGTACAAGCCAGCATAATTGAGTGTGGAGAAACAGAAAGAGAGCGAGGGAATTTGTGAGGTGAATTCGTAAATTTGAATTGTAGTTTATATGGCATGGATGAGTTGTTTGTTTTACCAATTACCTACAAAGGAGAAGAAAGAGAATTCGAAGTGAGGATCTCGAAGCAAGGCTATACATACAAGATCTTTGTGCTAATAGATACAGTAGAAGTAACGCTTGAAAAAGACGAAGAAAGAAACTACAGGGCTGTAATGGATAAAACGGACATTGGGGCCAACAAGATTGATATTGAGCTGGTGAAAGTTATTGTAGACACAATCAATTCATTGCTATAACAAAGGCTAATCAACAGCTTTAAGACCTGGATTGCCTTGCTCTCTTAATATAGTCCTGTACTTTCTTACAATCCTTTGGTAGCATTACTACCTCACAAGACTGGAGCTTATCTTTTAAAGTGTGCAATGCTTTGTAGCAAATCTTTTGGTAGTATTGATCAATATTGTCAATATTATCTTCGCGAATGCCGCGCTTTATATTTCCGTCTTTGCAAGTGATTGTTATCTCGTAGTAGGCCATAGCGCACTGATCCGTTTCTCAAATTTATTGATCAGGATGGGTTAATTGGTAATAATGTGGATAAGGTAGTTTGTTTAAATACTTTGGCTTAGACTTATTTTGATGCGAAAAAGATTTAAGAGCAAAGAAACAAAAAAAAAGGAACCCCTTAATTAGTGAGATCCTTCACTTCGCAGCTATGCGCAAAGCCAGGGGCTTCGTTCAGGATGACAATAGGATATTTAGCTTTAAATACAGAGAACCTCATCTATCTTTTCAACAAGACGCATTTTCCCTATTTAATGTCGCTTTACTACCCCGCTTGAACAAAGGATGTTCTTTAGTTTTACAAAAAAAGATTATGCGAAAAATTATTGTTACAGAATTCATTACTCTCGACGGTGTTGTCGAATCGCCTGGCGGCAATGAAACAGATCACCCTCATGGCGGCTGGCAGTTTAAATACCACGGCTCTTCAGAAGCCGGAGCTAAGTACAAGGTGGATGAGCTTGCGAATGTGGATGCTTTGTTATTGGGCAAAAACACGTATGAAGTATTCGTGAAATACTGGCCCGCTCAGACTGATCCAGGATTCGGTGAGCCTATCAACCGGTTGCCAAAATATGTGGTATCAAGTAGCCTGCAAAAAGCGGAATGGAACAACAGCTATATCCTCCGCGATTTGGAAGATGTCGCTGCGCTGAAGAAGACAGAGGGCGGTGATATTCTTGTATATGGAAGCGCCACACTCGTAAAATCGCTGCTTCATCACGACCTCGTCGACGAGTTGCGATTGATGTTATATCCTATTTCGATTGGCGGCGGGATGAGAATATTCGATGATAATCGCGAATTAAAAAGATTCGAGCTTAAAAGCTCGCGAGCGATCGATAATGGTGTTCTTATCCTGGAATATCAGCCTATCAAATGAAATAAACTTAATGCAATAGATTAGAGCGAGAAACAGAGCGGGAGCGGAGGGGGAATAAAGAGAGCCATTAATCAGTGAGATACTTCACTGCACAGCCATGCACCAAGCTAACGGCTTTGTTCAGGATAACAACAACTTTTATTACTTAATTCGATCTTCGTAAATGCCGATCATAAGGAGCCATGCTCCTGAAATGAGGAACGCGAATAAGACAATGATTGCGATAGCTGCGATGTAAAACCCTGAGCTATATCCAAGAATAAGGAAAATTGCGCTTATAACTTCAGCGAGGTAACATATTGTGCTACCTGCAAGTCTCGGCATGTTCAATCCAATAGAACTCATACCCGATCTGATAGCTATAACGTAGCCCCTAATGAAGATAATAGTTGCGATGAGCCATAGAACAAGCCATTCAAAGCCGAGCATTTCAAGATTTTGATTCCCAATAAGTGCAAAACTGCTTGCCATGAAAATTGCAGTGAAGCCCGTGAGCATGTTAATTGCCCGGTTTTTATGGGTTGTGTTTTTCATAATGATCTCGTGCTTGATAGACATCGCGACGAAAATCAGGCCTGCAAGCGCTGCCGCACCAGTACCCACCATTACAAAAAAGTTATTCCATTGTTCTGGCATAAAAAATATTTAGCAGGTTGTCATTCTTCGAGATTTTTGATCATTGTAAAGAGTATTCTTGAAATTTCCTCGTATGAGGAAGACAATTCTGCTTTCATTTCCTGATTAATTTCTCCTTCGCCATTCAGAAAACTAATCAATGCAGCATTCAAAAATAGAACCCTTGCTGTAACATAAAAATTCCTTCTATCCTTCTTGCTGAATTTAGCGCTGCCCTCAGCAATATTAAGCATAATACTGAGGCTTGCTCTGCCTAATTGATCTCTTGCAAATCGAGGAATTTCTTTGTTTTCTTTTAATAGACGATAGACGGTTTGGTTTGTGATGTATGCTTTTTTGTACACTTCAAGGTTTTCGTAGGGAACATAATGCCAAGATAAAAAATATTGCAAAAATTTAGCGCGTGAGAGAATTTAGAAAGAGAGTGGGGGAAATTAGAGCGAGAAACAGAGCGAGAGCGGAGGGAAAAAATGAAAGCGGGAGGGCTTCGCTCCCCGCTCCCGCTTTCATTTTTTGTGCCCAGGACTGGATTCGAACCAGCACATCCTTGCGAACGCTGCGACCTGAACACAGTGCGTCTACCAATTTCGCCACCTGGGCTTGTTCAGGAACAAGGGATGCAAAGATAAGTGCAGTTTTGATAACTAACAAACGATGTAGAACTAATTATATCACCATGAGGCTGCAGCCTCTTAGCACTGCATGGTCCATACGACCCAATACCTGGAAAGTACCATCTGGTGCAATGTCTCCTATGTCTTCTGTGGCGATGAATGAACAGGAATGAATATTAGCAAGATCAATAATATTGAGGCAACCTACCCCACTCTTTTTTACTTCGAGGGGATCGTTTATATCTCGAACCAATACACGCATTGTAGAAGAAGGTGTAAAAATACCATCCTGAAGTGCGTAAGCCTGTGAAAGCAACTCGGTCATGCCGTATTCGGAATGTACCTGCTGCAAATGCCATTGTTGCCTTAGATAATTATGCACTTCTGCTCTTGTCCATTCTTCACGGCGACCTTTCATACCACCTGTCTCCATTACGATGGTATTGCTTAATGACATAGGGTATGCTTGCGCAAAATCGAGCAATGCAAAGGTGACGCCTAACAACAAAACTTTTTGTCCTTTATTTTCAAGCTCTCGCAATGTGTTTGCCAGCTTTTCCCATTCATCGAGATAGAAGCCATTTGCTGGATGTTTACTTTCTTCCATCAGCACTTTAGCCATGTGTACCAACGAGGCATTTTTGCGCTCAAGGTAAGAGGGTAATAATGCAAGGATCGCATATTGGTTTGGCTTTCCGTAAAATTGCTCAAAGCCTTTTAATAAAGATTCCCGATAAATTGATTGGTCATAGACAAGATGCCTGCCTGGAATTTCGCCGGTGGTGCCGCTTGTTTCGAAAACCAAAGCGGGCTTATCCCATGTGCCTGTTTTTATTTTGTGCGTTTTGAAAAATGATATTGGCAAAAAGGGTATTTGTTCGATTTCTTTTACATCATGGGGGCTGATGTTTAGCGTATCTGTAAACAGCCTGTAAAAAGCATTGTTATTATATTGATACCGGAATACAGATAATGCAATATGTTCGAAATTATCAGCGTTAATAGTATTTATAAATTCCTGATTTATTAACTCTACTTTATAAGTCACTTTAGCTAACTTTGGTAATATGAAAAAATATGCCGGTATCTGGGTGTTGGCAGTAGTCACAATAATTTTTGTGCTACCTACAGCCTGCACTAAAAATAATGTATCCCCAGTGCCATCCATATATTATCTGAATATGTATCCAGATTCGATAATGGCAGGATCGAGCAAAGATACTGTGAATATACAATTTCACCTGCAGGATGGCGATGCCGACCTTGGGAATGACCCTAACAGCACCAACTATGATCTTTATATAAAAGACAGCCGCTATGATACCTTCCAGGGATATTTTTTCCCGCCGATAGCATCGCAGGTAGAAGATCCTAAAAAGGGGCTGGAAGGAATATGCACTTTCCAAATGCTTGCGGCACTGATCATACCACGCCAGGATTCGATACATATAAAACAAGGCGATACTGCCAGCTTCGAACTATATATTACGGACAGAGCAGGCCACAAAAGCAATCATATAACAACACCCAAGCTGTATATAAAGCCATAGCAATCTATCAGCATTATACAGTTGCTGTATTAGTATTGTTTACGATCTCCTTTATTACATCATCAAGATAATTTGTAGTGGTCCTGATGCCATCCAGTATTTCTTTATTAACGGGATCGGCAGGATCATCGTAATTGAAGAGCTGGACGAGACCCAATATATTAGCGACTGGGCCTCTCACTTTATGCGATTGAAGCCACGCTATTTCCATCAGCTTTTTGTTTTGTGCCTGTATCTGTATGGCTTGCTCTTTTTCTTCGGTTATATCTCTGAAATAAACAGCCAGTCCATCTTTTGTGGGATAGGCATTTACTAAAAACCATTTTTGCAATTGTGGGAAATAATCTTCGAAATGAACACTTACCTGGTCCTCAATGGCCTTGTGGAGCTCTCGGTAAAATTGCAGATCGATAACAGAAGGGAAGTTTTGCCAAATGTTCTTACCGATAATATTTTCTCTGCGGCGCCGTAATAGTATTTCTGATTCTTTGTTGATATAGGTGAATTCCCAGTTGGCATTTACCGCAAAGAAGCCATCGGTAATACTTTCAAGAATAGTTTCGATCTCGCTTACATTCAGTTTCAATTGCTCTTCCACCATTCGCAGGCGTGTAATATCAACTGCAATGCCATTAATGACGTCAGCTTGTCCCATTCGTCCCTGTTGCAGCACAGCCTGGTTGTGAATGTACTTCAGTGTACCATCCTTATGAAAAATACGATATTCAAAAGAAGCCTTGCCATCTGCCAAAACATTATCCATTGCTTTTCTTACCAGCTTTCTGTCTTCCGGGTGGATAATATCGAATAGTATCTTATTATCCCCTATCAGCTCTGTAGGTTTGTGACCATACACATTCACGCAAGCAGTGTTGATATAAAGAATCTCGAAATTATCTGCCCTGCACGACCATATTACTTCATTTACAGAAGCAAGAATATCATCGAGGCGTTTCTTCTGAACTTTTACAAGCTGATTGAGCTCTTCATTTCTTTGCTCTATTATGACCTTGTTGTTAATATCCATTGCAAGCATCACCCGTGCCATCTTGCCACCAAACCTCGTTGCATGCGAATAAACCTGTGCAAAAAAGGCTTCTCCATTCTTTTTCACATGTCTGCGCCTGCCACTATCGTAAAAGCTATTTAATGTGGGCATTTTTACAATCTCGAGCAATGTAGATATATCATGCTTAGGACGGAGATCGTGCACCGCCATGCGCAGAAATTCCTCATTGCTATAACCGTAAAAATGTATTGCCGCAGCATTCACGGCTAAAAATTTCAGCGTAATGCAATCATAGACCCACATGGGGATGGGGCTCTCCTCAAACAATTTTTTATAGTCTGCCTGAGCATTATCAAAATCGTAATAAACCTGCTTTCTCACAATTACAAAAAAATTTCCTCGTTACCTTTCTATTTAGAAATTAACGTCAATTTAAATGAATTAAAAGCGGTCATTAGATTTGCGGTTGTCAATAACAAATCAATAATAAATTAAATTTAATTATATTTATTATTGACGCAAGAACATCGTGTAATAAAGAAATTGATGTTAATAATTTTTTGTGGGCAACCTATTTTACTAACATGATCTTATGTGTATAAACATAGTTGTTGGCACTAATGCGAACAAGGTAAAGACCTGTAGGTTTATTGCTCAGATCCAGCTTGTATTGTCCCGAATTAACACTCTGAAGATCTAATTGCAAACACTCAACGCCAATGGTATTCAGCACATCAATTTTAACCTCAGTGGGGTGATCAAAATTTAAGTTGACGTAGGCAATACCATTGGTGGGATTGGGAAAGACCGATATTGTATTAATGCTTTTTTTCTGAGTATTGACATAGGTGGTACCGCATGAAATTGCATCCAAAACAGTATCGCCCAGGTTATCCGGATCCAGCCAATCTTTAAGACGGGTTGCGGAACTCGATGGGCTTTCGAATGTATATAGCCAATTGAGATAAAATTTGCTATACTCCGCATAGTCGGCCATAACATCACCGTTAGCATTCTTGGTTAAACAAACAGGTGAAAAAACAAAGCCTCCGCTTAAATCACCTATTAATCGTCCGTTGGGATCGAACAAACCACCGCCGGAAGAACCTTCTTCTGTGCCGCCGGTTGCCCAATTGACTTCCCAGTGCGAATCTATTTCTCCATTATTAAAATTTCCCAATGGTGAAACAGTTTGAGAAAGAGCAACCTTCATTACATCGCCGGACGGGTGATGAAAACTGACACACTGGGCAGTGGGTATATCGCCTGTCCTATCCCATCCTACAGCATAGGCGCCGTAGGTAGCTGGAATAGCAGAGAGTAGCTGAAGCAAAATAAAATCGCCGGCAATTTTGTCTGAAGAGCTATCGTATGAAGACCTTGCCTTAAAAGTTCCACCTGTTATCGTTTGTGAATAGTCCGGTTGCGGGCCGGTATATTTACAATCGGGAGTTTCGTAATTAAAATAAAATACCCAATTGCGGAAAGTAGTATTAGATGTGCTATTAGTAGGCTCCACGTGACTTGCCGTAAGCATATAAGGAGTACAATCCTGCCTTGTGTTATTTACAATTATGCCGCTTGCGCCATACACAAATCCTCCTGAAACATACTCAATCTTTACCGTGGCCTTTCTCTGTGCTGCAAAGGTAGTACCCTCACAAATTGCATTTACTTCACACGGAGAAGATGAGTCGTAATCTAAAATTGGCTTTCTTGCAGCACTTAATAAACCTCCCCGATCAGCATATTTATCCAAGTATTTTACAGACCTATAAAAAACCGCAGCGTCATTTATGTGCAATGCGATAGCTGAAGGGTCTACGTCAGCATCAAGGTCGAGCTCCAGGTTTACTACTTCACCCTGAACTTTTTCATTTGCCCATTGTCCATCTTCGGGGACTTCGGCAGAAGTATAGGCCCCTAATACTTGCTTTTCATTTTCATTGTACAAATAATATTTTACCCCACCAGGTAAATGGATCTTATCGTAATAAATACCAATTGCAGCAGAATTAGGTATTTTAACCTGGGCCTTCCAAACTTTCCGGCCGTCATTTAATGTTGTCATTACTCCTGAGCCGGGATAGCTAATATCAGCAGGCATTAAAGCACCGATACGAAATAAGTGATTAGGCTTATTTATGACTTTACTATCTTCTGCTACCAGGGCTTGTATGTTTGGAGATGGTAATGTTTCCTGTGGTATATATTGGCGGGCACTAATATTGCCGATTTCAGAGAAGCTTAATGGGATGCCACCCTCATTGATTTGGGCATTTGCAGCTATAGAAAATAAAAACAAGATAGAAATCGTAAACAGCTCCTTCATGGTTCATTATTGATCGTATTAAAGTTATGATATTTTCCTGCACTACCTTATTTGCAATTAGAACGATAAAAATATTGTTCCATCAAATATGCTCAAAAAAATAATTTGCGTAACTGAAAGGTTTCACATAAATTTGTAACCGAAAGGTTTCAGATAAAAACCTTAAATAATGAGAAGAGATGTATTCCAGGCAATAGCCGATCCGACAAGAAGAGAAATAATTAATCTGATCGCGCATCAATCGCTTAATCTTAATGCTGTTGCAGACAATTTTACCATCAGCAGACCTGCAGTATCCAAACACATAAAAATACTCACTGAATGCGGGCTCATTGTTATTACACAACAAGGCAGAGACCGCTATTGCACAGCCAATTATAAAAAACTTGGAGAAGTATCGGATTGGGTGAATCAATACAAGACATTCTGGACAAGCAAGCTGGATGCGCTTGAAAGATTCCTTGATTCAGAACAGAAGAAACGGACCAGAAAACGTAAATAATCACTAATAAAAACAAGAACAATGCAAGCAAAGACAGAACCAATAATTGTAGAAAGAGTATTTAATGCTCCAATTGCCAGAGTATGGCAAGCCATTACAGATAAAGACAAAATGAAAGAATGGTATTTTAATATCGATGCATTTGAACCAAAAGTGGGATTCAAGTTCCAATTCATCGGTGGCAGCGATAGTAAAAAATATACACATCTGTGTGAGATAACAGAAGTGATACCCGAGAAAAAACTCACTTATAGCTGGCGATACAAAGATTATGAGGGAAATTCCTCAGTGACATTTGAACTATTTGCTGATGGCGATAAGACAAGACTTAAATTAACACATACTGGCCTTGAAACATTTCCGCAGGACACGCCTGACTTTGCAAGAAAGAGCTTTGCAGCAGGCTGGGACTATATTGTTAACACGTCTCTGAAAAATTACCTTGAAAAAATGTGAGAGTGTAGTGTGTTATTGTTTTATTTTTAATTTTTCCATTAGTAAAAATAAGTAGTGTCCTCTCATCTTTCTTCTGCGAAGTAACAGATTTAGGTGGGAGGCTTTCTTTGCACAGCTTAGTTCCTTTCTTTTTATATTATTATTACTTTTAGCATACCAATCCCAAAATATGCTATCAGAAATTCTAAAGGCAATACCACCTGAAGTAATTAAATTTCTGCTGGTTGCCATATTTTCTCTCCTCATTGGCCTGGAACAACGCAGGCACATTGCTAATCTTGCTTTTGAGAGTGTGTTTGGTACCGACCGCACATTTACACTGATAGGTATCCTGGGGTTTGTTCTTTATGTGATAAGTCCGCAAAATTTTATTCCCTTTCTGTGCGGGGGTGCTGCTATTGCCATTTATCTCGGAATATACTACCTCGAAAAGATAAGGTTACATCAAAAATTCGGATTTACATCTCTTGTCACGGCATTGATCACGTACTGCCTTGCACCGCTGATCTATACACAGCATTTATGGCTGGTGCTGCTGATAGTAGTAGTGGTGCTGGTAATTACAGAGATCAAGGAAACACTTTTTGAGTTTACACAAAAATTCGATCATAGCGAATTTATTACGCTGGCTAAATTTCTGATCATTGCCGGTGTGATACTGCCTTTACTCCCTGACAAACCTATATCGCCCGATATTACCATCACACCCTATAAGTTCTGGCTTGGTATCGTTGCAGTATCAGGCATTTCTTATTTCAGCTACTTGCTTAAAAAATTTGTGTTTCCTGATTCTGGCATTATTCTCACAGGTATATTAGGAGGATTGTATAGTAGTACAGCCACAACAATAATTCTTGCAAAAAAGAGTAAAGAAAACCCTTCGGACAATAAGGAAGTCCCGGCCATAATGCTTGCGACCACAATGATGTACCTGCGCATATTGCTGCTCGCGTTTTTCTTTGATAAGGATATAGCAATACGCCTTCTCCCATCGTTTGCCATTTTTATTGTTGGCTCAGCACTTATTGCTATTTATTTCTTAAAATTCAGGAAACATATCGTAGTTGCACCCGATAACGAAAAGAGCGTTAAAGCGGGCAGCAACCCATTGGAATTTAAAACGGCATTGCTGTTTGCTGTCTTATTTATATTCTTTGCCTTCGCAACGGCTTTTGTAAAAAACCATTATGGCACAAAGGGGATCAATGTTCTCGCATTTATAGTAGGAGTAACAGATATAGACCCCTTCATTATCAACCTTTTCCAGAGCAAATGGAGTGCCGCGGCAGACGCAATGATCGTTACCGCTGTACTAAATGCCATATCCAGCAACAATTTGCTAAAAATGATATATGCGACCGTATTTTGTGAAAAAGCCCTTAGGAAACAACTAATTGCAGCATTTAGTATTTTAATAATATTAGGGCTGGTGATGGCTTACATTTAAATAACAGGCCCACTTTTACTATTTATCGATAATTTAATATAAAAAGACGACCTTTAGGTACACAAAAACGAAAAATTAAAGTATGGGTCGATCTCAGGAAACAGTAGGTAAAAAAGAAAAAGAAAAGAAGAAAGCCAAGAAAAAGCAAGACAAAGAAGAAAAGAAACAGGAACGGAAGGCCAACAACAGCAAGGGCAAAAGCCTTGAAGATATGATGGCATATATAGACGAATATGGCAATATCTCATCCACGCCACCTGACCCGAGGAAAAAAGTAGTTATAAATCACGAAGACATACAATTAGGTGCAGCCAAACGTGAAGACGATGGAGTACCGGCCATAAGAACCGGGAAAGTGTCATTCTTTAATGAAAGCAAGGGCTATGGGTTTATCATAGACCAAAATACGAGAGAAAGTATTTTTGTCCATGCAAATGGCCTCCAAACACAGATTAAGGAGAATGATATCGTAACCTTTGAAACAGAAAGAGGCCCCAAGGGACTGGTAGCCATAAATGTAAAAAAGACAAAATAACTAACGGCTATAGCCAAAGGTTGATTTATATCTAATATTTAAGAAATTATTTAATATTTTTCCGTATCTTTGCACCTTCATTAATTTTTTTATTTATTTAATTTACAATGCAAGAAGGTACAGTAAAATTTTTCAATGAAACCAAAGGATTTGGTTTCATCACACCATCAAATGGTGGTCAGGACATTTTCGTTCACGTTTCAGGTCTTCGCGATGAGATCCGTGAAAACGACAAAGTGTCTTTTGAAGTACAAAATGGTCAAAAAGGTTTAAATGCAGTGAACGTTCGCGTTCTCTAGTTTTTGCATAAATAATCATTTAGGAGTCCTGCTGTGGCAGGACTTTTTTTATTACAGGTATCTCTTTTGAATTAACATTTTATTGCCCCAATAAAGACTATCTTTCATAAATGCTTACAGTTAACGATGTGTACAGGAAAATAAAAGAAATGAGCACACAGCAATGGAACCCACGCCCTGTAATACAGATCAGTAATATCTCACAAGAACTTAATATCAGCAGGGAAGCATTAATGCCCATTCTCGCAGAACTCGGCGATATGAGGCTGATACGATTTAATGAATCCGCAAAAACATCCTTAAAGCTTACCTTACTTGGCAATAATGTGAATAGGACTAAGGTGTAAGAGCTGTCTTGAAAATCCTTATGCCGCTGTATCTCCCTTAACTATGTCTTCCGCCAGCATTTTTGCCTGAGTTATTACCGTATCAACTGCTTTTTCCTGCAGATCAGGAGGATAACCATACAAGCGCAAAATTCTCCGAATATTTCTTCTCAGCGCAGACTGAACGCTTTCTTTTATTGTCCAGTCTATAGTTGTGCTGCTTCGCACGGTTTTTAAAAGCTCCTGCGCTATATGTTTCAATGTATCATTGCCAAGGATGGCAACAGCGCTATTGTTTACTTCTAATGCTGTGTAAAATGCATATTCCCGATAGTCTAATCCAAGTTGCTCTCCTTTTTTATCCGCTTCTTTTATTTGTTCCGCGAATGGGATCAATACTTTTTCTAAAAACTCTACCGTATCTATCATTCCATTGTGATAACGCTTAATGGCATCTTCAAGCATTTCAGAAAACTTCTTGCTTTCTACAAGGTTGATTTTTGTCCTTTTTTTGATTTCATCTTTCAATAATTTTTTCAATAGCTCAACAGCGAGGTTTTTTTGTGGCAGATTTTTTAATTCCAGCAGAAAACGCTCATCCAGAATTTCTATGCTTGGTTTTTTAATTCCTGCCGCATCAAATACATCTATCACATTATCCGCCGTAATAGCCTCTGAAATGATTTGTTTGATGGCTGTTTCAATTTCTTCGTCTTTTTTACCACTTTCATTCCTATCAGAAATTTTTACCAATCTTGTTTTGATAGCCTGAAATAATGCTACATCGTCGCGTATAGCTATCGCTTTTTCATGCGGAACGGAAATAGCAAACGTCTTCAGTAAGTTCTTTGTATTCTCTACAAAGCTTTGCTCTCCATTTTCCTGGCTGAAGATATAGTCAACAATTACAGGGATATATTTTAGCTTCTCTTCAGGAGTAAGCGCATAGAATTTTCGCCAGTCGAAATGCCTTAATTGATAATCTATTGCCTCATAAAGCTCCAGCATTTTAGCGACTGCCAATTCCTGGTCAAGTGTTGGTTTACCTTCGCCTCCACTTGCAGTGTAGTCCGCCAAAGCATCTTTTAATTCTTGCGCTATACCCAGATAATCCACTACCAGGCCGCCTGCTTTGCCTTCTGTAAACACACGATTTACCCTTGCTATTGCTTGCATCAGGCTGTGTCCGCGCATTGGTTTATCTACATACAGTGTATGCAGGCATGGGGCATCAAAGCCTGTTAGCCACATATCTCTTACTATCACCAATTTCAAGCTATCAGCCGGCTTTTTCAGTCGTTCTCCAATAGCTTTTCTTTTTAATTTATTTCGGATATGCGGCTGCATGTTCAGTGCGTCGCTCGATGACCCAGTCATCACCACCTTTATAGTTCCTTTATCATCTTCATCAGAATGCCAGTGCGGGCGCAGTCGTATAATTTCGTTATACATCTCCACGCATATCCGCCTGCTCATACATACAATCATGGCTTTGCCATCCAATACAGCGTTCCGCTGCTCAAAATGGTTTACGAGATCTTCAGCTATTTTCTTTATCCGGTTTGGGTTGCCTACTATCGCTTCCAACCGTGTCCATTTAGCTCTTAATTGCTGGCGGTTTGTGAGCTCTTCACCTTCTGTTAGCTCTTCAAATTGCTCATCTATTTTCACTTTTTCAGCATCTGCAAAATGCACTTTCGCAAGGCGGCTTTCGTAAAAAATAGGAACAGTCGCTTTGTCCTTTACCGCCTGCTGTATGTCATAAATATCCACATAGTTGCCAAATACAGCCTGTGTATTTCGGTCTGCGCTTTCAATAGGTGTTCCGGTGAATCCTATAAATGAGGCATTGGGTAAAGCATCACGCAAATGTTTGGCAAATCCATCTATAAAATCATATTGACTGCGGTGTGCTTCATCGGCAATTACTACTATGTTTTTTCTTTCGCTAAGTGGTTTTGTGTCTGCTCCTATATATTCGACACGTGTCTCGCTTACCACATTGGGTTGCGTAATGTCTTCTTCGGCAGGCATAAACTTCTGTATGGTAGTGAACACAATACCTCCTGAAGCTACGCTTAATAAAGTCCGCAGATTCTTTCTGTTTTCCGCTTGTTGTGGTTCCTGCCGTAATAGTTGCTGGCAATTGGTAAATGTCTCAAAAAGCTGGTCGTCCAGATCGTTTCTATCTGTTAAAACAACAAGCGTAGGATTTTGCATTAATGGCTCAACTATTAGCTTGCCGGAATAAAACACCATACTAAGGCTTTTGCCGCTACCCTGTGTGTGCCATATTACACCGCCTCTCCTGTCGCCACCTGCGCTGGTTGCCTGTACAGTACTTCGCACAGCTTTGTTCACTGCATAATATTGATGATATGCAGCAACTTTTTTCAGTGTTTTATTCTCACTCTTTTCAAAAACAACGAAATGAAGAATTAAATCCAGCAATGTAGATTTATTGAGCATGCCGGTAAACATTACTTCCATCTCCGGCTGCAGGGTATCTGCAGTAGTTCTCCCATCTTTTGTTTTCCAGCTCATAAAGCGGCTCCAGTCGCTCGTAATTGTTCCGCATAGCGCATCCCACCCGTCAGAAACAATGATCAGTTCATTATAGGTGAACAAAGAAGGGATAGCCCATTTATATGTCTGTACCTGGTTGAAAGCAGTTTTTACATCTGCATTTTCATCTACTGCATTTTTCAGTTCTATTACCACTAATGGCAATCCATTAATGAACAGAATAATATCAGGACGCTTATTTTGATTGCCCTCAATAATCGTGAATTGATTCACGGCCAGGAATTCGTTGTTATCCGGGTTATCAAAATCTATTATATACACCTGCTCGCCACGAATACCATCTTCTTTCCTCGCATCTACTTCTACTCCCTGGGTAAGATATTTATGAAAAGTTTCATTGTTGATTAGCCCATCAGGGCTTTCGGTACGTAACACTTTCTTTAATGCATCATCTTTCGCTTCCTGCGGAATATTAGGATTAAGTCTATCAATAGCATCACGTAGCCTGGTTGTAAGCACCACCTCATTATATTGCCGTTCAGGATGTTCACCATCCGGACCAATGTCCACTCCATTAAGATATTGATATCCTAATGACTGTAAATAGCTAAGCGCAATTTGCTCTATTTGGTTTTCGGTAATGCTATTTTTCATATTAGCATAAATATAGCTTGTGCATTTGTGTCGTTTGCCTGCTGTATTGAAACTTTACCACTGGCAAGTTTTTTATTAATTCTTATACAATTGTATCGACTTATGGCATTGTTAGCCCTTATCTTTGGCGTATTGATACTTAGTGCGCAAATTAAATCATCGCAATTTTGTCTGTCATATTGATAGATTGCATTAGCTAAAAGATTAGAATAATCCCCCATAGTATAAAAAGCCACTTTTTTTCTTTTATATAAAACAATATCAGAAAAATCATTGGGATTGCCGCCTATGGATTGACGATTAGTGGAAGTACCTCCATTATTGCAAAGCTTATTCCAAACTAAATTTAGCGTAGTAGTTTTCCCAATATTTGGCATTCCCCGTAAAACTATTATTCTCATATTTTATTAAAATTCCTTATTCCAGTCAGGAAGTTTTTTATAAATATCAAAATATTGCTGCATCATCAAGCCCTCTATATATCCAGGTAGGTCTTTGCTATCTCGGTAAAAAGTAATAAACCAATGAATCGTCAAAGTATCTATATTTCCAGTTTCTATTTTTTGTTTAAAGTAAGATTCTCGTCGCATCTTTTCATGAATGTTATTAATACGGACACGTAATGTTTGTTTTTTACAGCTACCATTTTGTAAAATAGTTCCAGATTTTCCTATATAAACAATGTCATCATTACCTTTAGCCAAACGTGACACATAATATACTCCATGTAAATCAGGAACTTCTTTACTTACTATACGTAAACTATCTCCCGTTGTAAAGGAAAAATGACCTTGTCTATATTTTTCTAATTCTGAAAATATCATTTACTTTTTTATTTCAATTTTGCCGGACATTAATTTAGGCAAAAGGCTGTCACGGACTTGGGTTAATGTTCGTATTTGCAATATGTTTTCATGTTGCTTTTTAATAATTGGAGATATCAAATTACTATATTCATATATTAAATTTGGGTTCTCAGGCATAGCCAGAGTTTTATTTTCTGCAAAATACGTGAATTGAAAGTTGCTGATGCCGGTACTTTGATTTTGATATTCCCAAGTTCCCCCAATACTGTAGAACCGATTAAAAAAGGTGTTCAGAAAAGCTCCAATTTTAATATTACTAGGCTCAATTAACCTACAGAAACTTGCAGGAACTATTGGTAAATCAAATTGCAATAACAACTCATTAGTAAAAAAAATTGTTCTTCCTGTGGGTTGTTCTTTTGAGCCGCCTGATATTTCTAATAATAAGCTCCCATCTGTTATTCTTCTTCGATTTAAATTGTCTTTTTTAATAAATCGAACTGGAACTCTTGAAATATTTCCTAATAAAATGTTGTCAAAATCAGTCCCTCTTACAATATAAACTTTTTCAGAAAATTCTTCGTTTTGCTCCTCTTTCCCCCAATCCCCACCAATAGTATTTTTAAATAATTGACCAATCGGTAAATAATTCCATCCCTTCGGCAATCCGTCCACCAACTTCCCATCAAAGCCTGGAAAATTAAAATCAACAAACCACTCTTTAAAAATAGCTTGTGCTATAGCTTCGAGAGTTTGGTTCATTTGCACATTGAGTTCTATTTTGTCGTCAAGGGAGGAGAGAATTGAGGCTATTTGTTTTTGTTCCTTTATAGCGGGAATTTCGACATAAATATTGTCAAATGTTTGTTTGGTGATAGTATCAAATACTGCGCCATGTGTATTTTTTTTAATTTTATTAATGTTGTATTTAAGTAGATAATAAAGAAAATTATTTTCTGTTTCATCAGTTGCAACTATTCCATAGCAAGATTGATTAAACGCCATATCTTTCCCAAGGACAGCAAGCTCACCAACTGTTCCTCTTGCTGAAATAATAAGTTGCCCTTTTTTTAGAATTTTAGTGCTGCTTTCTTTTAATCCTTTTTCAGTAATAGTTTTTTCGGTTTTATAAACATGTTTTTGGTTATTACCAAAATCAACAACTGATAACCACGGGATCTCCCCATTCCAGTATTCGGAAATACTTGTTTTGGGCGTTCCACCACCAATTAACTCAACTATTCCAGAGAGTTTATATGTTTTCCATTCACTCATAATAATCTGTCATATTTTATACCCAACTTTTACCAGGTTTTTTTTTATTTCAGAATCCAGTGCTATCGCCCGCTCTATTTGTTTTTTCAGTGCCTTAGTTAGCTCCTTCATTTTTGCTTCAAACTCCTGTCCGTCATCTTCCGCCTCTTTAAAATCAATATATCTTCCAGGAGTAAGTATATAATTGTTCTTTCTTACTTGTTCAATACCTGCAGATTTACAAAAGCCGGAGATATCTTTATATTTTTTCTGCCACTGCTTACCGCGCCAGTTGTGGTATGTATCGCCAATAGTAGCAATGTCTTTATCAGTTAGCTCTTTTTGACTGCGGCTTATCATCGTTCCCATTTCGCGGGCGTCAATAAATAATATTTCATTGCTGCGGTTACGGAAATTGTGGTTGGTCTTATTCCTTGCCAGGAACCATAGGCAGGCTGGTATCTGTGTATTGTAAAATAGTTGTGAAGGCAGCGCTACCATACAGTCCACCAGGTCGTTCTCTATCATTTCTTTTCTTATCTGCCCTTCGGTGGCTATATCACTGCTCATGCTGCCATTAGCCAATACAATGCCGGCTGTTCCATAAGGAGCCAGCTTGCTGATGAAATGTTGGAGCCAGGCATAGTTGGCATTGCCGGTTGGGGGTATGCCATATTTCCATTTATGTGTCTCGGCCTTGTTTATGTTGTAATCGCTTACGTTAAATGGTGGGTTCGCAAGCACATAATCTACCTTCAGCTCAGGGAATTTATCATTCATCAGCGTATCCCCCAGCTCTATCTTTGCATCTATACCACGTATAGCCAGGTTCATCTTGGCCAGCTTGTAAGTAGTAGGATTGCTTTCCTGCCCAAAGATGGAGATCTTACCCATGCGGTGCTCATGCAGCTCAATAAATTTTTCGCTCTGCACAAACATGCCCCCGCTACCGCAGCACCCATCATACACCCGCTTTTCAGCTTCAGGCGCCAATATCTCTACCAACAGTTTTACAATGCTTTGGGGTGTATAGAACTGTCCTCCCTTTTTGCCTTCGGCATCTGCAAACTGTCCGAGAAAATATTCAAACACAAATCCTAAAACATCTTTCCCTTTTCCATGTCCATTTTTGCTTAGCGTAATTGAGCCGATCAGATCTATAAGCTCCCCCAATCTTGTCTTATCCAATGCAGGGCGGGCATAATCTTTGGGCAGCACTCCCTTTAGCGAAGGATTGTCCTTCTCTATAGCGTCCATCGCTTCATCTATGTCTTTGCCTATGGTTGGTCGCTTTGCTCTTCCCTGCAGCCATTTCCAGCGTGCGGAAGGTGGCACATAAAATACTCTTTCGGCTGTGTACTCATCCTTATCTTCAGGATCGGCGCCCGTTTCATTCTTTTCGGCATCCAGCTTCTGGTATAATTCATCAAAGGCGTCGGAGATATATTTCAGGAAAATAAGGCCCAGCACCACATGCTTATACTCTGCTGCATCCATATTATTGCGTAGCTTATCAGCAGCAGCCCACAGGGTCTTTTCCAGCCCGGGATTATCAGTCATACTATTATCCTTCTGTTTTTTGTGGCGTTAAAGTACAGAAATTATGTTTTAAAGATGTCATATATAAAACGACTTTATGCTGGATATTAAAGTATAAACAGTCTTTTTGATCAGTTCACGGCAACATTTTGTTCTGGAACATCCGGGATATGATGGCACAATATTTAGGCATTGAATATGAATCAATTTAAAACCTATGAAAAAGATACTGCTCTTATTAATGATGATTGGCCTGCCTGGCTTTATGGTATTAGCACAGGAAAGAGTAAAAAATGAAACAAAGGTCAGGAAAACCAGTACTATCCCTGAAAAGGTGCATAATACAGTTAGCAAGCACAAGCATTATAATGGCTACAAAGTAAAGCACAAAAAAGAGGTAGAAAAGATGAGACATAAGAGACATAAGAAACATTGATCTACTCTTGAATCTATTAATAAACAGGCCAGTAACACTGGCTTGTTTTTTTTAAATGCAAGGGCTTAAATCTTTATCTCTTTGAAGAAGTAAAATTTCATCGGACATTAAAATGTGAATATCCTTTTTTGCCTCTCCCTGCCAACTAAAATATCTTTGCAATAGCAGTAAATATAGCTGTTACAGCTCTTTAAAGTTAGGATGTCTCATCTTTCCCGATCCCGGAAAAAACCGGCAATAAACGGGTAATGAATGAGTAATGCATAGGCAAAGAATGGGGCATGAATGGGTAATAAATCGGTAAAAACCGGCAACAATATTACGTTACAGATAATTACAATAAGCCTTACCCATGGCTCGTTCCGGCAAATAGTAGTAGAGTTTTGGAACGGTTTTCTTATGTTTTTGCACGCAAACAAAAATTTCCCTATGCAGCCTCGAAAAAAATCTAAATCGCTGGTTCTTCTGGCAATGACGCTCGGTTTTGTTGTTGTGCAATTGGATGTTACGGTCGTAAATGTGGCAACAAAAGCAATCGGCTCATCTATGGGCGGCAACATATCCAGCCTGCAATGGGTGGTTAACGCATATACACTTGCTTTCGCTGCACTGATCTTAACAGCAGGAGCATTAGGAGATAGAATCGGAGCGAAACGTGTTTTTGTTGCTGGGTTTGCTATTTTCACAATAGCATCGTTAGGATGTGGCTTTGCTCCTAATCTTATTTCCTTGATTGTGTCAAGAATACTACAGGGACTTGGAGCTTCAATTCTTGTTCCCTGTTCGCTTGCTTTACTTAATCATACCTATAATAATGAAGCCGAACGAACAAGGGCTATAGGCATCTGGGCTGCAGGCGCGAGCGCGGCCTTAGCAGCTGGGCCAATTTTAGGAGGAGCATTGATCTCTTTTTTAGGATGGCGCAGTATCTTTTTTATCAATCTGCCGCTAGGGATATTGGGTATATGGCTCACTGTGCGATATACTACCGAAACAACCCGGTCTTCATCGAGGGGAATAGACTTGTGGGGACAGCTTACTGCTATAGCAGGACTGGCCCTGCTTGCAGCATCGATGATAGAAGGTGGCAAAGAAGGATGGACAAATACATTTGTTCTGTGCGGTTTTGCAGCATTTGTAATTTTTGCTGCTCTATTTATTTATATAGAAAAAAAGAAGCAGAACCCCATGCTTCCATTATCATTATTCGAAAACAAAACATTCAGCGCTAACACTGCAATTGGCTTCCTGATAAATGTTTCTTTTTACGGGTTAATTTTTATCATTAGCCTTTACTTACAACAGGTACGCTCCTACTCTCCGCTGCAAACAGGATTAGCCTTTTTACCCATGATGATAGCCGTTCTCATTGCTAACTTATCAGCTGGGCTTTTAAACAAACTGTTAGGTGCAAAATGGCTTATTATCATTGGTGAAATAATATTTGGTTTAGGATGCATCTTTTTAATAAATATAAATCCACACAGTCATTATATACAAATGGCTCCACAGCTTGCGGCGATGGGGCTTGGAGTAGGCTTGATCGTTCCGCCGATGACTTCTTCTTTGCTTGGCAGCGTAAATAAAAGCCGTTCGGGGATAGCATCGGGAGTACTAAACTCCATGCGACAGGCGGGCAGTGTAGTGGGAGTTGCTCTTTTTGGTTCAATGATCGATAAGAAATTCGTCACAGGATTACATCTCTCTCTCGTTATATCAACAGGCCTATTGCTGTTGAGTATTTTATTTTCATTTAGAATAGCAGGCAAAAAGAATTAAAACGACATTTAGGATATCTTCAAACTGCCCAACACTTTATCTACTATCCTGTCGCAACGTGAAAGATGAAAAGAGTAAACATTATCTTTCATATACTCATTCAGGTGATCTTTTAGCATTGTTTTTGCCCTGTTAAGACGCACTTTTACGTTTGATTCTTCTATGCCTAATGCCTCAGTAGTCTCTTTTACAGAAAGCTCTTCTATTTCCCTGAGCACAAAAACAAGCCTGTATTTCTCAGGTAGTTGTGCAATAGCATTTTCCAATACGCTATTGAGTTCTTTATTGGCTAATATATGAGCAGGCGTTGTCATGATCGAATTATTTACAAGATGCAATTCAGGTTCATTGATGAATCGCTGATTTTTCTTTTTGAGCGCCAGACAAATATTCAGCATTATCCTTATGAGCCAGGTGCCTAGCGAAGAACGATTTTCAAATTCAGCCAGATGTTCATACGCTTTTATATAGGCTGTCTGCATAGCGTCTTCTGTTTCCATATCATCATTTAATATGGACATACCAATGCGAAACAGTCTTTGATTATAGCGGCGTATGATCGCCTCAAAAAGTCTTTTTTCCCCCGCAAGTATCCTGCTTATAAGCACTGTATCAGGAAGCTCAACCGGTTGCTCAATTTTCTGATCCATCATTTATAATTATTAGATAGTTAATTGTTTAAATGGTTACATTATTTTCTAAAAATTTCATTTTGTAACCTTTTTTATGATACATAATCTAACTTATATACCAAAAACGATATTTTATGGCAACGATAAAACAATTGCAGACTACCTTAAGACTTACTTATGGTATAGTACCTATTGTAGCCGGCATAGATAAATTTACAAATTTGCTTACAAACTGGTCAGACTATCTTAGCACCAATATAAAAGGTATGCTGCCAATGGACGCTATGGCGTTTATGAAAACAGTAGGTATAATAGAAATCATAGCGGGGCTTATTGTACTGATACGCCCATTAGTAGGCGCTTACATAGTAATGATATGGCTTCTTTTGATCGCTTTGCAACTTATAATAGGCGGACATTATTTAGATGTAGCTGTCCGCGATATAGTAATGGCAATCGGGGCTTATACATTGGCTCAGCTCACTAAAAACATAGCAGGTAATAAATAAATGAGAACAGAAACACTGATTGAGAACGAAGTGCATGAGGAAAAGATGATCACGGAAGATCTTCCGGAAATGCCTCTAAGGCCAAGCGAGCAAATAAAACAAATAGAATATCACTTTCGCAAAATAATGCTGGCGCTTGGCCTTGACCTTACCAACGACAGTCTTAAAAATACTCCATTGCGGGTGGCAAAGATGTATGTAAATGAAACCTTTAGCGGCCTGAACATTATAAACGAACCTGCCATAACGCTTTTCGAAAACAAGTATGGAAATAAAGAGATAATACTGGAGAAGAATATTCCTCTTTATTCTTATTGCGAGCACCATTTTGTACCCATTATTGGCAAAGCACATATTGCATACATTGCTAAGAAAAAAATAGCAGGACTATCCAAGCTGAACCGGGTAGCACAATATTTTTCGAAGCGTCCACAGGTGCAGGAAAGGCTAACGATAGATATAGCAACTTTCCTTAAAGAAAAACTGCAAACAGAAGATGTTGCAGTTATTATAGAAGCGGAACATCTATGCGTTGCCTCAAGAGGTGTGAGAGACGTAGGCAGCAGCACTACTACAGGAAGCTATCACGGCGTATTTGAGTCAGAAAGAAGAAATGAATTAATACAACTACTACATTTATAAAACATGGAAGAGCATATTGTAAAAATATTATCGATCGAGCCAGTTACACATAATGTGAAACAATTTCGTTTTACCAAACCAGATGGATATCATTTTGAGCCAGGTCAGGCTACCGAGGTATCTATTAATAAAAAAGGATGGGAACATGAAAAAAGACCATTCACTTTTACATGCCTTAATGAACGGGATTACCTGGAATTTACTATTAAGCTATATAGAGACCATAAAGGTGTAACCAATGAGCTCGATAGCCTAAAACCAGGGGATGAATTGATAATAAGAGATGTATGGGGTACTATTCAATACAAAGGCGAGGGATATTTTATAGCAGGCGGAGCAGGTATCACACCGTTCATCTCTATACTCAGGCAACTTAAAAGCGATAATAAGATAAACAATAACCAGCTTTACTTTAGTAATAAAACAACTGCTGATATCATTCTTCATTCAGAGCTGGATGAAATGCTTGGGAAGAATGCACATTATATCATTACTGATGAAAATGAACCGAACGTTAAGAAAGAATATATTGACAAGTCCTTTTTAAAAGAGCATATAAGGGACCTGACGAAGCCAGTGTATGTATGTGGCCCGGATAAAATGGTGCACGACCTGATACATAATTTAAAAGAGATCGGAGCAAGTCCGGAATCTGTAGTTTTTGAAAAGTAGCTAAAGAGATTATCGTTAGCAATCACACTTTATCAGTTACATCATTCAGCACAATTAGTATTCTTTTATCTGATTGTGCTGTCCCATCAATTATTTTTGAATGAACACGGATCAGTCTTCTATCACCGGATGAAGTTTCAAGCTCAAATATTTCCTCTTTTATTACCCCGTTTGTAATTATCGTATCTCTTATTTTCTTCTGCAAGCCGGTTTCACCCCAGAAAGAATGATTAACCTCTGAGATACGTTTTCCTTCTACATTATCATCAGTCAGCTCAAACATTTTATAAAACGCTTCATTGACCTTTACTATTTTCATCCTGGGATCCAAAATAAGGAGAACAGACTGACGGATGGATTGAAATATACTTTCCAGGAACTCATTGGATTCAACAAGAAAACCTTCTAACATTTTTTGCGCCTGTATGTTGTGAACTATCTTAATAATGTATCGCTGGCCTTCCTTGTCCTGCACTAAGATGGATTCTCCATTTACCCATATCAGACTCCCATCTTTGCGCATTAAATAATTATTGTCGTTTGCGGCACCTTCGGCTGTTACTTTTTTTATCTCGGTCTCCGGTTTTCCCGATTCCCGGTCGGCATTAGTAAATAATATCCTGAAATTCCTTCGTTCAAGGTCGCTATTCTCATAACCTGAGAGGGTTTTAAAAGCTTCATTTGAAGTGATATAGGTACCGTTTTCATCTAAAATCAGTATGCCATTATTCTTCGAATTGTTGTATATAAAATCAAAAAAATCGGAAGTATCGAACATAAAACAACTATTTCCTGGTCACAAGCATATACCATAAAAAACTAAGCCACGGCATACAGCTCCTTTGATAATACATTATACCTGTGTAAAAATCGCTGTGTTAATATCATGTTAGAACATGTACAGCAGCCTGAGCGATACCAAATTGTTAAATTGCCCTCTATCGCCATAGGAGAACCCGTAGGGAATTCTATCTAATGGTCTTATAGATATGAGAGAATATTGGAAGCGAGCATCTGCATACCAATGCTTGTACAACTTCATACCCACGCCGAAAATGTAATCAACATCAACATTATTGAAATGGTTACGTACCGGATCTATGGACACCGGCTGGTCCATTTCGGCCCATTCTTTAGCACTGATCAATCTCGCATAAGAGCCCCCGGCCTCAAAATCGACACTTCTGCTGAGGCCATTTAATTTAAGAATACAATGCAGTAATAAAGGCACTTCTGCATAATTCAGATTTATAAAATATTTACCGATGTAAGTACCTACATATACAGATTGTTCCATGTCCGCTCCCCTACTGCCCTTTTGGGAATAGAGCAACTCCATACTAACACCAAATGTTTTATTGAAATGAATATATACTATCCCACCGGTGTTAAGCCCTATTTTATGATAACCGCTATATGTATCACCATCCACCTGGGTGAAATTTGCACCCAATATTAATCCACCATTAAAGGTCATATGAGGGTCTTCAATATAAAAATTATCCTGGGCGCCAGCCGTATTGCACCCTGCAGTAATGAAAAGGAGGAGAAAGAGCAAATATCTTCCCGGCACAGATGTAAGCAGTTTATGTAATAACGTGAAAAAGTAAATTTAATTGTTTTGAGGCAATTTAATGATAGAAAAAAGTTAATGCCTTAGACAATACATAGGAGTATTTTTACTTTTGATACTATTAAAACCTAATGTATGAGCCATAGACATGAAATTGAAGAAACAGTGATAAAAATATTCCGGGCGGCTGATAAGAGAGATTGGGAGCTAGTTAAAGCATCTTTCTCAGAAAATGTTTTGCTTGATTATACATCAATGAATGGCGGAGAGCCAGTACAAATAGCTGCAGACGCTATAATAACCTCATGGAAACAGTTTTTACCGGGCTTCAAAGCAACGCATCATCAGTTAGGCAATTTTATTATTGAGGTACAAAACGATTCTGCAAGTTGTCTTTGCTATGGCACAGCTACACATTATTTGCCTAATGAAAGTAATCAAAATGTCTGGACAGTGGTTGGGGATTATGAATTTGAACTAAAAAAGAGAACAAACTGGCAGGTAACTAAAATGAAATTTAACTTTAAGTATATGGACGGCAATACAAGTTTGGTGGAAATGGCTAAAAAGAATATAAGCGCTGCCAATAGCTAAAGAAGAAAAAGAATACAAACGATAAGCGATGGCATACTTCTCTCAGCCAGATCAACGTTTATCTATCTACTTTTATTTTTGCATTGCTGCCAAGTATTTATTATGTTCCGCCGAAGATATTGACCATAAAAGCGAGTAACAAACAAATATTTACCAAATCATTAATGATAATTTAACAGGCTAAAAGCTTTTATTGCCAGTGACTTTAGAAAATAATTGCTACTAAAAGCTGGCATATTAAATTTATGTAAAGCCCTGACTACAATACACAAATCCTCTAAATTGTACCAAAATTCCTTATAAAATAAAATCTTAACTCATGGAACATCAAGTAGCAAACGAAGAATTGCTGGCTGTATTAGCAGAAAAAGAAGCAGATGAAAATGCCGACGAAGAAGATGTAAATGATACAGAGTTTGAAGAAGAAGATGAAACAGATGAAGAGCCTATGGACGAAGAAGAGGCTGTTGATGAAGAAGACTCTGAAGCAGAAGGTGAATAACCGAATCACAATAAAGGCTGATAAATTATCAGCCTTTATTGTATACTCCAGCTAATATCCCCATTTTTCCCGGTAATTTTTGTCTTAAACTAATTGTAGGAATATCTTTGGAGTATTCCATGTACTTTTAGTAACCTATGAGATATAAATTATCATTATTAGTATTCCTTCTCGGCTTTGTTTCTGGTATTTCTGTTGCACAGTATACAGCAGTACAAACCTCACTTGCAAAAGACAACCTGCTTAAAGATATGGATATATACAGGGATAGCATTACAGCTCATCATGTTGACCCATTTGCATACATAAGCCGTAAAGAATTTAATAGAAGCATAGAAAAAATAAAAAAATCGGCAGCAAATTATAATGCCGACGAAATGCTTGCTGCATTAATGAAATTGAATGCAGACATTAAAGATGAGCAAACAGGATTATCTTTTGAGAATCCGTTAATATTACCTTTGCAGGCCTACTGGTTCGAAGAGGGCATATTTGTTTTGAAAACAGACGACGCACACTCCAATATGATCGGTGGCAAAATAGTTTCAATAGACGGGACACCGATAAAAGAAATTATAGAAAGAATAAAGACTGTAGTACCTGCCGAAAACGAGCAATCATATAAAAAAGCCATTCCTGAATTTATCATTTCACCAAACATTCTGCATGGCCTGGATATAATAAGCAGTAATGAGCACGCCAAGCTTACAATAGTAACTAAGAAGGGAGATACAATATCTGCAACCCTAACAGCAAAGACGCCAATAAATATAAAATTTGACCGACTGAAACAACGTACTACTCCTTTAAAATATAGCGGCGGCCCGCGTGACTATTGGTATAAATATGATTCTACGGAGCAATATATTTATTTTGAATGCTTACGCACTGCGAATAATAAAAGAATTCCGTACAAAGACTTTGAGAAAGAACTGCTTGATGAAATATCTTCAAAAAATCCGAAGAAGCTTATCATTGATCTAAGAGACAATGGTATTGGGAACGAAGACATACTCAAAACATTTATCGAGCAATTAAGCAAGCTGCCAATAAATGAAAAAGGCCGTATCTATGTATTGGTAGGTAGAAGAACATTCCTGTTCGCATTGCAGGAGGCATTTGAATTAAAAGATCTTACCAAAGCAATATTTGTTGGCGAAGAAACAAGTGGTGGCAAACGCGGTTTCGGTATTACAGAATCTTTCGATCTTCCCAATACCAAACTAAAGCTGTCTTATACTATTAAGCGCTATGAGAATAGCTATACCGAATCATTAAAGCCAGATATAACAATTGGTGAAAAGTTTTCAGACTTCGAAAATGGTACTGATGCTGTATTGAATTATGTATTGGAACAAAAATAAAAAACCAAATCACCATTGAAGTATGAATGAGGAAATAATAGTTGTAGGTGCAGGAGCCTGCGGGCTGATGGCTGCCTATGAGCTATGTAAAGAAGGATATAAGATCACAGTACTGGAAGCGCAAAACAGATTGGGTGGCAGAATATATACCGAGTATAATACAGCTTCGTCAACACATACAGAACTGGGTGCAGAATTTGTCCACGGTGACTTGCCAGTAACACTTAACTTATTAAAACAGGCAGGAATAAACTACCACAAAACAAAGGGAGAAATGTGGAGAGTGAGGTATGATGAATTAAAGCAGGAAGATAGTTTTATTGAAGGATGGGATGTTTTTGAAGATAAGCTAAAGGAGCTAAAAGAGGATATGACCATTGATGAATTTCTTAGCAGGTATTTTAGTGAGAGTAAATATGATAAGCTGAAAAAATCTGTGAGAGGATATGCAGCGGGATATGATACAGCGGACCCGGCAACTGCCAGCGTTATGGCACTGGGTAAAGAATGGTTTGGTGAGGAAGATATGAAAAGTTACAGGTTGGAAAATGGATATGGTGAAATGATTGAATATTTAGCCAACCAATGCAAACAGCAAGGAAGTACTATTCATTTATCAAGTATTGTAAAAGAAATACAATGGTCTGAAAATAACGTGAAGGTGATTACCAATAATAGCACTCATGTAGCAAACAAAGTAATTATTACCATTCCACTTACTTTATATCAGGCTGATGAAGATGAGTTGGGGGTTATAAAATTCACACCTCCCATACCCGAAAAAATAGCTGCGGCAAGACAGATGG
>Ga0134128_10000672_pt1 | contig 46755 bp, 42 predicted proteins | sample KB31754_FD_96462 | JGI IMG/M metagenome (GOLD analysis project Ga0134128, IMG submission 96462) | Terrestrial soil microbial communities with excess Nitrogen fertilizer from Kellogg Biological Station, Michigan, USA - KB3-175-4 | ecosystem: Environmental > Terrestrial > Soil > Unclassified ...
CAGGAGCAGGAAGGCTGGGTGACGCATCCCATGATCGAAAGCGTCGCCAAGATGCTGTCGATGCCCTTCATCCGGGTGCTGGAAGTGGCGACCTTCTACACCATGTTCAATCTGGAGCCGGTGGGCACCTATCTGGTCCAGGTCTGCACCACCACGCCTTGCTGGCTGGCCGGTTCGGACGCGGTGGTGGACGCCTGCAAGAAGCACATCCATCCGTCACAGCACACGGTTTCAGCGGACGGCAAATTCTCCTGGATGGAAGTGGAGTGCCTGGGCGCCTGCGTGAACGCGCCGATGCTGCAGATCGACAGGGATTTCTACGAAGATCTGGACGGGCCCAAGACAGAGAAGTTGCTTGAAGATTTCCGCGCCGGACGCGCCGTGAAACCTGGGCCGCAGAATGAACGGCGCAGCTCCGAACCCCAGGGTGGCGCCAGCACGCTGACCGACCCATCGCTGTTTGACGGCTCGATGATCGGCAAACAGGCGCGCGCACCGAAGGTCGATGCCGACAAGCCTGCCCAACCGAAACCGCCGGGAGCAGCTAGCTGATGCTTGCCGATCGCGACCGCATTTTCACCAATCTCTACGGCCTGCACGATCCTGGGCTGGAAGCCGCCAAAAAGCGTGGTTCCTGGGACGGCACCAACGCCATTCTGGAGCGCGGCCCCGAGGCCATCGTCGATGAGATGAAAAAGTCCGGCCTGCGTGGCCGCGGTGGCGCCGGTTTTCCGACCGGTCTCAAATGGTCCTTCATGCCCAAGGAAGTGAAGGAGCGGCCGCATTATCTGGTGGTCAATGCCGACGAAAGCGAGCCTGGCACCTGTAAGGATCGCGACATCATGCGCCACGATCCCCATACCTTGGTGGAAGGCTGCCTGATCGCCAGCTTCGCCATGCGGGCGCATGCCTGCTACATCTATGTACGCGGCGAATTCATTCGCGAGCGCGAGGCGCTGCAGCGCGCGGTCGACGAGGCCTATGCGGCCCGTCTGATCGGCAAGAACAACATCCATGGCTGGGATTTCGATCTCTATGTCCATCACGGCGCCGGCGCCTATATCTGCGGCGAGGAAACCGCGCTCTTGGAATCGCTGGAAGGCAAAAAGGGCCAGCCGCGCCTGAAGCCGCCATTCCCGGCCAATGTCGGCCTTTATGGCTGCCCCACCACGGTCAACAATGTCGAAAGCATCGCGGTGGCGCCCACGATTTTGCGCCGCGGCGCCGACTGGTTCGCCGGTATCGGGCGCCCCAACAACACCGGCACCAAAGTCTTCTGCATCTCCGGCCATGTGAACAAGCCGTGCAATGTAGAAGAGGAGATGGGCATTCCCTTACGCGAATTGATCGAGCGTCATGCCGGCGGCGTGCGGGGCGGCTGGGATAATCTTCTGGCGGTAATCCCGGGTGGCGCCTCGGTGCCCCTGATTCCCAAATCCATCTGCGACACTGTGCTGATGGATTTCGACAGCCTCAAGGCACAGCAGACCGGTCTTGGCACCGCCGCCGTGATCGTGATGGACAAATCCACCGACGTGATCAAGGCGATCCAGCGCCTGGCCTATTTCTACAAGCATGAAAGCTGCGGCCAGTGCACGCCCTGCCGCGAAGGCACCGGCTGGATGTGGCGGGTGATGACCCGCATGGTGAAGGGCGACGCCAAAGTGAACGAGATCGATCTCCTGCAAGAAGTTTCCAAGGAGATCGAAGGCCACACCATCTGCGCGCTCGGTGACGCGGCGGCCTGGCCGATCCAGGGTCTGATCCGCCATTTCCGCCCCGAGATCGAGCGCCGCATCGCGGAGCGTACCAGCGTGCGGGAGGCTGCGGAATGACGCGGCATCTGGCGCAGCTCAATATCGGCAGGCTCCGTGGCGGCAAGGACGATCCCGCCATGGAGGGTTTTTTCGACAATCTGGACCGCATCAACGCGGCCGCGGAACGCATGCCGGGCTTTGTCTGGCGGCTGAAGGATGAGAGCGGCAATGCCACCAACATCCCCTGGGTGGGCGATGCCAACATGGCCGTCAATCTCAGTGTGTGGGAAAACGTCGAGACGCTGGAGAAATTCGTCTGGCAGACCGCGCACACCCGCATCTATGCCCGCAAAGGCGAGTTCTTCGAGAAGATGCAGACGCCGCATTTTGTGATGTGGTGGATCGAGGTCGGGCATATCCCGACCCTGGATGAGGCCAAGGAGCGGTTGGATCATCTGACCGCCAACGGTCCCAGCGAATTCGCCTTCGGCTGGGAGACCGCGCCCGCGGCCCGCCTCTGGCAAGACAAAAGGTGCGCGTAATGGCGACACGCAAGCTCATCGTCGACGGCAAGGAAATCGAGGCGGAAGAGACCATCACACTGCTGCAAGCCTGCGAGCAGGCCGGCGCGGAGATTCCCCGCTTCTGCTATCATGAGCGGCTGTCGGTGGCCGGCAATTGCCGCATGTGCCTGGTGGAGTGGGTGGGCGCGCCCAAGCCGCAGGCGAGCTGCGCCTTGCAGGTGAAGGACATTTTCCCCAACAAGGACGGCACGCCCGCCAAGATCAACACCGCTTCAGCTTACGCGCGCAAGGCGCGCGAAGGCGTGATGGAATTCCTCCTGATCAACCATCCGCTCGATTGCCCGATCTGCGATCAAGGCGGCGAATGCGACCTGCAAGATCAGGCCATGGGTTATGGCCGCGCCGCGTTCCACCGCTTCAACGAGAACAAGCGCGCGGTGGAAGACAAATATATGGGGCCGCTGGTCTAAACCATCATGACCCGCTGCATCCAATGCACCCGCTGCGTCCGCTTCGCCACCGAAGTGGCGGGCGTCCCCGATCTGGGCGCCACCGGCCGCGGCGAAGACATGGAGATCACCACCTATCTGGAGAAGGCGTTCGCCAGCGAGCTTTCCGGCAATGTGGTGGACCTTTGCCCCGTGGGCGCGCTGACGTCGAAGCCTTATGCCTTCAACGCCCGGCCTTGGGAATTGCGCAAGACCGAGTCCATCGACGTGATGGACGCGCAGGGCTGCAACATCCGCGTCGATGCTCGCGGTCCGCAAGTCATGCGCGTGCTGCCGCGCCTCAATGAAGAAGTGAATGAGGAATGGATTTCCGACAAGGCGCGCCATGCCTGTGACGGGCTTTCGCGCCAGCGCCTCGATCGTCCTTATGTCCGGGTGAATGGCAAGCTGAAGCCGGCCAGCTGGGCGGAAGCGTTCGCCTCCATCGCCGCCAAAGTGCGTGAGACGTCGCCCGCCAAGATGGCCGCGGTGGTGGGCGACCTCGCCGCCGCAGAAGAGATCAAGGCGCTGAAGGATCTGATGACAGCGCTGGACGTCGCCCATCTCGATTGCCGCCAGGACGGCGCCAAAATAAACACCGGTCCGCGCCAGACCTATCTCTTCAACAGCACCATCACCGGGGTCGAAGCCGCCGACGCCATTCTTCTTGTCGGCGCCAATCCCCGTTGGGACGCCCCGGTGTTGAACGCCCGCATCCGCAAAGCCTGGCTGGCAGGTCCGTTGAAGATCGCCAATATCGGCCCAGCCGTCGATCTGACCTATCCGGTGGAGCAGTTGGGTACGGACATCGCCGCGCTCGCGGCCATCGCCAATGGCAGCCACGCCTTCGCCAAGGTGCTGAAGGACGCCAAGCGTCCGATGATCATTCTAGGCTCGGGTGTTCTCACCCGCCGTGACGGCGCCGCCATACTCAGCCTGGCCGCGCGTATCGCTGGTGACACCGGCATGATCGGTCCGGCGGGCAGCGCGGCCGAAGGCGGCTGGAACGGCTTCAATATTCTGCACACCGCTGCCTCACGCGTGGCAGCGCTGGATCTGGGCTTCGTCCCAGGCAGGGGCGGGCGCGATGTCGCCGGCATCGTGGATGGAGCGCAGAAAGGCGAGATCGACTTTATCTATCTGCTCGGCGCCGACGAATTCGACGTCGCGCATCTAGGCCGCGCTTTCGTGGTCTATCAGGGCAGCCATGGCGATGCCGGTGCCCATCACGCCGATGTCGTGTTGCCAGGCGCCGCCTATACCGAGAAGGAAGGCACCTACGTCAATTTCGAGGGCCGGGTGCAGCGTGCCGAGCGGGCCGTCTTCCCGCCGGGCGAGGCGAAAGAAGACTGGGCCATCCTGCGCGCCCTGTCCGAGCATATGGGCGCCAAACTGCCTTATGACGATCGTATCCAGTTGCACGCCGCCATGGTCAAAGACGCGCCGCATTTCGCGGAGGCTGGCCAGGCACCGGTCCATAGCGATACGGCGGCATCGACCTGGAATGCAATCGGCGTGCAAGGGCCGCTAGATGAATCCGTGGCCGTGATCCATGGCATCGCCGATTACTATCTCACCAATCCCATCGCGCGGGCGAGCGAGACCATGGCCAAATGCAGCCAGGAATTCGTGACCGGCCCGGCCAAGATGGCGGCGGAATAAGATGGCGCTGATCCAGTTCTGGACCTGGTTGTTCGAACAAATGGGCGTCGCCTTGCCTTATGGCTGGGCGTGGTTCCTGAGTCAGGCGGTCTTCATCGTCGTGCTCTGCCTGGTCCTGATGCTGTCGGTCGCCGTGGTGATCCTGGCCGACCGCAAAATCTGGGCGGCGGTGCAGATGCGGCGCGGGCCCAATGTGGTGGGTCCGTTCGGCCTTTTGCAGACTATCGCGGATGCGCTGAAATTCTTCTTCAAGGAAGTGGTCATTCCGGCGGGCGCCAACAAGGTGCTGTTCCTCCTGGCGCCCATCGTCAGCGTGGTCTTGGCCTTCATCGCCTGGGCGGTCATTCCGTTCGACGCGGGCTGGGTCTTGTCCGACATCAATGTCGGCATCCTTTATCTTTTCGCCGTGTCGTCGCTCAGTGTCTATGGCGTGATCATGGCGGGTTGGGCGTCCAACTCCAAATACGCTTTCCTGTCGGCCTTGCGCGGCGCCGCACAGATGGTGTCCTACGAAGTCTCCATCGGCTTTGTGATGATCACGGTGCTGTTGTTCGCGGGCTCGCTGAACCTGTCCAAGATCGTGGAAGCGCAGGCGGCCCCGGGGATTCTGGCTTTCGCGCATTGGAATGTGTTTTCGCTTCTGTTTCCGATGCTGATCATCTTCTTCGTATCCTCGCTGGCGGAGACGCAGCGCCCGCCCTTCGACCTTCTGGAAGCGGAGTCGGAATTGGTGGCGGGCTTTTTCGTGGAATATTCCTCGGCGCCGTTCCTGCTCTTTTTCCTGGGCGAATATATGAACGTCATGCTGCTTTGCGGCCTAATGAGCGTGCTGTTCCTGGGCGGCTGGCTGCCGCCGCTCAACATCGTGCCCTTCACCTTGGTGCCGGGCATCATCTGGTTTCTGCTGAAATTGGGCTTTTTGTTTTTCATGATGGCGATGGTGAAGGCGATCGTGCCGCGCTACCGCTATGACCAGCTGATGCGGCTGGGCTGGAAAGTGTTTCTTCCGACATCGCTTCTGTGGGTGGTCCTGACCGCGGCCTGGGTCATGATCTTCCACCATCACGCGTAAGAGGTCTCATCATGGCGAGTTTCGACCGCACCGCGCGCCAGATCTTCTTCTGGGAATTCATCCAGAGTCTGATGCTGGCGATGAAATATTTCTTCGCCCCCAAAGCGACCTTGAACTATCCCTTCGAGAAGGGGCCGCTGTCCCCCCGTTTTCGGGGCGAGCATGCGCTGCGCCGTTATCCCAATGGGGAGGAACGTTGCATCGCCTGCAAATTGTGCGAGGCCATCTGCCCCGCCCAGGCCATCACTATCGAGGCAGAGCCGCGCGAAGACGGTTCGCGCCGCACCACCCGCTACGACATCGACATGGTGAAGTGCATCTATTGCGGCCTGTGCCAGGAAGCCTGCCCGGTGGACGCCATTGTCGAAGGCCCCAATTTCGAATTCTCGACCGAGACGCGTGAGGAACTTTATTACAGCAAGGAACGGCTTCTGGCGAACGGCGACCGCTGGGAGCGGGAGATCGCCCGCAACCTCGAGCTGGACGCGCCTTATCGCTAAAGGCTCATAGGAAACGCATGTTGCAAGCACTGGCATTCTATTTGTTCTCGGCGGTCCTGATCGCATCCGCGGTCATGGTGATCGGCGCGCGCAATCCCGTGCACTCTGTGTTGTTCCTGATCTTGTCTTTCTTCAACGCCGCCGGCCTGTTCGTGCTTCTGGGCGCCGAGTTCTTAGGGATGATTCTGGTGGTGGTCTATGTCGGCGCCGTCGCGGTGCTGTTCCTGTTCGTGGTGATGATGCTGGACGTGGACTTCGCCGAGCTGAAGCGAGGCGCTCTCCAATATCTGCCTTTCGGTGCCCTGATCGGGTTGGTGCTGGTGGTGGAACTGATCATGGCGGGCAGCGTGTGGGTCTTGAAGCCTGCCGCGCTTGCCGCCAAGGCGCATGCGACGCCGGCGGGCATGACCAACACAGAAGCCTTGGGCCGCATTCTCTATACGGACTATGTCTACTACTTCCAGGTCGCGGGGCTGGTGCTGCTGGTGGCGATGATCGGCGCCATCGTGCTGACGCTGCGGTCGCGCCCCGGCGTGCGCCGTCAGAAGATCTCGGTCCAGAATGCGCGCACGGCCGCCATGGCCGTCAATATGGTCGACATCCAGCCAGGGGAGGGGGCGTAAATGGAAATCGGGCTTTCCAGCTATCTCGCGGTCGCTGCCCTTCTCTTCACCATCGGCGTGGTGGGCATTTTCCTCAACCGCAAGAACATCATCATTATCCTGATGTCGATCGAATTGATCCTGCTGGCGGTCAATCTCAATTTCGTGGCCTTCTCGGCCTATCTGGGCGATCTGGTGGGTCAGGTCTTCGCGCTTTTCGTGCTGACCGTGGCCGCCGCCGAAGCCGCCATTGGGCTTGCCATCCTGGTGGTCTATTTCCGCAACCGCGGCACTATCGCGGTTGAGGACGTCAATGTGATGAAGGGCTGAAGATCTGATGTACGCGGCGATCGTCTTCCTTCCGCTTCTGGGTTCGGCCATCGCGGGGCTGTTGGGCCGGGTGATCGGCCAGCGCCCCAGCGAGCTTATCACCACCGGTCTGCTGTTCGTCTCTGCGGCCCTGTCGATCGTCGCGTTCAATGATGTGGCCATCCAAGGCCACAAATACATCATCCAGATCCTGCCCTGGATCCATTCCGGCGATTTCGCCGCCGATTGGACTGTGAGGATCGACACCATCACGGCGGTGATGTTGGTGGTGGTGACGGGGGTGTCCTCGCTGGTCCACCTCTACTCTATCGGCTACATGAATGAAGATCCGCATCGGCCGCGCTTCTTCTCTTTCCTGTCGCTATTCACCTTCGCCATGCTGATGCTGGTGACGGCCAACAATTTCCTTCAGCTGTTCTTCGGCTGGGAAGGGGTGGGCTTGGCCTCCTATCTCCTGATCGGCTTCTGGTACACGCGGCCTTCCGCCAACGCGGCGGCGATTAAGGCCTTTGTCGTCAATCGGGTGGGCGATTTCGGCTTCGCGCTGGGTATCTTGGGCGTCTATTACGTCTTCAAGACTCTGGACTTCGATGCCGTGTTCCAAGCGGCGCCGGCGCTGGCCGGCAAGCAATTCATCTTCGCCGGACACAGTGTAGATATCCTGACGACGCTGTGCCTGCTTCTGTTCGTGGGCGCGATGGGCAAGTCGGCGCAGTTGGGGCTTCACACCTGGTTGCCCGACGCGATGGAAGGCCCGACCCCGGTGTCGGCCCTGATCCATGCCGCCACCATGGTGACGGCCGGCGTGTTCCTGGTCTGCCGCTGCTCGCCCTTGTTCCAGCTGGCACCCTATGCCGCGGAGTTCGTGACCTTCATCGGCGCTTCAACGGCCTTCTTCGCCGCTTCAGTGGGCCTGTTCCAAAATGACATCAAGCGGGTGATCGCTTATTCGACCTGTTCGCAGCTGGGCTACATGTTCGCGGGCGCCGGCGTCGCGTCCTATGACGCGGCCATGTTTCATCTCTTCACCCATGCCTTCTTCAAGGCGCTGCTGTTCCTAAGTGCGGGCGCGGTGATCACGTCCATGCATCATGAGCAGGACATGCGGAAGATGGGCGGGCTGTGGAAGGCCATTCCCTTCACCTGGGCGATGATGCTGGTCGGCAATCTGGCGCTGACCGGCGTGGGCATTCCCTATCTGGGCGTGGGTCTGGCGGGCTTTTATTCCAAGGACGCCATCATCAACGCCACTTTCAACGCTCATACCGGCATCGGCTCCTATGCCTTCACTTTGCTGCTGGTTTCGGCGGGCATGACCAGCTTCTATTCCTGGCGCCAGTTTCTGATGACGTTCCATGGCCGTTATCGCGGGCTTGATCACCAACATTTGTCGCACGCCGATGCCGATGTGCATGCGCATGACGAACCCATGAGTGGTCATGACCATGCACACGGGCATGATGAGCACCACGCCCCCAAGCTGGAAGAGGTGCATGAATCGCCCCTCGTGATGCTGGTGCCGCTGGGCATGCTGGCGGTCGGCGCGGTGTTCGCCGGCATGGCCTTCTTCCATTTCTTCGTGGGCGAGGGCGCGGTGGAATTCTGGCGCGCCTCTGTCTTCGTTTCCAAGGCCAAGGAAGGCGAATTGCCGATGTGGGTGGAGCTTGGCCCGCTCACCGTCACCGTCATTGGTTTCCTGATTGCCTATTATTATTACGTCCTGCACCCCGATCTGCCGCGGAAGATCGCGGCGCGGCGCGGGCTGTTGTATTTGTTCCTCTACAACAAATGGTATTTCGACGAGCTCTATGACTTCCTGTTCGTGCGCCCGGCCTTCTGGATCGGCCGCTTCCTGTGGAAGAAGGGCGACGGCATGGTCATCGACGGGCTGGGTCCTGACGGTGTCTCGGCCCGGGTGCTGGATGCGGCGCGCGGCGCGGTCAAGCTCCAGTCCGGTTACGTCTATCATTATGCCCTGGCAATGCTGTTGGGTGTGGTGGCGCTGGCCACCTGGTTCATGGCGAAGGCAGGTGGGCTGTGAGTTTTCCGATCCTCTCCGCCGTCACCTTCGCGCCGCTCGTTGGCGCCGCCTTGATCTTTGCCATGCCGCGCGCCGACGCGGCGCGCTGGATCGCGCTCATCACCACGATCGTCACCTTGGCGCTGTCGCTGCTGGTGTGGGCGGAATTTGATCCCCACAATCCCGGCTTCCAGCTGATCGAAAAGACGAACTGGCTGGGCGGCGGCATCTCCTACCATATGGGGGTGGACGGAATTTCCATGCTGTTCGTGGTCTTGACCGCCGGGCTGATGCCTTTCTGCATCGCGGCCAGCTGGGAAGCGATCGAGACCAGAGTGCCGGAATATATGATCGCCTTCCTGGTCCTGGAGACCATGATGATCGGCGTGTTCTGCGCGCTCGATCTGGTGCTCTTCTATGTGCTGTTCGAAGGCGGCCTGATCCCGATGTTCCTGATCATCGGCATCTGGGGCGGCAAGCGGCGCGTCTATGCCAGCTTCAAATTCTTCCTTTATACCTTTGTCGGCTCGGTGCTGATGCTGCTCGCGATTATGAGCATGTATTGGTACGCCGGCACCACCGACATCGCGGCCCTGCTGGCGAACTCGCATTTCCCGGCGCGGATGCAGACCTGGCTGTGGCTGGCCTTCTTCGCCAGCTTCGCCGTCAAGATGCCAATGTGGCCGGTCCATACCTGGCTTCCCGACGCCCATGTCGAGGCGCCGACTGCGGGCTCCGTCATCCTGGCCGCCATTCTGTTGAAGATGGGCGGCTATGGCTTCCTGCGTTTCTCCCTGCCCATGTTCCCGGCCGCCAGCGAGATGTTCGCGCCGCTGGTCTTTGTAATGTCCATCGTGGCCATCATCTACACCTCCCTGGTCGCCCTGGCGCAGGAGGATATGAAGAAGCTGATCGCTTATTCCTCCGTCGCCCATATGGGCTTCGTCACCATGGGCATCTTCACGCTGACGCACCAAGGTGTGGAGGGTGGCATCTTCCAGATGCTCTCCCATGGCGTGGTGTCGGGGGCGCTCTTCCTTTGCGTGGGCGTGGTCTATGACCGCATGCACACCCGCGAGATTTCAGCCTATGGCGGACTGGTCAACCGCATGCCGGTCTATGCCGCATGCTTCATGGTGTTCACCTTGGCCAATGTCGGCCTGCCGGGCACCTCCGGCTTCGTCGGCGAATTCCTCACCATGCTGGGCGCTTATCTGCACAATAGCTGGATCGCGATCTTTGCGGCCACAGGCGTCATTCTTTCAGCGGCTTACGCGCTTTTCCTCTACCGTCGCATCATCTTCGGCGCGCTGGTGAAGCCCACACTCCAGACCATCCAGGATCTCACGGCCCGCGAGGTCGCCATTCTGGCGCCGTTGGTGGTGATCACCATTGCGCTGGGCGTTTATCCCAAGCCGGTGTTTGACGTCACCACACCGTCGGTGGCCAAACTGGTGCAGGACAACAAGGCGGCACTCGCGCTGAGCCATGCCGACAACAAGCTTGCCACGCTCGAGAAGGGAACGGCGCCGTGACACTTCAAGCCGATCTCATGGCGCTTCTGCCTGAACTGATCTTGGCGGTCGGCGCCATGGCGCTGCTGTTGGCAGGGGCGATCAGTGGTGAAAAGACCGCATCCGGCATTTCCTGGGGCGCGATCGTCCTGTTGCTGCTGTCAGGCGCGGCCGCCATCTGGGCGGTTCCGGAACACGCCACGGCCTTTGGCGGTGCCTTCATCGCCGACGGCTTCGCTCGCTTCGCAAAAATTTTGATCCTGGTCGGTGCGGCGCTTTCCATTTTGTTGGCGGACGAATTCTTTTCCACAGAGGCCATGTCGCGCTTCGAACTGCCGGTGCTAATGATCCTAGCGAGTCTCGGCATGCTGTTGATGGTCTCCGCCGGGAGTTTCATCGCGCTTTACATGGGGCTGGAGCTGCAATCGCTGGCGCTCTATGTGCTGGCCGCCTTCAACCGCGATCATCTGCGTTCCACCGAAGCTGGCCTCAAATATTTCGTCCTGGGCGCGCTTTCGTCCGGCATGCTGCTTTACGGTATATCGCTAATCTATGGTTTCACCGGCTCGGTCGAGTTCGCCAAAGTCGCCAGCGTGATCGCGCAGTCCGGCGTTAGCGTGGGCTTGATCTTCGGACTTGTCTTCCTGATCTCGGGTCTTGCCTTCAAAGTTTCAGCGGTGCCGTTCCATATGTGGACGCCGGACGTGTATGAGGGCGCGCCCACCCCAATCACCGCTTATTTTGCCACTGCCGCCAAGGCGGCGGCGATGGGCCTCTTCCTGCGCGCCATTCTTACCCCGTTTCCGCACGCGCTGGAGCAGTGGCGGCAAGTCATCATTGTCATCTCCGTGCTTTCCATGACGCTGGGCGCGGTGGCGGCCTTGGGCCAGACCAATATCAAGCGCCTGATGGCCTATAGCTCCATCGGCCATATGGGATATGCGCTGCTCGGTCTCGCGGCCGGCACGGCGCTCGGCGTGCGCGGCGTGCTGATCTATATGGCCATCTATGTCTTCACCAATCTCGGCGTCTTTGCCTGCATCCAGGCGATGCGCCGTGGCGGTCGCCCGGTCGAGACCATCGCGGATCTGGCGGGTCTGGCGCGCACCGATGGCCGGTTGGCCGTGGTCTTTTCGATGCTATTCCTGAGCCTGGCAGGCCTTCCGCCTCTGGCCGGCTTCTTCGCCAAATTTTATGTCTTCCTGGCCGCGATCCAGGCCGGCCTGGTGTGGCCCGCCATCCTGGGCGTGCTCGCGAGCGCCATAGGTCTGGTTTATTATCTGCGCCTGGTGAAGATCATGTATTTCGACGAGCCGGCGCCGGCCTTCGATACCGGCATGGCGATAGGTTCGCGCGCGATCCTGGTGATTTCCGGTGCGGTCGCATTGCTCTTCATCTTTGCCGCTTCGCCCGTGATCACCGCCGCCGACGCCGCCGCGAAAGCGCTGCTGCCTTGACGGAGTGGCCACGAGGTTACGGCCTCAAATGGCATGACGAAATCGATTCCACCAATGAGGAAGCGCGCCGCCTTGCGGCCAAGGGCGAGACCGGGCCGCTCTGGCTGACCGCCGCGCGTCAAACGACCGGGCGCGGACGGCGTGGACGCGCCTGGGACAGTCCCAGCGGCAATCTTGCCGCCACGCTGCTTCTGCGCCCCGAACCCAGCCAAAGCGAATGGGCCCAACTGTCCTTTGCCGCTGCAATCGCGGTTTCCGACGCGGCGGCGCGCTTTGCGCCTCAGGCGCAGATCGCGCTCAAATGGCCCAATGACGTGCTGGCGGATGGCAGGAAGCTCGCAGGCATATTGCTCGAAGCTGCCCATGGGCCCGCGCCTGCACTCGCCATCGGGATCGGGATGAATTTGGCGCATCACCCAGAGGGCACGGAATTTCCCGCGATTTCCTTTGCGGGACTTGGCGTCAAGCCACCCACGGCCGAGGACGCCCTGGCCGCGCTCGCGGCGAGCTTTGCGAAATGGTATGAGGTCTGGCGCGGCCACGGCTTTGTCGCCATCCGCGAGGCCTGGCTGGCGCGGGCCGCGGGGCTTGGTTCGCGCATCCGGGCGCGGCTGGCGACGGAGGAGCGATCCGGCATGTTCGAAGGCATCGACGAGAATGGCGCGCTTCTCCTCAACGAAGGCTTGGGCCGCGCCAGCGTGCTGCCCGCCGCCGATATATTTTTCCGATAAGCCATGCTGCTCGCGATAGACGCCGGCAACACCAACATCGTCTTCGCGGTCTATGACGGCGACAAGCAGATCGCGCAATGGCGGCTGGCGACCGAGGTCCAGCGCACATCCGACGAATATGGCGTCTGGCTGAACCAGATCCTGGCCTTGGAGGGGCTTTCCTTCGCCCGGCTGGATAGCGCCATCATCGCCACGGTGGTGCCGGCGGTGCTGTTCGACCTGCGCAATCTCTGCCGCAAATATCTCAAGACCGAACCCTTGATCGTGGGCGATCCCGATCTCGATCTCGGCATGAAGGCCAATGTCGAGCGACCCCAATCGGTAGGCGCCGACCGGCTCTGCAACACGGTGGCCGCGCACCAGCGCTACAAGGGCGCGGTGATCGTGGTGGATTTCGGCACCGCCACCAATTTCGACATCGTGGCGGAGAATGGCGATTTCGACGGCAGCGTGATCGCGCCCGGCGCCAATTTGTCCATCGAAGCGCTGCACCAAGCGGCGGCGCTTCTGCCGCGCGTCGCCATCCACCGGGCCCAGAGCGTGATCGGCCGCGACACGGTGGCGTCGATGCAGTCGGGCGTCTATTGGGGCTATGTCGGGCTGATCGCCGGGCTGATCGACCGCATCAAAAAAGAATATGCCAAACCGATGACGGTGGTGGCGACCGGCGGGCTGGCACACCTCTTCCGTCCCGACATTCCCGCCATCGATCACATCGATCCTGACCTCACCATCCGTGGCCTGATGCTCATTCACGCCCGCAACGCGAAGCAGGGCTGATGGGAAAGGGCGACGAGCTCGTCTTCCTGCCGCTGGGCGGGTCGGGCGAGATCGGAATGAATTTCAACGCCTATGGCTTCGGTCCGCCGCACCGTCGGCAATGGATCGTGGTGGATTGCGGCATCACCTTCGGGCGCGAGACGGATGCGCCGGGCGTGGATGTGATCCTGCCCGACATCCGCTACCTGGCAGAGCAGAAGGATCAGGTGCTGGGCATCGTCGCCACCCACGCGCATGAAGACCATATCGGCGCCATCGCGCCCCTGTGGCCGCAGCTCAAATGTCCGATCTATGCCACACCCTTCACGGCGCGGCTGATCGAAGGCAAGCTGGCGGAAGCCGGGCTGGCGGTCCCCGTGACGGAAGTACCTCTCGAAGGCAAACTCGCACTTGGTCCTTTCACGATTGATTTCATTTCCATTACCCATTCGATTTTGGAGCCCAATCTTCTGGCGATCAGGACGCCGCTGGGCGTGATCGCGCATACCGGCGACTGGAAGCTCGATCCCGATCCGATCCTGGGCGCGGTGACCGACAGCGCCGCCATCCAGAAGCTGGGCGAGGAAGGGGTGCTGGCGCTGGTCTGCGATTCCACCAACGCGCTGGCGCAAGGCCATTCCGGTTCCGAGGCCGAAGTGCGCAAAAGCCTCTCCGCGCTCATCGGAAATCTGAAGGGACGCGTGGCGGTCACGGCGTTTGCCTCCAATGTCGCCCGCCTGGACAGCATCGCGCACGCGGCGAAGGCCCATAAGCGCAAGCTCGCGCTGGTGGGCCGCTCGATGCACAAGATCGTGGCGGCTGCCAAGGACAGCGGTTATCTCGCGGATTTTCCTGCCACGCTCGATGCGCGCGACGCGGCCGAGCTGCCGGCGCGCGGCGTGCTTTATCTGGTCACCGGCAGCCAGGGGGAGCCGCGGGCTGCCTTGGCCCGCATCGCCGAGGGCAATCATCCCGATGTGCGGCTGGGCAAGGGCGATGCGGTGATTTTCTCCTCCCGCATCATCCCGGGCAACGACCTGGCGATTCATGATCTGCACAACAAGCTTTCGGCTCTGGGGGTGGAAGTGCTGACGGCAGAGGATCATTTCGTGCATGTATCCGGCCACCCGGCGCGCGACGAGCTGGAGCAGATGTATCGCTGGGCCCGGCCTAGGATCGCGGTGCCGGTGCATGGCGAACAGCGCCACATGGCCGAACATGCCAGATTGGCCAAATCGCTGCAGGTGCCGGAAGCCTTGGTCCCCGCCAATGGTCAGCTCTATCGCCTGGCGCCGGGACCGGCCGAATTGATCGACGAAGTGCCGTCGGGTCGCATCCATATGGACGGCCGCGTGCTGGTGGCGGAAGGCGAGGGGCTGGCGAAAGCGCGCCGGTCCATGAGCTATGCTGGGCTTTTGGCCATCACTCTGGTGCTGGATGGCAAGGGCCGCCCGGCCGCCGATGCCGCCATCCTGGCCGAAGGCCTGCCGCAGGCCGTGGAGGGCGCCGTGCGCATAGTGGTTGACGAAGCGCTGCGCCGCCACAATCCGAAAAAGACCGACAGTGAGGAATTGCGCGAGGCAGTGCGCCGCGCCGCCCGCCGCGCCGCGCTGGAAGCCTGGGGCAAAAAACCCGTCACGCGTGTTACGGTGGTGCTCCTCTAGGACAAGAAAGCATGATTGGACGTTTGAACCACGTCGCCATTGCCACGCCAGACCTTGCCAAGGCCGCATCCGTATATCGCGATGTGCTGGGCGCGAAGGTCTCGGAGCCGGTGCCGCAGCCTGAACATGGTGTGATCACCATTTTCGTGGAGCTGCCCAACAGCAAAATCGAGCTGCTGGGGGTCTTGGGTGAGAATTCCCCCATCGCCAATTTCCTGGCCCGCAATCCGCAAGGCGGCGTGCATCATCTCTGTTTCGAGGTGGACGACATCATCGCCGCGCGCGATCACTTGCTCGCCGAGGGTGCGCGCGTGGCGGGTTCGCCCGAACCCAGGACCGGCGCCCATGGCAAGCCGGTGCTGTTCCTGCATCCCAAGGATTTTGTCGGCACCTTGATCGAGCTGGAGCAGGCATGACCATTCCCGGCTTCCTGCATTATGTGGTGCTGTTCAGCGCCTATGCCGTGTTGTGGTTCTTGACGTTATTCTGTCTGCTTCCGATCGGGCTCGGTGAGGTCGATCCGGAAACCGGTGCGCCGCTCAATGCGCATTTCAAACGCAAGGCAATCTGGGCGAGCGGCATCGCGGCCGTGCTGTGGCTGGTCTTCTATTTTGCCATCGGCTTTCACTGGTTGGAGCTTTGAAATGCAGAAGGCCGGAGCGATGCTCCGGCCTTTGCCCGCCTCACGGCGCTTTTCATCCCCGAACTTAGCCGCTTTACCAGCCACGACTCGCTTAGCGAGTTTTTCTAGGTGTGTGTTGATACTGTGCTTTGGGTCCGCCTGTCACGAAATTTTTGGGAATTGTGCAGTGCAGCATTCGCAACAAAATTACAAACAACTGCAGCTAGGTGCGCTGTTTGTGCTTCTTGCTGCCCTGCCGGGTGGCGGGCTTGAGGCAGCGCCGTCCGAACGGCTGCTGACGGACGGAACGCCTGGTCCATGTGACGCCCGGCTGGACCAGCCGGACTATGTCGGTGGCGTCGATGTCGCTGGAAATCCTGTCGCCCCAGCCGACCTGCCAGCTGCTAGAAACCCGGTGCCGGATGGCGTCCTGGTCCCGCTGAAGAGAGGATCGCGGCATGCCGGGCAGGCACCCGTCGTCACGCTGGATGGTAAAGCGTTGGACACCTTGTTGAATGCAAAGCCGGCCTGCCCACCCAAAACGCGCTGAAACAAAAACCCCGCCGGTCACCCGGCGGGGTAATCACATTTTAGAACTGAATCTTAGAACTGGATCCAGACGCCGTCACGCCAATAGCCGCGGCCTTCATGCTCGCGCCAGTGGAAACGGCTATGCCGGCCCCAACGCCATCCGTCCGGATGAACCACCACGCCAAACTCGGGCCGGTAGTCATAATGGTCGCGGACATGCCAGCAATCGCCATGGCGGTTGCAGACGACTTCGGCGGATGCGGGGGCGCTGCTTGCCACGATAGCGGCCGCGCCAATCGCGGCGGTCACGCCCGCCGTCGCAAGATATTTTCCAAGAGTCTTCATAATGCGCTCCTTTCAGCTTTCAGACCGCAAGGTCCAAATGAAAAAAGCGATTTGAAGGTTACATGTTCCACAGAAACGCACAGAAATGGCGATTCAGACATCTTTGTGGCGTCAATATGCCCGCCCGATCAAGATTTCTTCGACACCCGCCACACCTGTGAAAATACAGCGACCAAACGACTCAGGCTGATCATCAGGCGCGTTGCGGATGGTGAGCTTGAGCGCTTTGAGCTTTTGTTCGGCCGCTTCCAGCGCTGCGCCGGTCGGTTTCGACCACGCGACGCGCACCCAGCCTTTGAAGGTGTCATCGTCCTCACCGAAATAAGTCGCGACGGCGTCGAAGCTTGTGAGATCGGTCTTGATGTTGCCATCAAGCCGCGCCTTGGCTTCCGCATAGAGCCCCGCTTGGATTTCCGCGAGAAGCTGAACGACGCCTTCCACGAAATCCACCCGCGGCTTGACGATCGATTTCACCTTGTCGCCGTCGCGCAGATCGTCCCGCCGCATGAAGGTGACATTGCCGGCAGCCGCGTCGCGGGGTCCGACTTCCACAATCAAGGGCGCGCCACGACGCACCCAGTTCCAGCGCTTCTCCGCCGATTTGATTTTCTTGATGTCCAGAAAAGCGCGCAGCGGCTGGCCGAAAGCGGTGAGGCCGGAAAGCGCCTTCACCAGATTTTCGCAATAGCTGAGCACCTCGACATCTTCCGGTTTGTCGCGCAGCATCGGCACCACCACCACCTGACGCGGCGCGATGGCGGGCGGCAGGCGCAGGCCGTCGTCATCGCCATGGGTCATGATCACCCCACCCACCAGGCGGGTGGAGACGCCCCAACTGGTGGTGTTGCACAGCGTGAGCGTGCCGGCATCGTCCTGGAATTTGATGTTTTGGGCTTCGGCGAAATGAGTGCCCAGGAAGTGCGAGGTGCCGGCCTGCAGCGCCTTGCCGTCCTGCATCATGGCTTCGATGGAATAGGTGTTCACCGCGCCGGGAAAGCGTTCATTCTCTGGCTTCTCGCCCGCGATCACGGGCATCGCCAACACGTCTTCGGCAAAGGCACGATAGACTTCCAGCATCCGCCGTGTCTCTTCCACCGCTTCGGCTTCGGTGGCGTGGGCGGTATGCCCCTCCTGCCAGAGAAATTCGGTGGTGCGCAGGAAAAGCCTCGGGCGCATCTCCCAGCGCACCACATTGGCCCATTGGTTGGTGAGCAGCGGCAGGTCGCGGTGGCTCCGGATCCAGCGCGAGAAGGCATCGCCGATGATGGTCTCAGAGGTGGGACGCACCACCAGCGGTTCTTCCAGCTTGGCGTCGGGATCGGGCTGAAGCTTGCCGTCGATCTGTTTCAGCCGGTGATGAGTGACGACCGCCATCTCCTTGGCGAAGCCTTCGACATGATCGGCTTCGCGCGCGATGAAGGAGAGGGGGATAAAGAGCGGAAAATAACAATTCTCATGACCGGTCGCTTTGATGCGGCGGTCCAGCTCCTGCTGGATCAATTCCCACACGCCCCAGCCCCAAGGCTTGATTACCATGGCACCGCGCACCGGACTGCTCTCGGCCATGTCGGCGTCGCGCACCACCGCCTGGTACCAGTCGGCGAAGCGTTCACGGGTGACATTCAAGGCGCGCTGCATGATCGGTCCGAAATGGAAATTCCGGGCTGTCTTAGCTTGTTGGCGCGTGCGGTTCCAGCACCGGCGCCGTCCAGAAATGATTGGCAGCCAAGGCCGCAAAGCCGCACAGGCAGATCAAAGCCGCCATAGGCACCGGCGTTCCGGGTGTGAAGGCGCCCATCGCCAGGGACGCCATGGTGCCCCCGGCATAAACGACGATGCCCATCAGGGCCGAGGCCATGCCGGCGCTGGCGCCGAAACCCATCAGGGCGAGACCAGAGGCGGTGGGGCTGACCGCGCCGATCAAGGAACAATAGAGAAAGACCCAGGGGAGCAAGCCGAACAAACCGCCCCAGCCGGTCCAGGCAAAGAGCAATGTCAGCGCGCCGCACACGGCTTGCGCCACCAGCGCCCAGAACAGGAGGCGCGGCGCGGGCCGGTGATGCAGGAGGCGCGCAGTGATCTGCGAAATGATGATCAAGCCAATACCGTTCAAAAGAAAGGTGAAGCCGAAATATTGCGGCGGCACGTGAAAGATATCGATCACCACATGCGACCAGCCGGTGAGATAGACATAGAGGCCCGCGCCCGACAGTGTGGAGGCCATCACATACCCTAGAAAGCGGCGATCGCGCGCGATGACAATATAGTCACGCACCACCGCCACCGGATGGATCGCGCGGTCCGATCCCGGATGACTTTCCGGCAGGCGAACGAACACCGCCACCGCGGTCAAGGCGGCCAGCGCCCCTTGAATCCAGAACAAGTCGCGCCAGCTCCCGATGAGAAGCAGCCAGCCGCCGAACAAAGGCGCGAACAGGGGCGACACCGACAAGACCAGCAGCATCTGGGCGAAGATGCGTGCCGCCTGTCCGGGTGGAAAAATATCGCGCACACAGGCGCGCGCCAGCACCGATCCCGCGCAGCCGCCGGTGGCCTGCACGAAACGGGCGGCATCCAGACTCAGCGGCCCGGGCGAGAGCGCACAGACCGCCGAACCCAGAACATAAAAACCCAGGCCCACCAGCAGCGGGATCTTGCGGCCGAAACGATCCGAGAGCGGTCCGACCACCGCCTGGCCGACCGCCACGCCCAGAAAATAAGAGGCCAGCGAATGTTCAACCACGGCGATGGAGGAATGGAATTCGCCCGCGATAGCCGGTAACGCCGGCAGATACATGTCGATCGCGATGGGGGTGAAAACGGTCAGGGCGCCGAACAGAAAAATCAGCTCAAAGCGGCGTGAAGCCGTCAGTGTCTCGCCCCGGATCATGGCTTTCGCTTAAGGGGCGCCCCGCCGATAAGCAAGGCGTCCAGAAGCACGTAGACGCCGCATCGCCGCCCCCTTAACCTCCCGCGTCATGGCCGAATCACGGGACGTCGGGGCGTTTGCGCCTTTCGAATGGATGCTGGCGCTGCGCTATCTGCGCGCCAAGCGTCAGGAAAGCTTCGTCTCGGTGATTTCGGGATTCTCCCTGGTCGGCATCGCGTTGGGGGTGGCCACGCTCATCATCGTGATGTCGGTAATGAACGGTTTCCGGCACGAGCTTCTGAAAAGCATCCTGGGGCTGAATGGCCATATCACCGTGCAGTCGATGGGCGGCCCTTTGCCCGATTATGACGCGGTGGCCGCGCGGCTGAAGGCCGTGCCAGGCGTCACCCGGGCCGCGCCGGTGGTCGATGGCGAAGTGATGGCCAGCCAGAATGGCGTCAATTCTGGCGTGGTGGTGCGTGGGCTTCATCCCGCCGATCTCAAGAGCCTTACGATTGTTTCCAAGACCCTGTCGCCGGGCGCTCTCGACGGCTTCGACACGGGGGAGGAAGTGGTAATCGGCGCAGGCCTGGCGCAGCGTATGGGCATCCGCCCAGGCGGCTCGATTACACTGATCGCGCCCAAGGGCAATGTGACGCCGTTCGGCACCACCCCGCGCATCAAGACTTACACCGTGGCGGGTGTCTTCCGCATCGGGATGACGCAATACGACACCGGCTTCATCTTCATGCCGCTGACAGAGGCGCAACTTTTCTTCAACTCCGAAGGCGGCGCCAGCGGCATCGAGGTGATGGTCACCGATCCGGACAAGGATTTGAGCGCGTTGCCCCAGATAAGGCAGGCGGCGGGGAGAGGCACGCGTCTGGTGCCATGGCAGGACACCAATTCCAGCTTCTTTGAAGCGCTTCAGGTCGAACGCAATGTGATGTTCTTGATCCTGACCTTGATCATCCTGGTAGCGGCGCTGAATATCGTGTCCGGCCTCATTATGCTGGTGAAGGACAAGTCGCCCGATATCGCGATTCTGCGCACCATGGGGGCTTCACGTGGCGCGGTGATGCGGGTTTTCCTGATCGCGGGCGCCAGCATCGGGGTGATCGGCACCCTTCTGGGATTTGTCATCGGCGTGGTGTTCTGCGCCAATATCGAAAGCATCCGGCAGGCCCTGTCGCGGCTGACCGGCACCACTCTGTTCGACCCCACCATCTATTTCCTGTCCAAGATGCCGGCCGAGATGGATGCCGGCGAAGTCACTGCGGTGGTGGTGATGGCGCTGGTGCTCACCTTCCTTGCTACGCTTTATCCGTCTTGGCGCGCCGCCAAACTCGATCCGGTCGAGGCTCTGCGCTATGAGTGAAATCTTGCGGCTGGAGAATGTCTCGCGCCGCTACAAGGAAGGCGAAGGCCAGCTCGAGATTTTTCGCGACCTGAATCTCTCGCTGAAGGTCGGCGAGATCGTGGCCTTGGTGGGCCAGTCCGGCGCCGGCAAATCCTCGCTTCTCCACATGGCGGGTCTGCTGGAAGAACCGTCGGGCGGGGAGATCTATATCGATGGTGCCGCCGCCTCGCATTTGCCAGAGCAGGCGCGCACCCGCATCCGCCGCGACATGATCGGCTTTGTCTATCAGGCGCATCATCTCCTGCCGGAATTCACCGCGCTGGAGAATGTGATCCTGCCTCAGATGATTGCGGGCAAAAGCCGCGACCAGGCGGCGGAAGAGGGCAAGCGGCTGTTGGGCCTTCTGGGGCTAGGCGCGCGGCTCAGCCATCGTCCAGCACAATTGTCGGGCGGCGAGCAGCAGCGGGTCGCCATCGCCCGCGCGCTGGCCAATAGGCCCCGCATCCTTCTGGCGGACGAGCCCACCGGGAACCTCGATCCGCGGACCTCGGGCGGGGTGTTTGACGCGCTCTTGGAGATCACGCGCGCCCAGGGTCTGGCGGCCTTAATCGCCACCCACAATTTCCAGTTGGCGGCCCGCATGGACCGCGCCCTGGTATTGGAGCAGGGCAGGCTGGTGGACGGGACGGCGCTTCCCCAGCCGGCTTAGACGGGCCCGCTAGAACCGCTCTCCGGCTCGCTTTTCAAGCGGTTTGCCGGAAACAAATTATGGTTAACGGCTTTTCGTCCTTATGACGTATCCCGCAGCCACCGCTCCTGGGACCACGTGGCGCCGTCTGGGCATCAATTTGATCTCGTTTTGTTCTTGTCAAATGATGAGAACTAAACTAGAACAAAAATCCAGAAAGCGGGAGACAGCAATCATGTGGCTCAAAGATGTGGTGGCGGGCACGGGTTTGATCATTTTCATGGTGTCTTCCTTTGTTTTGGCCAGCGGAGCGCACGCGGTTCTCGCCCATTTCTGATTGTGGATAGAGGGCCGGGGAGCCGCACAGGGCGGGCCTGACGCGCAATAGTGGCGGCGATTCCCTCGGATCGGCCTTGGCCTGTGACCACATCGCGCAAAATGGCTTCTTTCGTTCATCTGCGGGTGAAGAGCGCCTATTCATTGCTGGAAGGCGCGGTCAGGCCCAAAGAGCTGGCCGCGCTGGCGATGGAAGCGGGCATGCCCGCCGTCGCGGTCACCGATACCAACAATTTGTTCGGCGTCTATGAGATCGCCGACACGCTGGCAAAAGCTGGCGTGCAGCCCATCGTCGGTGCGCTTCTGTCGGTCGAACTGGTGCCCTCGCCGGTGACGCAGCAGGGCAGCCGCAAGAAGCCGCCGCATTTGCCGCTGCTGGTCCAGGATGAGATGGGTTATCAAAATCTCACCAAACTTTTGAGCGCCGCCTATCTGAAGGCCGAGCCCGGCGACTGGCCGCATGTGAAGGCGCAAGCCTTGGCTGAACATGCCGACGGCTTGATCGCGCTCACCGGCGGTCCTGGCGGCCCGGTCAACGCCTTGCTGCTGGAAGGCCAAAGTGATGCGGCCTCAGCTTTGCTCGACCGACTGGCGGTGATGTTTCCGGGCCGGCTCTATGTCGAGCTTCAGCGGCACAACCTACCGGAAGAGCGCGCCGCCGAAGCCGCGCTGATCGACATGGCTTATGAAAAGAACCTGCCGCTGGTCGCCACCAACGATGTGCATTTCGGCGGCTCGGCGATGTACGAAGCGCATGATGCGTTGCTTTGCATCGCCGACGGCAGTTTCGTGTCGCAGGACGATCGCCGCCGGCTGACGCGCGAACATCGCTTCAAGAGCCCGACGGAAATGGCGGTGCAATTCTCCGATCTGCCGGAGGCTTTGGACAATACCATCGAGATTGCGCGCCGCTGCGCCTTCCGCCCCATGAAGCGCAAACCCATCCTGCCGGTGTTCGTGCCGGAATCCGGGCGCGATCCGGAATCGGAATTGAAATTCCAGGCGGAGGAAGGACTGAAGCGGCGCATGGCCGCCAACACGCTCTCCGCCGAGGCGAATGTCTATCATGAGCGGTTGGCCTATGAGCTTTCGATCATCAACCGCATGGGTTTCCCCGGCTACTTCCTGATCGTCTCCGACTTCATGAAATGGACCAAGGGTCAGGGCATTCCGGTGGGCGTGCGCGGCTCCGGCGCCTCTTCGCTGGTGGCTTGGGCGCTCGATATCACCAATCTCGATCCGTTGCGCTTTGGTCTGTTCTTCGAGCGATTCCTCAACCCTGAACGTATTTCGATGCCGGACTTCGACATCGATTTCTGCCAGGAACGGCGCGATGAAGTCGTGCGCTATGTCCGCGACAAATATGGCGCCGACCGCGTCGCTCATATCATCGCGCTGGGATCGCTGCAGGCGCGCGCCGCCGTACGCGATGCAGGCCGGGTGCTGCAGATGCCGCTGGGCCTGGTCGACCGCATCGCCAAGCTGATCCCCAACCCGCCGGGCAAGCCCGTCGCGCTCAAGGACGCCATCGAGAGCGAGCCCCGGCTCCAGGCCATCGCGGAATCAGAACCCATCGCCCAGCGCCTGTTCGAGATCACGGGCCGCATCGAAGGGCTTTATCGCCACGCCTCGACCCATCCCGCCGGCGTGGTGATTGGGGATAGGCCGCTGGACGAGATCCTGCCGCTTTACCGCGATCCGCGCTCCGACATGCCGGTGACGCAGTTCGATTATGAAGACGCGGAAAAAGCCGGGTTGGTGAAGTTCGACTTTCTGGGACTGAAGACGCTCACTGTCATCGCTAAGGCGGAAGAGCACCTCAAGAACCGGGGCGTCAGCCTCAACACCCAGACCATCGATTTCAACGACAGCGCTACTTTCGAGATGCTGGCCCGGGGCGACAGTATCGGCGTCTTCCAGCTGGAAGGCGCGGGCATGCGCGATCTGATGCGCAAGATGAAGCCCGATCATATCAACGATTTGGTGGCGTTGGTGGCGCTCTATCGCCCGGGCCCGATGGATTCGATCCCCAAATACATCGCCTGCAAGAACGGCAAGGAAGCGGTGGAATATCTTCACCCGCTGCTCGAGCCGATCCTGCGTGAAACCTATGGTGTGATGACCTATCAGGACGATGTCATGCGCATCGCCCGCGAACTCGCTGGCTACACCATGGGCGAAGCCGATCTTTTGCGGCGCGCCATGGGCAAGAAAATCCCGTCCGAAATGATCATGCACCGGGAGAAATTCCTCAAAGGCGCCGGCGAACGGGGCATCATCTCCTCGGTGGCGGAGCAGATTTTCGAGCAGGCGGAGAAATTCGCCGGCTATGGCTTCAACAAGGGCCATGCCGCGGCTTATGCCCAGGTCGCCTATCAGACCGCCTACCTCAAGGCGAATTATCCGGTTGAGTTCCTGGCCGCGTCCATGACTCTGGATATCGGCAACACCGACCGGCTGAACGTCTTCCGCCAGGAGGCGCAGCGGCTGGGCGTCAAGATCGCGCCGCCCGACATCAACCGCTCGGAAGCCGTGTTCGCCTGCGATGCCGATACGGGCGTGGTGTTCTATGCCCTGGCGGCGGTCAAGGGCGTGGGCCGCCAGGCCATGGATCATGTGGTGGAGGTGCGCGAGAGGGACGGCAAGTTCAAATCCGTTTCCGATTTCGCCCGGCGCGTGGATCCCAGGCTGGTCAATAAGCGGGCTTTCGAAAATCTGGTTCGGGCAGGGGCCTTTGACAGCCTCAACAAGAACCGCCGGCAACTCACGGAAAATTCCGACTGCATCCTGGGCGGGGCCCAGGCCGCGGCGCGGGAGCGCGAAAGCGGCCAGGTGAGCCTGTTCGGTGGCGGCGATGCCCAGGGTGAAGAGTTGCGTCTGACCTCGGTTCCCGATTGGCCGGCGCATGAACGCCTCAGCGAAGAGTTCAGCGCCATGGGCTTTTATCTTTCGGGCCATCCGCTGGATGCCTATGGCGCGGCTCTCAAGCGATTGGGCGTCACGAGCTATGCCAGCCTGCTCGAAGACCGGCGCGCCGGGTTCAAGGCGAGGCTCGCCGGCACCATGATCAAAAAGTCGGAGCGGCGGGGCCGCAACGACCAGATGTACGCCTTCGTGTCCTTCTCCGACTCCACCGGCATGTATGAAGTGATGTTGTTTCCCGAAGTGCTGGCCGCCAGCCGGCCGCTGCTGGAAGCGGGTAAGAGCCTGGTCATCACCGCCAGCGCCGACTGGGATGGCGACGAGCTGAAGCTGCGCGCCGCCTCCATCGCCGATCTCGATCAGGCGGCGGCCAATGCGGGCGAGGGCATGGTGGTGCGGTTGGATTCCACGGCGCCGCTGCCATCCATCGCGGCGCAGCTGACGCAGCCGGGAAAGGGCCTGGTGAGTTTCATCGTGCCGGGCGGTCCAGGGGAGGAAGTGGAGATCGCACTCGCCAAGCGTCAAGCCGTCACTGCGGGCCTGCGCAGCACCATTGCGGCGATCCCGGGCGTGGTTTCGGTTGAAGCGGTCTAAACCGAAGCGAGCGCAGTTTCGATCCGCTTCAAACCTTCACTCAATCCGTCTGGATCGCGGGCGAAGCAAATGCGGACATAAGCCTCGTCGCGCGGATCGCCCAAGCCGAAGGCCGAGCCTGGAGCGGTGCCGACATTGGCGCGCAGCACCATCTCCTTGGCGAAGGCGAGGCTATCCTTCAAACCTTCGACTTCCAGGTGGCCGTAGAAGGCGCCGGCCGGTTCGATCCAGCGCACCCGGTTCTGACGGGCGATGAAATCGGCAACTAGGCCGCGATTTTTCTCACAGCGCTGACGCAATTGTTCGCGGAAGACATCGCCTTCCGGCGTGAGCGCCGCCAGCGCGCCATATTGGTTGAAAGTGGTGGTGCCGGTGTTGGCGGCAGGCGACATCAGCTTCATCGTCTCGGCGAGATTGCGCGGATGGGTCAGCCAACCGATGCGCCAACCCGTCATCGCCCAGGGCTTGGAGAAGGAGTTGATCACGAACACCGCATCGTCCTCCTCCGCAATATGCAGAAAGGACGGCGCGTGCGTGCTGCCGTCATAGACCAAGGTGCCATAGACCTCGTCGCTGATGATAGCGAGGCCGTTCTTCCTCGCAAAATCCAGGATCGCTTGCTGTTCCTCACGGCTTGCCATCCAGCCGGTGGGATTGTTGGGCGAGGAGATAAAGATCGCCTTGGTGCGTGTGTCGCAATGGGCGAACAGCTTGTCGAGATCCAGATGCCAGCGACCCTGCCGCCAATCCTCGTCCAGCCGGACCAGCCGGACTTCCGCGCCGGCGACCTGGGCGGCATGAAAGATGTTGGGCCAGACCGGCGCCACGATCACGATATTATCGCCAGTCTCCACCACGCAGTTGAGCGCCATCACGATCGAGAGCATGGCAGCACCCGGCACGGTGATCCGCTCAGGATGGATGGGGCGGCCCAAGGTGCGTTGGTGAAAGCCGGCGATAGCTTCGCGCAGTTCGGGAATGCCGCGCGCCCACACATAAAACGTCTTGCCGTCTTCCAGCGCGCTGGCCGCGGCCTGGCGAATGAAGGGCGGTGTCACCAGGTCGGTCTCCCCAAACCAGAGGGGGATCAGGCCGGGCCGGTCCAGGCCCAGATGGGCGACCGCGACGATGCCGTTGGGGCGAAGTTGGCTTAAAACCGGGCGGATGGGGCTTTTCATGCCGTTTCCTAGCATGGGAACCGCAGGAAATGGCCCTTTCCGGCTGCAAACCAGGGTTGTCAGACCCGGGTCCAGACCGTATAAGCCCCGCCATCTCGCACGCGCGGGTGGGTCCAGGCCGGGTGTTCCGGCTTCCCCGTCCGGTGCCTTTCCCTGGAGCGTCGGCGTGAGCCGGAGCGACCATCAAGAGAGGTAACCCGCACGTCTGGCCAACCGGTAAAGGAGACTGAATCAATGGCTTTGCCAGAATTTTCCATGCGTGGACTGCTCGAGTCCGGCGCCCATTTCGGTCACCGCCAGCAACGCTGGAATCCGAAAATGGCGCCCTTCATCTATGGCGCCCGCAACGACATCCATATCCTGGACCTCACCCAGACCGTGCCGCTGCTGCACCAGGCGCTGGTGGCGCTGCGCGACGTCGCCGCCTCGGGTGGCCGCATTCTGTTTGTGGGCACCAAGCGCCAGGCGTCCGAGCCGATCGCAACCGCTGCCAAGCGCTGTGCGCAGTATTATGTGAATCACCGCTGGCTGGGCGGCACGCTGACCAACTGGCAGACCATCAGCCATTCGATCCGCCGTTTGCGCTCGATCGAAGAAACGCTGACCACGGCGGAACAGTCCGGCCTCACCAAGAAGGAATTGCTGGGGCTTTTGCGCGAACAGGACAAGCTGGAACGCGCGCTGGGCGGCATCAAGGAAATGGGTGGCCTGCCCAATATGCTGTTCGTGATCGACACCAACAAGGAAGCCATCGCCATCGCGGAAGCCCGCAAGCTGGGCATTCCCGTGACCGCGATCCTGGATTCCAATTCCAATCCCGACGGCATCGCTCATCCGATCCCGGGCAATGACGACGCCGCCCGCGCCATCGCGATGTATTGCGATCTGGCGGCGCGCGCCATCATCGACGGCTTGGGCCAGAGCCAGGTCGATGCCGGCGTCGATATCGGCGCGGCGGCGGAGATCGAGGACACGTCCAGCCACGTCGTACCCCAGGAAGCGACCGCCTGATCTTTCTCGTTTGATTGTCGCACCGCCGCGCGGAAAGCAGCTTAGCTTTCTGCGGCAATGAAGTTACGGAGGCCTCAATGGCAAACATCACCGCGAGCATGGTGAAAGACCTGCGCGACAAGACCGGCGCAGGCATGATGGATTGCAAGACCGCCCTCAATGAAACCGGTGGCGACATGGAAGCCGCCATCGACTGGTTGCGCAAGAAGGGCATTTCCAAGGCGGCCAAAAAGGCCGGCCGCGCCGCCGCCGAAGGGCTGGTGGGCGTGGCGGTCGGCAAGGGCTCGGGCGCGCTGGTCGAGGTCAATGCCGAGACCGACTTCGTGGCCCGCAATGACGAGTTCAAGGCATTCGTCAAATCTGCCGCCGATCTGGCGCTTACCGAAGGCGGCGATCTGGGCAAGCTGCTCGCCGCCAAGCATGGTACAAGTAACGTCCAGCAGACGCTGACCGAGTTGGTGGCCAAGATCGGTGAGAATATGAGCGTGCGCCGCACTATGGCCTTGTCGGTCAATCCTGGCGTCGTGGGCGCCTATGTGCACAACGCGTCGTCGCCTGAGTTGGGCAAGATCGGCGTGCTGGTGGCGCTCAAATCCACTGCCGACGAAGCCAAGCTCTCGGCGCTGGCCAAGCAGCTCGCCATGCATATCGCCGCCGCTAGCCCGCTGGCGATCACGCCAGAGCATCTTTCTAAGGATGTGGTGGAGCGCGAGCGCAATGTCCAATGGGAATTGGCCAAGCAATCCGGCAAGCCCGATGCGGTCATCGAGAAGATGATGGAAGGCCGCATGCGCAAATTCTACGAAGACACGGTGCTTCTGTCCCAGACCTTCGTGATCGATGGCGAAACTCAGGTCGGCAAGGTGATCGAGAAGGCCGCCAAGGAACTGGGTGCGCCCATCGCGATCGAAAGCTTCGTCCGCTTCCAAGTGGGCGAGGGCATCGAGAAAGTCGAAAGCGATTTCGCCGACGAAGTCGCACAGATGGCTGGTACGCGTTGATGTTGGTCGCACGGCCGGGCCGCCTGTGCGCTCCGGGCCGTGCTCCGGAGGAATGATGTTGATGCCCAGCCCGCCCAAATATGCCCGCGTGCTCTTGAAGGTCTCGGGCGAGGCATTGATGGGGGATGGCGCTTTCGGCATCGACATCGCCACCGTCGACCGCATCGCCGCCGATGTGAAGGAAGCGGCCGAGGCCGGCAGCCAAATCTGCATGGTGATCGGCGGCGGCAATATCTTCCGGGGCCTGGCCGGCGCGGCCAAGGGCATTGACCGGGCCACCGCCGACTATATGGGCATGCTGGCCACGGTGATGAATGCGCTTGCCATGCAGGCGGCGCTGGAGCGCTCGGGCCTGCCCAGCCGGGTCCAGTCGGCCATCCCCATGTCGAGTGTCTGCGAGCCCTATATCCGGCGGCGCGCGATTCGGCACATGGAGAAGGGCCGGGTGGTGATTTTTGCGGCTGGAACCGGCAACCCCTTCTTCACCACCGATACGGCGGCGGCGCTAAGGGCAGCGGAAATGAACTGCAACGCTATGCTGAAAGCCACCCAAGTAGACGGTGTTTACAGCGCCGACCCCAAAAAGTATCCTGACGCCACGAGATATGAATCTCTGAGTTATCACGAGGTGTTAGCGCGAGATCTTGCAGTAATGGATGCATCGGCGATTTCGCTCTCGCGAGAGAACGGAATTCCGATCCTGGTGTTTTCGCTGCATGACAAGGGGGCGTTGGCCAAGGTGCTTCGGGGTGAGGGCCGGGCGACCATTATCGAAGAAAAGTGAAGTTCCGCCGGGGTTTGGGTTAGGATTCGGGCTTCAGGGCGAGGCGAAGGACAATGGCGGACACATATAACAAGGATGAGTTGAACCGCCGCATGAACGGGGCGGTCGCGACCCTCAAAAGCGAGTTCGCGGGCCTGCGCACCGGGCGCGCCTCGCCGGCGCTGCTCGATCCGGTCAGCGTCGAGGCCTATGGCAATGTCGTTCCCATCTCGCAGGTGGGAACCATCTCTACGCCGGAAGCGCGCATGCTGACGGTGCAGGTGTGGGACAAGAGCCTGGCCAAGGCGGTGGACAAGGCGATCCGCGACGCAGGGCTTGGCCTCAATCCGCAGATGGACGGCCAGCTCTTGCGCATTCCCTTGCCGGAATTGAATCAAGAGCGGCGCAAGGAACTGACCAAGCTCGCCTCCAAATATACGGAAGCCGCCCGCGTCGCCGTGCGCAATGTGCGCCGCGACGGCATGGAGTTGCTCAAGAAGCTGGAGAAGGATCACAAGATCGGCCAGGACGAGCATCACACCAAGGGCGATGAGCTGCAGAAGCTCACGGATTCGCACATCAAGGACATCGACAACATGCTCCATACCAAGGAGCAGGAAATCATGCAGGTATAAGCGACCGCATGGACATCCCTCTGGCTGACCTTCCCCAGATACTGCCCCGCCATGTTGCCGTCATCATGGATGGCAATGGCCGTTGGGCGCGCAAGCGGCATCTGCCGCGGGAAGCGGGCCACTTCGCCGGCATGAATGCGGTGCGCGAGACGGTGCGCGCCGCCTGCGACATGAAACTGGGCAATCTCACCTTGTTCGCCTTCTCGAGCGAGAATTGGAAGCGCCCCAAGGCCGAAGTGGGGGCCTTGATGGGTCTTTTCCGCACCTATTTCCGCAGCGACATGGACGAGCTGGTGGAGCGTAATGTCCGTATGCGGATCATCGGCCATCGCGGGCGCGTGGCCAACGACATCCATGAGATGATCCTGGATTCGGAAAACCGCACCGCCCAGAATACCGGACTCAATCTCACTTTTGCCTTCGACTATGGCTCCCAGGAGGAAATCGCCGCCGCCGCGCGCGAGTTGGCCCGGGCCGCCGCCGAAGGCCGGCTTGATCCCGCAACCATCACGCCCGAATTGTTCGCCTCCCGGCTCTTCACCAGCGCCTTGCCCGAGCCAGATCTGGTGATCCGCACCTCGGGCGAGCGGCGGCTTTCCAATTTCCTGCTTTGGCAATCGGCTTATGCGGAGCTTTTGTTCGTGGACACGCTCTGGCCCGATTTCGGCCGCGCCGAATTGCTGAAGGCTTTGCAAAGCTTCGCCGGCCGCGACCGCCGCTTCGGCGCCCTCAATTCGGAAGCCGTAGCGTGAGCGGCGCTCCTCAAAACGCCCCCGGCTATCGCGCCATCCGCTGGAACATGGACTGGATCACCCGTCCACTGTTCGGAATTGCACTGGCCGGCATCGCCATTCTGGCTCTGTCTTACGCGCCGGAATATTTCGGGGCGCTGGTGGCTGCAATCATCATCCCGGCGGCCTTCGAATGGCATCGCATGGTCGGGCAGGGGCGCGATTGCCGTGTGGAGATAGCTTTGACGGCCATTACCGCAGCGCTCGCCATTCTGACGCTGCTTTTGACCCGCCAGGCTTGGATCGCGCTGCTTCTGGTGGCTGCGGGGACGGTTGCGGCCGTTATTCTTGCCGCCCGCCGGGATCAAAGCCCGCTCTGGCAGGGCCTGGGTGTGGTCTATCTGGGGGTTCCCGCCGTGGCACTGGTGAGCCTTCGCATGTTTCCCCATCGCGGCGCGCTGGTGATCATCGGTCTGCTTCTGATCGTGTGGGCGACGGATACAGGCGCCTTGATATTCGGCAATCTGGTCGGAGGGCCGCGCATGGCCCCCAAATTGTCGCCGTCCAAGACTTGGGCCGGCACCATTGGCGGCAGCTTCACCGCCGCTCTCATCTTTGGCCTTTACATCTTGCTCCTGGGCGGATCGCTGGGTATTGCCGTTCTGTTTGCCTTCTTCTTCAGCGCGACCGCCCATGCCGGCGATCTGTTCGAGAGCTTCGTCAAGCGCCGCTTCGGGATCAAGAATTCCGGCAGCCTCATACCCGGACATGGCGGCGTGCTCGACCGGATGGATTCGACTTTGGCCGCTGGTGCGGTGATGGCGGTTCTGGTGTTCCTTTTTCACTTCAATCCTTTGTTCGGGATTGCGTCATGAAACCGATCGCCGCCACGCGCGCTTTCGAGGGGTCGCTGGAAGACGTGATCCACCGCAGCGTCACCATTCTGGGCTCCACCGGTTCGATCGGCGTCAATACGCTGGACGTGATCGCCCATGCCCGCAAAGTCTATGGCGGCGATGTCTTTCCGCTTGAGGCGCTCACGGCCCAGGCCAATGTCAAACTTCTGATCGAGCAGGCCCGCGCGCTGCGGCCGCGCCGGGTCGTCATCGGCGATGCCGCGCTGTTTCAAGAATTGAAGAACGGCCTCATCGGCACCGGTATCGAAGTAGAGGCTGGGCGCGATGCCGTGATTGCGGCAGCCGGTATGCCATCCGATTTCGTGATGGTGGCGATCATGGGCGCTGCGGCGATCGAGCCGGCTCTGGCCGCCATCCGTCGCGGCGTGATCGTGGCTTTGGCCAACAAGGAATGTGTGGTGGCGGCGGGCGCAGTGTTCCGCGAGGCGCTGGAACGGTCCGGCGCGTCGGTCTTGCCGGTGGATTCGGAGCATAATGCGATTTTCCAGGTGTTGGGCTCAGGCGACGCCAGCGAAGTGGATGTCGTGACCATCACCGCGTCCGGCGGGCCGTTCCGCGAATGGCCGCTGGAACAGATGCGCGTCGCCACAGTGGAACAGGCGGTGGCACATCCGAATTGGGCGATGGGCCGCAAGATCTCGCTCGACAGCGCCACCTTGATGAACAAGGGCCTGGAGCTGATCGAGGCGCATTTCCTCTTCGCGCTGCCTCCCGAAAAGCTGGACGTGGTCGTGCATCCGCAATCCATCGTGCATTGCCTGGTGGGCTATAGCGACGGCACCACCATGGCGCATCTGTCGGCGCCTGACATGCGCACGCCCATCGCGCATGCATTGGGCTGGCCCCGGCGGATCGCTTCGCCTTCGCGACGGCTCGACCTCGCCAAGTTGGGGCAATTGGTGTTCCAGGCGCCGGCCCATGACCGCTTCCCAGCCTTGAATCTCGCCATCGAGTCTATGCGGTCCGGCGGATTGGCGCCCACCGTATTGAACGCCGCCAATGAAATCGCGGTTCAGGCGTTTCTGGATCGCCGCATAGGTTTCCTTGATATTTCCAAAGTGGTGGGCGAAACCTTGAATGCCGATGCGGGACAGGGTTCCAACGGTTTCGCCGCGGATCTCGGCACAGTTTTGGGGACCGACGCGCGCGCGCGTGTCCTGGCGGAGGAGATATGTCAGCGGGTGGGGTTATGAGGAGAGTTCATGTTTGACGCCCTGCACAATCTGATTGCCTGGACACCGCTCGGTCTGCCCGCCTTTCTGTTTGTCATCACAGTGGTGGTGTTCTTCCATGAGCTTGGCCATTTCGTGGTGGCGCGCTGGTGCGGCGTGAAAGTCGATGTCTTTTCCGTCGGTTTCGGGCGGGAGATTTTCGGTTGGAACGACAAGAGCGGCACGCGCTGGAAGGTGAGCTGGCTGCCCATTGGCGGCTATGTGAAATTTTCCGGCGACGCGAACGCTGCAAGCCTTCCCGACCACACCGCCGCCGAGCGTATGAGCGAGGCGGAGCGCGTCCTTACCCTTGCCGCCAAGCCGGTCTGGCAACGCGCTGCGGTTGCCGCTGCTGGCCCTGTCGCCAATTTCCTTCTGGCGATCCTGCTTTTCACCGGCCTGATCTATCACAGCGGCCACACCGTGCTCGCCCCGATTATCGGCGATGTCGTGAAAGGAAGCCCGGCAGAAGCGGCCGGCATCCGGTCGGGTGATCGTGTCACCGCCATCGACAGCACCCGGATCACCGATTTCGAGCAGATGCCACAGATCATCTCGGTCAGCGGCGGACGGACCCTGAACATCACCGTGGTGCGCGCGGGCCATCCTCTCACGATCCCGGTGACGCCCAAATCTACGCGCATGCGCGATGTTTTGGGCGACATGGGAACCAACATGGTGATCGGGGTGCATCCCTCGCCGACGGCGCCGATCACGACCGAGCGCTACAGCCTGCCTGGCGCTTTCGGGGCGGCGGTCACCGAGACCTGGGACATCATGCACACCACGGTGCAGGGCGTCGCTCAGATGATCCGGGGCCATGCCAGCGCCGATCAGTTGCGGGGCCCGCTGGGCATCGCCAAAATGACGCGGCAGGTGGCCATATTCGGCTTCATGGCGCTTCTTCAGCTTGTGGCTGTACTTTCCGTAAGCATTGGGCTCGCCAACCTTTTCCCGATTCCACTGCTCGACGGCGGCCATCTTCTGTACTATGCATGCGAAGCTGTTTTGGGACGGCCGCTGGGTGAGCGGGCCCAGGACGTCGGATTTCGGCTTGGGCTGGTTTTGGTCCTGGGGCTGGTGCTCCTGACCACGTGGAACGACCTCGCCCGCTTGAATCTTTTCTGAAACCTCGGCCGTTGCCGGTTCGGTGACGCGCGCATTTGAGACGAGTGCCGGACGGCGGAATGCGGATCATCGCCAAGCATAGAGCGGCTTTGCGCGCCACGTCTGCGACCGTGTGTCTGGCGCTGTTGTCGGTGCCTGCGGATGCCCAACTGCGCCCCGGCGCGGAGGATCGCGCCGCCGTGCTCAATGCCGAGCGGCAAAATCCCGAGACCCCAACACAACCCGCCCAGCCGCAGGCGCCCGCCCGCATCATCCAGCACATCACCGTCCAAGGCACCCAGCGCGTCGAGCCAGGCACGGTTCTCACCTATGTGAACATCCATGAAGGCGACGCCTACGACCCCGCCAATGTCGATCTAGCGCTGAAGGCGCTGTTCGGCACCGGCCTGTTCTCGGACGTGAAGATCAATTTCAACAACGGCACCTTGGCGATCCGGGTGGTGGAGAATCCCATCGTCAATCAGGTGGTGTTCGAGGGCAATGACAAGGTCTCGACCAAGGATCTCACCAAGGAGGTGCAGATCAAGCCGCGCGGCATCTTCACCCGCGCCCGCGTCCAGGCCGATGTCGCCCGCATCATCGAGCTTTATCGCCGCAACGGAAAATTCGCCGCCCGCGTCGATCCGCAGATCATCCAGCGGCCACAGAACCGCATCGATCTTATCTTCTCGATCACGGAAGGCGCCACCACCGGTGTCGCCCGCATCAATTTCGTCGGCAACAAGGTCTATGACGACTCGATTTTGAAAGGGCAGATCGCCACCGAAGAGAGCGCTTGGTACAAAATTCTCGCCAGCAACGACAATTACGATCCCGACCGGCTGGCCTTTGACCGCGAGCAGCTGCGCCGCTTCTATGTCAATCACGGCTATGCCGATTTCACCGTGGTCAGCGCCGTGGCGCAGCTCGGTCAGGACCGCAAGAGCTTCTATGTCACCTTCACCGTCAATGAAGGTCCCCGCTACAAGTTCGGCAAAGTCGAGATCAATTCCAAGATCAAGGAGCTGACCCCGCAATCGCTCCGCCCGACGGTCCCAGTCGTCACCGGCGATGTCTATGACGCCGAGACCGTGCAGAAGTCGATCGATTCCTTGACCAACGCGGCCGGCACCAAGGGCTACGCCTTTGCCGAAGTGCATCCGCGCATTGCCCGCAATCGCAACAACAACACGATCGACCTGATCTTCGATATCGAGCAGGGGCCGCGCGTCTATATCGGCAAGATCAACATCCAAGGCAACACGCGCACGCTCGATAAGGTGATCCGCCGCGAATTCCGGCTGGTGGAAGGCGACGCCTTTAACCGCGTTCTGGTGGACCGCTCGCGTACCCGCATCCGAGCGCTGGGCTTCTTCAAGGATGTGGACGTCAAGAACACACCCGGCATCGCGCCCGATCGCACCGACATCACCGTCAACGTTACCGAGCAGCCCACCGGCCAGCTGCAATTGGGCCTGGGTTATTCCTCGGTCAGCCAGCTCACCGGCGAATTCAGCTACACCGAACAGAATTTGTTCGGCCGCGCGCAATTCATGAAGGCGTCGGTGTCGGTGTCCCAGATCGCCAAGCAATATATCTTCAGCTTCACCGAACCCTATCTCCTGGACCGGCCCCTGGCGGCGGGCTTCGACATCTACAAATCGCAGGTCGATTATCAGCAGGCGACCTATTCCAGCGATACCACTGGCGTGACCCTTAGATTGGGCTTCCCGATCTCGGAATATTCCACAGTGGGTCTGCGCTATACTTACCAGATCACCCGAGTAATGCCCTTCGGCAATGCGCCGCTGGAGATCCAACTCGCCGCCGGCGACGCCTATGGCTCGATCTTCGGTTTCACCTACGGCTACAACAGCCTCGACGATGTCCGCAAGCCGACCACCGGCATCGCTTTCTCGCTTTCTCAGGATTTCGCGGGCTTCGGCGGCAATCTGAAATACATGAAGACCGAGGCGCAATTCGCAGGCTACCGGCCCGCCTTCGACGGCGCGGTGATCAATGCCTTGCAGCTCGAGGCTGGCATTATCCAAGGTTATGACGGCGCTTCGGTGCCGATCAACTTCCGCTATTTCAAGGGTGGCGACTCTTTCCGCGGCTTCGCTATCGCCGGCATCGGTCCGCGCGATCTGGATGCGCCGCTCAACACCGGCGCCATCGGCGGCGATGTCTTTGCCATCGGACATTTGTCGGCCCGCCTGCCGTCGCTTCTGCCGGAAAGCTATGGCGTTTCCATTGCCGCCTTCACCGATTTCGGCACCCTGGGCCGGGTGGACAATGTCATCCGGGCCTGCACGCAAACCTCTTGCGTGAAAGACAATTTCGCCTTCCGGGCGTCGGCAGGCTTGAGCTTTGGCTGGCGTTCTCCCTTTGGACCCTTGCAGATCGATTTGGGCCTTCCCTACGTCAAGACAAGTTATGATAGGCCCCAGATTCTCCACTTCTCCGCTGGAACAGGATTCTAAGACGATGAAAAAGACCCTTTTCGCGCTCGCTCTTCTGGCCGCCGCGGCGCAGCCAGCGCTGGCCGCCGGTCCACCCCCGCAGCCGCAGGTTCAGCCCCGCATTCTCCTGATCGATCGCCAGGCCATCCTGCGCCAGTCGAAAGTCGGACAGGATGTCGCCAAGCAGGTCCAGACCTATGCCGACCAGGCCAAGGCCGACATAGCCGGACAGCAAAAGGCGCTGCAGACCGAGGCGCAGCAATTGCAGCAGCAGGTCGCGATTTTGGCCGCCGACGCCAGGCAGAAGAAAGTTCAGGCTTTCGAAGCCAAGCAAGCAGGCATGCAAGCGACTGCGCAAAAGCGCGAGGCGGCTATCCAGGGCGGCTTCATGAAAGCGCAGCAGACTATCGCCCAGACACTGGAGCCGATCTTGAACGGCCTCATGCAGCAGCGCGGCGCCAATATGATCCTGGACAAAAACGCGGTGGTTTTTGCCTCGCCCGACGCGGTCAAAGCCTTCGATATCACTCAGGCCGCGGTCGCACAGTTGGACCAGAAACTGCCCAGCCTGAAAGTCACGCTGGCCACGGCACCCGCGCCGGGCCAGAAATAGGAGCGCGCTCGCGCAGCATTTCCGATGGCTGATCCCCGCTTCTACGACAATCGCGGCCCGCATAATCTGGCCGGGATTTGCGCGCGGTTGAGTGTGGGACTGCCGGAAGGCGCCGACCCGGCTTTCATGGTCGCCGACCTTGCCGGCCTGGAAGGCGCGGGCCCGTCGCATCTGAGCTTTTATGCCGGCGGCCGCGACATGGCGGCGGCATTTGAGGAAAGCCGGGCCGGCGTCTGTCTGGTGCCCACGAAATTTTCCGGCCGCAAGGCGCCGGCTGATGCGATTTTGGTGCCGGTGGATTCGGTCCCGCACGCTTTTGCGACGGTGGCTTGCCTGTTCTATCCGGACACATCTCAACCGGTTTGGGCGCAGAGCGAAGCGGTATCGGCGAACGCTCGGATCGGTCGCGGCGTGATCTTGGGACCGGGGAGCGTGATCGGCCCGGGCGCGGAGATCGGAGACAATGTCCGCATCGGCGCCAATGCGGTCATAGGCGCAGGCGTCGCCATCGGCCAGGGCAGCGAGATCGGCAGCAATGTCACTATCAGCCACGCTTATATTGGCGATCGCGTGACCATCCTGCCAGGAGCCGCGATCGGGCAGTCCGGTTTCGGCTTTGCGTCCTCCGTGGCGGGACACGAAAAGATCCCGCAGCTGGGCCGCGTGATCATTCAGGACGGGGTGGAGATCGGCGCCGGCACCACCATCGATCGCGGCGCCATGGGCGATACCGTGATCGGAGAGGGCGCCAAGATCGATAATCTGGTCCAGATCGGCCACAATGTGCAGATCGGCAGGCATGTGGTGCTGGTGTCGCAGGTGGGGATCGCGGGCAGCTCCAGCGTCGGGGATTTCTCGGTTTTGGGCGGACAGGTGGGCATCGCCGATCATGTCCGTATCGGTCCCGGTTCCCGGCTCGCCGCCCGTAGCGCGATGGTTTCGGGGCAGGAGATCGAGGGCGGCCAGGATTATGGCGGGGTTCCCGCAAAGCCTGTAAGAGAATGGCTAAGGGAGATTCACGCGGTCAGCCAGCTCGTCCGGCGCCGCAAGCGGGACGGCGATGACTGAAGTGACCCTCGATGTGGCGCAGATAAAGAAGCTCTTACCGCATCGGCCACCCATGTTGTTCGTGGAGCGGCTGACCGACATCGTGAAGATGCAAAGCGCCACCGGCTGGAAGGCCGTAAGCATCAACGAGCCCTATTTTCAAGGCCATTTTCCCGACTATGCGGTCTTTCCCGGTGTCTTGATCGTGGAAGCCATGGCGCAGACGGCGGGCGCAGTGGTGATGCACAGCCTGGGGCTCCAGCGCGACAAGGACATCGTCTATTTCATGACCATCGAGAAGGCGCGCTTCAGAAAGCCCGTCCATCCCGGCGACATGTTGCGCATGCCGGTCAAGGCGATCCGCCAGCGGGGACCGGTCTGGCGTTTCGGCGGCCAGGCCTATGTCGGCGACGCGCTTTGCGCCGAAGCAGAATTCAGCGCCACCATCCATGCCGGCGCGGACGTCAGCCATGATCCATCCGACAGCCCTGATTGAGGGCGGCGCCCGCCTCGGCGCGGGGGTAGAGGTCGGTCCCTTCTGCCATGTCGGTTCCCGCGTGGTGCTGGAAGAGGGCGTGCGGCTTCTTTCCTATGTGGTCGTGAAAGGCGTGACGAAGATCGGCGCACGAACCGTAGCTCACCCAGGCGCGGTGCTGGGAGGCGAAGGCCAGATCCGGGGCAATGATTTTCCCGAGGGCAGGCTCGAGATCGGCGCCGATTGTGTGCTGCGCGAATTGGTGACGATGAATTGCGGCAGCCGCAAGGACAAGGGCGTCACCATCGTGGGCAGCCGGGGCTACTTCATGGCCAACAGCCATGTCGGCCATGACTGTGTGGTGGGCGACGATGTCACCTTCGCCAATTCCGTGGCGCTGGGCGGCCATGTGCAAATCGGCGACGGCGTAATCTTTGGCGGCCTTTCGGCCGTTCAGCAATTCTGCCGCGTGGGCAAGGGCGCCATGGTCGGTGGCTTGACCGGCGTCAATCGCGACGTGATCCCTTATGCCATGGCGTTCGGCGACCATGCCGAGTTGGCAGGGCTCAACCTGATCGGGCTCAAGCGCCGGGGCCTGTCGCGTGAGGCCATCAACGCCTTGCGCCGCGCCTTCCGGACGATTTTTTATGGCGGCGAGGGTGACGTCAAAAGCCGGGCCGCCGAAGTTCGGGCTTTGTTTCACGAAGTCAAAGAGGTGGCGGAGGTCGCCGATTTCATCCTGGCGCCCGCCAAGCAAAATCTCTGCACCGCGCGCCGTCGCGGCGGCGACAGCGAATGACGCTGGGCTTGATCGCAGGCGGCGGCGATCTGCCCCGCGCGGTGGCCGAAAGCGTTCGCGCCGAAGGCCGCGGCGTATTTGTGGTGGCGCTCAGAGGCATGTGCGGCGATTGGGCGTCGGATTTTCCTAACACGATGGTGGCGCTGGGCGAGCCCGGGCACGCGCTCAAGGCGTTGAAAAACGCAGGCGCCACAGAGGTGCTTTTGGCGGGGCGGGTGGAGCGGCCGAAATTTTCCGAACTCAAGCTCGATGCCAAGGGTGTTATGGTGCTGCCGCGGGTGATCGCGGCGGCGCGTCAGGGTGATGACGCGCTTTTGCGGGTGTTGACGAATCTGTTCGAAAGCGAAGGTTTCCGCGCCGTGGGTGTGGCTGAAGCTGCGCCGGGGCTGGTGGCGCGGGAGGGCGCGCTCGGCCGCCTTGTGCCCAATGAGGATCACAAAGCCGACATCGCGCGCGCGTTCGCCATCGTGCGAGCGTTGGGCGCGCTGGATGTGGGGCAGGCTGCGGCGGTGTGCGAAGGCTTGGCGCTGGCGGTCGAGGCAGCCGAAGGCACCGATGCCATGATCGCCCGTATCGCGCAGTTGCGCGACAATCTCCGCGGCACGCGGGACAAGAAACGGGGCGTTCTGGTCAAAGCTCTGAAGCCGACCCAGGATGCCAAGACCGACATGCCCGTGATCGGCGCAGAGACGGTGCGCCGTGCCGCCGAGGTGGGGCTTGGCGGCATCGCGCTGGAAGCCGGCAAATCGCTCATCGTGGATAAGCGCGCCGTGGCCGCGGAAGCCGACCGGCTTGGCCTTTTCGTGGTGGGCGTCCTGCCGTGACGGCGATGCGCACCGTGATGCTGGTCTGCGGCGAGCCGTCTGGCGATCAGTTGGGCGCGCAATTGATGTCGGGCCTAAAGCAACTGGCCGGCGACCGGGTGAAGATCGTGGGCGTGGGTGGCCCCGCCATGACGCGCGAAGGCCTGCAAAGCCTTTTTTCGCTGGATGCCACGGCAGTGATGGGACTTCGCGAAGTCGTGCCCGCCATTCCGCGCATCCTGGCGCGGGTGAAGCAGGCGGCGGATTATGCCGTTGCCATCCGTCCCGATGCTTTGGTCGTGATCGATAGTCCCGATTTCACCCATCGCATTGCCCGCGCCGTCAAGCGGCGGGATCCTTCGATCCGCACCGTCAATTACGTCGCGCCCCAGGTCTGGGCCAGCCGCGCCTACCGTGCCAAGGCGATGGCCCGTTACTTCGATCTCATTCTCGCATTGTTTCCGTTCGAAGTGCCGTTCTTCGAAAAATATGGACTTCGATCCGCTTTTGTCGGCCATCCCGTGATCGAGCGGCGGGCGCGGATGACGGGCGGCGCGGCGCTGCGTTCGCGGCTGGGCATTGGCGCGGATGCGCCCGTTCTGGCGCTTTTGCCGGGAAGCCGGACCAGTGAGATCCGCTTCATCTTTCCGGTTTTCCGCGCGGCGGTGGAATTGCTGGCGCGAAAAGTTCCGGGCCTGGTGACGATGCTTCCCACCGTGCCGCATGTGGCCAGGCGGGTGCGCGAGGCGGCTTCCGCCTGGCCAACGCCGCTGCATATTCTGGAAAGCGAGGATAACAAATTCGCCGCCTTCGATGCCGCGGATGTGGCGCTGGCGGCGTCGGGCACGGTGACGGCCGAACTGGCGCTGGCGCGCATACCCATGGTGGTCGCCTACCGCGTGGGCGGGCTCACATTTGCCCTGGCCCATTGGCTGATGACGGCGCCTTACATGACCCTGATCAACATCCTACTCCAGCGCCGCGCCGTGCCGGAATTCAAGCAGTATGAGGCAACACCGGAAGTCCTGGCGGCAGAGGTCGAGCGCTTGTTCCGTGACCCGACCGCGCGCATGGCCCAAATCGATGCCATGAACGAATTCGGGCGGCGCCTGGGGGAAGGAGAGGAAGCTCCTTCCTTGCGCGCCGCCCGTGTTCTTTTGGAGTTTATAAATTAAGCTCTACTTCCTTTTGTCCATCGCCACATAGCGACGCTCGGTAGGGCCAGTATAGATCTGCCGCGGCCGCCCGATCTTCTGGTGCGGGTCTTCCAGCATCTCCTTCCATTGCGCGATCCAGCCCACCGTGCGGGCCAGCGCGAACAGCACCGTGAACATCGAGGTGGGGAAGCCCAGCGCCTTCAGCGTGATGCCCGAATAGAAGTCGATATTGGGATAGAGCTTCTTCTCGACGAAATACTCGTCCTGAAGCGCGATCTTTTCCAGCTCGATCGCCACTTTCAGCAGCGGGTCGTCATGCAGGCCCAGTTCGTCCAGCACCGCATGAGCCTGAATCTGCATCGCCTTGGCGCGCGGATCGTAATTTTTGTAGACGCGGTGTCCGAAGCCCATCAGGCGGAAGCTGTCATTCTTGTCCTTGGCCCGCTTCACATATTCAGGGATGCGGTCCACGGTGCCGATCTCTTCCAGCATCTTGAGCGCCGCCTCGTTGGCGCCGCCATGCGCGGGGCCCCAGAGGCAGGCGATGCCGGCCGCGATGCAGGCGAACGGATTGGCGCCCGACGAACCCGCCAAACGCACCGTCGAAGTCGATGCATTCTGCTCGTGATCGGCATGCAGGATGAAGATCGTATCCAGCGCCTTGGCCAGCACTTTGTTGACCTTGTAGTCCTCGGCGGGGACCGAGAAGCACATGCGCAGGAAATTCTCCGTGTACCCCATATCGTTGCGCGGATACACGAAGGGCTGGCCGACATGATATTTGAACGCCATGGCCGCGATGGTCGGCATCTTGGCGATCAGGCGATGGCTGGCGATCTCGCGCTGGCGCGGATCGTTGATGTCGGTGCTATCGTGATAGAAGGCCGAGAGCGCCCCCACCACGCCGCACATCACCGCCATCGGGTGCGCGTCGCGCCGAAAGCCGCGAAAGAAGGTCGCCAACTGCTCATGCACCATGGTGTGGTGGGTGATGGCGTAATCGAATTTGTCCATCTGCGTCTTGGTCGGCAACTCGCCATACAGCAGCAGATAGCAGGTCTCCAGGAAGCTGGAATGTTCCGCCAAGTCCGCGATGGGATAGCCGCGATACTGCAGCACGCCCTTGTCGCCGTCGATGAAAGTGATGTTGGACTCGGTGGAGGCGGTGGAGGTGAAGCCCGGATCGTAAGTGAAGATGTCCGCCTGGTCGTAGAGCTTGCGGATATCGACGACATCGGGACCTTGTGTGCCGGCATAGGTGGGGAACTCGTAGGTCTTGCCCTGGTAGGCCAGATTCGCGGTTCCGGTCTGTTTGATCTTGCTCTCGCGCATCCTTAACTCCCCAATTTCCCGGTTATCTTGCGCTGCAATATAAGCGGGGATTTCTTATTACGTCACTTAATTTGCGTCTCTGCCGGCTTTTTTTCTTCAGGCGGCATAAGCCCTTAATCGTAGAAGGGATTCTTCGCGCCCGAGCAGTGCCAACATCTCGAACACGGGCGGGGAGGCGCTTTTGCCGGTTAACGCCGCCCGAAGCGGCTGGGCGACATCGCCAAGCTTCAAGCCTTGGGTTTCGGCGAAGTTTCTGGCGGCCTCTTCCAGCTTGGGTCCGCTCCAGTCGGTCGCTTCCAGTTGGGGCAGAGTGCGGGCGAGCACGGCCCGCGCTTGCGGCGCCAGGATCTTGGCGGCGGCGGGGTCCAGGTCCCGGGGACCGTCCGTATACAGAAATTCCGCACCCTGATCGAGTTGCACCAAAGTCTTGGCCCGCTCCTTCAGTGACGGCATGGCGGTCTTGAGCCGTTCGCGCGCCATCATGGAGAGAATACGCGGCGGGGTCAGGCGCCCGGCAAAAGCGGCAAGCTCGGCGACCAGGGCGTCGTCCGAGGTTTCGCGGATATAGTGACCGTTGAGATTGTCCAGCTTCTTATAGTCCATCCGGGCCGGGCTCTTGCCCACGGCGGAGAAATCGAACCATTCGATCGCCTGCTCGGTGGAGATGATCTCCTCATCGCCATGGCTCCAGCCTAAGCGCAGCAGGTAATTGCGCATGGTCTCGGGCAGATAGCCCATGTCGCGATAGGCCTCGACCGCCAGCGCGCCATGGCGCTTGGATAGTTTCTGGCCGTCGGGGCCGTTGATCAGCGGCAGATGGCCGTAAGTGGGGATCGGCCAGCCCATCGCCTCGATGATCTGGAGCTGGCGGGCGGCGTTGTTGAGATGGTCCGCGCCCCTGACCACATGGGTCACGCCCATGTCGAAATCGTCGACCACCACCGCCAGCATATAGGTGGGCGTGCCGTCCGACCGCAGCAGCACCATGTCGTCCAACTGGTCGTTGGCAAAGCGGACGTCGCCCATCACCAGATCATGCACGATGGTTTCGCCGTCGTTGCGCGCCTTAAGCCGCACCGCGAAGGGGACACCGGCGGGGGCCTCGGCAGGATCGCGGTCCCGCCAGCGGCCATCATAGCGAATAGGCTTACCGGCAGCGCGCTGCGCTTCGCGCATGGCGTTCAATTCTTCCGCCGTCGCGTAACAGCGGTAGGCTTTGCCGGCCGCCAAAAGCCGTTCGGCCACTTCGCGGTGACGAGGTGCGCGGGCGAACTGGTAAAGGGCTTCGCCGTCCCAATCGAGCCCCATCCATTCCATGCCGTTCAAAATGGCGGCCACGGCCTCGGGCGTGGAGCGTTCCCGGTCGGTGTCTTCGATCCGAAGCAGGAAGGTACCGCCGGTGTGGCGGGCATAAAGCCAGTTGAACAGGGCGGTGCGGGCGCCGCCAATATGGAGCATGCCTGTGGGTGAGGGCGCAAAGCGCAGGACAGGCTTTTTGTTTTGGGTCATGGTGGCGACCCTTTAGCAAACGGCTCCCCGCGAGAACAGACCTTGAGCGGCGACCCGGACGGACGAAATGGTCCGGGGGACCATTTCGAGCCGTCGAACGGTCCATAGCGACAGCGTATGGACGCTCAAGCGAGCGGCAGCGGTCGGCGGTCTTTTTTTGACCCAAATCCGCCAGGCGGCACTGGCCGAGCGGCACCGCTGGCCGTTGTGGCTGCCCGTCGCGTTGGGCACGGGAGCCGCGCTCTATTTTGCAAGTCCGATCGAACCGCCGCTTTGGGCCGGCATGGGGGCCGCTACGCTCTTTGTCGGCCTTGTCGTTTTCGCGGTCCGGCGGGACGGCCTGTGGCAACGGGCGCTTCTGACACTTTTGGCGGCACTATTGCTGGGCTTCACCGTGGCAAAGCTTCGGGAAGCTTCCATCGCCACGCCGGTCCTGGAGCGGCCGGTCATCGCGCATCTGACCGGCCGGGTCGTGGCGCTGGACTGGGGCAGGGCGGGTTTGCGCGCCGTCATCGACCAGGTTCGTTCTGGACGGCTTTCTGAACCGCCGGTTCGGGTCCGTGTGCTTATTCGGACTGGCGTCGACAAAGTGCGGATCGGCGACGGTATCGGCCTGACTGCCCAACTGATGCCGCCGCCAGGACCGGCTGCGCCTGGCGACAGCGATTTTGGTCGCGCCGCCTTCTTCGCGCGGATCGGCGCGACAGGTTTTGCTTTGGGCGCGCCCGAGATCGCACCCCTGGCCCGGGCGCCTTATCCGTGGGAGCGGCTGGCGCAAGGGGTCGAGCAAATGCGGGTGCGTTTGACGGCGCGTATCCGCGCGGTTCTGCCGGGAAGCGATGGCGCCATCGCCAGCGCCATCATCACCGGCGAGCGCGGCGGCATCGACGCCGAGGACGAAGCCGCGCTGCGTGACGCGGGCTTGGCCCATGTGCTGGCGATTGCGGGCCTGCATATGGCGCTGGTGGGCGCGGGCCTGTTCTGGCTGGTGCGCGCCATCCTGGCGGCTGTTCCGCCTCTGGCGCTCGCCTATCCGATCAAGAAATGGGCCGCGACGACCGCTCTCTTCGGTGCGAGCTTCTATGTGGTGATCAGCGGCGCGTCGTCCTCGGCGACGCGCGCTTTCGTGATGCTGGCGATGATGCTGATCGCCATCCTGCTAGACCGGCCGGCGCTTTCGATGCGGTCCCTGGCGCTGGCGGCGGCCATCCTGCTTCTCGTCCGTCCCGAAGCGATCACCGAACCGGGATTTCAGATGTCCTTCGCTGCCGTCACCAGTTTGATCGCGGTAGCGGAGTGGGAGGCGGGCGGGGAACGGGTTCTTCCCCATGGTTGGCTCTATCGCCATGTGCGCGGCATCGCCGTGACAAGCCTGGTGGCGAGCCTGGCGACCTTGCCGTTCGCGATCTTCTATTTCGGCCGGGCCACGCATTACGCGGTCTTGGGAAATCTTCTCGCCATGCCGGCGATGGGGCTGGTGGTGATGCCCATGGCCGCCTTCAGTGTCGCGGCCATGCCATTCGGCCTGGAACAAGCGCCGCTCAAGGCGATGGGTTGGGGCATCGACATGATGCTTTCGCTGGGCCGCTTTGTGTCGAAATTGCCGGGCGCGGTCACGCTGACGCCGGCTTTCCCGCTGGCGGCGCTGATTCTGATCGCGGCCGGCGGCTTATGGCTCGCGATCTGGCGTAGGCGCTGGCGCTGGTTCGGCATGGCGGGTGTTTTGGCGGGGATCGCCGTGGCGGCGATGGCGCAAAAGCCGGACATTTTCATTGCCGCAGATGCCAGAACGGTCGCGATACGCGGCGACGAAGGCCTGCTGCATTTTCCGAATCCGCCCCGGGATCACTTCGCGGCGGCGCGCTGGTTGGTGCGCGATGGCGATGCTCGTGACTGGCACGACGCAGTGGGTCTTGCGGATACGCGCTGTGACGGACTTGGTTGTGTCGCAGGTCGGGGCGGTCTGACGATTGCGATGGGCTGGCGGCCGGAAGCTTTGACGCAAGATTGCGCCCGAGCCGACACCGTAATAAGCGCCGCGCCCGCTTTCTCCTGCCAAGGTCCCAGGCTTGTTCTGGACGCACGCAAAATCTCTGCCGCGGGCGGCTACGCCATCACGCTTTCCCCCTTACGGGCAACAAGCATCGATATTGTTCGCGGGGCACGGCCCTGGGTCGCGGTGAACCGTCAATAACGACGGATCAGTCCCACCAGCTTGCCCTGCACCTTGACCCGGTCGGCACCGTAAAGCCGCGTCTCATAGGCCGGATTGGCGGCTTCTAGCGCGATGGAATCGCCCCGCCGCCTGAGCCGCTTCAAGGTCGCTTCATTGTCATCGACCAGGGCGACCACGATCTCGCCTGTGGTGGCGCTGTCGGCTTCCTGGATGATGACGGTATCGCCATCCAGGATGCCGGCGTTGATCATGGAGTCGCCGGTGACTTCCAGTGCGTAATGATTGCCGCGGCTCACCATGCCGCCCGGCACGGGCACATCGGCGATGCGGTTCTGCAAAGCCTCGATCGGCGTGCCGGCAGCGATGCGGCCGACCAGCGGCACATTGACGGAGCTTTCGCCATCGCCCATCGCGCGGCGTGGCGCATTGTGGCGCGGATCGGTGGCGCGCTGCTCCGTCCGCCCATGGCGGATGGAAGGCA